>SL_3KL_010_SEDDRAFT_10006026_pt1 | contig 10858 bp, 7 predicted proteins | sample SodLakKL_010_SED_2_FD_10381 | JGI IMG/M metagenome (IMG submission 10381)
TCCGACATGACACACCCCTTCTTAAGGAAGCAATAGATGAGTGGATGCGCGATTTCAGGCAAAGTCGTCAGTATGCAAACCTGTATGCAAAATACTTTCAGAATCCCCGTAGCTCCTATATGGCGCGCAGTCAATATCACTCGCTGGGAGGAGGAAGAATATCGATTTACGATGACCATTTCAAACGTTTTGCAGATATTATTGGCTGGGATTGGCGTTTGATTGCCTCGCTTGCGTTTCAGGAATCACGCTTTAACAATGAAGCTGTTTCGTGGGCGGGTGCTTTCGGTATTATGCAGTTGATGCCCAATACTGCAGCTATGTATAATGTTTCCGAAAGCTCTTCACCGGTTGAGAACATCCTTGCCGGAATCAAATATCTGAACTGGATCGACAGAAGGATGCAGAATATTATTATCGATGAAGAGGAGAGAATAAAATTTGTACTTGCATCCTACAATGTGGGGATTGGTCATGTTCTTGATGCAAGAAGACTGGCTGAGAAATATGGCAAAGATCCTGATGTATGGAAAGATAATGTGGATTACTTTGTCCTTAATAAATCGAAACCCAAGTATTACCTTGATCCGGTGGTTCAGCACGGTTATGCAAGAGGTTCTGAACCGTTTCATTATGTAACGGAAATTCTTGAAAGATTCGAGCATTATAGAAATGCGCTCGATAGCTGATAATCAGAATTCTTTCCTTTAACCATAATACACAAAGCCCGCTCTAATGAAGAAGCGGGCTTTGATTTTTTTATCAGGTTTCCCGGGCTGAATATTTTTTAATGTGCTTCGAGCCAGTTTGAGCCGGTGTTCATGTCCACAACCAGGTTAACATCGAGCTTTATGGCATTTTTCATGTTACTTTCCACGATTTTTTTCAAGGTATCAAGCTCGTCTTTTATGGTATCAAAAACCAATTCATCATGTACCTGGAGGATCATTTTTGATTTTAGCTTTTTCTTTTCCATTTCTTCATGAATCCTGATCATGGCAAGTTTGATCATATCGGCTGCCGATCCCTGTATGGGGGAGTTGATAGCATTTCGTTCAGCATAACCTCTTACTGCTCCGTTTGAGCTGTTGATGTCGTTGATATACCGCCGGCGCCCCATTATGGTTTCCACATATTGATGCTCACGGGCAAAAGCAATGGTATCGTCCATATATTTTTTGATACCGGGATACTGGGCAAAATAGTTTTCAATGATCTCAAAGGCTTCGCCCCTGGCAATATTGAGCCTGTCCGACAAACCGAATGCAGATATGCCGTAAACGATTCCAAAATTTACGGTTTTTGCTTTCCGGCGCATTTCCTTGTCCACATCATCCAGTTCAACACCAAATACTTTGGCGGCAGTGGCTGCATGAATATCAAGCCCCTTCTTAAAAGCATCAATCATGGCCTTATCCTTACTTAGCGAAGCAATTATGCGTAATTCAATCTGTGAATAGTCGGCAGCCAATAGCACATGGTCCTTGTTGCCCGGTACAAATGCCTTCCGGATTTCTCTGCCCTGCTCCGTTCTGATGGGAATATTCTGGAGGTTAGGATTGTTGGAAGAAAGCCTGCCGGTAGCAGCTACCGTTTGATTGAAGGAAGCATGCAATCGCCCGGTCTTTTCACTAATAAGCCTTGGAAATACATCAACGTAGGTTGACTTGAGCTTGGTAAGCGACCGGTAATCAAGAATTTTTGAAACAATTTCATGCTTGTCAACCAGCTTTGAAAGTACATCTTCGCTGGTGCTGTATTGTTTCGTTTTAGTCTTTTTAGCTTTTTCGGTGATTTTGAGTTTGTCAAACAAAATATCGCCCAGTTGTTTGGGAGAACCAATATTGAACTTTGCCCCCGCCAGTTTATAAATTTCCTCTTCGATTAACTCAATGTCTTTTTTAAGTTTCAGAGAATAATCTTCAAGCGCTTCAGTATCTATTTTCACACCATGGCTTTCCATATCGGCCAGTACATAAATGAGCGGAGTTTCCATTTCATCAAAAAGCTTCGTAAGCTTGTATTCTTTGAGCATGGGCTCAAACACATCCCTGAGTTGCCGGGTAACATCGGCATCTTCACAGGCATATGCAGTTATGGTATCAAGCGGAACATTGCGCATGCTTTTCTGATTTTTACCTTTTTTACCTATGAGCGATTCAATGCTCATGGGCCTGTAATCGAGGTAGGTCTCGGCCAGTACATCCATGTTGTGCCGCATATCGGGCTGTAACAGGTAATGGGCCAGCATGGTGTCAAAAAGTTTACCATTTACATGAATATCATAGTTTTTCAGAACACCAATATCGAACTTCAGATTTTGCCCGGTTTTTTCAATTTTAGGATCCTCAAGGATATCCTTAAACTCCAGGGCCAGTTTTTCAGCTTTCTCCTGATCTTCCGGGAAAGGTACATACCAGGCTTCACCTGGTTTTATGCAAAATGCAATTCCAACAAGTTCCGCATCAATAATATCAAGGCCTGTGGTTTCGGTATCAAAGCAAAAGGAGCGGGCCTTTCTGAGTTTGTCAACCAGTTTTTTGATATCCTCCTCTTTTTCAATTGCCATGTAATCGTTATTCTTCAAGAGTTGCTCCTTCTTTTCAAGAGCTTGCTGGGCTGGGTCTTTAAAGGCATCGGTACCTGCAAAAAGGTCCATTTGTCCCTCCATCTGATCTTTTGAAGGCAAGGCTTTGGGAGCTTCTTCTTTGATATGCTCAAAAACTCTTTTGGCATAGGTTCGGAATTCCAGCTCATCGAAAAAGGGTATAAGGATCCCAGGATTGGGATCTGTGATTTTGAACAACTCTTCATCCCACTCAACGGGCACATTAAGAATAATAGTAGCCAAACTCTTTGACATCAATGCCTGTTCTGCGTTTTCTTTTAGACTTTCGCGGCTGCGGTTTTCAGCAACTTTGTCTACATTTTCCAGAAGGTTTTCAACGGAGCCAAACTCGGCAATGAGTTTTTTGGCTTTTTTCTCGCCAATACCGGGCACACCGGGAATATTGTCGGAAGAGTCGCCCCAAAGGCCAAGGATATCAATAAGTTGCTCTGGTCTTTCAATACCAAACTTCTCGCAAATTTCTTTTACGCCAAGAACTTCAGCACCGTTACCCATACGTGCAGGTTTGTACATAAAAATATTTTCGGAAACCAGCTGACCAAAATCCTTATCGGATGTCATCATGTATACAGTAAAACCATCTTTCTCGGCTCGTTTTGCCAATGTACCCACAATATCATCGGCTTCGTAACCGGCAAGTTCCAGGATGGGTATATTGAAACCTTCGATGAGCTTTTTGATGTAGGGGATGGATGTAACGATATCTTCAGGAGTATCTTCGCGGTTGGCTTTGTAGGCGGTAAAGTCAGTTTGTCGCTGTGTGGGAGCAAATGCATCGAATGCCACAGCAATATGCGTAGGTTTTTCATTTTTGAGCACTTCCAGCAAGGTATTGGCAAATCCGAGCACCGCAGAGGTATTCAGTCCTCTGGAGTTTATACGGGGATTTCTGTTAAGGGCAAAATAGGCCCGGTAAATCAGGGCCATGGCATCCAGTAAAAATAATTTCTTCTTTTCTGACATAAGACTTCTACTTTAATTGAGAAGTCAAAGATAATGATTGACCCCGACAATTTTGCCTTTCCCGAAAAGGAAATACCAACAGATTTACTTTGAGTTTTCAGAAATTACCATGCTGTGTTCTTCTGATGATTTCATTCTGAAGGCTTTCGCCCAGATCGTTGAAATAATCGGAATAGCCGGCTACCCTGACAATAAGGTCGCGATGTTTTTCAGGATGCTTTTGCGCATCTTTCAAGGTGTCGGCATTGACAACGTTGAACTGAATATGATGCCCGTTGAGTTTAAACCATGTGCGGATGTAGCTGCATAGCTTTTGCAGGGCTTCATCATTTTTAAGGAATTGCGGTGCAAATTTCTGGTTGAGCAAGGTACCCCCGGTTTTTATATGGTCAATTTTGGCAGCAGAAAGGATTACAGCAGTAGGACCGTTAATATCGCAACCCTGAACGGGGCTGATACCTTCGCTTAAGGGTTCACCCGCCAGACGGCCATCGGGCATGGCCCCGATACGTTCTCCAAAATATACATGGCAGGTGGTGGGCAGCATATTGATGCGAAATACACCACCACGGTAAGATGGCCGGCCATTTACTGCATTGAAAAAGCTGTTGAAGACCTGCACGGCGAAATGATCAGCCTGCTCAACATTATTTCCCCAGCGGGGGGTATCGTAAATCAGATTGTGACGTAATTCCTCATAGCCTTCGAAATTATTTACCAGAATATTCCTCAACTTTTCGAGGCTCACCAGCTTTTCATCGAAAACCCATTTCCTGATGGCTGAAAAGTTATCAGTGATCGATCCCAGCCCTACACCCTGAATGTAGCTGGTATTGTAACGGGCACCGCCGGCATTGTAATCGTTGGCATTGGTAATGCAGTCATCTACAATCAATGACAGGAATGGTACCGGCAAGTATTTTGCATAAAGCTCCTCAATAATGTTATTGCCTTTTATTTTGATGTCAATGAAGTGCTGAAGCTGTTTTTCGAACTGGTCGTACAGAGTTTCCATATTGCCGGGGTCTTCATCAGTGGTCAGCCCGGTAATTTCGCCGTTTTCGGGATTGATACCTTTATGTAGTGAAATTTCAAGCACCTTGTTCAGGTTGAAATAACCCGAAAGGGTATAGGCTTCCGTACCAAAAGCACCGGTTTCCACACAGCCTGATGCGCCACCGTTTCGGGCATCTGTCAAAGATTTTCCCTGGCTGAGCAGTTGCTGAATAATGACATCAGTATTAAAGAAAGAGGGTTGACCAAAACCGGTTCTGGTGATTTGTAATGCCCTTTTCACGAAACTATCAGGATTTTTACTGCTGATCTGCACCATGGAACTGGGCTGCAGCAGGCGCATTTCTTCAATTACATCTAAAATCAGAAATGACAATTCATTTACGGCATCAGAGCCATCTTCTTTAAGACCTCCCAGGTTGATCAGACTGAAGTCAGTATAAGTGTTACTCTCTCTGGCTGTTACACCCATCTTGGGTGGCGATGGATGGTTGTTGAATTTAATCCAGAAAGCCTGCAGAAGTTCGCGGGCTCTTTCTTTAGTCAATGTGCCCTTTTCAATACCTTCCCTGTAAAAGGGATACAAATTCTGGTCAAGACGGCCGGGGCAGAATGAGTCCCATGGGTTTAGCTCGGTAATTACTCCCAGGTGTATAAACCAGTAATGCTGAAGGGCTTCGTGGAAGTTTCGGGGGGCATGTTCCGGTACCCGTCGGCAAATGGCAATCATTTCGGCCAGTTCATCATGGCGGTGCGGTTCGGTTTCAACCCGTATTTGGTTTTCCAGTTCTTCAGCATGGCGACGGGCATAGTTAACCATGGCTTCGGCACTTATGCGCATGGCTTCCAGTTGGGCCGGTTTTGATGTTTTTTCAGGTGCTTCAGATTGCCCAAATAGTTCTTTTTTTACCTTCTCAATTTGGCTTATGTAATCGCGCATTCCCGTTTGAAATACTTTTTTCCCGGCCACGGTATGTCCGGGTGCGCGCTGCTCCTGAAATTCAGTGTATATACCAGCATCGTAAGCCTGTTTCCATTGATCATCCATGGCATTAAAAAGCCTGTCGCGCTGGGTTTTCCCTTTCCAGAAAGGGATTATAATATTGCGGTAAGTATTGCGGGTTTCTTTATCAACAAAAAAAGAAACCTTGGGGCGTGAATGCAGGATTTCCAGATCTTCCAGCGAGTGCAGGCAGATTTCGGGATAGGTGGGAGTTGCCTTTGGGCGGGGTCCACGCTCACCCACAATGAGCTCATCATGGCCGATATATATGCTTTTATTCCTTAAGATGTATTCAAAGGTTTTTGCCCGTTGAACAGGAATGGCATCAGATGTATCCAGCCGGTCACGATAAAATTCAGTTATCAGCAAAGCCCTTTCAGCCGAAAGCGAAGGATGTGCTTCCAGGCTTTTTTCTCTGAGTGTTTTTATTCTTGGGTTCATGCTTCTTATTGATAAAAGTGTTTCTTTGTATTCTATCCTCCCAGTGTAACCATTTCGGCTGTTGAACCAAAACTTTGAAGAATTTTTTCAGCTTTTTCCAATGGGTATTCCGGCATTTCCTCAAGATCGTATGGCAGGTTCAGCCGGCGGTATTTCATTCTGGCAATGGTATGGTAAGGAAGCAGATCAATTCTTTTTAGATTTGGAAGTTTTTCAATAATCCTTTTCAACCCATCCAGATTTTCAGGTGTATCAGTTATGCCTTCTACCAATGGAATTCTGATGTGCAGATCACAATTAAGAAATCGGAGTCTCATGAGATTTTCAATGATGATATGGTTATCCTTTCCTGTATGTTTTTTATGCAGATCAGGGTCTGCCAGTTTCAAATCGTATAAAAACAGATCCGTAACTTCTGCCACTTTTTCAATATCCCGCCACGGAGCGAAGCCTGATGTATCCACGCAGGTATGTATACCATGCTGTTGTGATCTCAGCAAAATCTGGTATGCAAATTCTGCCTGCGAAAGGGGTTCTCCTCCCGACAGGGTTATACCCCCGCCTGACTGCTCAAAGAATGGTAAATCTGCAATAACTTCTTCAATTATTTCATCGGGAGTATAGTATTTCCCTATAACCTGCATTTTGCTCAGTGAAAAAGAACCGGTTTTCTCATCTTTCAACCATTTCCGGGGTTTAAACTCAAAGCTTTCGGGGTTATGGCACCATGAGCATCGCAGCGGGCAACCCTTTAAAAATAAGGTTTTACGGATGCCCGGCCCGTCATTGACAGAAAAACTGCGGATATCATAAACCAAACCCTTGATTTGCTCTTCCATATGAAAAAATTTTTTTAAGAAAGCCCGTTTGCAGGAAATGAAAACAAATGCTGCCGGTTTCGGGTGCTACCTGTCAAACAAAATAGAGAAGGGGTGCTGATTTTCAGCAAATCCAGCAGGAGAATAAACCTTTGCCGTTGTTTCCGTAAAGGTTGGATATGAAAATGTAATGAATCATTGTGCTTTTGTTTGATACAAATATAAGAGATTTTTGGGATGAAAAAAAAAGGGCTTCGCTTTAAGCGAAACCCTTACTAAATAAAGGAAAACCGATTAAATCAAAACCTTTCTTCTACCTTTTCCCAATCCACAATGTTCCAGAATTCTTTCACGTAATCGGGTCGGCGGTTCTGGTAGTCGAGGTAATAGGCGTGCTCCCATACATCACATGTAAGTAGCGGGATATGGCCTTCGCGCATGGGGTTGTCGGCATTGGGGGTTTTTTTGATTTCCAGTCCTCCGCCNACAGTTTTTACCAGCCAGGCCCAGCCTGAACCAAATTGTGTGGCAGCGGCAGCGGCAAATTCTTCCTTGAATTTCTCAAAGGAGCCAAATTTATTATTTATGGCTGCCAGCAAAGAGCCGTCTGGCTCCTTTTTGCCATCGGGAGACAAACAATTCCAGTAGAAAGTATGGTTCCACACCTGGGCTCCGTTATTAAAAATTCCTCCTTCAGCCTTTTTTATGATGTCTTCAAGGCTGGCATTTTCAAACTCTGTTCCTACCACCAGTTCGTTCAGCTTATTTACATAAGTTTGATGGTGCTTTCCGTAGTGAAAACTGATGGTTTTCTCGCTGATAACTGGCTCCAGCGCATTCATAGAATACGGCAGAGCGGGTAATGTGTGTGTCATAAGTGCTTTTTTTTGAAATGAAACGTATTTAGCAAATTTAAATAAAACGAGCTCCTTTGTCAAGTTTAACTTTATAATATTCCCTAAAAAACAATGAATTTATTCCAACCTTTTCATTACTTTGTGCGTCTTATTGGTTAGACATTCAATTTTTTTCAGATGCAAAGATTCAGAATATTCTGGTTGTTAGTTGTCATATTCACGGGCTTGTTTGTATCCTGCAGCAAGGATGAACTGACATTGCCATCTAAGGTGTTTTTCCATTTTGGAATGACTCCACACAGCGATACTGAAAATGACAACCTGAAAGCTGGATATAGTTCAGCAGGCCAGCCGGGACCCATTAGTTTTACCATAGACAAAGGTACCCTGGTAATTTCAGCTATAGAGTTTGATGGTAAGAGAGAGCAGGGACAGGATGTTTATTTTGTTTCCGATTTTCCTGCTCCGGTGGTTGCCAGGCTGCATGAAGAAGGTACACAGGCAGCTGTTAATTTTGATATCCCCCAGGGCATTTACAAGCGAATTGACATTTCACTGCATCTGGGGAATGGTCCCGATGAGTTGCCCTTAAAACTAGAGGGGATATTTAACAGACCGGGAATGGGGTCGGTTACTATACATTTTGAATTTTCCTTTGATGATATCATTACCATTCGCTCAACGGGAAGCGGTGCAAACCAGGAAATTACACTCAGGAAAGATCACCCTTCAACTGCAAGCGTAAAGCTGGACGCCGGTTCACTGTTCAGGCTGGTAAATCCTGCAGTTTTTATGAATGCTGATATAACTGTGGAAAACGGACAGAATATTCTGCTCATCAGCAACAATCACAACCGCAACATATTTAACCAGATTGCAGCACGCATGAATAACGCTTTCACAGTTGTGTTTGAGTAATACTTTTTAATGGCTACTGAGTTATATAGTGAGGAAAGAATAATTGAGGGCTGCCGGGAGGGGAAAAGAGAATACCAGGAGATATTGTACCGGCAGTATGCTCAAAAGATGTACGGCATATGTCTGAGCTATGCGGGCAACAGGCCCCTGGCGCAGGATATGCTTCAGGAGGCCTTTATCAAGGTTTTTAAAAACCTGGGCAATTTCAAAAAACAGGGTTCTTTTGAAGGCTGGATAAGAAAAATTGTTGTGAACACAAGCATTGATATGCTCAGGCAATCGGGTAAAGAACAGTTCTTTGATGAAGAATATGCCGACATGCAGGTTTCCACCGGAAACGATGCTTTGCCCGAGCTTCAGCTGAAAGATTTGATGGTGTTCATTGCCAGGTTGCCCAAAGGTGCACGTATGGTTTTCAACCTTTTTGCTGTGGAAGGTTATACACACAGGGAAATTGCTCAGGAGCTTAATATATCGGAAGGAACATCAAAATCTCAGTTTAACAGAGCACGACAACTGCTCAGAGACTGGCTGGGAGAAAAAAGTAATTAACAATAACCATGAACATCAACGAGTGGTATAAAAAAATTGTCGACTCCGGCACCGAAGCCCCTCCCGAATCCGTTTGGAACGGGGTTCAGGATCAACTGGATGTTGATGCCGTATGGACACGGATAGATACCTCCCTCAGTAGCCAGGTAAGGAAAAAGCGTATTGCAGCATTTGCCGTTGCTGCAACGCTTTTTCTTACCGTGTCCACACTTGGATTATGGTACATTTTATCGCCGGATATTGATCAGCAGCTGGCTTTACAGCCTGAACCCGTTGCGGTTGAAAGTTATATTGATACCCTGCCTGAATCGAGCCGGGAAAAGGAAGTTGTTACCGATGAAACAGAAAGTTTCACTATACCTGTTGCCATTGATAAAGTTCATACAGATCAGGAAGTTCTTGCTATTGTGCAAAAAGAACTGGCTGAACCTATTTTTGTTGAAGAAATTCACAGTGAAGGATTTATCGAATCAACCCAGGGAATGCCGCCACTTCTTGCCAGTTTAGAAGTGAATAAAGGATATTACAAATCTTTAAGCTACAGGTCATCATTTGTAAGACATGATGATGAAATTGATCATTATAAGGGAGATGTCAGTGCGGCAGGCAGCATTTTCTCAACTGCCTATATAGGCATTACCGGGCAGTTTGCCAATACCTGGATGCTCAACAATAAAACCATTTCGGGTCTGAAAAGTGATGAGCTTACCTTTACCGACCCATCTTTTGGTAGCAATTTTGGTTTGCAGGCAGGTACAGGAGTGACCCAACGATTGGGTTTAAGGGCTGAATTTTTCTGGATGAGCCGCAATCGCCAGACTTATAGGGAATACGTAAATGGCAATTTTGTATCAAATGATATCACCCTTGATTATTATGCCTTTAAGTTGTTGTCACGCTATAATGCGGGTAGTTATGCCCGTCCGCATTACCTGCTTGGGGGGGGTTACGCTGGTTTTATGCAGCAGGCAACCCAGGTAATTGGTGGCGTTTCGCGTCAGGTTGAAAATGAGTATGAAAAACTTGATTTTGGTTTGATCTTCGGTTATGAATTTCCTATTCCGCTTGCCGGGCAACTTACCTTTACCCCCGGCGTATTTGCCAGAATGGGTCTGAACAATGTTTTTTCAGGTACTGAAAGTATTCCCTATTATCTGAACCGTACCCGTAATGCATCCGTAAGCCTCTCTTTTTCATTAAGCTACTCTTTTTATTGATATTTTTCCAACCCTTTGCGGCTTTACTCCGTCTTAGGAGTATAAAACGTTTTTATGTTAAACCAAAAACTTTCAATTATGATTAAGAAACTCAGTTTGATTTTATCCTTTGCAGCTATATTTATTTTCACAGCCTGTGAAAAAGATCCGACATCCATGGATGGCAAAGGAACTCTAAAGCTTTCTATAACCGACTCACCCATTGATACGGATGGGATAACCGGTGTATATATTACTTTCATTGATGTAATGTATCATAAATCGGATGATGATGCATGGCACAGTTTTGAAGATTTTGAAGGTCCTCAGACCTATAATCTGCTTGATCTTACCCGCGGTGAAACTGATCTTCTTGGATTTTTTGAACTCGAAGCAGGTACGTATACCCAGTTAAGATTTATGCTGGAAGCACCCACCATGGGTGGCGGCAACCATTCCAACCCCGG
>SL_3KL_010_SEDDRAFT_10006027_pt1 | contig 10858 bp, 10 predicted proteins | sample SodLakKL_010_SED_2_FD_10381 | JGI IMG/M metagenome (IMG submission 10381)
CATCCACCCGGAAACCACAAAAGGAGTAACAGGGTGATGGGTGTCAGATGGCGCTTCATGAGAACGTAGAATATGATTATAAATGCCGGATCAAACAACTGCCTCAGCAGAGAATTGCCGGAGCAGGAAATTGCCGGAGCAAACAACTGCCGGAGCAGGAAATTGCCGGATTAAACAAATACCGGAGCAGGAAACTGCCTGAGCAAAGAATTGTCTGAGCAGGAAACTGCCTGAGCAGAGAGTTGTCTGAGCAAAAATGATTCCGATCGATTCGGGGCCTGCTGATGTTCGTTTGAGACAGGGTCCCAAAGATCTGAGAATATCAATATATTTTAAATCCTATGGATAAGACATACCTTCAAAAACTTTTTGAGGAGCATCGCAAGGCGGCGAGCTGCCCCTCCCCCGTTCTGGTGGTTGCATTTTTCAACCGGCTTCTGGGGTTCCTGTTTCCCGAATTCAGCAATACGCGGTTCCAATCCGTGAGCGAGCTGGAACAGCTCAGTTACGAGTTGAAAGAGGAATTTTGCCAGATCCTGCGCAAATGCTCGGAGTGCCCGAATGCCGATGTGGAACAAGTGACCATGGATTTCTGGGATGCGCTTCCGGAAATAAAGGAAATGCTGGAAATGGACGTAACCGCCATATATGAAGGGGATCCTGCGGCCAAAAGCAGGACGGAAGTCGTGCGGACCTACCCCGGCTTTTATGCAATCACATCCTACAGAATCGCCCATTTTCTCTTTGGTAAAGGGTATAAGCTGCTGGCGCGCATGATCACCGAAAATGCCCACAGCCACACCGGGATCGACATCCACCCGGCAGCGAGTATCGGCAAGCATTTTTGTATCGACCATGGTACCGGGATGGTCATTGGCGAGACCACGGAAATCCATGACCATGTGAAAATCTATCAGGGTGTCACGCTCGGGGCTTTGAGCGTCCGCAAGGAGGATGCGGCTGTAAAGCGCCACCCCACCATTGAAGAATACGTGGTGATCTATGCCGGGGCGACCATACTGGGCGGTGAGACGGTCATCGGCCGGCACAGCATCATAGGAGGAAGCGTGTGGCTCACTTCGAGCGTGCCGCCATGGTCCCGCATCACCTACATTGCGCACCAGGAAAACCGCAAGGCCAGAACAGAACAGCACCATAACATGGAAAAGCAATAACATTATGATCCTTGAACAGCTTATCGGNAACACACCCATTGTTCGGCTGCAGCACATCCCCGAATCACCGGACGTAAAAATATACTGCAAGCTGGAGGGCCGGAATCCCGGCGGCAGCGTCAAGGACCGGGCCGCTTTCGGCATGCTGAACGAGGCGCTGGAACGCGGTGACATCAAGCCGGGCGACAAGATCGTTGAGGCCACCAGCGGGAATACCGGCATTGCCCTGGCCATGATTGCCCGGTTGAAAAACCTGCACATGACGCTTGTAATGCCGGAAAATTCAACCAGGGAGCGGATTCAGACCATGCGTGCCTACGGGGCGGAGGTGATCCTGACCGAGGCCAAGGGCACCATCGAATACTCGCGCACGGTTGCCGATGAGATGGCCGCCACCGGAGAATATTACCAGCTCAACCAGTTCGCCAACCCGGACAACTACCGGATGCACTATCGCACTACCGGGCCGGAAATCTGGAGGGATACGGAAGGAAAAATCACCCACTTCGTCTCCTCAATGGGCACCACCGGCACCATCATGGGCGTTTCACGATATCTCAAGGAGCAGAATCCGGCGGTCCGGATTGTCGGCGTGCAGCCTGTGGAAGGATCCCAGATCCCCGGCATCCGGCGTTGGTCGCCCGAGTTCCTGCCCGAAATATTTGAACCGGAGCGTGTGGACCAGACCATCGATGTCAGCGATGAAGAGGCCACGGAAATGACCCGGCGGATGGCCCGCGAGGAGGCGATTTTCGCCGGCATGAGCAGCGGCGGCTGCCTGGCTGCGGCCGTCAAACTGGCCCGGGAGCTGGAGAGCGGCCTCATCGTCTGCATTACCTGCGACATAGGAGACCGCTATCTCAGTTCTCCGCTTTTTGGGGATATCGGGTGAAATCTTCCCGTTTTTCCAGTATTATATAGTGTAATCATCGCCAGTATCATCGACGCCACAGGCGACATCTCCGCTCACATTTTATTTCAGGGACCCACTCACCAGTGATATTGTTATGAACAAAACGATACCATCTTCATTTCGCTCTCTTACATTTCGCTCTCATGCCGCCGTATTCTTTGCCCTGGCAATAATGCTTTCCAGCCAGGTGCAATCATCCCTTGCCGCCGACACCACGCGCACGCAAGTGGCCGACGGATTCTTTTTGATCCAGATCGAGGACAAATCCATTTTCAACCCAATCCGCATATCGGCGCTAGAGATCAACATTGCCAGGCCCAATGTCAGTATTCGCAATACGTTGTCCAACAACACTTTGGGAACGGCATTCACCAGCACGCAGAACATGGCGCGCAACTATCATAGCGAGGACTATCAGGTCGTCGGCGCCATCAACGGTGATTATTTCGGGATAAGGGACGCATCCAACCCGTATATTTATGTCAGCAACCTGATGATCAAGGACAACGAATACGTCATCGGCAAATCCTACTCCCGCAGCCAGTTCGGCTTGACCACCGAAGGCATCCCCTTTGTGGACATGCTCAGTTTTGCGGGACAGGCGGTATTGCCCAACGACGTGCGGATCCCCATAACCGCCGTCAACCAGCAACGCACCAGCGGGCGGGCCGTGCTCTACAACCACTATTTCGGCAACAACACCCGCACCGATGACAGCGGCGTGGAATTCGAGCTGGAACTGCTGGATGAGATGCAGGTTGGCAAGCCGCTGCGGTTTGTCGCCCGCGAAATGGAGGTCGGCGAGGGCTCCATGACCATACGCGGTCGCGATCACTATGTCCTTTCGGCTCATGGGCCGATCGCATCCACCCTTGTTGACACCTTGACCATTGGCGACACTCTCAGCATCACCATGGCTTTCAACGAACAGGTAACCGGTTCCATCATCGTGGATACGCTGGATATGGCTTTCACCGGCCGGAATATCGGGCGGTCCACGGATTTCCTGGTCCTGTATGACAACTGGCGTGGCAATACGACCGGCACGAACGAGTTCGGTAATGAGATCCTGCTTGAACCCATAACTGAATTGACATACGACGGTATGACCGACCTGGTGGTCGTCAGGCAGGAACACCATATTGGGGACATGGAGATTCCGCCGGGACACGTGGTGGTCTCGGGGCATGGCGATGCCAAGGCTTTTCTCCGCGAAAATGTGTCGGTCGGCGACACGGTGCGCCTGGACCTGCAGAGCGAATCCATTGACGGATACGTGGCGCAGCTGATGGGCGGCGGCCCGCGCCTGATCACCGACGGCCGGATCCCGTCGACGTTCGAAGGGGTCGAAGGATTTCAGTTTCAGCACAACATGTACCGCCATCCGCGCTCCGCAGTCGGCATGAACAAGGACAAAAGCCGGGTATGGTTTGTCGTGGTCGACGGACGCCAGACGGCAAGCCGGGGTGCCAATATGATGGAGATGGCCGAGATCATGAGAGATTTCGGGGCCTGGAATGCCGTAAACCTGGACGGTGGCGGTTCCAGCACATTGATTGTCAATGACGAGTGGGTGCATCGCCCTACCGACTCCGACTGGCAGAGAAATGTCGCCAGTGCCATGATCGCCGTCGCCGAACCCTATGATGGCGAAGTGTTCGGGCACATCCGCATCCAACCGAAAAAAATGCGGGTGGAAGTGGATGACAATTTCAACTTCTTTGTCCGGGGCTATGACCTCTGGGACGACCCGCTGGAAATTCCGCAGGGCGATGTGAGCTGGGAGGTCGGCGGCGGTCTTGATGCCACGTACGGCCGTGGAGGGTTCCTGGCGCATGGCCTCAGCGAGGGCTATGTGGTTGCGCACTACGAAGATGCCACGGATACAGCCCGGGTAGCCATCGTGGAAGATGTCTCTGCCGATAACCCTGAGGAACTGCCCGTTCGCTATCATCTGGCCCAGAATTATCCGAATCCGTTCAATCCGGACACCCGCATCCGTTTTGAGCTTCCCGAAGAGGCACATGTACGGCTGACCGTCTATGACATCCTTGGCCGGCCGGTACGCACGCTTGTCAGCGAAGAGCGGCAGCCGGGAACTCACACCGTCACCTTCGACGCATCCGGATTTGCATCGGGAACCTACATCTATGAACTCACCGCCGGTTCTTTCGTGCAAAGGAAAAAGATGATGCTGCTGAAGTAAAAAAATGCTTATCTTTTCAAGTTTGTAACACTATAGCAGCATTACCGATTCCCTTATGTCCAACAGGCGTAAAATCCGGGAGACCGTCATGCAGGCGATGTATGCCCTCACCGTCGGCGACCTTTCTCTGGAACATGTTCTTGATATCATAGTAAAACCTGAATTCCGCGAAGATAAAATCGCGCGGGATTTTGCCGAGCGCCTGTTTCTGCGCACATCAGACAACCGTGAACGAACAGAACAGATTATCAGGGAACACATTGCCAATTGGGAGATCGAACGTCTGGCCACGGTGGACAGGATCATCCTCCAGATGGCTATTACGGAAATACTCACCTTTGAGGACATCCCCACAAAGGTAACCATCAACGAAGCTATTGAAATAGCCAAGAAATACTCCACGGCGCGATCGGGACACTTCGTGAACGGGATTCTGGATGCGGTTGTGCTTACACTTCAGAGCAAGGGCGAACTGAAGAAGGAAGGCAGGGGGCTTGTGGATCTCCCCGCCCGCAGAAAGAAAAGCAGAATCAGTGGCAGCGATGACAAAGAGCGTCCCGGCGATGAGAATGCCCCCGGCCGGGAATCCATGGAAGGCCGGAAAACCGCTCCGGGAAGTGATCCGGGCAGCGATCCGGAGAAGAAATCACCGAAAAAACCCCGGATCAAGCGGTCATCGGATAAAAAGAAACCTTAGATTTGCCCTGTCGATTGGATACGAGCAACAGAGAAAACACAACAGACAACAAGAAGTACATCGCCATTGGCGATATACACGGCTGTGCCAAATCATTAATGGCGTTGCTCGGAAAAATCCAACCATACAGTGATCGAACGCATGTATTCATTGGTGACTATATCGATCGCGGGCCGGACTCCCGCGGGGTTGTGGATGCCGTCATGGAGTTCGCCCGCCACCATAGTTGCATTTTCCTGTGTGGCAATCATGAAAGTATGCTTGCGGATGCGATCCGGACCGGTGAGCGCACATTCTGGATAATCAACGGCGGAATAGAGACGCTGGAATCGTATCAGGTCAACGACCCGCTTGAAATACCCGATGACCACAGGCAGTTCCTTGCCGAAGGCCGGTTGTGGTTCGAAACACCTGACTACCTGTTCATCCATGCCGGACTTGATCCTGAGCGCAGCGTCAGAGAGCAGCTCGCATCCCCTGATGCAGAACACGCGGCATTATGGGAACGCAGTCATGTCGACCGGCCGGTAGTCTGGGAAAAACCGGTTGTTTTCGGGCACACTCCGGTACGGGAACCACTGATAGAAGAACGGAAAATGGCCATCGACACCGGATGCGTCTTTCCGGACAAGGGTTATGGATATCTGAGTGCACTGCTCCTGCCGGAAAAAAAAGTTATCAGCCAGGAATGCCTGGATTTTTAATAACAGGAACATCGAATCTGTTTCCCGGATTGGAATTTGCCTGAAGATTGTTCCTGAAAGTATACGTTTACACGAGAAATTATGAGTCTACAATGTGGAATTGTGGGGTTGCCCAACGTGGGCAAATCCAGCCTCTTCAACGCCCTCAGCAACGCCGGTGCCGAAGCGGCGAACTTCCCTTTTTGCACCATCGATCCCAATGTGGGTATTGTGCCGGTGCCGGATGCCCGGCTGGACCGTCTCGCCGAGCTGGTCAAGCCGCCTAAAGTGACCCCCACCAGCATCGAATTTGTAGACATAGCCGGACTGGTGAAGGGGGCATCGGAAGGCAAAGGCAAGGGAAATGCCTTCCTCTCGCATATCCGTCTGGTAGACCTGATCATCCACGTGGTACGCTGTTTCGAAGATGATGATGTGGTTCACGTGGAAGGAAACATCGACCCTGTCCGCGATATCGGCACCATAGATACCGAACTGCTCTTCAAGGATCTCGAAACCCTGGAACGNAGNGAAGAACGCGTAAAAAAAATGGCCAAATCAGGTGACAAAACCCTCATCAACCAGCTGCATATGTTGGCCGGCCTGCGCAATCACATTGAAAAGGGCAAATCCGTACGCTCCTACAAGGACTGGGATCCGTCACATCCCGCTTTCAGCGAACTTTTCATGCTCACAGCAAAAAAAGTGCTCTATCTGTGTAATGTGGATGAGTCGGACCTGCCTGACGGCGAAGGGAATCCGCATGTGATGGCCGTTCGAAACCATGCCCGGGAAGAGGATGCCGAGTGTGTGGTAGCCTGTGCCAAAATCGAAGCCGAGATAGCAGAGCTTAATGATGAGGAAAAACGGGAGTTTCTGGATTCGATGGGGCTACGTGAGTCCGGCCTCAACCGGCTGATATCTGCGGCTTACCGGGAGCTCGGACTCATCACCTTTTTCACCGTTGGTCCCAAAGAAGCGCGTGCCTGGACGATCCGCCAGGGAACGAAGGCACCGCAGGCGGCAGGTATCATCCACACTGATTTCGAGAGGGGCTTCATCAGGGCGGAAACCATATCCTTTCAGGACTTTGACCGGCTTGGATCGGAGGCGGCGGCCAGGGAAGCAGGTAAAATGCGATCCGAAGGACGCGGTTACACGGTCAAGGATGGCGATATCATTCTCTTCCGCTTTAATGTATGATGCGATGACATACCGGAATATCTTTCTGGCATCACACTGCAAAGATCTCACACTACAAAAGCGTCATGCTACAACGCTCACATGCCGCGAAGTCCAGATGCGCCATTCCCGAACCCGCTGACATTCTGCATACGCACATGAACACAATTCCGTTACCCCCGGATATTCGTTGCATTAAACCGTATATTATTACGATTTTCCATTTTTAAAAAGCTACTGATAAACGCTAACCGAATACATGTCAGACCACAACAACCAGAAACTAACATTCACCTTTCCCGATGGAAGCCGGAAAACGTTCGATTACGGGGTTACCGGACACGAAATTGCGAAGTCTATTTCAGGGCGACTGGCCCGTGAAGCCCTGAGCATCACATTGGACAATACCGTTCTGGACCTGCATCGGCCGCTGACCACCGGTGGCAATATCACCATCAACACATGGGACGATGAAGACGGACGATTGGCGTTCTGGCACTCTTCGGCACACGTGATGGCGGAAGCCGTCGAGGCGCTCTACCCTGGTGTCAAACTGGGCATCGGCCCTCCCATCGAGCAGGGATTCTACTACGACATTGACTTCGGCGACCATACGATCAGCTCAGACGATCTTCCGGCCATTGAGGAGAAAATGCAGGAGCTTGCGCGACAGAAAAACCGGTTTGAGCGATTTGAGATCCCAAAGCAAGAGGCCATAGCTCACTACGAGGAGAAGGAGGATCCCTACAAGCTGGATCTGCTGGACGGACTGGAGGATGGCACCATCAGTTTCTACAAACAGGGCAATTTCACCGACCTGTGCCGGGGTCCGCACATACCGGACACCGGAGCCATCAAGGCCGTCAAACTGCTGAATACCGCCGGCGCCTACTGGCGAGGGGATGTCAAAAGCAAACAGCTCACCCGGATTTACGGTATCAGCTTCCCGAAAAAAAGCATGCTGGATGCCTTCCTTCATCAGATGGAAGAAGCCAAAAAACGGGATCACAAAAAACTTGGCCCGCAGCTTGGCATCTACATGATCGATCGCATGGTGGGCAGTGGCCTGCCGATGTGGCTGCCAAAAGGGACCATCCTCCGGCGAACACTTGAAGCATTCCTGCGGGAAGAGCAACTGCGCCGCGGCTACCAGGAAGTGATCACTCCGCACATTGGCAACCTCGAACTCTACCGCACCTCCGGTCACTATCCCTACTACAAGGACTCACAATTCGCACCCATGCAGGTGGATGATGAGGGATATCTGCTCAAACCCATGAACTGCCCGCATCACCATCGCATCTATGACAATGAGATGCGCAGCTATCGCGACCTGCCTGTGCGGCTAGCCGAATTCGGAACCGTCTATCGGTATGAACAGTCCGGCGAACTCAACGGGCTTTCCCGTGTGCGCGGATTTACCCAGGACGACGCGCATATCTACTGTACCAATGACCAGCTCAAGGATGAGATCATAAACTGTATCGATCTCACGCAATTTGTATTCTCCACGTTCGATATGCCTGTCGATATCCGTCTCTCCTTCCGGGACGATGACGATCAGAAATTTGGAGGTGAAGTGGCCCTGTGGAACCGCGCCCAGAAGGAGATCAGGGAGGCCGCGGATGAAATGGGCCTGCAATACCGCATTGAGGAGGGTGAAGCCAGCTTCTACGGTCCAAAAATTGATTTCATTATCCAGGATGCCCTCGGCAGGAAATGGCAGCTCGGCACGGTACAGGTGGATTATGTCATGCCCGAGCGGTTCGATCTGACCTATGTGGGCTCCGACAATCAGAAACACCGACCCGTTATCATCCACCGGGCGCCATTTGGCTCCATGGAGCGGTTTACCAGTATCCTGATTGAGCATTTTGCCGGAAACTTCCCTGTCTGGCTGAGTCCGCAACAGGCGGTCATCATACCGGTTTCGGATCAGTTCAATGATTTTGCAGAGTCGTACCGCAAACAGCTCGCCGATGCTGGTATCCGGGTATCCGTCGATAAACGAGGCGAACAGATCGGGGCAAAAATCCGGAATGCGGAAACATCCAAAATACCCTATATGCTCATTGTAGGAGAAAAAGAGGTAGAAAACGGCACTGTTTCCGTACGAAAGCACAAAAAAGGTGATATTGGAAGCTTTAATTTTTCAGAATTTCTTTCGATAATTAAGAGGGAAGTGAGCGAAAAGGTGCTGCCGGACCCGGAGTGACCAATTCAGAACCATTCCCTTATCATGAAGCGGGGAAGTACCCGCTCTTGTTGTTAACACTCACGTGACAACATCCATAGTAAACAAACAGGAGAAACAACCATCGGAAAACGATTCAAAAGTCATCCCGTTCGCAAGTCAACACCAAAAGAGCGAGTGAATGAGGGAATTCGGGCTGATGTGGTCCGCGTTATCAAACCCGATAACGAGCACGCCATACTGCCTGTCAAAGAGGCCATCGAAATGGCATTCAATCTGAACAAGGATCTTGTGGAGGTCGCGCCCAACGCCGATCCCCCCGTGTGCAAGATCATGGATCACGGAAAATACCTCTTCGAGAAAAAGAAGAAGGAGAAGGAAGCGAAAAAGAAACAGCACGTCGTTGTTCTCAAGGAATTGCGCTTCCGCCCGCAAACTGATGATCACGACTATGAATTCAAGAAGCGCCATGCCGAAGGCTTCCTGAAAGATGGCAACAAGGTGAAAGCTACCGTTCAGTTCAAAGGACGGGACATCATCTACAGCGACCAGGGAAAGAAACTGCTGGATCGCCTTGCCAAGGATCTTGAAGATTTCGGAAAGGTGGAAACACCGGCGAAACTGGAAGGCAAAAGAATGTCCATGGTGGTCGCTCCCGCCAAAGGTCCCGGTTCCTGAAACATCCGCAGCGGTATGCTCTTTCACTCCGGTNGGCATTTTCAGGCATANTACCNGACCACTATATAAAAGTTGCTGGTGAGCCGCATTTTTTTTAAATTGTGTTCTTGCAAATTTTTAACCAATTTACGGGTTAATTATGCCTAAAATGAAAACCATAAGCGGCGCCAAGAAACGCTTCAAGACTACCGGAACCGGAAAACTGAAGCGGAAGAAGGCGTACGCCAGTCACATACTCACCAAAAAATCACCCAAGAGAAAGCGGAACCTGCGTACGCCAACCCTGGTTGCCAAGGTCGACGTACCGCGTATGCGCAGTCTGCTTCCCAACTCCTGATTTTTTTTTTGAACCATTAACTTACTGAACAAATGCCACGATCGACCAACAATGTGGCTTCCCGTCGCCGTCGCAAAAGGGTCCTTGACCAGGCGAAAGGCTACTGGGGTGCAAGAAGCAAGGTCTACACTGTCGCGAAAAACGCAGTGGACAAAGCCCTTCAATACCAGTACCGCGACAGGAGAGTCCGCAAAAGAGAATTCAGAAAACTCTGGATCGCCCGAATCAACGCTGCCGCCCGTCTGAACGGGACTACCTATTCCAAACTCATGGGTGCCATGAAATCCCATGAAATGGAGATCAACAGGAAAGTGCTCGCAGACCTCGCAGTTCACGATCCACAGGCCTTCTCCGCAGTTGTGGAAGCCGCTCAGAAGAAATCCTGAAGCCGATTCTGAAATAAAGCCGGCAGTATCTCTCGCGATGCTGCCGGTTTTTTTATGTTTGGAACTGCTCCTTTGGAACCGTTTACTCCGTTACCCGTACCGATCTGTCCCGTCATGGCGAAAATTTCCGATATCGAAAAAGTAAAAAACGACATCTCCTCGTATAACCTCGATACCGAGGAGGCCGTTGAAGCATTCCGGCTCACGTATCTTTCCAGAAAAGGCATCATCACCGAACTCCTGGCCGGCATCGGTAAAGCCGACCCGCAGGACCGGGCCCGGCTCGGCAAGGAACTGAACGCACTCAAACAGCTTGCAAAAACCCGCTTTGATGAAGCAAAAGCGGCCTTGTCCGCAGGCAAAACGGCCGACATCACTGCCACCGACGATCCCACACTCCCGCCGCC
>SL_3KL_010_SEDDRAFT_10006028_pt1 | contig 10855 bp, 9 predicted proteins | sample SodLakKL_010_SED_2_FD_10381 | JGI IMG/M metagenome (IMG submission 10381)
GCATTGGTATAGCCGACCAGGGCCACGGTGGGTGTCTCGGCGCGGCGTCGCGCCTGCCGGCCCTGCTCGCGCGCCCGCTGCACCTTGTCCAGCCGCCGCTCGATGTGCTTGATGCGCCCCGCCAGCAGGCGCCGGTCGGTCTCGAGCTGGGTTTCGCCAGGGCCGCGCAGTCCGATCCCACCCTTCTGACGTTCCAGGTGGGTCCAGCCACGGACCAGGCGGGTCGACATGTGCCGGAGCTGGGCGAGCTCGACCTGGAGCTTGCCCTCATGGGAACGCGCCCGCTGGGCGAAGATGTCGAGGATCAGTCCGGAGCGGTCCAACACCCGGCACTTGAGGTGCCGCTCCAGGTTGCGCTCCTGGCTGGGCGACAGCGGGTGGTTGAAAATCGCGACTTCGGCGCCGGACGACTCGACCGCGGCGGCCACCTCGTCGGCCTTGCCGGAACCGATGAAGAAGCGGGAATCCGGCTGCCGGCGGCTTCCCGAAATCACGCCGACGACGTCGGCACCGGCGGACTCCGCCAGGTCCCGGAACTCCTGCGTCTGCGCTTCCATGTCGGCCACGTCGCCAATGGCCAGGGCGACCAGCAGGGTGCGGTCGCCGCTCTCGGGACGCTCAAACAAGGCCCGTCAACTCCAGAATGGGATTAGGAATTCTGTTCCTCCGCGGGCGGCTCTTCGCCCTCGAGATGCAACCGTACCTGCCGGGAAGGCACGATGGTGGAGATCGCATGTTTGTAGACCATCTGTGATACCGCGCTCTTGAGCAGCACGACAAACTGGTCGAAGGACTCGATCTGTCCCTGGAGCTTGATCCCGTTCACCAGGTAGACAGACACCGGTATGCGGTCCCTGCGCAATGCATTGAGGAAGGGTTCTTGTAGCATCTGCCCTTTTGCCATGATTGAGATTCCTTTTTCCGTGTTAACTGCAGGTGCGCTTGGTCAGACCGGACGTTTCCGGACGATAGCATATCGCCAGCCAAGCCCCGCGCCATAATTACCCGTAAAATCCCCCGCGACCATGGGTAGAATCACCACCTGCGGGGCCGGCTGCACTCACCGATCGGCGCCGTCGAGCAGATCTTCGACCCGCACGCGCTCTGCGGGAAGGTACTCGAGGCCGTGCCCCCGCATGCCGCGAAGCCAGGTCAACTGACGCTTCGCCAGTTGCCGGGTCGCGGTGATCGCGCGCTCACGGAATTCTTCCGGGCCGATTTCGCCGGACAGCCATTGCCAACCCTGGCGATAACCCACCGCGCGCTGTGATGCGTGGCTAGCGGTCAGCAGGGGGCGTTCCATCAGCGCGCGCAATTCCCCGGTGAAGCCGCTGGCCAGCATGCGGTCGAAGCGCTCGGCGATGCGTTTGCGCAGACACTCGCGATCCTCGGGCCACAATGCGAACCGGCGCCAGTGCCGCGGCACGGTGCCGACCGGGGCGGACTGGAACGATGCCAGCGGACGCCCGGTGCTTCGGTAGACCTCCAGCGCGCGCAGGATCCGCTGCGGGTCATTCGGATGGATCCGTTGCGCCGATACCGGGTCGACGCCACGCAGTTCGTCGTGCAGGCGCTCGGCACCTTCCACCGGAAGGCGTGCCCGCAGGGTGGCGCGGACTTCCGGATCGATCGCGGGCATCGCATCCAAACCGTCGAGCAGGGCGCGGAAGTAGAGCATGGTGCCGCCGACCAGCATCGGGACGCGATCACGCGACTGGATCTCGCCGATCAGCCGCTGGGCATGCTCCACGAAATCCGCCGCGGACCAGGTCTCCTCCGGGTCGCGGACATCGATCAGGTGGTGCGGGACCCGCGCCCGCTCCTCGGCGCTGGGCTTGGCGGTGCCGATGTCCATCCCCCGGTAAACGAGCGCCGAATCGACGCTGACGATCTCGCCCCCGATCCGGTCCGCGAGTTCCAGAGCCAGAGCCGTCTTGCCGGCGGCGGTCGGGCCCATGAGCAGGAGCACGGATTCGCGCACGCGCTCAGCGCCCGCGCAGGAAGAGGCGATCCAGGGCCTGCCGGTCGAGCTCGACGTAGGTCGGCCGGCCGTGGTTGCATTGACCGCTGTTGTCGGTCGCCTCCATGTCGCGCAGCAGACGGTTCATCTCCGGCAGACTCAGACGCCGGCCCGCCCGTACCGAGCCATGGCAGGCCATCGTACTCAGCACCGCATCCAGCGCGGCCTCCGCCCGATCGGCGTGCCCGAGGTGGTGCAGGTCGGCCAGCAGATCCCGGACCAGTTGGCCCAGTTCCCGACCCTGCAGCAGCGCCGGCGCCGCCCGAAGCATCACGGCATCGGGCCCCGCGCGGTCGAGCTCGAAACCCAGGCCGCGCAGGAGCTCGGCGGACGTCTCGACCAGTTCCGCCTCGGCGCGGGTGACCGCGATCGTCTCCGGTACCAGCAACGGCTGGCGGGTCACGCGCGCCTCACGCCATTCGGTCTTCAACCGCTCGTAGGTGATGCGCTCGTGCGCCGCATGCATATCCACCAGGACCAGACCGCGGGCGTTCTCGGCAAGGATGAAGATGTCCGCCACCTGCCCGATCGCAAAGCCCAGGGGCGGCGCCACGCCCTCGGCGGCCGCGGGTGACCACGGACGCGCGGCCGGCGGGGCCGAGACAGGAGCCACCGCCCCTCCGGGCGGCTCGCTGACATGCGGCAGCGGCAGCTCCCAGTGCGTATCCCTGGGCGCCCGGTTCTCCGCAAAGGCCGCACGCGGATAGGCTACCGGTGTTCCAGGGAAAGCATTGCTGCCGGGCGGGGCCGCGGTGCCGGCCGAATGGACCGCCGGCTGCTGGCGGCCGTCATCCCCCGGGCGCAGGTCGGCCAGCGCGCGATGCAGAGTCCGAAAAATGAAATCGTGCACGAGGCGCCCGTCCCGGAAACGGACTTCGTGCTTGGCCGGATGGGCATTGACGTCGACCCCGGCCGGATCCAGATCGAGGAACAGGATGAACACGGGATGCCGCCCCTGGTACAAAACGTCGCGGTAGGCCCTGCGCACCGCCGCGGCCAGCACCCGGTCTCGCACCGGCCGACCGTTCACGAAAAAATACTGCTGGTCCGCCTGCGACCGGGCGTGCGTCGGCGCGCCCAACCAGCCGCACAGGCGCAGCCCGGAACCTTCCTCTTCGATTTCGAAGGCATGTTCCAGGAACCCCTCGCCGAGCAGTGCCGCCACACGCCCGGCGGCGCCTGCGGGCTCCACGGCAGGCAGATCCAGAGTCTGTCGGCCGTTGTGGCGCAGTTCAAAGGCGATCTCCGGCCGCACCGCCGCATGCGTACGCACCACGTCTTCGCAGTGCAGGTACTCGGTACGCTCGGTACGCAGAAACTTGCGCCGCGCCGGTACGTTGAAGAACAGGTCCCGGATCTCGACCGTGGTTCCCTGCGGGTGGGCCGCCGGTACCGGCTCGACGAATGCATCCGAACCGTCACCTCCGAGGCGCCAGCCGCTGCGCGCCCCAGCCACCGCGGAGGTCATGATCAGGCGCGCCACCGAGGCGATCGAGGGCAGCGCCTCGCCGCGAAAGCCGAGGGTGTGCAGGGACTCGAGATCACTCCACTCGGCGACCTTGCTGGTGGCGTGCCGGGAAAGCGCCAGCGGGAGCTCCTCCGAAGGGACGCCACTGCCATCGTCGGTGATCCGGATCAGGCGCACTCCGCCCTGCTCCAGTTCCACCCGGACTCGACGCGCGCCCGCGTCGATGCTGTTCTCGATCAGTTCCTTCACCACGGAGGCGGGACGTTCGATCACCTCGCCGGCCGCGATCTGGCTGATCAGCTGTGGGGGAAGCTTCTGTATCGGCACGAGGGGTCCGGGCGCAAAGAATGCAGGGTCCTGTCAGACGTGTGACAGGACCCTAGACTAGCCCAGAACCGGGACCTGCAGAAAGCGACGCGACCCTTCGTCGAAGCGCAGCGCGAAGAACCCGTCCCGGATCAACTGCCCCGGGACGGAATCTGCAGGACCTGACCGGCGAAGATGCGATCACTCGGGAGGTCGTTCACCGCGCGCAGTTCGGCGACCGACATCCGGTAGCGGTCGGCGATCACCGACAGGGTCTCGCCCGGACGAATGATGTGCCGGTCGCGCCGGCCCTCGGCAATGATCGTCCCGGGCGGTGCATGGGTGGAGAAATAGGCGCGCAGACCGGTCAGGATCGCGTCGGCCAGGGAGTTCTGGAAACTCTCGGTGCGCAGCTTGCGCTCTTCCGAGGGGTTGGAGATGAACGCCGCCTCGATCAGCACCGACGGCACATCGGGGGACCGCAGCACCGCGAAGTTCGCCCGTTCGACCTCGGGTTTGCGCACCTTGCCGACCCGGTGCATCTCAGAGATCAGCCGGTTGGCCAGGGAATGACTGGCCTCCAGACTGCCGCTCTGGGCGAGGTCCAGCAACACGCTGGTCAGGGAATCGTCCTTGCTCTCGATCGGCACCCCGCCCAGACGCAGGTCCGCGCTGTTCTCACGCTGCGCAAGGAATCTCGCCGCCTCGCTCGACGCACCACGGTCGGACAGGATGTAGACGGACGAACCCTGAACCCGGCGATCCTGTATCGCATCGGCGTGAATGGACAGAAAGACGTCGGCCTGGGCCGCACGCGCCCGGCTGATACGCTCGCGCAGGGGCAGGAAGTAGTCGCCGGTACGGATCAGGACCGGGCGCATGCCGGGTTCGCGTTCCACCCGCTCCGCCAAGCGGCGCGCAATCTGCAGCACCACGTCCTTTTCCCGGGTGCCGCCCGCACCGATCGCGCCGGGATCGTGCCCGCCATGACCGGGGTCGATGGCCACGATCAAGTCCCGAAGCGGTTCGCGCATTTGATCGGGCCGCACCACGGAATTCGTGTCGGGCACCATCCGTGCAACGGTCACGCTGCGCGGGCGCTCCGTCAGGTCCAGCACCAACCGGTGCGGTGAACCTTGAGCGGGCAGCAACACGAAGCTGTGCTGATCCGCGGGGGCGCGCAGGTCCAGTACCACGCGCAGATCGTTCCCGTTGCGCTGGGCGTAACGTACGCCCTCGACCAGGGATCGGGGGTTCGAGGGCACGTCCAGCGACTCCAGCGCTCGGGCGCCGGAAAGATCCACCACCACCCGATCCGGGGATTCCAGGGCGAAAATGTTGTAGTCGGCCGGCCCTTCCATGTCGAAGACGAGTCGGGTTGTCTGGCCATCCACCGACATGCGCACCCTCTGCAACCCGGAGTTGGCCCAGGCAGAGATTGGCGCCACGCCCAGCCCAAAGCCAGCCAGGCCCTTCAGCAACAGGCGTCGACGTTGATTCGGTTGATGCGTTTTTGCCACAGACAATCCCTTTGCGATCAGGGGCTCTGCCTACATTGTGGACCTTCCGCGTGAAAATGCAAGAAAGAATTTTGCGGCATTTGAAAGACATACCGATGACTCTGACTGCGCCGTCAGAAGTCTCCCATCTGGGCAGCGATGATTCCGGCCTGCGGACCTGAAAATGACAGCCGGCGCCCGTCGCCGTCCTGGCGCAGCACGGCCACCAGTTCCGGCGTGGGCAGCCAGCCTGCGCCCCTGTCGGGCCACTCCACCAGCCACAGGGTCCGCGCATCGCTCTGCTCGCGCACCCCGAGGTACTCGAGTTCCTCCGGGTCAGCAACCCGGTACAGGTCGAAATGCAGGACCGTCAGACCGGGAAGTTCATAGGGCTCCAGCAGGGTATAGGTCGGGCTTCGAACCGTGCCACGATGACCGAGCGCATGCAGAAGGCCGCGCACCAGGGTGGTCTTCCCCGCGCCCAGATCGCCCTGCAAGTGGATCTGGCGCACCTGTTCCAGGCCGGGACACTGCGCCAGCGCCGCACCCGCCCTTTCGGTGGCCTCAGCGTCGGCGAGGAAGAAGCCGGGATGGCTCATGCTCCAGAGCCGGCACCGCTGGCGGGAAGGGCTTCGATCACGTCGCCGGCAAGCAGGCCGCGCTCCCCGCCCAGGCGTTGCGCCGCGGTACACGCTGCGGCGATGTGCAAGGCTGCACCGGTCACGGCCGCGGCCCCGGCATCGAGACCCTGCGCACGCAGGGCGCCGATGATGCCCGTCAATACGTCACCCATGCCGGCCGTCGCCATGCCCGGATGGCCGCCGGTGATGCAGGCCGGCGTTCCCCGCGGTCCCGGCACGACTCCCGCCCCCACCAGGGTCCCTGCCCCCTTGAGCAGGACCGTCCCGCCATAGCGATCCTGCAGCTCCCGCAAGGCCGCGAGCCGATCCGCATTCACCGTCGCGGCATTGCTGCCGAGAAGGCGACCGGCCTCGCCGGGGTGCGGCGTCAATATCCAGTCGTCCCGCCGTCGCGGCGCCTGCGCCAGCAGGTTCAGGGCATCCGCGTCCACGACCAGGGGGCCGCGCCAGTCCGCGACCGCCGGCCACAGGGCGCGGGCCCAGGCGTCCTGACCCAAACCAGGACCCACGGCCACTGCATCCGCTCCCGCCAGGAGGGCGTCGATGTCGCGCGCCGCCTGCGCCGGACGCACCATGAGTTCGGGACGGTCCAGGTTCGCAAGCGCGGCATGTTCCGGGTGGGTCACCAGCGTCACGCGGCCGGCGCCGGCGCGCAGGGCCGCCGCAGCGGTCAGCCGGGCGGCACCGGAATAGCCAGGCGCCCCACCGACCACCAGCAGGTGACCGAAATCACCCTTGTGCGCCGCGGGCCTGCGCGACGGCAGCCCGCGCGGCGCCTGTTCCGGCGTGACCCGGGTGGCGATCCAGGGCACTCCCTCGAACAGCGACGCGGGAAGATTCAGCGCCGCCACGCGCACCTGTCCCGCATGGTCGACCGCGGCACCGGTACAGAGACCGAACTTGTTCGCGATCATGGTCACGGTCAGCCGCGCACGCACCGCGGCTCCGCGCACCGAGCCGGAATCGATGAGCACGCCGGAGGGCACATCGGCGGCGAGCACCGGCACGCCGGAGTGGTTCAGTGTCTCGATCAGTGGTGCGAATGGCGCCTCAATGGGCCGCCCGAGCCCGATGCCGAAGAGACAGTCGGCCCAGACCTCGCCGAGGTCGGGAGAGAACGCGTCGAGCGGCCGGATTTCCCCACCGCTGTCGATCCACGCGCGGCGCGCACGGGCACCATCGGAGTCGGGCCGGCCACCGGCTTCACCGGCGTGCACGGTCACGGTCCAGCCCGCCTCGGCGGCGAGGCGCGCCAGCACGAAGCCATCCCCGCCATTGTTGCCGGGGCCGCAGAGCACACCGAGCGTCCGCGCCTGTGGGAAGCCTTCCGACAGAGCCTCGAGCAGGGCCGCGCCAGCGCGTTCCATCAGCTTGCCGCCGCCCATCCCCGGCAGCGCCATCGCCCGGCGATCGAGTTCGCGCATTCCAGCCTCTCCGAAGAGGCGGTTGGCAATGGGAACGGTCATCGGTTCATCATTCATGCTGTAAACACCGCCAAGGGCCATGACCGGAATCGTGCCGCAATCCCTGTCGCAAAGCCAATGCCGCGAGCTCGCCGAGCGCATCCGCGCCTGGGCGGGCGAACTCGGCTTCCAGGGGGTGGGAATCAGCCCCGCCGATGTCGGCGAGCACGCGGATCACCTGGACCGCTGGCTGGACACCGGCTCTCACGGTGACATGCAATGGATGCGGGATCGTGCCCCCCTGCGCCGCGATCCGTCGCTGCTCGTTCCCGGCGTGCAGCGGATCATCAGCCTGCGAATGGATTACCTGCCCCCGGACTCGGGCGACCCCTGGAGGATCCTGGCCGACCCGGCTCGCGCCTATGTCTCGCGCTACGCGCTTGGCCGCGACTACCACAAGCTGCTGCGCCGTCGGATCCAGCAACTCGCGCGCCGGATCGAGGCCGAGATCGGTCCCTTCGGCTATCGCGCCTTCACGGACAGCGCGCCGATACTGGAAAAGGGGCTGGCCGAGCAGGCGGGTCTGGGCTGGATCGGCAAGCACACCAACCTGCTCGCCCGCGAGGCGGGATCCTGGTTCTTTCTCGGCGAACTGTTCACGGATCTCCCGCTGCCGGTGGACGACCGGGTCGAAGCCCATTGCGGCAACTGCACCGCCTGCCTGGACATCTGCCCCACACGTGCCTTCCGCGGCCCTTACGACCTGGATGCGCGGCGCTGCATCTCCTACCTGACCATCGAGCACCACGGCGCGATTCCGGAACCGCTGCGGCCGTTGATGGGCAACCGCATCTACGGCTGTGACGACTGCCAGCTGGTCTGCCCGTGGAACCGCTTCGCCGAAGTCAGCGTGGAGCCGGATTTCGCCGCGCGTCACGGGTTGGATTCGCCATCGCTGGTCGAACTGTTCGACTGGGACGAGTCCAGCTTCCTCGACCGGACCGCCGGTATGGCGATCCGGCGCATCGGCCACGAGCGCTGGCTGCGCAACATCGCGGTGGCCTTGGGCAACGGCCCGGCGAGCGCCGAGGCGCTCGCTGCGCTGGGACGGCGCTCCGAGCACCCGTCGCCACTGGTGCGCGAGCATGTGGAATGGGCCCTCCAGAGGCTCACCGGTACAACACCCGCCCCAGGGGAATGAAGCGACTCTCAGGCCCCGTTCGCGGGACGCCGTGAATACATCCCTGTAGGCTTGACGGCAGCATCCCTGCTGCCGACACCCGCGACCGGGGCCAGAGAGTCGCTTCGCCCGGCGCTATGCCCCCCTGAATAAGGAATGAAGCACTCAAACCTCGGCGAGGTGGCCCTTCACTTCCAGCCACTGCTTGCGGTCGCCGGCCCGTTTCTTCGCCAGCAGCATGTCCAGCAGGCTCGCAGTGTCGTCCCCGTCTTCCACGGTCAGGCGCACCAGGCGGCGGGTGTCCGGGTTCATCGTCGTCTCGCGCAACTGCAGCGGGTTCATCTCGCCCAGGCCCTTGAAGCGGGTCACCGCCACCTTGCCGCGCCGGTTCTCGGCGGCGATGCGGTCCAGGATGCCCTGACGCTCGGCGTCGTCGAGGGCGTAGAAGACCTCCTTGCCGACATCGACCCGGAACAGTGGCGGCATCGCCACGTAGACGTGACCGCCCTCGACCAGCGGCCGGAAATGGCGCACGAACAGCGCGCAGAGCAGCGTGGCGATATGGGCACCGTCGGAATCCGCATCGGCGAGGATGCAGACCTTGCCGTAGCGGAGGCCTTCCAGCTTGGCGCTGCCGGGGTCCACGCCCACCGCCACGCTGATGTCGTGGATCTCCTGCGATCCCAGCACCTGGTCGCAATCGACCTCCCAGGCATTCAGGATCTTGCCCCGCAGCGGCATGATCGCCTGGAACTCGCGATCGCGCGCCTGCTTCGCGGAGCCACCGGCGGAATCACCCTCGACCAGGAACAGTTCCGTGCGGGAGAGATCCTGGCTGGCACAGTCGGCCAGCTTTCCGGGCAGCGTCGGCCCCTGGGTGAGCTTCTTGCGCACCACCTTGCGCCCGGCGCGCTGGCGCCGCTGGGCATTCTGGATCGCAAGTTCGGCGATGCGCTCGCCCATCGTCGGATGCTGGTTCAGCCACAGGCTGAAGCTGTCCTTGACCACCCCGGCCACGAACGGCGCCGCCTCGCGCGAGGACAGCCTTTCCTTGGTCTGGCCCGCGAAATTCGGATCCTGCATCTTGAACGAGACGACGTAGGCGACCCGCTCCCAGACATCGTCCGGGGCCAGCTTCACGCCCCGTGGCATCAGGCTGCGGAACTCGCAGAATTCCCGCACCGCCTCGGTGAGCCCGGTGCGCAGGCCGTTCACATGGGTGCCGCCCAACGGGGTCGGAATGAGGTTCACGTAGCTCTCGGCCACCCCCTCGCCGCCCTCCGGCAGCCATAGGACCGCCCAGTCCACCGCCTCCTTCTGCCCGGCCACCGAGCCCATGAACGGATCATCCGGCAGCCGCTCCAACCCCTCCAGCGCCTCGACCAGGTAGTCCTTGAGACCGTCGGCGTAATGCCAATGGCACTGCTCGCCGGTGACCTCGTCGGCGAAAGCTCACGTTCAGGCCCGGGCACAATACCGCCTTGGCCCGCAGCACGTGCTTCAGGCGCGGCACCGAGAACCGGGGACTGTCGAAATACTGCGGATCGGGCCAGAACTGCAGCCGGGTGCCGGTGTTGCGCCGGGCGACCTCGCTCACGACCTCGAGGTCGCTGACCTTGTGACCGCCGGCAAAGGCCATGTTGTACTCCCGGCCGTCACGGCGGATCCAGACCTCGAGATGCTTCGACAGAGCGTTCACCACCGACACGCCGACGCCGTGCAGTCCGCCCGAGAACTGGTAGTTCTTGTCCGAAAACTTGCCGCCGGCGTGCAACCGGCCCAGGATCACCTCGACCCCGGGACATTTTTCGCGTGGATGCTCGTCCACCGGCATCCCGCGGCCGTCGTCGGTCACCGACAGGGAACCATCCTTGTGCAGGGTCAGGTCAATATTTTTCGCGAAGCCGCTGATGGCCTCGTCCACCGAGTTGTCGATGACTTCCTGAGCCAGATGATTGGGCCGCGAGGTGTCGGTGTACATCCCCGGGCGCTTGCGCACCGGGTCCAATCCCTCGAGGACTTCAATGTCGGATGCGGAATAACTCACCTGCGGCCTTCCTCCGGATGTCGGCAGGCCGTAGTGTAGTGCGGCGCGTGCCCCTGACGCACGGCCGAGACCCGGCAATCCGACGCCGTAGGCTTGAAATCGCCGCACCCGGCCCGACAATGTCCACAGACAACCGATTCCGGAGTTCTTCATGGTAGAAGCAACCAACGACCTTCTCGACGTCACCGCCGGCAACTTCGAGGCAGCCGTCATCGAGGAGTCCTTCCGCCGTCCGGTGCTGGTCGACTTCTGGGCCGACTGGTGTGCTCCCTGCAAGATGCTGATGCCGGT
>SL_3KL_010_SEDDRAFT_10006029_pt1 | contig 10855 bp, 9 predicted proteins | sample SodLakKL_010_SED_2_FD_10381 | JGI IMG/M metagenome (IMG submission 10381)
AGGAAAAAGAATCCCGGTGCACAAATGTGACTGAGGAGTCTAGTAAAAAACCATATTGCTTCGTTATTATTAGATAAATCTACTCCCCAGAATTCACTGAAATGTATTTTTGCAACAAAATATGAAGCATGATCAATAGCCATAATGATCATAATTACGCCACGCATCAAATCTATTGTTTGGATTCTATTCATATCGAAAAAGTTCTTTATTATTGATATATATCCAAATGCCCAACAATAAAAGGATTGCTGCTGTAAAAACCGGAATAAGGTATATTTTTTCAAGCTCGGTTGATAACGATATCAGTAATGCCCCAACAGAAATGATTATTGCAGTAACTGCATAACCAATTTCGTCATAGAACCATGCATAGGGGAAAAGATGTGCCCCTGTTATAATTGCGTAAGCCATTATAAAGTAATCGGGGTATTTAATCAGCATGAAAATTAGGAAAGGAAAATAAATTAGTTGTGCAAAATTCAGCCATAAGCCCAAAGGTTGTAATGGATTGTCTTTTATTTTCCATTCTGTCTTAAGTAGCTTAGAAAAGCCAAATGCTAATGGCAATAGTATGGCACTAAAAATAAATGTAAATACGCTCTTCTCGTAAGGAGTATTAAGTGTGAACTTCCAGATCAACGATATACCAACCCATGCAATACTTGCTGCAAGTATGAAATCAATTCCGTTTTTAGCTTTAAGTTGGATTTCCTGTTTTAGAGAGTTTAGGTCTTTCGGTTTCATATTATTCATTTAAACAGTTACTTGTATAAATAATTTGCTTGAAATTTATTTCACTTCCAACACATTCACACTGACCCCAATGCCCACCGGGGTGCTTTCCCAGTTGGCCTGGCTGGTTTTGCGGTAGTGGGTGCGACCCCTTAAACCGGCAGAAAAATAAAGATGCCCCGGCCCCAGTTCTCTTATATGTTCCAGGGTGATCAGAATGTCTTCTGAAACCCTCATAGAGTGAGCCGATAGGTCGAGCACTATGGTTTGGTCAAGCTGATTTGCCGGTAATTCAAGATAAATCGGGAAAGTAAGAATATTCTCATATTCGCTGCCTTCTGCAAGACTGTATATATTCAACCTGTAAAAGAGGGTGTCGTAACTGGTGGATGCAATGTTAATATTTACTTTTTCAATAAAGGAGTGCTTTTGTATTTTTATTGCCACTCCCATTTCATACCCCAACTGATTTTCTTTAAAACCCGCCCGAACAGATTTTGAGCGGGTTGTATGTCCAAGGGTTCTGCTTCTGTATGACCCCGGGCGCACCACTACTTCTGCCAGTTCAATGATGCGCTTTTCAAGGAAAACATTGTGTTGCTCCAGTTTCCTGAAATCGCCAACAGTGATTTTAAAGGGGTGATAGCCAATGCATGAAAACATCAACGTATCCCTGTCGTAAAGGGGATTAAGCTCAAGGGAATACCGGCCATCTGGCCTGGATACGGTTCCTATACCCTTTCCTATTATTCCAATATTGACATATTTGACGGGATTTTGTGAAGTACTGCATTTGACTATTCCCTGACAGATCATCTCTATGTCTGGATTGATATCGGTTTGAAAACCACAGGCGAGATTTGCTGAAAACAGCAACACTTTGAAGGTAATGGCAATTGCCAAACTATTTGTTTTCATATTTGCTGACAGTTATATTTATTTTAAGACTTATTTTAAGAGATTCCAGGAATAAACAAAGGGTATTTCATGATTGGTCAAATTAATTAATCCTGAATGTTTCAATGGTTTCTGTATTTCTCATTTACAAAATGAAAGTCACAATGAGAATGTCCTCTCCCTATAGTTTCACTTCGCAAAAAGAGTATGTTTGGTGCATATCCTGCCAGTGTAATATCATCGTTTGCGCAAAATAATGCGCACAACTCAAAGCAGTTATACTGTTTAGTAGTATCTACGTAAATACAACTTGTAAAATTGAAATGAATTTCCATTTCATCATATCTAACCCATTCTGTTTTCCAGCCTTCATGGGGGTATTGACTGGTAATAATAGACTTACAAAATAATCTAAATATGCTATAACCAAATGGAATTCGCCCTAAAATGCGATTTCTCTTTTGTGCTTTTAAACAAGCAACCTGAAGGATATTTTTAGTGAATTCTATTGGCTCATCATTGTTTCCCGTAAACTGCTTCAATGTTAAATATAATGCAATAATTGGGAGCATATTTTTAACCATATGCTTTTTTATGGCTTTGCTGTTTTTAAAATCGGCATCCATTATCATTGTGAACAATTTCTTTTCGGCAGATTTGTATATTTCGCTCCCTAAAAATTCTCCATATCTATCCAGCAACTTTTTCTTGACAAACTTAAATTCAGTATTGGAATATCCTTGTTTCATCTGTCTAAATTTGATTAAAGTGGCTAGATGGAACATCCAACGATGCTCTTACTGTATTGGTTATCAGCTGGTTTTCCAATTAGTCATCCTCGTGTGTTAAAGTACTTATCATGGATGTTTCATATGATTAATTATATGCTTGTATTCCAGTTAACATGAGATCACAATGTTGAAAATAAACTTCTCACATAATTTAGATATCTTTATATAACCACATTTTATCTTGCCCGGATTTACCTGCAAATAATTCAACCAGATTATCTGCGGGCATAAATACTACATCAGGTAAGTTTGTTGTTCCAATATCTAAATATTTTAGCGTTTCACTATCTGATGTATTCCTTAATTGATGTACTCCCTTTTCTCCAGCTGGAAATCTTAAAATATCGCCCGACTTAACTTTTAATACTTCACTTTCCGTTACCACTTCTCCATACCCATCAATAATATAGAAAATTTCCTCGTTGCAAGCATGATAATGGAGCGGCCAATTGGTTTTCCCCGGCAGAATTTCATATATATCGCAATACAATTTGTTGACGTGCTCATCAGCAATTATTCTTTTTCTATTATGATTTATTTCATCATCCTTCGACCAACTATTCCATTCTATTTCCTTTTCATTGATTTTTAATGTTTCATGCTTCATAATGTCTTGTTTTTTGTATTCAATTACATTAATTTTTTTTTAATTACCCAATACATTCATCTGGAAATTTTTGAGGTATATGATAAAGGTCAGGAGAAAATTCATTTATACGCCATTATCCTTTGCCTCCTCAACCACAAGCCAATCATTAAATATAATGCCGTGGGAATGATTCCGCATATGGGAGAGATAAAAATCTCCATACCACTTGCTATGCTGATATGTCCATCGATAATAAGGGGATTGATAACAGCATCTTCAACAGCGTGAAGCAACACCGCTGGCCAAATCGAATTCGTTAGGCGAAAGATTTCAACAAACATCACCGTCCAAACTATCATAATAAATACCCCAACCAGGAAAAATGTAAAACGGCTTACGGGTAAAACAGAGGTGATAACCTCCTCGGGTAGAAACTCCAGGTAATAGGGCAAATGCCATACTGACCATATTAAGCCAACTACCAGATACAATGTAAAATCGCTCAGGTTAAGCTTTATCAGTTTGGTGGTAAGATACCCCCGCCAGACTGACTCTTCAAAAATGTTTTTGATAAACTCAAAAAGCAGCAGGCCAAAAAAGACAGAAATAAAGTCAGTCAGAGCAAAGCCAGAAAGATCAATCCACCCGAAAATCCTGCCAATTAACAATACTATTGCTGTTACAACAGGAAATATCAGGAATGCCACGACATACCATTTAGCATTTGATTTCATCCGGGGATTTAAGGCGGCATCCTTCCAGCCATCACCTGCAAAGGTTCTTAAGGCGATAACCGCCAAAAGGGGAAGAACCAGCCAAATGCCCATTCCCAGGCTATCACCTTCGGGTTGTTCTGGAATAATTTGGTCGATCAGAATTCCTATCCAGCCACTCAATATTACCACAATGGTAAACAGGATTATATTGCGAATAGTCCGTTTATTATTCATGATTTAGATGATTATCATTTGTTCTTTTATTTCTTAGAGAACTAAACCACATTAAAAGGTCCATCCAACCAGCACTTGCGGTACAAAAACTAAAGAATTTTTTACAAAATCAAAATAGGTTTCATCCTTAGAATCAGGCCATTTATTCTGCAACCAAAGGCCGTTTGCCAATCCGGGCTGAATATTGATATATAGGTTGTTTGTGAGGTTTGCTTTGTAACCCAACTTATACTCTACCCACAACTCCAGACCTTTATAGGTTTTGCCATCAACAAATGACTTGAAATGATTGTAAGCAGGCCATAACTCCAGCTCCACATGAAAATTTCTCCAGAAATAATGGCGGTAGGACAGCAATAGGGTATAAGCATTGGCCTGTCCAAGTGGTGACTCATCCTTGTTTTTCCAGTTTTGGAATGCCGGACCAAAACCCAGTTCAGAGCTTTCAGAAACTCTGACAGAAGCCTTAAGCATATATATTCTGGCTGCCGGAAAGGTAAGACTGGTTTCCAGGGACCATTTGGGTAAGTTTACCGGTTGCGGGCCTTGTTGTGCAGGGATTTCCTGCGCATCATAGCCCTGGGCAAAATCAGCAATAACTGTGGAGTTGTGGTCCCGATTCTCTGCATACATCTGGTGGCTTGCAAAAAGCAAGGCAAGTGTTAAAAAAAGTGTTTTCATTTTTTTGTAATTGTGGTTGTTTTTAAAATTGTGGTTATGTTTTCTTTTTTGTGCTATCAGATTTCCCGTTATATGTATTACTTTCATTTTGATTAAATTATATCGGAAGAATTCGATGGCAAAATTATGCCTTCGAAAAATGAAACTCATGAACCCAGGTTCATAAATATCATTCACCTTTCAGTCCTTCTACAGGATTTTGCAATATTTCCCTGTAGCTTTGTGAAACGATAATCAGGGCAGTGGTTGCCACCGATGCAAGGCCAGCTAGGATAAAATAACGGGGGGAAATCGTTATCCTGTAAGCAAAATTATCGAGCCAGAGGCCGGCAGCATACCAGGCCAGGGGCCATGCAATCAGGTTGGCAAGCAACACCCATTTCAGCATATCTGCCAGCAAAACACCCATGATTTTTGAATAGCTTGCTCCTAATACTTTTCTGATGCAAATTTCTTTTCTTCGTGTAATCATCAGATAGCTCGTAAGGCCAATCAAACCAATCAACCCTATAACGATAGCCATTATGGAAGCCCAACGGACAATTGTAAAAGTTTTTTCTTCCGTGGCATAAAATTCTTTCAAGAGCTGATCCATCCAAATGCCATCATCTACAAAATTATCATCAGCATTTCTCAGTACCGAAATAATACTGTTTTGTGTTTCCTGAAAGTCATCTCCTTCCACTTTTATGGCAATGCGTTGAAAATCGCTTAAAAATCGAGTAAAAACCAATGGTCTGATGGGTTCATGCTTGGATTGAAAATGAAAATCCTGCACTACGCCAATTATTTTTCCATGAAAATTCTGCAGAATCACTTCCTGCCCAACGGGGTTTTCAAACTCCAGTCTTTTTGCAGCAGTCTCATTGATAACAAATTCAAAATCTGATTTCTGAATTCTATCATCCAGCCAACGCCCTTGAAGTAGATTAATTCCAAACAAACCCAGATAATCCCCATTGGTCTCAAAACAAACTGCTGATATATCAGAATCAGAACTATGCTCTTTGCCACGCAGGGCCAGTGCAAAGCTGATATGGCCGGGCATACCGTTGTTTGCTATTGCATTGCTTACCCTTGGAAGCATTAGTAGTTCCTCTTTTACAGAAGACCAGGAAGTTTTCAACCCGGGAGTTATATTGCGAAACACCAGGATGTTATCTGTGTTAATTCCCTTGTCATCTTTATGCATATAACGTATCTGGTCACTGACAATCCAAACAGCGATCAGTAAAAAAACAGAAATGGCAAATTGAAAGGTTACCAGAATAATACGCAGCAGAGGCTTTTTGCCTCCCAGAAAGAATTTACCTTTTAGCACAGAGGTTGGCTCATGCCGGGAAAAGTGAAACGCCGGGTAGATGCCGGCAACCAGACCAACAGCAACTGCAAATAAGAATAAGAAAAACACAAAATCTGCGGTAAATAATTCAGCCAGGGTCAGCTTCTGGCCCATCAGGCCTGAGAACGTGGGCAGGGCAATTTCAATAGCAAACAAGGCAAGTAAAACCCCCACACCGGTCAGTAAAACCGACTCACCAATATAATGACAGATAAGATGAAAGCGGCTGCTTCCCAACACTTTTTTAATACCGGCCTCTACCAGTCTTTTTTCAGATCGGGCCGTACTGAGATTGATGAAATTAGCAATGGCAATTATGAGAATGAAAACCGCAAGAATAATAAAAACCCGGATGGTTTGTTTATTGCCTTGGGGGCTTATATCCACATACATAGTTGGCCCGAAACGTATATCGTTAAGGCTTTGCATTTCCAGGTTGATTCTGGACCAGATGGAATGCGATTTCAGGGTTTCATCCATAAATTCTCTCGCTCTTTGGGTTATTTTGTTATTCAAGTCATCGGTTACATGTCTGTCAAACAACAAATAAGTGGCGAATATATGCGACTCCATGGTAAAGTAAACCTTATCGATGGCATTAATGGGACCCAGCAAATCAAACTGTAAATGTGTGTTGGTAGGTGGGTCTTTGATTATCGCTCCCACAAGAAAACGGCTTATGGTTTGATTCTTCTGTCCGGTTGGCAGGTCAATTTCCGTAAGAACTATATCTATCGGCTGATTGAGTGCATCCTGATCGGGGAATAGCTTATCGGCCAGTGACTTTGTAAGGATTAGAGACGTGGGTTGTGTAAGGGCAAAGCCCGGATTCCCTTCCAAAACTTCAAAATCAAAAATATCAAAGAAAGTGGAATCAACCATTAGCATATCCAAATCCTGAAAATGGGTTTCTTCATGCCTTACGGAAGTGTTCTGCTGTGCTATCCTCACAACGGCGATTACTTCCGGCATTTCTTCTTTTAAGGCCGGCCCTATAACGGGCGATGAAAAGGGGGCCTGTCCGCCATCCTGCCCAGCTACTGTGGTATATAAACGATGGATATTTTCTCTTTTGGCGTGCATGCTCTCAAAACTGTATTCATGCATTATATAGAGGTATAGTAAAATTGCAGCAGCTATTCCCAGCGATAAACCGAGCAAATTGATAATGGTGATCTTTGATTCGCGCTTCCAGCTGCGAAAGGTGAGGATGAAGAAATATTTTAACATGGTGTGGTTATAAATTATGAAGCCTTAAAATTCTTTTTTTCGAAGTGCCTTTTAGCCATTATTCAGAGTCTGTTTATATTTCAGAAAAAGCCTCTAAAAGAATGGGGAAGAAGTCACTGAAAGCGCGATATTTATCCCTGTTATTTTCATATTCAGTAATTTTTGCTTCGAGGTGCGGCAGATAAATAAAATGTCGTTGTTCTGTATAGTTAAGTCTGAGCTTTTCAGCAGTCTTATAATCCTTCATGGCCAGTGCAATCCTGATTTCACCCAACCTTACCAAATGTTCTGTTACACAAATCCACCAGTTTCTGTAGCCCTGTTTGCCCATTTGCTCTTTCAGAGGTTCAAACAAATGAGCATATTGGTCTATCAATACCCTGTTCTCGGGTATCTCTGTGATGGGGTTAATGAAGGAATGCCCAAACTCGTGAACTGACAAATCACGGATTTTATCTGCGTTGTCAAAATGATAATGAAATCCGGAATGGTTACTTCTGCCCGTTTTGAATGGCCCAAATGTATTGAACACCACAAGTCCGTCATTTGTAACAATACGTTTTCCAAACCCAAAGCCCGGAAACAAAACCGGGGACGGATTTAGTATGTAAGCCTTGTTTTGCTTTCCATAATACTTTTCAAGGGTTTCGATAAAGTCAGCCGGTGGCAAATTTCTCTTCACGTCATCAATGGCTTTATGGTAATACGCTTCGTGTTTTACCATAAAGGCTTCAACATTGGCTTTGGTATAGAAGTCTGTGAATGCTTCCATAAATTCATTAATTACATTCTGTCCATCACGGGCATCGCCGGTTTCTGAGAAACTCATCAAAGTATTTTCATCCGGTTGGTAGCGGATATTTATCCGGGGAAGTTCGTGATAATGCAATATCAGTCCCACCGGCCCATCAATTCCGGTTCGCCTGATAAGAGTTGCAAGCTTTTGCACTGCCTCATGATCCTTATATTCATGAAAATACCCTGTTGCTTCCTCCCACAGAGAATTTCCAACAGGGGGAAACCCAAAATCCAATAGTGGGTAAATGATGAATAGTGTCTCAATGTTTTTATTAATGGCAACTTCTATGTTCTGGCTTTGCGAAATATTAGCAATAGGATGATCTGCTGCTTTGGCAAATTGAGAAGCAAGAAAGATAAAAATGTAAATAGTTACTTTTAGAAGGTTTGTTATATTTATCATGGTTTTCCAATGCTTTGGCCATCGCCCTTAACTTTAAAGGTTTAGCTAACAGTAAAAAATATATTTGATTGCAAAACTATGATGTCAAACGTACAAATTCATGAACCTGGGTTCATAAATTACGGCAGGGAATTTTAAATAAAGACAGGTCTACTGATGAGTAAAAACCACATAAATGCCAACAAACCTATTTTTTCAATACCTGAATAATAACAAACCGATAGAGAACCCCGCAGATGTGCCCACGAGCATGCAAAGATCACCTCTTTTTATTTCCTTTTGCTCAATCAGATCATGAAGCAAAAGCGGAATAGATGCAGCGATGCAGTTTCCATAAGTCGCTATGTTTTCTTTAACCTTGTCGGTGCTCAGACCAAACATTTTTCTGAAAAGATATAAACCAGCTTTTGATGCCTGGTGAGGTATAATGATATTTACATCTGCCAGAGTAACAGATAAATCCTTGCATATATAATCCATAAACTCCGGTAGTTTTTTGGCTGCCAGTTTTAGCAATTTCATCCCATCCATTTCAAAGGAGTGCAGATTCTCATCATAGGGATAGTCCCTGAAATAATAAACAGCCCCTCCGCCCCTGATAATCGTATGGTCAAATCCCTCGGACCAGGTTTTGAAATATGCTTTGATAAATGCAGACAGACTGCTTTCATCGTAGCCCAGTATAAATGCAGCCGCTCCATCACCAAACAGCGTAAGTGTTTCCGGGTTCTGGGTATTTAATCCTTTGGATGCTATTTCGGAGCTGACGATTACTATTCTTTTATATTGCTCACCATCGAGCATTTTTGATGCTATTTCGAAGGCCGAAACAAAGCTTAAACAAGTAGAGTCAACATCAAGGGTTGGTACGTTATGTAAGACACTGTCTTTCAGCTCACTCTTTATCACACTGGATTGATTGGGCAAGGGGTAATCAAAAGATGCACCTGCCGAGATAAGCATGTCGATATCTCCCAAGCCAAGGTTTGCTTTTTTCAATGCTGCCTCTATGGCCCTGGCACCCATAAAACCTATGGATTCAAAGCTGACATGGTGCCGGCTGATCACACCTGAGTGGGCTTCTGACCAACCCCCGGGCAGGTTATGTTTTTCTTCGAGTTCCTCAGAGCTGACCCTTGCAGGCAGGTATTTGCCCGAAGCAATTATTTTAACTGGCTTTTGACTATTCATTGTTCATTTTTAATTCTTCTTTTTTTGTTACCAACTATCAAAGGGTCATGCTCTGATTTTTGTACTCTGACATCAGAAATATCATAGCTGGCCAATAATTTTTCCAGGGCATGTAATGCTTTGCTGTAAGATGTTTCATCTTTGCTTTTAATGTACAGCTTAAGTTGATCTGGAGCGGTTTGTATAAGGCAATAATCCGAAATATTTTCATCACAAAAAACTATGGTATTGCGAAACATGTCCGGAAATAACTTCACCTCTTTATTCTGTCGGCTTACGAATACTAATATATCATCCGAACGTCCATCGATGCTCTCAATGGCCAGCATGGCAGAACCGCATGCACAATGCTGCTTTTCGGTAATGATGTCGTTCAATTCGTACCTTACAATGGGTTGCGACCGTCTTAAAAGGTCGGTAATCACCGGATGAAACCTGGTTTTTTCCGCATCGATATATTTTTTCTCTATGATCAGAAAGTCCTCATTGAAATGCATGGTCCCATACTTACAGGTTGATGCAAGAAAACCCTCGGTACACTGATATACCTGGTGAATGGTTTGTTGAAAAACATCTTCCAGGAAGGTTTTATCTTCTATGGATAAGACTTCGGCAACGGAAATGATTTTTTTGGGAGCTACGGATAAGTTGCCCTTTGACTGTTCCTCTGCCAGCATGCACAGAACGCTCGGCTGGGCAACAATGATGGTGGGTTGCAAGGCATTTAACCCCGCGATGTGTTCTTCCATTTTTTTAAAAATGTCGAAAAAGTGAAATTCAAGCTTTTTGGATTGTGTGGATTGGTAGAGGTTATTGTTGGCCCGGAGAAAAAAAGCCACTTTACGTTTCCTTAAGGAAAACCCAATAACCCTGTCGAGCACCATAGCCACCCAAACCGCCCGTTCTTTTTCTGATACCAGAAACACGCCTCTGTTTCCGCTGGTACCGGTTGACAGCCCTACAGAGATGCCCTTAATCATGGGACTAAAATCCCTGGATTGTTCTGCTTTTTGCGCCACATCCATGCATTCGTCCAGTTTCAAATCACAGGTGTTGATGGCATCAAAATGCTCCATAAATGCTTGTTTATCCATCATAGGGAAATGGTTCAAAACCGGGTTGGGTTTTGAGAGGGGGCGATAATAAGGAGATTTTTTCAGGTATTTAACCAAATGTCTGAATCTCATTTTGGGGATATCCACCAGGTTATGCTCGTAAAGCCATCTTGTAAACTTTACAACCATCAGA
>SL_3KL_010_SEDDRAFT_10006030_pt1 | contig 10851 bp, 6 predicted proteins | sample SodLakKL_010_SED_2_FD_10381 | JGI IMG/M metagenome (IMG submission 10381)
CCCCCCGGAGCCATGACGGGCTCCGGGGGGTCCGCCGGAGAATCCTACTCCACCTGGATGGTCTCGGCCCCGCCCGAGGAGCTGGTGTCCACCTGAGGGGGATGCCCCCCACCGGGGGCCAGAGCCTGTTCAAGGACCTCGTCCAGCGTCTCAACCAGGTGGATGGTGAGTCCTTCCCGCACGGTTTCCGGGAGATCGTCCAGGTCGGCCTCGTTCTCCTGGGGGAGGATGATCTCCTGGATCCCCGCCCGCACTGCGCCCAGCACCTTCTCCTTCACCCCACCGATGGGGAGGACGCGGCCGGTGAGAGTCAGCTCACCCGTCATGGCCACATCCCGACGTACCTTCCGGCCTGAGAGGGCCGAAACCAGAGAGGTGGCCATGGTGATCCCGGCGGAGGGACCGTCCTTGGGGATGGCGCCCGCCGGCACGTGGATGTGGACCTCCGTTCCCTTCATGAGGGGCTCGGGGATCCCGAAATCCTTCCTCCGGGACTTGGCGTAGGTCCACGCCGCTCGTCCTGATTCCTTCATCACGTCCCCGAGCTGGCCGGTGAGGACCAGGGCGCCCTCCCCGGGCATGACGCTGGCCTCCACGAACATGATGTCCCCGCCCATGGGGGTGTAGAACATCCCGGTGGAGACGCCCACCGTGTCTTCCGTCCGCATCTTTTCCGGGTGCACCCGGGGACGTCCCAGGAACTCCCGGACCGCTGCCTCGTCCACCTCCATCTCGGTGACCTCTCCGGCGGCGATGCGACGGGCCACCTTCCGGGCCACCTTCCCGAGCTCCCGTTCGAGCTGCCGGACCCCGGCTTCCCGGGTATACTGGGAGATGACCGCCCGGATCGCCTCGTCGGAGACATCCAATTCTCCCTCGTCCAACCCTGCGTCCCGCGTCTGGCGCGGGATCAGGTAGCGGCGGGCAATCTCAAGCTTCTCCCGCTCCGTGTAGCCGGAGAACTCCACCCGCTCCATCCGGTCCAGGAGGGGCGCCGGGATCCGGTCCGCGTAGTTGGCGGTGGCGATGAAAAGAACCTCGGAGAGGTCGAAGGGGATCCCCAGGTAGTGGTCGGTGAAGGCGTAGTTCTGGGCCGGATCCAAGACCTCCAGGAGGGCCGAGGAGGGATCGCCCTGGAAGGAGACGCCCAGCTTGTCCACCTCATCCAGGAGGAACACGGGGTTCTTGGACCCCACCTGCCGCATCCCCTGGATGATCCGGCCAGGCATGGCGCCCACATAGGTGCGCCTGTGCCCTCGGATATCGGCCTCGTCCCGGGCGCCTCCCAGGGAGATGCGCACGTACTTCCGGCCCAGGGAGCGGGCGATGGACTGGGCGATGGAGGTCTTCCCCACGCCGGGAGGACCGGTGAAGAGGAGGATGGGTCCGCGTCCGGCCCGGGGCCCGTCCCGGGGCGGCGGCGGCGCATCGTCCTCGGGCCCGGGCCGTCCGGAATCACCGTCGTCGCCGGGGTCGGCATCGCCGTCGCCTTCACCGTCGGATCCATCCTCGTCGGTGCCGCCCATCCCTTCGTCGGCCGCCCCGAGCCGACTGCGCTCCAGCGCCGCAGCAACCAGCGGATCCTGGTCGCCGTGTCCGTTGTGGCCGTTGGCGCCCCCGTTCCCGCCTGAGTCACCGGCGTCCGCTTCCGGATCTGCGGCGTCACCCTTTCGGGAGGTCAGGCCGGCGGCGGCGTCACCCTCCTCAGCGTCCCGGCTGCTTCGCTCCATCTGGAGTTTGCGTACCGCCAGGAACTCAAGGATCCGGTCCTTCACGTCCTCAAGCCCGTAGTGGTCTTCCTGGAGGATGTCGTGGGCTACCTTGAGATCGATCTTGTCTTCGGTGCGGTCGGCCCAGGGCAGTTCGGTGATCCACTCCAGGAAGGTTCGGATCACCTGGTACTCAGCGGACTGGGGGCTCGTCCGTTCCAGGCGCTTGAGCTCCCGCTCCACCTCGGTGCGGGCATCCTCGTCCAGTTCCAGCGCCTGGATGCGGTTCCGGAGATCCTCCAGCTCCTTCTTGTCGTCCTCGTCCCCGAGCTCCCGCTGGATCTGCTTCATCTGCTCCCGGAGGAGCATCTCCCGCTGGCGCTCACCCAACTCCTCCTGGACCTTGGCCTGGATCTCTTCCTGGGCGTCGAGACGAGCCAGCTCCCGCTCCACCGCAACCAGGGCACGGCGCATCCGCTCCTCGTCGTCCAGGACTTCCAGGAGCTTCTGCTTGTCACCGGTGGGAAGATCCAGGTAGAAGGCCACCAGATCGGCGAAGGAGCCGGCGTCGTCCACGCCCTGAAGGAGCTGGTTCATGGCCTCGGCGGGGACACCCCTACGAGTGCCCAGCTCCGCCGCCCGGTCCCGAAGCTCCTTGTCCAGCGCCTGGAAGCCTGGATCCTCGGGGCTTCGAGGGGGGAAGCGCACCAGGGGGATGACGCTGGCCTCCAGCATCTCCTCCCCCGCCTGCTCGATGTGGACCGCCTCTGCTCGGCTGTCGCCCTGAACCAGGAGTTGGACCCCGCCCCGAACCCGGTGGGTCTGGATGATCCGCACCACCGTGCCTACGGTGTAGAGGATCTCGGGGGTGGCTTCGTCCACATTTTCCCGTTGGGCCACGGCGAAGAGTCGGCGGTCCGAGTCCATGGCCGCCTGGACGGCCTCCACCGTACCGGCACGGCCCGCCGAGATCGGCACGGCCACACCGGGGTAGACGACAGTGTCCCTCAAGGGAAGAACCGGCAGGGTGAAACGCTCGCCCACGTGAACCTCATCTCTCTGGGGAAGCCGGGGCCCGATCACGATCCATCTTCCCGGCCCATGGCCGATCCTGGATCCGGATCCCGGAACGATTTACTCCCGACCCGCCTCTGTGCGGATACGGAATTTCGGTAGAAGTTAGGAATGCAGGAAGCCTGCCAGCCTGCAGGAGGGGGAAAGGTGCCGCTCCGGCCGGTTGGGCCTGTCAAAATGACGGGACTCGGCGCCGGACATACCGGACCCAGCTCCGCCTCCCGTCGCATCCAGAGACGTCATGTCCCAACCCTCCCAGACCGTACCAGGCGATCCCGCCGCCCAGCGTCGCCCCCAATCCAAGGGCCGCCGCGCCTCCACCGGCGTCTTCGCCGGGATCCGGGTCGGCTCCATCGGCGGAGTCGAGATCTCCCTGGACTACTCCTGGTTCATCATCTTCTTCCTGATCCTGGGGACCTTCGCCGGCGTCGTCTTCCCGGCCCAGGCGCCGGGGGTGGACCGCTTCGGCTACCTCCTCATGGGGTTCATCGGGGCGGCACTCTTCTTCATCTCCCTGCTCATTCACGAGTTGGCCCACGCCTTCATGGCCATCCGGCGGGGGATCGGGGTGGAAGGCATCACCCTCTTCATCTTCGGAGGTATGGCCCGCACCGAGCGGGACGCCTCCACCCCCGGCGATGAGTTCATCATCGCCGTGGTGGGCCCGCTGGCCTCCCTGGCGCTGGCGGTCCTCTTCTACGGGATCGCCGCGGCGGGTTCGTTTGGGGGCGCGCCCCTGGCGGTGACGGTAGTGGCCGAATACCTGGGCTTCCTGAACGTCCTTTTGGTGGTCTTCAATATGCTCCCGGGCTTTCCCCTGGACGGAGGTCGGATCCTCCGGGCCGGGCTGTGGAAGGCCACCGGGTCCATGCGGAAGGGGACGGGGATCGCAGCCGGGATCGGGCGCGCGCTGGGGTGGGGGCTCATCGGCCTGGGGATCTTCTCCCTCCTGGTGGGCGGTGCACTCATCGGCGGACTCTGGCTCGTCTTCATCGGGTGGTTCCTGGGGCACGCCGCCCGGGCCTCGTACCAGCAGGTATTGCTGCAGGAGATGCTGGCGCCCCTCACCGCCGGCCGCACCATGACGCCCCACCCGGAGACCGTGCCCCCGGACCTTCCGCTGGACGATCTGGTGCAGGACTACTTCCTGCAGCGGCCCTTCAACTCCTTCCCCGTCACGGAAGACGACGTCCCCCTGGGGATGGTGACGCTGGGCCAGATCAAGGCCCTGCCCCGGCAGGAGTGGGCGGGAAAGGTCACCGCCGACGTCATGACCCCCATGGACCGGGTGGTGGTGGTGGACCCGGAGACCCCCATGATCGATGTGATCCGGAAGATGCAGCGCGCCGAGGTCCGCCGGGCGTTGGTGGCCCGGGACTGGGAGCTCATGGGGATCATCTCCAACACGGACCTGGCCCGCTGGATCGAGCGCATGGCGCTGGTGGATGAGCAGGACGGCCGGTGATGACCCCAAGGCAGTCCGGAAGATGACGGAAGAGGTGGAGATCCCGTTCAAAAACCTCCCGCCGGGGTTCGCCGAGCAGGTTCCGGAGGAAGGGAGGCCGGCCCCTGGCAGCGTCCGCCCGGCGCAGCCCGCCGCCACCCTGGTTCTTCTCCGGGCCGGGGGAGGGACGCCTGCCGGGGAGCCTGCGACGGACGTGGGGGCAGGGATGGGCCCCGCCGAGGCAGGGACGGGCTCCGAGCCGGGGGTGCATTTGGAGGAGGACGGCCCGCACCTGGAGGTTCTCCTCCTCCGTCGCAGCCCCGGCGTCTCCTTCGTCCCCGGTGCATGGGTCTTCCCCGGCGGTGGCCTGGAGGCGGCAGACCAGGGGCCCGGATCTCGGGAGATCCTTGGGCGACTCGACCTGGACCGGTTGGCCGGATCGCTGGCGATCCCTCCCGACGCCCCACCCCCCCACGCCCACCTGGTGGCGGCGTACCGGGAGACGCTGGAAGAGACGGGGATCCTGCCGGCGTCGCGCATCCTACCGGCGGCGGAAGAGCTGCCTGCGATACAGACGCCCCCGGCAACTGCCGTTCTCCCTGAAGCGCGCTCTGTCTCCGCAGCGCGAGGGTCTGGCTCGGGAGGGCTCGAGGCAGACGCCCGGCAGACGGGCGGAGCCGTCACCCCCGCCAGGAGTCGGGAGCTCCGGCGCCGGCTCCTGATGGGCGAGGCCAGCTTCCCGGAGTTGCTCCTGGAGGCCGGGATCCGGTTGGACGGCGCCGAGCCTGCCTACCTGGCCCACTGGGTGAGCCCGGAGCTGGAGGGACGCCGCTACGACACCCGCTTCTTCGCAGTCCCCCATAGGAAGAACGAACCGGGTTCACCGCAGGCGGGAGAGGGAGTGGAGGTTCGGTGGATCTCCCCGGCCCAGGCCCTCCAGTTGCACCAGGCGGGAGAGCTTCCCCTCATCTTCCCAACCCTCCTCACCCTCCAGGCGCTGGCGCCGCTGTCGAGCCCCCACGCGGTGGTCCAGCACTTTCGCCGACGCCCCATTCCCCGCATTCTACCCAGGCTCCATCGAACCCCCCGAGGTGTACTGATGGTGACGGACCCTGCGGCACACCGCTGATCCCCGCCGGGGAGAGGCGCTCTGCCGGATCGCGGTCCGTCTTCCGGGCCATCACCCATCGTCCGGGCCTTCGCTCCAACCACAACGAGCCCATGCCCTCCAGGTCCATCCTCTCCAGGCCCAAGTCCTCCACCGCCACCCAGGTAACCCCGCCTCCCCGGGCCTGTCCGCCTCCCCGCGCCCGCCCGGCCCCGGCGCGGTTCCTCACCGCAGCGCTGGCTTTGGGAGCCATGCCCATCCTCCTCTCGGGCTGCGATGGGGGAGCCCCCTTCCCCGCCCTGGCGGCGAGCATGAATCAGGTGGCGGAGGCGTTCACGGAGAGAGGGGTGGACGGCTCTGCGTCTGCGGCCCTGGATGGTGACCGCCGACGGATGGCTGCCGATCTGGCGACGGTGAACCACCCGGTGGCGACCTACCTCACCCGCCCCACCCCTGACAGCGCCACGGTGGAACGGGCCATGGAAGAGCTGGACGACGGGCTCGAACTCTGGCGGAGCGAGGAGCGTCGGCGGGGGGCGGAGCAGGTGGACCGTGCACTCGCCCTTCTTCCCACCATGGAGGACTGGCGGCCCCTCATCCGGGCCGAGCTCCTGGCGGCGGACGCGGACACCGCCGGGGTGAGGCAGGCGTTGGACGAGCTGGACCGGACCGGGGAGATCCACGCCCGCTGGGGGTGGCGGTTCCAGGTGGATGCGCTGGAGGCGGCGGGCGATTCGGCGGGAGCCCTCCGGGCGGCGCTTCGGGAGGCGGATGACCTGCAGACCATCCACCCCGCGCACGCCGCGGCGGCCCGGGTGAGGGGAGGAGCGCTGGCGCTGGCCCTGGGAGACACCACGGAAGCCCGGGGCCAGTGGATCCGAGCCCTTGAGTCGGCGCCGATTACGGACCCGACGGCGGGAGATGCGGCCCGTCGTCTGGATCGCCTCCGCGGGGAGATCCGCGACCCCAGGGCGCTGGAGTTGAAGGCGCTGGCGCTGGCGGAGCACGGAGCGTGGGCCGAGGCCCGGCCCCACCTGGAGACCCTCCTTCTCCGACACACCGAGGGGGCGCCGCTGGGGGAGGAAGGGCCGGTTCGTCTCCGCCTGGCGCTGGGCCGAACCCTGGTGGAGCTCGGTCGTCACGACGAGGCCACAGCCGTCCTCACCCCGCTGGCCCTCACCCCCGGCCCGGAGACGGCGGCGGCCTCTGCCCAGGCTCTCTTCTGGAAGGGTCGAGCGGCGCTGGCCCGGAACCGGAACGGAGAGGCCCGGGAGCACTTCCTGGCACTGGTGGAGCGGGATCCGGAGAACGGGCCGGGGCTCGGTGAGGAAGGGATGCTGGCCATCCTCGGTCAGTTGGGCGGAAGCGACGGCGCGGCGAGTCGGGCGCCGGCGGTGGCCGATCTCCTTCAGGCTGGCGTTGCGACCCCGGCCGGGGAGTTGGTGGCGGTACGGCACGGTACAACACACTACCTGGCGGGCCGGTACGACCAGGCGGCCCGGCACTTCGAGGCCTACGCGGCCGCCGCCCGCCGGAGCGCCACCCGGCAGCAAGCGGCGTACTGGGCGGCGCTGGCCCACGACCGATTGGGGGACCGGGATCGGTCTCGGGAGTTCCTCTACCTGACCCATCGGGAGAACCCCCTCTCCTTCTACGGGGCGCTGGCGGGGGAGCGGCTCGACGCCCCGGTTCTCCCCCCGGATCTGGCACCCGGCCCGTTGCCGGCCGGGGCTCGCCCGGACGCGGTGCGGAACGCCATCGTCCGACTCCGGGTGCACCAGCGGGTGCCCACCTCCGGATCCTTCGCCTGGGAGCTGGCTCGGCTCGAAGCGGCCTTCCTGGATCGGGGCGACGAGGCGTATGAGTTCGCCGAAGCGCTCCTGGACGGGGGGCTGCCCATCCAGGGGGTGGTGATGGGCCGGGCCATCCACACCCGCAATGGCGCGTGGGACCTGCGGCTCCTCCGGATCGTGCACCCCTTCCCCTGGCGGGACGCCATCGTCCGGGAGGCGCGCTCCCGGGGGCTCGACCCCTTCTTCGTGGCGGGGCTGATCCGCCAGGAGTCCCTCTTCCACCCCACCATCCGGAGTTCGGCGGGGGCGGTGGGGCTCATGCAGCTCATGCCGGGGACGGGGCGGGAGGTGGCCCAGGCCGAGGGACTGCGCTTCTCCCCTGCTCTTCTGGAAGATCCGGAGATGAACATCCGGCTGGGTACCGCCTTCCTGGCCTCCATGGTACGCCGCTTCGACGGCCGCGCCGAAGACGCCCTGGCGGCCTACAACGCCGGCCCCACCCGGGCCCGGCAGTGGCGGGAGCGCCCCGAGTACCGAAATGTGGACGTCTTCCGGGAACACATCCCCTTTCGGGAGACCCGGCACTACGTGAAGGTGGTGCACCAGTACACCCGCATCTACACCGCCCTCTACGGCTGCGGGAATTTTGAACCGTGCCTCGGGCTCTCCTATCAGGCTGCGCTGGCCCGGAGCCCCCACGGCGGGGGGATCCCGTCGACGGCCGTGGCGCGGTAGGGGTCCGATTGGGGATAGATCCCGGGAATTGACGTCTTGACGAGGGGAGCGGAGGAATGACAGGAGATCGGCACGAAATGGGCTACAACCCCAAGGACCCGGTGGATCAGGCCTGGGTCCTGAGCGAAGCCGACCGACTCCTTTCCGAAGACCTGAGCCTGCCGGATATCAGACGCCGGGAGCGGGCGCTTCTCCGATCAGACGACCGCCCGCTGGGGCAGATGCTGTCGCTTCGCCTGGCACGCTCTTCCACATGGCTCAAGGAGAGGCTCCGGCAGGATCCTTCGCCGCTCCACCTGACGGTGGTCTTTGCCGTCTATCGGGAAACGGGACGCCTCGTCCCGGCGGACCAGCATCCCCACGGGGAGGACCTCCTGGTCCGGAAGGTCCACGAGCTCGAGTGGCTGCTCTCTCCCTTCCCCCAGGTCACATGGGAGCTGGTGGTCGTGGACGATGGGTGCCCGGACGGGAGCGCGGCGCTGGCGAGGAAGATCGCCAGGGAGCGCTGCGCCGGACTCCCTATCCGCGTCCTTGAGTTGGCGGAGGCCATCGAGGCGGGGGAGCCGCTCCCCTTCGTGGACCCCCTCACCTCACCCTCAGAGAGCCGGAAGGGGGGAAGCATCATCTACGGGCTCCTGGATGCCCTGAATCGCCGCGACCCCGATCCCCGCCACATCCTGATCTACACGGACGCCGACCTTTCCACCCACCTGGGTCAGGTGGGGCTTCTGGTCCGACATCTCCTGCGCGGGCGGAAGGTGGCGGCTGCGGGCACCCGCCGGCATCGCCGATCCACGGTAATCAAGGAGGGCCACCGGGATCGTCGAGGGCGGCTCTTCATCTACCTCTGGAAGGGTCTGCTGCACCCCATTTCCTTCATCACCGACACCCAGTGCGGATTCAAGGCGTTCTCGGGTCCGGTCCTGCGCCAGGTGCTGCAGGATCTGGTAGAACCGGGCTTCGCCTTCGACATCGAGCTTCTCCTTCGCACCGAAACCCTCCATCCCGGCAGCCTCGCCCGTGTCCCCATCGTCTGGGTCGACAGCGACGAGGCGTCAACGACCACGGACCTGGCTCCCTATCTGGACATGCTTAAGGCCGCAGTTCGCATGTATCGGGCGCACCCCTTCTCGGCGCCGGAGTCCGACGCGCTGGCGGAATTCATCGAGGAGCTCGGCCAGGCGGATTGGCAGCGGCTCGTCCAGGTCATTCCGTCCGAAATCGCCGATGAGGACCCCAGGAGGTTCGGCCACGAAAGGCCGCTCAGCCCGGAAGATCTGGAGCGGTTGCTTTTGGGGGGCGGGGGGGAAGGGTAGGCGACGGCTGCCAACGTGCCTTGGTGAGGATCGGCCTACGCTCGTGACCAGAAGGGGGGTGGACCAAGGGCGTGGGGAGGGCCTTCTCGCCCCCTCGGCTCACGGGGATGGCTCACTTCAGTTCCTGGACAGCCCGTAGAGCCGCACGAACTCCACATCCAGGTCATCCGTCTTCACGCCGAGCACCCAATCGGTGCCGGTTCGGATGGCGGTACCACTCTTGACCCAAGATGGGCTTAGCACCTACTTACTGAGCGATCGCTTACTTAGCAAACGCTAACCAGAAGGAGCCTATGAGCAACCCCTTCCGAATCCACGGGGTGGTGAAACGGCCGTTCTTCGCTGATCGGGATGACGAAGTCGCTCGAATTGCCACCCGATTGCAGGAACCCGCCGCGAAAATGCTTGTGTACGGAGAGCGTCGCATGGGCAAGACCTCGGCGATCGCCGTGGCAGTTGACCAAGTCCACGCNGCCGGTGGCGCNGCAATCGTTGCCGACCTTTCGACAGCATCCACAGTGGCGGACATGACGAATCGAGTCCTNGGAGCCGCAGGACAGACGCTCGGCCGAAAATGGTCCGATGTGGCTNCGGAGTTGGTTCGGTCCGTCGGAGTANGGCTGAGCATGAGCACGGACCCAACGACCGGCGCAGTCTGGNCCAGCCTTGACATCGGCTACCGTCAAGCGCCGCTGGATGAGCAACAGCAAACCTTCGGGCGCGTCCTCGACACGCTCAACGCCATGGCCGAGCGGCGACAGCGGGTTCTTGGGCTTGTGCTGGACGAGTTTCAGGAGATCCATCGCTTCGGGGGCGAACAGGCAGAATGGCACCTTCGCGGCACAATCCAGCACCATGAGCATGTGGCCTACATCCTCGCCGGATCGCGGCCCCGTCTGATTCGGAGAATGCTTGCCAAGGGGCGCGCCTTCTACGGGATTCTCGATAAGATGGAGTTCGGGCCTATCGAGCCCGGCTATCTCGCTGCTTGGCTGGAGGAGCGCATGGAGGAGTGCGGTGTGCGCTGCGACAAGGTCGGTCAGGAATGTATTCAGATCTCGGGACCCAGGACGCGCGACGTGGTCCAACTGGCGCGGAAGACCTTCGATCTCACTGCCGGGGCGGGACGAGCTGACGCCGAGTCCGTGCGACTCGCCTTTGAGGAACTCGTCGATGAGGAGGACGGGCCTATTCGATCGTGGTGGGATGATCTCACGCCCGCTCAGCAGAACATCATCAGAGCAGTCGCAGTGACGACGGCGGGGATTACGACTGCAGAGACGAGGAAGCGCTTCTCGTTGCTCACCAGTAGCGCAGTGACGCAGGCAATCCGGAAATTCCGAGAGGACGGAGATCTAACGCGGGGCGGACCAAGCGGCTACGTGCTCGACAGCCCGGTTGTGCGGGGATGGGTGATCTCGAAGGCCCTGCCGGACCTCGGCATGCGACTGCCGTCTACATACCGTCCAGATGATCCCTATTCGTGACCACACCTGCCAATGAACGTTGTCAGGCGTCTACCTACGTTCGTGGTCGGGAGGGGCATCGACCAAGATCCCGGAGGGCCCGGTAAAGATAGGGATCTTCTCCAAATTCAGTGCAGCGGGGTGGCTGAGGGGCTGAATGGGGAGGCTGGGGCTTGTTCATGGATGCTGTTGTGGGAGGATGCTCC
>SL_3KL_010_SEDDRAFT_10006031_pt1 | contig 10851 bp, 9 predicted proteins | sample SodLakKL_010_SED_2_FD_10381 | JGI IMG/M metagenome (IMG submission 10381)
CAAAAAAAGGATCTTTATGGTGACGTGCGGAAGCTGTGGGGCTGAAATCACAGAAAATACGGCCTCATGTCCCGACTGTGGTGCAGAAATTAAGGCCGAAGTAAAAGGAAAACAGCAGGAGCAGCCGCAGGGGGCCTCCTCGGGATTGCAAATGCCCGATAGATTCACCGTTTTACGATGGGTTTTCATAAACATCCCTTATGCTTTTGCCGGCTTGCTTGTGGGCATCTATTATTACTACATACGCGATTATGGCCAGGGGTTGGGAACCATTTTCGGTCTCGGGGCTTTCGTTTTGCTCTTCGTTGTGCCATTTTATATTGGTGAAGCGGCAAAAAAGGTCCGTTCGCCACTGAACATACCTGTACGCTTTCTGCACTTTTTCACAGTCACCGGAGTTCAGATGGTTTTTGCCTTTCTTATCGTCCTTACCATGCTTGTGAAGGACCATGTGGATCCCGCTGCCTTGCCAGAGACCCCTGTTTCCGAGAGGCTGGAAGGTACTCCCGGACTACCGGAAGAGGAGTGGCCATTGGCTCCTGAAACAGAACCGACGACGCCTGATGAGCATATCCCTGATTCACCAGAAGCCCTCGATCCATCGCAGGATGATGTGGAAGCAGTGGACGGTGTGGAGTCGGAAGATGCTGCCCGGCATTTTTTTCTCTTTGTTCTTGACCATGCAGAGCTATCCCTGGCCATTGTGAACAGTGATGAACTATCCCGATTCCCGCTGCAAACTTTCTTTTCCGCACTTGCTGGAATTGTCTTCGGGCTCATTTCCTGGGTTACGTTCAAGAAGCGTCCGTGGCGGATAAAATTCCGGGAAGTAAAATACGAAGAGCCGGATGAATTCCGGCTCCCCATGTAATGATGTTCCTGTTCTGGATGTAATGTTTCGGTTGTAACCGATGAAACCTTTCGATTATTCCAGTTCGAGCGGACCGCCAGCGTCATCGTTGTCGTACCATTTCAGCTCGATCTCCAATTTGTGCTGGACTCCCTTCTTGCGTTTGTGCTCATCCTCGACCTCCACTTCCAGATACACGGTTTCGGGCAGCTGGACAGTCACCTCTTCCTGCCCCTGCTTCAGGACCAGGTTTCCGGAGGACACTTTATCGGCCAGATGGCGTAAAAAATCCGCTACTTCCTGACGTCCTTTACGTTCTTTGCTTTTGAAAAGTTCAATTTCTCGTCCCATGATAATATCCTTTTATTGGCTCTTTGTGTTGATCGATTTAATGAATTGTTGAACTGATAATTGGTTGATTGATCATGCCCTTTAAACACAGGAATCTTTCCTGATGTTCCGCTACTCCGCTGCAATATGCTGACTTTTCACGATGGCATGGGTGGCAAACGATGCCAGCCAATGCGATCCGGCATACTCATCGGTATCCAGCAGTTCATAGCTGTAGTTGAAATGGTCCAAAGCGGTTTGCAGCAGCCGGGGGTTTTCCAAAATGTGTGCTATTTCGAACAGGCACCAGGCTCGGCTGAAATTGAGACCGTCCAGATGGGCCAGTTTCCCGTCGCTGGCATCGGGGACGACAGCCGGGGTGAGCACATCATCAGGATGAGCGGGCAGGCCGGGCAGGAACGCATCCACCCACATCCGGAACTCGTTTTCCGGCAATATTTTGGTCATCAGGGAGGCCTGCTGGAGGCAGGGGGACAGGAAATCGAATCCGCCGGGTTCCCAGTCAATCGGGCAGTTGCGGTCTGACAGGAAAAACTCCCTGCCTTTGGTTTCGATCGTGCGTGCCAGTTCCGGGTGGTACCGGGACGCGTAATCGTAGGCGAACGACATTCCGAAGGCGGTGTTGGGATGCTCGCCGACACGGATCGGGTAGTTAAGCACATCCAGGAACTCAATGAAACGGTCCGCAAGCAGTTCCGTCAGCGGCTCGAGGTAACTGTGGAGTTCCCGGGCCGCGGCGTCATCCCATTCACGCAGGGCCTGGTCGAGCTTGAGCAGCCACGCCCAGCCATAGGTGCGCTGGAAGGTTCGGTTGTCAGCCTCCCGAAACAGCTCCATTTCCTGTTGGATGTTCTCCCGGGTGATGTTGGCCGTGAGCTTGTCGAGGATTTTATCGCGGTGCCTGAAGTCGGGGAAGTGGCTCAGGATGGTAACGAGTGTCCAGTGTCCATGTACCGCCGAGTGCCAGTCGAAGCAGCCGTAGAAAGCCGGATGGCGCTCACGGGGTGTCATGAGCTGGCTTTGGTCGCCCCAAACGTGTCCGGGCTTGTGGGGAAACTCCTTGTCGATGCACGCATAGGCAAACTGGTAGAGGTATTCGGCTTTTTCCTCAGTGAAGGGAATGGAAGCGGCCGTGTCGCCATACGGATCCGAGGGGGGATCCGGCCGGGGCGGGTCATCGGCGCAGGAGAGCAGGGCCGTGGAAGTGAAAAGGAGCATGAGCATGAACATGAACAGGGGCAGGGGCAGCAGGATGCCGGTCAGGGTGGACGCGGACAGCGGTTTGGAGACAGTGACTCGATACAGGTCAGGCATGGCAGAATGTTGTTCCATTGAATGATTGCTCGTTGAAATACCCGGAGATATTGTATTTTAAGGTGAACAGCAATTATAAATATAATCGAATGTCATGAGTATTTTGGAATTTATCATATTGCTCATAATAGCAGGCGTTTGCGGATCCATCGGACAGGCTATTTCCGGATACAGCCGGGGCGGGTGCTTGCTTTCGATCGTAATCGGGTTTATCGGTGCATTGATTGGCATGGGGCTTGCCGACTTTTTCAATCTGCCGGAAATTTTCACTTTCCGCACCGGTGATGTGTCGTTTCCGGTGCTGTGGTCGATCATAGGTGCCACACTGTTTGTGGCGGTAGTAGGATTATTGACACGCAGGCGTTTGTGAGTGGTGTTCTGTTGGATGTGAATGGTGTTTTGATGAGCGTGACAGATGTTTAGAAGTAACTGAGTGGTGTTCCGGCCTGTTGGTCCGTGAGCGTCTCCGGGATGGGCTGGTCGTAACAATCGTTTCCTGAAATCATTGACAGTGAGGGGATATGAAAGGCCATGGTCTGTTGGGCATTCTCGGTTTGGGCCTGTTGTGGATCGGTCTGGCGGTTCACGTTGCGGAAGCTCGTGCTTACGAAAATGCTGCCGCGAATACTTCTGCGAATACTTCCGCAAATACTTCCGCGAATACTTCCGCGAATACTTCCGAAATCACGGATGATCAGCCATTGCATGAGCTTCTTGATGCCGAAGCTGCCCGGCTGGTCGCACAGCACAACACGCCGGGAGCGGTGGTCGTGTGGGTGCAGGACGGCAATGTGGAGTATCAGCTGTCCCACGGCTATGGGTCGCTGCGGGACCGGGAACCCATCCACCCGGAAACATCTCTGATGCGTATTGGCTCCGTTGCCAAACCGTTTACCGGGCTTGCGGTGCTTTCGCTGGTGGATGAGGGGTTGCTGGACCTTGACGCCGATGTGAACGGTTATTTCGACCAGCCGCTGATTCCGGAAACGTTCGACCGTCCGGTCACGCTCAGGCACCTGCTGACGCACACGCCGGGTTTCGATGATTTTTCCATCGGGAAAAGCACCCGTACCCGCGAGGAGCTTCCCCCGCTGTCGGAGAGTGTGCACAATTTGCTTCCACGCCGGATAGCGCCGCCGGGTGTATTTGTTTCGTATTCGAACTACGGCGTATTGCTGGCCGGGTATCTGGTGGAACAGGCAGGAGGCGCGGGGTTCAATACGGTGATCACGGATCGCATTTTTACGCCACTGCAGATGAGCGACACTACGTATGAACCCTGGGACCAGATGCTGGATCGCGTGGTTGACGGGTATTTCAGGGTGGGAGGTGAATTCACGGAGGTGCCGTTCGACTATGTGAAGGATGGGCCGGCTGGACAGATGCTCACAACCGTGGCCGATATGACCCGGTTTATGGAGTTTGTCACGACTCCCGGTCCGCTGCCGGACGAGCAGCAGGCTTTGAAAGAGCAGTTTCTGTGGGCAAGCCAGATCCAGTATACCCATCACCCGAAGCTTCAGGATGGTATGGGATTTTTGTGGACGGTCATGGAGTGGAACGGTCACCAGGTCGTGGCCCATGACGGCGGGTATCCCGGTCTTATGGCACGGTTGATGATTTTTCCCCGACATAATGCGGCCCTGTTCGTATTCACCAACACGATGAACTCCTGGTTTATTTCTGATGTGACCGGCATGATGGTGGATGCGTTTTTGCCGGATGCTCCGGCGGCACCGCCTGACCCCGCAGTACCGCCTGACCCGGCGACTCCGTCTGCCCCGGCAGCAACAGAGCCGGCCGAGCATTTCGATGATGGTCGTTCTTTACGCGATTTTGCCGGACATTTTCGCGACACCCGTTACAGCCGCGATTCCATGTCCAAAATAGCCCTAATGATGGGCATGGTCGGGGAAATGTCCCTCTGGATCACGGATGACGGATATCTGGGCATGCCGGACCACACCGGCGCCACGCGACGTCTTGTGCGTGTTGATACGCTGCTGTTCGCATCCATCGACGACGATTACCACCTTGCTTTCCGTGAAGAGGGTGGACAGATCACGCATGCGTTCACTTCCGGCAGGGCTTCGCTGGAGCGCATCCGCAGCTGGGAGAGGGCCTCCTTACAGACCTTGTTCCTGATACTGGCCTTGCTGGTCTTCATCGGCATCATTCTGTTTTTCATGATCCGATTGCCGGTGCGTGTGCTACGCAAACAGGATGCCCGCCTTGGAGGTGTCGCGATGCTGGTCCTGACGGCATCAGGGGTCTACGTGCTTCAAATGCTGTTGCTGTTCTTCGGCGGGCTTTCGATTCCCGTGTACGAACTGTTTTCCGGATTTGCCTACGGGGTGCCCGGTGTGTTTTACGTGGCCAACCTGTTGCCCTGGGCGGGACTGATTCTTACCGTGGCACTGGTGTTCATTCTGATAAGGTCCGGCAGAAGCACTGTTTCCACTGTTCCCCCTGCTCTCTTTGTGCTGCTTTCGTTTGCTTATCTGGCCGCGTTGCAGTACTGGAACCTGTGCGGCTGGCATTTCTGAGGAGCCGCTATTTTCATGAATTCAGGACCTTGTCCCGCTCAAGAAGGTGGGGGCTGGACCGGAAGAGGGCATAGGCAAGGCTGATTACAGCGTAAATGCCAAAGCGGGATGCCTCAAGGGTTACGGCCGTTCCGGAATCACTCATAAGGCCGAAGAGCCATTCAAACAGGAAGTGGACAGCGGTGATGCCGCCAAGAAACCAGAATGTGCGGTCAAGAATATTTTTCATGTTTTTAAATCAATTTCGATTCATATGGTCAGAATGATCTCCCATGGCAGGATATAATCTTGCCCCTGTGTGTCAACCGGAGGCTGCCATGTTCGTTTCATGTTCTTCAAAAATGACGGAGTGTTTAATCTAGATCTTGAATTCGATTTGTGCGTAGAAGGTCAGGTCGTAATCCAGGCCGACCGGGTACAGGAAATATCCCTGGTCAAGCAGATTGGTGCCACGGAAAGAGATGCGCAGGCGATTGTCCCACAGGGATTTCCCTACAGCGGCATCCAGGTTCGCAAACGGACCGGTAGTGTTGCTGTAAGTATAAAATACCAGCTCATTGATATCGCTATAGGTCTGACCGTCAACCAGATCATACTCCTGCCATGTCACGGATGTCTGCGCACGCACATCCACCCGGAAATCGAGTCCCGGAACGGGGCTCCACGTGCTGCCCAGCGTGATCCGGTGCCGTGGGAACAGGTCGAAACCGGCAGGGTCGCCGCCTGAGATCTCATATTGATACCGGTAGGAAAGCTGGTGGCGGAAGGCATCAAATGAACGATCGGCAAGCGTAACGGTGAGGCCGGCGATAACCGGGGATTGGTCATCAGAAAAGGTGACCGGGTGTGTGAACCATTGAAAATTGGGTACCATTTGGTACGGGTGGTGGCTGTAAAAGTAATTTTTGTGCTTTGTCAGGGAGAGATCGGCACCAAGATCGGTCGCCACGCCCAGCCGGGTCGACAGTCCCAGCGATCCGTAAAGCATCTGTTCGGTTTCGGGTCCAAAGAATCGCGTGAGGGGATCGAATACCCTTTCTGTCACTCTTTGGCGCATCCAGATATCCGGATGCTCGCGCCGCAGCATATCCTGCCAGACCAAGCGTCCGGTCAGCTGCAGGTCGGGATGGATGTGCACCTGGTGTTCCATTCCCAAACGGAAGCCTGTTATCGAGAAGTCGGTCTGCATGCCGGCCTGGACTCCGACGCGGTAAGAAGGCAGCAGTGCCAGCCATCCATTCACAAAAAGGTCCGTGACACTGAAGGATTCTCCCTGTTGCCCCCAGTCAGCATCACGAAAAAACATGTGTGAAATCCCGGCGTTGTAGCTGATCGGGCTGGACCGTGAGCTGAGTATGACGCGGTTTCGGATGGTCTGGACAGGCGCGTCAAAGTCGATGCCGTAGCGGTTGCGCCTGTGCNGGGCGGTGCGGCTGTTGAGCGACGACTGCCACTGCAGCTNATGGCGTTCCGTGATGTCGGCGCTGCCGGACCATCCCGCGTGGTAAAAATTCCACCGCACCGGGATTTCCCGCCCGACAAGGTAGAAATAGTAGAAATCGTCAAAGCGGGTAACGGATGTGAACAGATGGTGACGGAAGCGGCCGCGGTCGGATCCGGCCTGCAGGAACGATGTCACGCCCCGGTTGACCGCGTCATGATACACACCCTCACCGGTGACGCGCATCAGCTTGATGCGCCGCTCGATGGGCGTGTCGGTGCTTTTATGCTCCTGGTAGCGGATTCCGCCGCGCACAAAATGGTTTCCGGACCGGTACCCGGCGCTCAGTTCGTAATCCGGGCCGCTCCGCTCCTCGTTGGGTGTGCGCAGGTCGGTGAACTCGAACGGACCCGGATCGTTGATCTCGTTGCCGGCCATGATCCTGGCGCGGACAGTAACGCCGTCCATTCGCTCGCGTCGGGTGGTAATGCTCATGATGCCACCGGCCGACCATATCCCGTCCACGTACCCCGGCCGCGAAATGAAGGTGACTTTCTCGACATCCACAAGATTTACAGGAAGCAGGTTAATGGACTGAAAATCAATGAAATTCAGGTCAAACTCCTGTCCGTCGACCATGATTTTCCAGGTCGGACGTTTCCATCCGGATAGGCCGGCCGGGGCGACGAACGTATCAAAACCATTGACACTTTTGAAGTGCCAATCGCTTACAAGGCCAAAAAGATCACTGAGCCGCGTCAGGGAGGCGGCCTCGATCATTTCACGCGTTATGACGGATTCACCCGGATGAATTTGAGGTCCGCGGGATGTGCTGGGATCGGAGTTCCCGTTTGCCGGGGGAGTAGAACTGGCGGATGGTCCGGTAGATGTCGTTCCGGATATGCCAGGAGCGTGACCGGTGGCCGTGTCATCCCGAAATGCAATATCGGATGAACGGTAATTCAGGAAACTTCGAAGAGGCCGGGGAGTGGGGAACCGGAATCCGGTACCGAAGGAAACGTATGTGAGGTCAAGCCGGTGATAGGTGAAAACACGTTTGTGCTCTGCCCGTGCGGCAAGATACCAGTCCGGGTGGATGTGGTATCGCAGCTCAGCGGCGGGAGCGATGAAAAATTCGCTTTCCAGTCCGCTGAACGGGGAGCCGGATCCGAATTGCATGTAGCCCATCCCAAACCGGAACGCGGCCAGGCCGGACAGTCGCTCAGTCATTTCGCGACGCAAGCCCCATCCAAGAGCGGTTGTGGCCATGAAGAAATCGGGTTGGGCTTCACCCGGTGCAGAAAACGAATAAAAACCGGCTTCGGCCTCGATCTCCCCGAAATAGAAGGGCATGGCCCAGCGGATCGCCAGGCCCGGCTGCGCCTTCCAGTAGCGATGAAACCGGGTGTCATTGATGTTGGATGCGAGATTCAGGCTGATTGCCGAGTGAGACCATGGCATCGGGGAACTTGTCTGCAGCAGCTCGGTTTCCTGCGGCTGCCCGTGCGGGCCGGTCATGGATTGCGCAGTGGCAGGAGGCCATGCCAGCATCATTGCCAGTCCGATAGCCGAAATTGAGCGCAGCAGGTAATGCAACATATTATGCAGACAACATTATCGGCAACACATGGCGGACTTCAATGGCTGTGGAATAGCGGCTCATCCGGCTTTTCATGAACATCCTCATGGTTTATGGTGGAAGGAGATCCGGGCTGGTCAAGCAAATTGTCAGAGATTTTCTGCGGCCGGGCCATTCCTGTGATCATCACCACAAAGGTAAGGTTCTGCGAGAAAAAAAGGGAAAAAATTCCCCGCTGTCATCATATATATATAATTTTTCAGGAATTTAATATGCAGCTTCGTTACATTATATTCATGTTGCTTTGGGTAACGTCGCGTAATATCAAAAAAAACAAGGGGTCGATCAGGGTCGGGCAGTAGTGTATGCCCAGTCATCTGAAAACCGAACAGTGCAGCAGAATTGGAGGTCGCATGCATTGGTATCTGGAGGTATTAAGGCAGTATGCCGATTTTGGGGGTCGCTCGCGAAGAACGGAGTTCTGGACGTTCATGCTGTTTCATCTGATTATTTTGCTGGTTCTGAGGATCATTGACGGACTTACCGGCACTTCCGGCTTGATTTCATCCATCTATGTCCTTGGTCTGCTGGTTCCCATGATTGCTGTCTCCGTGCGACGTCTGCATGATACTGACCGCAGCGGCTGGTGGCTGCTGGCTGTCTTTTTTCCGTTTCTGGGCGTCATCGTGCTGCTGCTCTTCATGGCCCAGGAAAGCGATGCCAAATCCAATGAATACGGTCCCAGTCCCAAGCAGGCGATACTTTAGCTTTCCGTAATATGGCATGGTTTTTAGCACATGGCCCGTATTTTAAGGTCGAAGTTTTATTGATGCACAACCTGACCTTCTCAAAACAGGAATAAATATCTGTCATCATGCTGCACTTGCTGTCCCTTTTGTTCCTGCTTCAGTGGCGGCTTCTGGAGGGATTCAGTATGGGTGGATACGGTGCGGCGCGACTCGGCTTGACTTACTATGATCGCTTCGCCGGTTTTTCCATGCTTGGCGCCGGACCCTTGCAGCTTGATTTTGTCAATTACCCGCATGCCCGCACTTCCCCGGAGCAGAGGCAGCAAATTTTTGATGAAGTTTATGGAGGCGATCAGAAATATTTCGAAGCCATGAGTCCCTGGCGGATTGCCGGAAACCACTATCCGTTATCAGGTTGCTGAAGCCGGTCCGGTAACACTGAATGTGCATGATATCACCGGACGTCTCATCACCACTCTTGTGGATGTCCATCAGTTGCCGGGGACTTATTCCATATCCTTCCACCCCGAGCGATTATCATCCGGTCTCTATATCTTGAAAATGACAGCGGCATCGCATACGCAGACCCGAAAGATGATGCTGGTGAAGTGACGAGTGTCTGAGACCGGACTGAAGTTGCCAGGCTGACGTGCAAAACGGATGTGAGAAACATTATATCCGTTCCGGGATGCTGTGTACTTCTGAAATCCGGTCGGTTGTTCTTGGAAAAAAGTAAAAATCCGATAATTTGAAAGTATTGAACCAATTATTTACCGTCTTTCACCGATTACAGACCCGGTTGCAGATCCGAAGGCAGTTCCGGTTGCAGATCCGAAGGCAGTTCCGGTTGCAAATTCAAAGGCAGTTCCGTTGGCATTCACAGCAGCTGATAGTATTTCCGAAGGCCAGCCATGATGGTGGCGGCACAAACCGATGACACCACATCGCGCCAGCAGCAATGCAATGTGTGACCGCAGCCGGGTGTAACAGGCAGACAGACACTCAATGCTCAGCGACATGTTTCGACGCGTTCGCATAGCGGTTATCGTGATGGGCTTCAGCGGGCTGGTTGCCGAAATCTTCCTGCTCAGAGAGCTTCTCATCGTGTTTTCGGGAAATGAGTTAAGCATCGGTATCATCCTTGCCAACTGGCTGCTGCTCGAGGCGCTGGGCTGTTTCTGGCCGGGGCGGATGATCGACCGGACCGAAAACAAGATTGCGGCGTTCGCCCTGGTCACCGTCCTGTTTTCCGTGGCACTGATTGGCGCTGTGTACGTAATCCGCATCCTCAAGGTCCTGCTGGGCGTATCCATCGGGGAGCACGTCGGATTGCTGCCCATGTTCTACTCGTCGTTCCTTGTCCTGCTGCCGGTCAGCGTACTGCATGGAGCGCTGTTCACGTTCAGCTGCCGCATCTATGCCCAGTACCGCGAACCGGACGATGCCGTTGCGGGCAGGGTGTACGTGGATGAGACCGCCGGTACGATGGCAGGAGGGGTGCTTTGCACATTCCTGCTCATTCCGCTGCTGAATACATTTGAGGTGGTTGTTGGCGTGGTGTTTGTGAACATGCTGGTTTGCATGTGGATGCTTTGGCCTGCGGATCGCAATGTTGCGTTGCCTGAATGCGAGCTGTCTGAAAAGCGGAGCGCAACACCTGAAGGTCAGCAGGGTTTCATGCCGCGTGTCATGCCGACCCTGCTGGGAATTCTTGCCCTGGTGAGTGGCACTGCGCTTTTGACCGGACAGGCAGACCGTCTCCACCAGTCGGCAATCCGGATGCAGTGGATGGATCACAATGTGGTCCACTATCAGAATTCACCCTACAGCAACATAACCGTGCTGGAAAATCAGGGTCAGTACCTGTTTTTCCTGGATGGGATCCCCGAAATCATCACGCCCGTGCCGGACATGGTTTTTGTTGAGGAATTCGTGCACTTGCCGATGCTGGCCCATCCGGATCCGCGGGAGATCCTGGTGCTGAGAGGCGGGGCAGGAGGGATGATCGACGAGGTGCTCAA
>SL_3KL_010_SEDDRAFT_10006032_pt1 | contig 10851 bp, 3 predicted proteins | sample SodLakKL_010_SED_2_FD_10381 | JGI IMG/M metagenome (IMG submission 10381)
ATCCGCGGACATTTTACGGAAGCAGCAAACTGCGGGGAGAGGCCCATGTGGAGCGGCTGTTCAGCAAAAAGCAGGCCTGGATCATCCGCTGCGGCAATGTATACGGCTACAGCCCCAGCGTCCGGTTTGATGCGGTGATCAACCGCTTCATGTTCGAAGCCAACTTCAACGGCCGGATACAGATCACTGGCAACGGAAAACAGAAACGGGCCTTTGTGCACGTTGACAAGGTGGTCAACCTGATGGGCAACCTCCTGCACCACGACCTGCCGCCGGGCATCTATAATTTCAGCGAACACAACCTTTCGATCGAAGGCATCGCCCATTACATCAGAGAGATCTACCCCTCGCTCGAAATCATTTTTGTGAACCAGCATCTGGTCATGCGCGAGATCAAGATCAGGGAAGACGCCCGCATCTGCCCACTGATGACCCTGCCCCCCGTGAGCTTCAGCGAGGAGCTGGAGCGATTCAGGGAAAAATTCTCTTTTTCTTCACACAACTGACCGCCTGTTTGCCGGTGTTGCCCCTGCGGGAGCGGGTGGGTGCTACATCAGCATGAACCTCAGACTGAAGCCCCCATGGCTGTTGGTGTTGGGAAACTGGTTCGAAACAAAGGGGTTGGTGATGGTGCGGTCGAAGAACAGCCTGAAATTCACCCTGGCACTGATCTGGTATTCGGCCGAGGTGTTCAGGGCAATGATGCGCTGCCCGGCCGAGATGATGTCGGTTTCTTCGAGCAGCTTGCGGAGCACCGTCCTGTTTTCGCGGATGGCCAGGTCGAAACGCAGGATCAGATCGCTTTGGACGCGCTGCCTGCCCCCTCCGGCCTGGGTGATGTTGAAGGCCAGATCCTGGAAACGGTAGCCCGAGCCGATAATGATCTCCCGGCTGTTCACGTCGGTGAGCTGGTTGTTGGCAAAGCTCAGGTTGATGTCTCTCGACCGTCGGTATTCCACACGCGTCATCAGGCTGTTCTGCCAGGTAACGTCGATATTGATCAGCGGATTGAACTGTTCGTTGATCGAAACCTGGGCAATCTCGTATTCCGGGACAAAGTTCTGGGAAGCGTTTTCCCTTGCTGCCTGGTAGCCGTCCAATTCCTGGTACCTGAGGTCGGTCTGGAAGTTGCCAATGGTGAAGGTGCTCCTGTACCCGTGACCTATGGTGAACGACTGGAAGATCCGCCGGAAGGCAGGTATTCTCGACAGGCCGTCGTAGGTGAGCCGCCAGTTGGGCATGGGCAGCCTGCCAAAGGGGCTCAGCCTGGAGTCGGAGGGGTCTGACCCGGCGTAGGCCGACATGAAGGAGGCGATCAGTACGTCCTGGGAAGTGGGCCCGTAGCCTAGCGGGAAGCCGGTGGTGTCGTTTACTTCCCCTGTCCAGTTTGGGTTTTGTTCGGCAAGCCGCATGGCGATCACCAGGCGCTGTTCCTTGAAATTCTCGAAATTCGCGGAAGTGTGCAAGCGCTTGTCGATCGATTCGAATGTGGTGCGAAGGGCCAGGAAGGACACGCTGAAAGATCCCCTTTCGATTGGGTTGAACGATCCGAACTGCCCCAGGGTGTCGGCCTTGAAATATTCGCTGTGGGTCCGGGAGTAACTTCTCTGGGCGGTGACCTCAATGCGGAGGTCGCGGATGGGCTCCACCTGCGACCTGGCGGTGAGGGTGTTGTTGTGGCTTTCTATGTAGGGGATGTTCAGCATGGGGTCGGTGGTGATCCAGCCTTCCCTGGCCGCCTGATGGCGGATGTCGGCCTGGCTGCCGAAGAGAAACCCAGTGCCAGGTGCCATCAGGTCCCAGTCCTGACCCAGCAGGCCCGGAGTGGGAGTAAAGCCGGGCATGCGGATGCCGTTCGTTTCGCTGTAATTGAGGGTGATATTCCGAATTCCCATGATGGCCCTGAGGCTGGCTTCCAGTACCTGCCTGCCGGCACTGCGCTCGTCTTGCTGCTGCTGCTGCTGCTGGGCCTGCTGCAGCCCTCTGCCCGGTTGGGCACCGCCCCGCTGGGGCCGGCGCTGGTTGATCTGCTGCAGAAAGCCGATCTTGTTGTACAGGTTCACCAGGTTGGCGTTGGCGTTCAGGCGCAGGGTCTGGCTATTCTCTATGGTGTTGCCCAGTTCGGTGGCCGCCAGCGGGGCTGTGATCCAGTCGAAGTCGGCCGCATAGACCGCCGTGGCGTTTACCCAGTCGAGCATCGGCAGCTTATTGATGGGTACATTGTAATTGAGGTTTACCCGGTGGGTGTAAAAGGTGGTGCGCCCGAAACTTTTTATGTTGTCCCATATCTCCTGCCTTTTCTGGTCGTAATCGTCTTCGTCGGGGTGCAGGCGGCCTCCGGGTTCGTCGATGCGGGCCAGGTTGGTGGCTGAGAACTCCAGTCGCAACGAAGTGGTGAGGTCGAAGCGGAGGTCGTAGATGCGATCCCAGTCGAAGGATTTCACGAAGTTGGGTTCAAGCAGTACGATCCCTGTGCTCTTAGCCCGCATCAGCGATTCGCTGTAACCGCGGTCGATGCTGCTGCGGAACGAAAGGGAGCGGGGCATATAATAAAAGTTGAAGTCGCGCAACAACCGAAGGGCGTTGTTCTGGAACAACGACACATTCGAAAAGGGGGTCACATTCGTGGGCGAGGTGCTGTAACTGTATCCCATGGCGCCGCGCCAGTGCTGGCGGCGGTCGAACTGGATGTCGACATTTCTTGCGTAGAGCTGGGTAAAGGCGTAGGTGAAATCGAAGTTTTCGGGGCTGTAGATCCGGTTTTCGGCCCCCGGCCGGTTGATGGACACATTGGTGAAGTTGAGGCTTTTCCGCCTGACCAGGTCCTGGGCCAGCCTGCGGATGGAGTCCTGCTCGGCCCGGGTTTCGTACGTATCCAGGTCGTCTTCAAAAAAGATGTCGGGGTTCAGGGGGTTGTACAGGGGGTTGCTTACCGATTCGGAATAACTGAAATGCATGGGGATGCGCAACCCGAAGTTGTCGGGGAACAACCGCCCCAGTTGCAGGTTGGACGCCAGGTCGTAGGTGACGACCTCTTCCTGCTGCCGCTCGTTCACCTTCTGTTCGATCCCTCCAAAGCCGGGGGTGCTGATAAAACCAGCCAGGGTGATGTTGCCCAGATCGGCCAGGTTGGTATTGACCCTGGCGTTGGCGGCCCATCCGCCCCGGTCGTTGAAATCGTAGAGCCTGAGTTCATTGACCCATACCTCTGCAGACTTGGGCATCCCGTCGTCGCCGGGGTTGCGGCTGGTCTTTTTCGGGTTCCTGACCCCGATCATGATCACCTGGATATTGCTCAGCGTTGGGTTCCCGACAATGGTCATCCTGTTCTGCCCGTCGTTTTGGCTGAAGGGCCTGGTGATCGAAACTCCCGAGCCCTGCTCCCTCGACATGGAGTTGCGCAGCATTTTCAATTCCTGAAGTTTTTCAAAGGCCAGGTCGATGTTGTTCTCCTCGGGCCAGATGTCCTCCCGGTTAAAGGTCCGGGGCAACCAGGGGGTGACCTTGAGTGGCACCTCGTATTCGTAATAGTTGCCCGAAAAGTCCGACCCCAGCCGGATGAATACGCTGATGTCGCCGTCGCGCAGGTCTTCCTCAAGCGTGGTGGCCTCGGCATGGGCAAACATTTTCAGGCGGCGGTACTGCCTTACGTCAAGGTTGGAGGTTTTGTAAACAGCCCGGGCATCGCCGTCCTGGAGGTTGGCCACCCTGAGGGAAAGTGACTGCTCGTTGCGTTGCTGCATGGTGGTGGTGCCCAGGTCCTGTTCCCGCTCAATGCCGGGGGGCAGCACATAGGGGATGGGTTGTCGCTGCCCGTTTTCTTCGATGTTGACGGTAAACACCTCGAAGGTGGTTTCCTGGTTGTCGATGGGCACGTATTCGCCGGGGCTGCTGAGATCCCTGTCGAAGGTTCTCCAGTCGCCCCTGATGAGTTCCAGGGTGGCAAAGCGGCATATAATGGGTTGTTCGAAACCCTTGAAGAACATCCGCATGAAGCGGATCGAATTAAAATCCTGTATGTTGCCGACAACCTGGCGGTTGGGGTCGCGCAAAGGAATCTTGAACTGGTACCAGCGGATGGTTTCCACATCGCCGTTGGCCAGGCGCACATTGGCCTCCATCACGTCGGTGATGTAGTTCTGGCCCGGCTCCATGTCCTGGGGCCGGAGGCTTACCCTGTACTGAAAATACCTCTCCGATTCATTGAGGGTGCCGTCCTGGTTGATGTCTTCGGTATTGGGGATGTTGGAGGCCGAGGTGGGGTAGGGCTCCGGCGACTGCTCGGCTGTGGCGCTGTTGCCTTCCAGGCCGTTGTAGCGCTTGTACCTGTCGAGTATGCTCACCTCATTGGCATCCAGTTCGGTTCCGCGGTAATACTGGTAATTGTCGGCCGAAGGGTCTGCCCAGGCTCTCTGGTATGCCTCAGAACTGGTTCCGTACATGTCGGCAAGCACCTGCAGGAAGTTTTCGTTGAAAAAACTCCTTTCGTCTTCGGTGCTGAGCCCGTCGAGCCCCACATCCTGGTATTCGCGCGACTCGGGGTTGTTGTCGAAGGCATTCACCACGGCCTGTATCGTGGGGACCCGGCCCCAGATGGTGGTGTCGACATGGATCACCTGCTCAGATATGGGCAGGCCGTTTTCGAAAGACTTCCTTCCGTCGCGAAGCACGTCTTCAGACACATCGCCCAGGTTGATGTAGAGGTCGCCCCCCGAATGATCCGGGGTGTAAACAAAGGGATCCATTACCCAGAATTCAATGTATTCGATGTTGGCGGCCTCAAAGTCGGTGTTGGGCAGCCCCCGCATGACACCGCCCCATCGCGTCCGGGGTTCGTTCAGTAAGCCATCCTGGGCTTTGCCTTTGCTGTAAGGCGAAGGGGCTGCGTCGTAGTTGTAGGGCCCCCTTTCACCGGGATAGAAGGCCATGTTGAGGATGGGGATGGGCGATGGGATGCCGGTGGGGCTTTCCTTGTTGGGCCATATTTCGGTTTCCAGCACCTCCCGCACAAAATGGTTCGACCGCTGGCCGGGGTCGTTTCGGATATGGGAAGGAGTCAGGTTGTTGTTCCTGGTGAACAAGGGATCGATCACATACCATGCCAGTCGGGCTACATTGTATCGGAAGGCAAGACCGGTAGCCGGTGCCCCTTCGGGGAACATGCCTGGAGTGGTCTGGTGCTGGGGGGTGCTGGAAATATGCCAGCGCTGTACGTTCTTGAGGTCAATGGCCGATTTGCTACCCTCAAAATCGTCGATGTAGGCGGTTCCGGCACTGCCGATATGGCGCGAATGCCCGGGGATCAGGTGGGCGAATTCTCCATTGAAGGTAATCCGCGTGGGGGTATTGGTCTGGTAAAAGGGCAGCCGGTCGAGGATGCGGGTAACCAGCATCGATTCGGTCGAATAGGTGGTGTTCAGCCCCCATATGGTATTGGCAATGGGTTCGTCGCCGTAGTTGACCTTTTGGGTCAGCGGGCGTTCGGACAGCCGCATGATGGTCCCCCCCACATTGAAGTTGTCGCTGATGCGGTGATCCACGTGGGTCCCTATCAGCGTCTTGGTCTGCAGGCTGAAGAGGCTGGCGCTCTCGAGCGAAATGCGGATTGGGGTGCCCGAGTTGAGGATGCCCTCGTTGATGATCCGGACCCTGCCAAGCATATAATCGACGGTGTAGTCGACGTTCTCGGTGAGGGGAACGCCCCCGGCCGTAACCACCACAGAGCCCTGTGGAATGTTCATGGCGTTCAGTGGTATTTCGGCTCCTGCTGCCGACTGAAAGCTCCCTTCGAGCAGCCAGCGGTTTTTTTCGGGAACCTGCTGTGCCCGGTACCTGGTGGTGGCATACAGGGAGTCGAAGGCGTATTTGTCGCCCAGGGCGGGGTCTTCGAGACGGCTGCGCAGATGAGACCCGAAGGGCTCCACCACCGGGAAATAGACCCTTCCGTTCTCGGCCTGAATGGTCCCCCCCCTGGTGGCCGCATTATCGATAAAGTCGAACACCCCGTCGGGTATGGGGTCGAGCTGAGTGTTGAGGCGGTCAAGCCCCATAACGCGGATCAGAGGCTGGCCCTGTACGGCCCCCTCGTCGAGGTAGCCCACCTGGACCCCCAGTTCTTCGCTTTCGTACAAGATGTTCAGCCTGAACTGGTCGCGACTGATCTGGAAGCTGCCCAGGTTATAGACGTTTTTCATCATCAGGTCCCATATGGGCAGCCTGGTGTCGGTGGCCGTGCTCTTCAGCATCTTGACGATGAGGCCCCCGGGAGCATTGACCTCGTTGGAGAATTCCCCTACCTGGTAGGTATTGGGATCGCCGATAATGGTGTACTGAAAGGCAATCCCAAGTACCTGGTCGGGGCTGATGGTGCGGTTGAGCGAAATGAAGCCCAGCTGGGCGTTGAAGGTGTATTCGTTGCTTCTCAGCAGCCTGGCGTTTTCTACATTTTCGTAATCGGCGCCCGAGGTATAGCCCTGCCCCGACAGGTAGCTGTTGACCTGACTGATCTCGCGGATGGGCGAGCCGGCCATCATCTCATACAGGTTGTTCGAACTGTTCCGGGGAGCCCGGGGCCCGCTGCCGCTGACCAGCTCGCTGTGGGGGTCGGCCTCGCCCAGGTCGGCAAAGGCCACGATGTTGCGGTTGTTCTGGGTGGCTGCACCCACATTGGTCACCCACACCTCGATGCGACTGATGTTGATGTTGGAGGAGACCACCGGAAGTGTCGACAGGGCCTGATCGTAGCGGTCGCGAAAATATTGTGCCAGGAAAAAATGCCTGTTCTCCTCGTACTGGTCGGCACGGATCTCGAACTCCGTGCGTTGGGCTCCCCCCGAGACCTCGATGGTCGATGTTTCGGTTTTCTGTTGCGAGAACACACTGGTTACCGTGGTGTGCCCGAAACGGAGCTGGGTCTTGAAACCGAACAGCCCCTGGGTTCCCCTGATGAGGCTGCCTGTGAGGGGGAGGGTCACATCGCCGGCCTCGATCAGTTGAACGATCTCGTCTTCGGTACCCCGGTACTCCAGCTTCATCCTGTTCTCGAAGTCGAAGGTCGACTCGGTGTTGTAGTTGGCCCCCAGGCTTATCTTGGTGCCGATATTGGCCTCGACGGCCAGTTGTATTTTTTGCTGGAAGTCGAAGTTGGTGGTGCGGCGGCGTTTCTCATCCAGGGCGGGGTCTTCGCGGTAGTTCGACATCACACCGAAGATCAGCTCGGCCGCCCCGCTGGGACGGATATCGATGGTGCTTCCGCCAAAGATCCGGTCGAAGAATTCACCACCGATATGGATCTCGGGAATCAGGCCGTCGCGACGTTCAAAGGCCTGGGGTGTGGATTTCTCACGCCAATAGTGCTGCAGCCGGCGGTCGAGGTCGTACTTCAGGTAGTCTTCGAAGGGGATGTAGACGGGGGTTCCGATCACCATGTCGCCGATTTGCCGGGTCCTGACGTAGAGGCCCGATTCGGGGTCGTACTCGTAACGGGTGGAGATCGCCGCCGGATTGGTCATGGAAAGGCCGGCTACCGGAAAACGGTTAAAGTCGTAAATAACGGCGCTTTCCATCGGAAGCCCGGCCCGGGGCAGAATAGGAGCAGCCAGGGTGTCATTGGCAGACGCAACTCCGGCTGCCAGGGCTGCCGGAAATAGCGAGGCGAGAAAACAGAAGGTCAAAAAGCCTGGCAGAAAAGAAAAAAAACGCCCTGGTCGCACCAAAAAAAGTTTAATAACCCAGATCAGAAACTCTTCAATGCCTCCTTTACAAGAAATTCGGCGCTGACCTCAGCGCCCTGATTATTTTTCAGGATGGTGGCAATGGCTTTGCGGGCTCCGTTTTTGGAGAAGCCCAGCATAACTAAAGCAGATAACGCTTCCTGTTGGATAGTATTGTTTGCCGGTTGCAAAAATTCCTCCCTGCCGGGGCCTTCTTTTTCGAGGCGGTCTTTGAGGTCGACAATGATGCGCTGGGCCGATTTGGCCCCGATGCCCTTGATCGACTGAAGCGCCCCGATATCCCTGCCCACGATGGCCGCCCTGATATCGGCTGCCGACATGGACGACAGTATCATCCTGGCTGTATTCGGCCCCACCCCGCTTACCGAGATCAGGTGGCTGAACAATTCCCTTTCGGCAATGGAAGCGAAACCGTATAGCAGGTGGGCGTCTTCGCGAATCAGTTGCAGGGTGTGTATGCGTACTTGCCCGGTATCGGGGGTGGCCTCATAGGTCTGCAGGCTGATGTGCACAAGGTACCCGACCCCCTGGCAGTTGATTACCAGGCAGGCCGGGTTTTTCTCTTCGATGAACCCTTCGATGAATGCGATCATTTCCGTACTGCTTCCAATGCCGCTTCCAGCGCTTCATTCAGCATGCTTTGGGGAGGCGAGGCGATGAAGCCGTTCTCGATGAGAGATTGGGTGGTGTCGCGGGCATGGTTGATATCGGCTTTGGCCTGGTCATAGGCTTCCTGCCAGCTCATCTCCTTGCGTGCCACCCCGTCTTTGATGGCCTGCATTGCCACGTCGGCGGCTTCGAAGGGGAATACGTCCGATTCGCTCATCTTGGCGATGATGTCTTCGGTGTGGATGCCTCTTTTTTCGGAGAACCTGGCGATGGCCTCAGCAGCGGCAATGGCCATGTTGTCGGTGATCTTTCTGGCCCTGACCAGCAAGGCGCCTTTCAGGATGCCGGGAAAGCCAATGGAATTGTTCACCTGGTTGGGGAAGTCGCCCCGGCCGGTGGCCACAATGGTGGCACCTGCCTCCTTGGCTGCATAGGGGTATATTTCGGGTACCGGGTTGGCGCAGACAAACACAATGGACTTGTCGCCCATGGCCTGGATCCACTCCTTTTTCACTACATCGGGGCCCGGTTTCGAGAGGGCGATCAGTACGTCGGCACCCTTCATGGCTTCTTCCATGGTTTCAACCCTGCCGGGGTTGGTGACCTGGCAGAGTTCCCATTTCCGGTAAAACCGCTTGTCGTCTTCAATGTCTCTGCGGCCCTTGTGCAATGCCCCGGTCGAGTCGAACATGATGGATTTGGCCGGATCGGCCCCGGCGGCATTCACAATGCGGGCGATGGTGGCATTGGAGGCCCCGGCACCGAAATAAACGATCTTCACATCTTCGATCTTTTTGTCTACCAGCTTCAGGGCATTGATCAGCCCGGCCAGTGTCACGCAGGCAGTGCCCTGGGCGTCGTCGTGCCAGACAGGGATGTCGCACTCTTCCCTGAGTACGTCCAGTACCCGGTAGCAGTTGGGCTGTGCAATGTCTTCGAGGTTGATGGCCCCGAAACTGTGCTGAGCCATTTTGACAAACTCAATGATCTTTTCGGGGTCGTTCCTGCCATCGGCCCCCCTGCTGTCTACACAAAGGGCAATGGCATCCACCCCGCCCAGGTACTTCATCAGGAATGCCTTGCCTTCCATCACCCCCATACCGCCGGGGGGTGTGCAGTCACCATCGCCGAGTACCCGGGTGGAGTCGCTCACCACGGCCACGATATTGCCCCGGTTGCTGAGCTCGTATGAGGTGTCGTTGTCTTCGCGTATGCTGGTCGAGATCTTCGACACCCCGGGCGTATACCATGTGTTGAACCAGTTGAATCCAATCACGGGTGCCTTGGGGAGGGTCTGCATCTTGCCGCCGTAAAAACGGTGGGCCCGCACCGCAAGTTCCTTGTAAAACAAGGTTTTCGCTTTGGCCTTCTGTTCCTGTGAAAAGGATTCGGGGATCAAATCTTCCAGGTTGTCGAGTGTGAGATTGAGGTTTTTCATAGCTGCTGCTGTTTTGGTTTTATGGTTTGAACGGATCTTATCGGGCAAATGGGGCATCAGTGCTGATGCCCGATGATCTCAAAGAGCTCGTCGAGCTGTGGGGTAAGGATGATCTCTGTACGTCGGTTCTTCCTTCTGGCTTCGGGGGTATCGGCCGGGTCGACGGGATGGTGTTCTCCCCTGCCGGCAGCGATTAACCTCCTGGGGTCGATCCCGGTATTGTTGAGCAATATTCTGACAATGGCGGTGGCCCGCAGCACACTCAGTTCCCAGTTGTCTCTGATGGGTCCGCCGGGCCGGAAGGGCACATCGTCGGTATGGCCTTCGATCATCACGTTGATGTCGGGATGCCGGGCCAGAACTCCGGCCAGTTCGGTCAGTGCCCTTTCCCCTTCCCTGTCGACGCTGGTGCTGCCGGTGGCAAAGAGCAGGTTCTCTTCCATCGAAACATACACCTTGCCGCCTCTGATCTCGACACTCAGTCCGTTGTCCTGAAAGCCCAGCAGTGCGCTCGATACGGTATGCCTGAGGTTTTCAACGATGGAGTCCTGGCGCTGGAGTACCTCTTCCAGTTCCACGACCCGGCGTTCCTTTTCCTGCACCTCGGCCATCAGGATGTTCAATGCCCTTTCCTTTTCCTGCATCTCACGGGTAGCGGTCATCAGTTCGTCTTCCCTGCGCTGGAGGTCTTCCTGGGTCTCCTGCAAACGAGCCAGGATCTGACGGGTTTCTTCGGTTTTCCCCTCCATGAGTTGTGACGTCTGCTGAACATATTGATCGTAGTTTTCCCGCATGCGCCGGAGCTGACGGCCCAGCTGGGTGGTGTCTTCTTTAAGCCTTGCAATCTGCCTGCTCAAATCCCCGATTTCTTCTTCCATCCGGGTGTTTTCGCGGCTGACAATTTCCAGCCTTTCCGACAGGTCTTCGTTTTGGGCTTCGGCACGCTCAAAACGCGCTTCCAGTTCCTCAAACTGCCGCTGGGGGACGCAGGAAACGGCCGCCATTAAGCTTATGCCCGCAAGGAGCATCAAAAGTCTGTTGTTCATGGGGTTATTGGCTTTTGGATTTTGG
>SL_3KL_010_SEDDRAFT_10006033_pt1 | contig 10847 bp, 8 predicted proteins | sample SodLakKL_010_SED_2_FD_10381 | JGI IMG/M metagenome (IMG submission 10381)
GTGGCCAGCCCGGCCATGAACAGGGCCACGATCAGGCCGATCATTTCGTAGACGAAACCGTATTGGCTCTGGAAGGCAAACAGGAGAGCAATCTGCATGGCCATGGTGGCCATGCCGGTACTGAACACCGCCACGCCGACGGCCAGGCGACGTTCAGGCGCGGCCAGGGCCGGCCGACTAAACATGCGCAGCATGACCATGAACAATAGCAAGCCGACCACCGGCCAGATAATCCAGTACGGCTCAACGCGCATCAGCCCGGCCAGTTGCTCGGCCTGCTCGCTGCGGGTCAGATCGCCCCACAGCAGCAGGGAATAGAAATAGGCGATCGGCCGAAAATCGGAGTTGATGAAGCGCGCCTCGTGGACCGCTGGCCAATCGGCCTGCATTCGGCGTTGTTCATCCACCGGCGGCGGACGCAGTGGCGCCGACGGCGGTGGTTCCAGGTGTGCGACGGGACTACGGCCATGGTGACGCAGGACCCAGTTGACGCGCTGTAACTGACCGGGCTCGAGCAACAGGTGGAATTGGGCGGCCCTGAACGCCTCACTCCGAACTTCGCGGGTCTGGAAGCGTTGCTGCAATTCAAACGGATCGGTGGACAGGGCACGTTCAGCCTTGCCGGCCAGGTAGACCAGCATGCGATCCCCGACCGGCAAGACCTGCTCGAATTCGCGTTCCAGGCTGTGCATCAGGGTCGCGTTACGGTTGGCCACGCCCTGGCCCCTGAGTCCCGGCGTGGACACGGCGCCAATGGCCAGCAATCCGTCGGGCGCCAGGCGATCGCGGGCCTCGGCAAAGAATTCGCGGGTGTAGTAGCGATTAAGCACCGCGGTGGCCGGGTCGGGCACATCGACCAGGATGACATCCCAAGACTCGCGAGCGCTCTTGACGAACAAACGACCGTCGCCATGAACCAGGTTGACGCGCGGTGAGTCCAGTGCGGCCAGGGTGGCCGGTGACAGATGATCGCGCGCAGCCCGGGTCAGGACTTCATCAAGTTCAATATAGTCAACCCGCTCGACCGGATGCTCGAGAATCTCGCCCAGCGTGCCGCGAAGCCCACCACCGATCAGCAGCACCCGGCGCGGGTCCGGGTGCTGGGTGAGGCCGAAATGGGCGAATACCGCCGCGTCCTGTTCCTCCATGTGCCGGTGCTCGGTTTCGGGACCAGCGGCGGCAAACATCAAATGCCCGCTGCGGTAGAAACTGAGCTGATCATCGATGCGGGCCACCGCGATATTGCCGTGCTTGGACTGGCGCACCTCGATCAGTTCGTGGCCGGGGGCCAGTTGCGACCATTGCAGCCGGTAGCCGAATTCATCCAGGGGCCCGAGCCAGGCAAACCCGAGACCGGCCAGCAGCAACAGGGCCAACAAGGCGCGCTTGCCGAACCGTCCGACCTGGTCACCGAAATCGGTGCTCGAACGCGCCGCCCACAGCACGGCCAGGATCACCAGGGCGCCGACCATCACCACGATCTGAAAGGCATTGAGCCAGTGCACCAGCAACAGCGAAAAAGCCACGCCACCGGCGATGTTGCCGACCGCCTCGCCAATATAGGTCTTGCCCGCGCCGGAAGTGCTTTCGCTTTGATCGTGCTGACGCCACAACTTGGCCAGCAGCACGAACTGCATGCCGACCAGCAAACACACCGGCGCCAGTACCAGCACACTGGACAACAGGATGTCGGTCAGCGACAGGTAGGCCCCGGGTACCACATCGAACCAGCCACGCAGACCACGGGTGGCCAGTACACTCACAATCAGCACCGGCAACAACAGCCCGGCATTGATGGCCATCACCCCCAGCACCCGCTCGTGGCGCCCGGCCAGCCAGGCGCCGATGGCGCTGCCCATGCCCACCCAGGCCATCCAGGCGGCCAGGATGATGCCGATCGACAACTCATTGCCATGAAACAGCATCAAGAGCTCGCGCAGCATCACGACCTGCGCGATCTGGGAGACCAGCCCCATCATCAACACGGAGCCCAGATGGGCGGGAGTTCGGGAGGTTGCCATGCCGGACTGGAAGTCTGCCCTTGAGTTGAACTCAGTGTGCCCCGGCGGTCAATACGAGGTCAATGCCGGGACAAGTTTTCGTTCGCGATGGGCTCGGACATGGCATGCTGAGCACTCGCCAGGCTTGAAAACAGGTTTCCCCGAATGAGTGATGAACCCACCCTGATCTCGGACCGCGTCTCCATCGAACATCATGGTCCTATCGCCCGGGTGACCCTGGAGCGGGCCGAAAAATACAATGGGCTTGACCTGGACATGATGCATGCGCTGGTGCGCGCCGCCCGGCAACTCAGGCGCGAGCGGGCCGTGCGTGCAGTCATCCTGCACGGTCAGGGCAAGGCGTTCTGCTCCGGGCTGGATTTCGCCAGCGTGACCCGCCAGCCGATGAGAATACTGGCCGGGTTCTTTCCCTGGTGGCGAAAGGACAACCTGTTTCAGCGCATGTGCCTGGCCTGGCGCGATCTGCCCATGCCGGTCATCGCCGTCACCCACGGCTACTGTTTCGGCGGCGGGATGCAACTGGCGCTGGGCTGCGATTTTCGCCTGAGCACGCCGGATTGCCGGTTTTCGGTCATGGAGATCGAATGGGGGCTGATTCCCGATATGGGCGCTTCGGTCACCCTGCGCGACCTGGTTCCACTGGATGTGGCCATGGAACTGACCCTGACCGGACGTCAGTTCGATGCCGCTGAGGCACTTGATCTGAATCTGCTCACCGCCATCGATGACGATCCCATGACCAGGGCGATGGAACTGGCCGAGACCATTGCCGGTCGTTCACCCCACGCCGTGGCGGCGGCCAAGGCCTTGCTGCGCGATACGCGGCAAATCTCGGAGCGGCGCGCCCTGCATCGCGAACGCAGGCTGCAGGCTCGCTTGCTGATGGGCGCCAACCAGCGCGAGGCGATGCGGGCCAAATTTGAAAAGCGAGAGCCGCGCTTTCGCGATCGTTAATGTCTATTGAATCGCGTTCCAGGTTCGAGCACACGAACCAGCCTGTGGGGGTTAATTCAGCCTTGTCCGTCGGCCGTGTAAGGCCGACCTACATTTGTGTTGGCGTAGATCCCTGACCTCTGATCCCTGACCCCTGACCCCTCAGAACTTGTCCGGTGGTTGCTTGGCGCGGTCGCGTAGCTGGTTGAAGTAGTCGAGTTTTTCGCGCGCCATGACGCCTGCCAGCAGAACCAATGCAATAAGGTTGGGTGCGGCCATCAGGCCGTTGAAGGTATCGGCGATGTCCCAGATCAGGTCCAGCGCGCCAACCGCGCCGAGAAACACGAACACCAGGAACAGCACCCGGTAGGGCATGACGACCCGACGGCCGAACAGGTATTCCCAGCTTTTTTCGCCGTAGAAATTCCAGGTCAGCATGGTGGTGTAGGCAAAGAAGATGATCGCGATCAGAACGATGTAGCCGCCCAGCCCGGGCAGTCCCGAGGAAAACGCGGCGCTGGTCAAAACCGCGCCGGTCACCACATTGCCCTCTGCATCGACGGTGCCGAGCACGCCGGTGACCAGGATGACCAGGGCGGTCATGGTGCACACCACCAGGGTGTCGATAAACACTTCCCACACGCCCCAGAAGCCCTGGCGAAACGGCTGGTTGCGGGCCTGAGCGTGGACGATGGAGGCCGAGCCCAGGCCGGCCTCGTTGGAGAAAATGCCGCGGGCAATCCCGAAACGGATGGCCATGGCCACCGAGGCCCCGGCAAAGCCACCGACCGCCGACATCGGCTGGAAGGCGTGCTGGAAGATCAGCCCGAAGGCGGCCGGGATGTCGGTGACATGAATGGCCAGAATGCCCAGTGATCCGGCCAGATAAGCGACCGCCATGATCGGCACGATTTTTTCGGCGGTCACGGCAATGCGGCTGATGCCGCCCAGGGTGACCAGGCCGACCAGCACCACTGCGACCAGGCCGGTGACCCAGTTGGGCACGCCGAAACCGCTGGCGACGGATTCGGCCAGGGTGTTGGATTGGACCATGTTGCCGATGCCGAAAGCGGCCAGGCCTGCGAGAAAGGCATACAGCACGGCCAGCCATTTCCAGCGACCGCCCAGGCCTTTTTCGATGTAGTAAAAGACCCCGCCCGAGACATGGCCGTCGGGTTCGATATGGCGGTATTTCAGGCCCAGTGTGGCCTCGGCCATCTTGGTGGCCATACCGACCAGGGCGACCATCCACATCCAGAAAATCGCACCGGGACCGCCAAGCACGATGGCCGTGGCCACCCCGGCGATATTGCCCACCCCGATGGTCGCGGCCATGGCCGAGGTGACCGCCTGAAACGGCGAGATGGCACCCTGTTCACCGCGTGCGCCGGGTCTGAACATGCGCCCGAAGCTGTGCTTCCAGGCATGACCCAGATGGCGAAACTGGAAAAAGCCCAGTCGAATGGTCAGGTACAGTCCGGTACCGACCAGCAGGATCATGAACGGGGGGCCCCAGACGATGGCGTTGAGCCAGGAATTGGCGGCGGTGATGATGTCAATCATGCTGCTTCCCTCTTGATTGAAGCCGTTAGCCTATATCAAATGACCCGCCACTGTCTTCCGGAATCAGCGGTCAAGCAGGTTTTGAATCGATTCCGCCGCGGCCAGGCCATCCCGATAACCCAACTCGATCAGTTCCCGGCAGTACGCCCCCTCGAACAGCAAAAAGCCGGCCATGCGTCCGCTACCCCAGGCGCCGATGCCGCGAAGCAGGGTCTTGACGCTGGCCGGGATGCGATGGACATGGCGCTCGGCGATCACTCTGAGGTCTTCGGAGGGACGCAGCAACAGGCTCTTGACCGGGCGCATACCAGCCGGGTCATGATCATCCGCACGGTGTTTGAGCAGACGGTTGATTCGCTCGACCCGCTCCAGATCGGCGCTGACATGGTCCATGAAAATCACGTCCAGCAGTGAGCCGCCGATCTCACCCAGCGATGGATAGGCGGTATCGGTGGATGGTTCGGGGTCGGGCATTTCATCACGGGTACCGATGACCAGCAAACGGTCTGCGCCCAGATGAATCGATGGCTTGAGCGGCGCGGTCTGACGCATGCCGCCATCGCCGTAGAATTCATGGTCCAGTCGCTGGGCCGGAAAAATCAGCGGCAGGGCCGCGCTGGCCAACAGGTGGCGATGGTCGATGCGGGCACGGCGGCCGATCCGACGTAGCGCCTGCCATTCGCTCGCCCTCTCGCCGGCCTGGAAAAAGGTCACGGCGCGATTGGTCGAATAGCCCGAGGCAGTCACCATGAGAGCGCGCAGATGACCCTGGACGATTCCCTCGGCCACCCGATCGGGTCGATACTCGCGCGCCAGCAAGTCACCCAGTGGTTGATTGTCGAACAGCGATCTGGGGTTGGCCACACCCAGTCCGCCCAGGGTCATGGCCGCCAGCCAGTGCAGACCGGTGGTCAGGTTGTGCCACCAGCCGGTTCGATAAACCTGCTCACACCGCAAGCCACTCCAAAGCGTTTCCAGACGATCAACACCCCGGCCGAAGTCGCCGGCATGGCTGGCGACGACGCCGGCGTTGATGGCCCCGGCCGAAATGCCGGTCACGATCGGAAAGGGAATGCTGCGTCCGGGAATGATCTCGCTGATCGCCTTGAGTACGCCCACCTGATAGGCGCCCCGCGCCCCGCCCCCGGGAAGAACCAGTGCGGCTTCAGCCGCCACTGAGGACCATGGCTTCGTGACCGTTGTCCTGCAGTCTGCGGCGTGCGGCATCGGCATCGCGGGCACTGTCATAGGGACCGACCCGGACCCGGTGCCAGGTGGTTTCATTGACAGTCACGGTCTGAACTTCAGCCTCCAGACCCAGCAGGGTCAACTGGGCTCGCAAACCGTCGGCATCGCTTTCCGATCGAAACGAACCGACCTGGATCAGATAAGGTCCGCGGGTCACTTCTTCGGCCTGATCACGGGCCCGTTCCTCGATTTCGCGCTGCGGCACGACCACTTCGATCTCCGGCAAGACGGTAAAGAAATCGTATTGTCGCGAACGTCCGGGCTCCTGGCTCTCGGCAATCGGCGGCTCGTCATGGCCGCTCGGCGGCTGCGGGACACCCTCATCACGGCCCGGCAAGTACCCCCCCATCCAGGCAAGCGTGGCCACGACCAGACCACAGACCACGCCGGACCCGAAGGTCAGCAATCCATGACCGGGTCGATTTCCACCGCGTCGTGCCTGACGTCTGGCCATCACATCTTCTCCGGGGCGCTGACACCGATCAGGGACAGCCCGTTGCGCAGCACCTGACCGGTGGCCTGAACCAGGTTCAGACGGGCGTTGCGCACGTCGTCGTCATCGACCAGGAACTGGCTGTTGTTGTACCAGGAGTGAAATCCACTGGCCAGCTCGTGCAGATAGTGGGCCAGCACATGCGGACTGCGCCGTTCGGCGGCATTTTCAATCACCTCCGGGTAGCGACCCAGCGCGCGCAGCAATTCCTGCTCATGCTCGGAATCCAGCCGGTCGATGGCCGCCTCGCCAATGGCCTGGTTGTGACGCTGGGCGCGTCGGTCGAGTTCGCGAAAAACGCTGGCGATACGCGCATGCGCGTACTGGATGTAATAGACCGGATTTTCGTTGGCGCTGGACTTGGCCAGGTCGAGATCGAAATCCAGATGCTGCTCGTGCGAGCGCATGACATAAAAATAGCGGGCTGCATCCTTGCCGACCTCCTCGCGTAACTCGCGCAAGGTGACAAAACTGCCCGAGCGGGTCGACATCTGGACCTTCTTGCCGGCGCGAAACAGGACCGCGAACTGGACCAGTTGAAAATCCAGTCGTTCGGGATCCTCGCCCAGCCCCTGCGCTGCGGCCTTGAGACGCGGCACATAGCCATGATGATCGGCGCCGAAAATATACAGGGAGGTGCCCGGGCAACGCTCGAGCTTGTCGAGCAGGTAGGCGACGTCAGACGCGAAATAGGTGGTTCGACCGTTTTCCCGAACCACCACCCGGTCCTTGCTGTCGCCGAGTTCGGAGGCCTTGAACCACACCGCCCCCTCCTTACGGTAGAGCCAGCCACTGGCATCGAGCCGCTCGATGGCGCGTTTCAATGCGCCTGAAGTCTGCAGTTCGCGCTCGGAGAACCAGCGCTCGAACTCGACCCCGAACGCCTTGAGGTCATCGCGAATGTCCGTCACCATGGTTTCCAGGGCCATGCTGAAACAGGCCTCATAACCGTCATCACCGAGTAATTCGCGGGCTCGGCCGATCAGGGCATCGATATGCAGTTCGGGGTCGCCCTGCTCACCGTCTGCGGGCAAGTCATCCATGACCGTGGTGGCCGGGTGGCGCAATTGGTCACCGTGTCTGGCGCGGACCTCTCGGGCGATTTCGAAGATGTATTCCCCGCGGTAACCATTGGTTGGAAATGTGATGGACTCTCCGGCCAATTCCAGGTAGCGCAACCACACCGAGACGGCCAGGATATCCATCTGCCGCCCGTGGTCGTTGACATAGTATTCGCGATGAACCTGATGGCCGGCGGCCTCCAGAATGGCGGACAGACTGGCGCCGTAGGCCGCACCCCGACCATGACCCACATGCAGGGGGCCGGTCGGGTTGGCGCTGACGAATTCGGTCATGACCTCGCCGCGGCTGCCCTTGGGCACTCGGCCGTACTGGTCCCCATCGGCCAGGACTTCGCGCACGACCACGCGCAGATAATGTGGGCTGGCGTGAAAATTGAGAAAGCCCGGACCGGCGATCTCGACTTTCTCGACCCGTTTCGAGGACGGCAATCGGTCACGAATACGCTCGGCCAGCTCACGCGGCTTGCGGCCGGTTGGGCGAGCCAGGACCATGGCGACGTTGCAGGCATAATCCCCATGTTCGCGGTCGCGGGTGCGCTCGGCACGAACCTTGACTTCCAATTCACTGTCGAGCTCGCCATCCCGCTTGAGATAGCCCAGCGCCTGAGTGATCAATTCCTCAATGTGCGCGCGCATGTTCTGGAAATGAAATGAATCAAGCGCTATTGTACCGGGCCGGCGTTCCGGATTTGGTTTTTCGCTTATCCACAGAGCATGTGGATAAGTATGTGGGAAAGTTCGTGAACAACCCTTAGCAAGGGTAATGGACTTGACCTGTTCTACAAATTGGTCGATTTTTTGACAATTTGGTTACTGCAACAATTTCATGATGTTACAAGGTTTTTGTAAAACACAAGGCAGGCTGTTCGGCCTAAAGGCTTGTTTCATTGAAGCGAGCTGGATGATGTGCATAAATCCAACGGGAAACATCGAACATGACACATACACGAAATGATCTCGGGCCGGCGCCCCGCCTGGGCCAGAGGGTATGGATTGATCCGGATGCCACCGTCATCGGCGAAGTCAGCCTGGCCGATGATGTCTCCATCTGGCCACGCACGGTAATGCGCGGCGATGTCAACGCCATCACGGTGGGCGCCAGAACCAACATCCAGGATGGCGCCATTTGCCATGTCACCCACGATGGACCCTACAGCCCAGGCGGTTTTCCACTCGTTCTGGGTGAGGACATCACGGTCGGTCACGGCGCCATCCTGCATGCCTGCACCATCGGCGACCGCTGCCTGATCGGCATGGGGGCGCTGGTCATGGACGGTGCGGTGGTCGAGGCCGATGTCATGCTGGCCGCCGGCAGCCTGGTCAGCCCCGGAAAGCACCTGAAACCCGGCTGGCTATACCGAGGCCGCCCCGCCGAGCCGGTCCGCGAGCTGACGGACAAGGAGCTGGAGATGCTCAGGTACTCCGCGGCGCATTACGTCAAGCTGAAGGATCGGTATTTAGGGGCTAAGGGGTAAAGGGGACAAGGGGATTCGGTTTCCGGTTTCCGGTTTCCGGTTTCCGGTTTCCGGTTTCCGGCCACTGATCACCGACTACCGACCTCGGACCTCGGACCTCGGACTTCCGACCTCCGCCTTCCCACTTCCTTTCACCTTTCACCGCCTCAAAACCCACTCAAAACCCAGGCCGAGGAGTGGTGCTGGAGGATGGTCCAGTCGCCATCGGGCTTGCCGAACACGAAGGTGAAGCGCGTGCGGGCCTTGATTTCATCATCTTCGGGTTTGTCGCGCCACTTGAAGATGTAGTGGCCTGCGGCCAGGACCAGTTCCCCATGATGGCGCAGGCGCAGGTTGCCGATGGATGCGCTGATCTCTTCTCGATCCAGAAAGCGTTCGAAATAATCAAGCACCTCGACCGGTTCGTCACGCACGTGAGAGGCCAGAGTGCCCCAGAACTGGGCCGTCGGGTGGTACAGCGCGGCGACCCCTTGCGGGTCACGCTTGCCGACTCGACCAATCCATTCATCAAGCAGTTCTCGAACTGCGGTTTCCTGTTGTTCCATGATTGGCTACACTGGTGTCCTTTTTTCAACTCCAACATTCTACCGTGAGAAACCACCGATGAATGAAGTGCCGTTGCTGGCCGCCAATGATCTGGACATGCCCGCCCTGGGGTTTGGGACTTTTCAACTGGATGAGGACACCGTAACCGCGATTCTGCCGGAAGCCTTCGAGGCCGGATACCGGCACATCGATACCGCCCAGGTCTACGGCAACGAGTCGGCCGTGGGTCGGGCCATGGCCGAGTCAGGTCTGGCGCGTGAGGATATCTTCCTGACGACCAAGGTCTGGGTAGACCGCTACGAACCCAATGATTTGCTGGCATCGGTGCAGGAAAGTCTTGAGCGACTGCGCACCGATTACGTTGATCTGCTGCTGCTCCACTGGCCGGTATTCGGTTCAAACGGCATGAACCCGACGCTGGAGAGTCTGATGCGGGCGCGCGCCGACGATCTGACCCGCCAAATCGGCATCAGCAATTTCAATATCGACCAGACCCAGCAGGCGGTCAGCTTTTGTGGCGAAGGGGTGCTTGCGACCAACCAGGTCGAGTACCACGTCTATCTCGGCCAGCAACGCCTGCGCCGGGTGCTGGGCCGCCACAACCTGGTGCTGACCGCCTACATGCCACTGGCCAAGGCCCGTTGCGTCAATGATCCGGTGCTATGGGAAATCGGCTCGCAGTATGGCAAGACCGCCGCCCAGGTGGCCCTGCGCTGGCTGATCGAGCAGGACCGGGTGGCGGCCATCCCGGCCACTTCCAACCCGCATCATGCACGCGCCAACATCGACATCTTCAATTTCAGTCTGAACGACAAGGACCGCGCCCGCATCGGGGAACTCGACAAGCTTCACCGCATCTGCACCCCGGAGAACCTCTCTCCGCGGTGGGATGATTGAGAGAGGGCTCAGGGGTTCAAGGGTCAGGGGAATGTCTTGATCACTTCTCCAGTGCGGTCTTGAGACTGGTCAGCAGGTCGACCGGCATCGGGAAGACGATGGTGGAGTTCTGTTCGCCGCCGATTTCAGTCAGGGTCTGCATGTAACGCAGCTGCATGGCGCCGGGCTGCTGGGCCAACTCCTCGGCCGCTTCGACCAGCTTCTTCGCCGCTTCCTGCTCGCCGTTGGCGTGAATCACCTTGGCGCGCCGCTGACGTTCAGCCTCGGCCTGTTTGGCGATGGCCCGGATCATGGATTCATCCAGGTCGACATGCTTGATCTCGACATTGGAGACCTTCACACCCCAGCCATCGGTCTGACGATCGAGAATTTTCTGAATGTCCTCGTTGAGCTTGTCGCGCTCGGCCAGCATTTCATCCAGTTCGTGCTTGCCCAGGACCGAGCGCAGTGTAGTCTGGGCGAGCTGACTGGTGGCGTCCATGAACCGCTCGACGTTGATGATGGCCTTTTGCGGATCCACCACCTTGTAATAGATGACCGCGTTGACCTTGACCGAGACGTTGTCGTAGGAAATCACGTCCTGGGTCGG
>SL_3KL_010_SEDDRAFT_10006034_pt1 | contig 10846 bp, 11 predicted proteins | sample SodLakKL_010_SED_2_FD_10381 | JGI IMG/M metagenome (IMG submission 10381)
TCAGCCGTGTGGAAGACCGCAACAACCCAATGCCCGGACGCAACATCAACCTGATGCTGCGCTGGGACTTCTGACCTCCAGCCTGTAAAACTCGATCGGAGAAGCCATGAGCCATATAAGCACTACCTCTCCGATCGAGTGCCGGATGTCCCGGATGCCAGATGCCTGTGAATACCAGATATCTCAGTATCCCGGACGTCCCGACATCCTATACGTCTCAGCATTCCAGATGCCCCGGTAATTGAGACGTCTCAGAATCCCGGATGCCCCGGAAAGCGAGATACCCCGGTATCCCATATGCTTCAGAACTGAAACCGAAATCCCCCCTTGACGGTGAATCCTGCGGTATTGAAACCGTATATTTCGGTAAAATCAGCATCAAAAACGTTGCGCAAATCGGCGAATACGATCGCGCGAAGCTCAGGAAACTGATATTCTGCATAGAGATTGATGAGCGTATAGGAATCGAGTGACACTTCCTCGCCGATAAAATTGTTCTCCGGGTTAAAAAAGAGGTCGCTCCTTGTACTATTGTATTCCCCATCAAGGCGAAGAAACAGCTGTTCGGTTACATTGACCCCGACTTGCAGACCCATGTTGTGAGCAGGTCTTCTCAGGAGATTGTTTTGGCGCACTTCTTCACCGGCATCATCAGTGGTTATAAGTTCCCCATCCGTGTAGTTGTAGTGACCGCTGACCCTGATCCGGCCGGAAGCAAGCCAGTTGGCATAAAGCTCCACCCCGTAATCACTTTGACGATCCCGGTTTACAAACCCATCGAAGAAAGTGAATACGATAACATCATCAATTTCGCGGTTGAAATATTGTGCCCGCAACTTCAGTGATTGTTGCAGCAGGAACGTCTCTAATCCGAAACTCACATAACGGCTGGTCTCCGGATCAAGCTCCGGATTGGCACCGAAGGGCCCGAACANTTCACTGAGCGTCGGAACCTTGAACCCGGTTGTTAGCGATCCAAACAACGTAACATTCTCCAGNAGCTGGTAGGCCGGAGCAAAACTGTATGTGCCATTGTACCCGTATTCGGAGTGGATGTTAGCGCGATATCCCAGTTCCGCACTCAGGCCATGCACACCCTTGACGATCATCGTCGCATATGGACTCGAGATCTGTGCGCTCAGCTCATCTGCTTCACCCGATGCCGGGATATTGGATTGCTGAAAATGGAAACCGCCAAGCACCGACAGCCAGGGCCTGAACGCATAGCTTCCGAACACATCGGAATTATGAAACACCCCTTCAAACGAACTGTCACCAAACTGGTCGGAGAAGGTACGCTCTGTGGATGTGAGACTGTAGCTTCCGTGGATGTTGAGTCTGTCCCGGCGGAATGCCGTCTGCAGGCCGGTGTGGAGCATATTTAGTGAAAATCTGTTATCGGCATCCTGAAATGCACCTGCATCAAAATCTCCGTCAAATGTATTGTAATGGAAAAACGGGGATACCTCGAACTCATCGGTCACGCTGATATCCGACTTACCGAAAAAAGAGTTGGAGTTGAATCCATCATCACCGAACGTACCTGCGCCGTTTGGTTTGGCAGCCGCACTGAATCCATCACTGGTTTGACGCTGGTAATTCAGGGTATAGGAGTGTTTCCGGTCAACAGTGCCGTTCAGGGCAAAGTGCCCATCGAAGGAATTATGTGAACCATACGAAAGCTGCCCCCTTGCATTTACAAGCCCGTCATCACCGCTCCTGGTCAGGATATTTACCACCCCGGCAATGGCGTCAGTGCCATAGAGTGTGGACTGACTTCCATTCAGGATTTCAATCCTTTCGATATTGTTCATCGGTAACAGTCTCAGGTCGTACGTCCCGCCGGTACCTGACGGATCACTGATGGGTTGGCCGTTGACAAGAATAAGCGTATATGGTCCGGATGCACCCTGCATGAAGAGCGTCTGAGCGTTGGCCGGCGATCCGAAGGCATCATTGATCCGGATTCCACTCTGTTGATTCAGCAGTTGTCCCAGGTTTCTGCTCCCGTTCTGCTCGATCTGAAGGCGGTCGATGATCAGAACCGGTTTGGTGCTTTCCCGCAGCGAAAGTGGAATTTTGGATGCTGTCACGACGATCTGTTCCAGTTCGATCGTATCTGCCGCGGCATAGTGCATTAGTGCATCATTGCCGGCCGGTTGTTTTGCCTGCACCAATAGAGCCGTATCAGAAAACAGCGCTGACCTGGCATGCAAATTGAAAATGCAAAAAAATGTCAGAAATGACAGGATATAAATTGTTTTGCTCATGGTCGTTAATTAATGGATTAAGGGTTTGAACCAATGAGCTTTCGTAAACGGAACAAGATGGGCGATATAGACGGTACTCCGGCTGATCGGATGCCCGACAACCTTTAATACACCGGTCCTACATTCCCGGCCTTTCCTCCGAAAGCCTGAATTGACAGCAAGCAGGCAGGTCTTCTGACTTACTCCCCTTCAGACAGCCTTCCCGTCACAATCAGTGGGACAGTGGCAAAGAGTTGTTGAAGGTTTTTTATGGAGCTTACAGCTACGGGGATAGTTCCGGATTTTCACCGGATTCCCTTTTCATCCCGGTTGTGAGTCACAAACGGGAACCTGTTGCTAACTAATAGTAGCCCTAAATAATGTATATATCAACTTTTATCTTGTTCCATTTCTATCTTGTTCCATCTTGCAAAATGACATACATCTCATAAAACAGCGCTCTCAAGAACGAGGACTATTTCGCTTCTCTCAGACTTCTCGCCCGGATCGCACTCAATGGAACCTGAAACTGTTTTTCTTGGTTGGCTGATAAATATCAACGCAGAAATACACCACAGCATACTCACAGAATAACACCATGAATTGTCCATGACCGGGCATAGCCCCGGACACACAGGAGCATGATTAAAAAGTCATGGGCATTCTATCTGACCCGATAAACTCTAATTTTTAAACAGATGAACAAACTGACCGAAACACAGCCCCGCAACGGTATGGACCGCAAAGAGTTTCTTAGAACTGCGGGTTCTACCGCCCTGTTTGCGTTTCTCGGCATTTCTCTCGCCAGCTGCGATGTTACCAGCTCGAGCGACGATGAACTACCCGCAAATGGAAACAATGGCGATAACGGAGGCATAACCATCGATGGCAATACCGTCCGGCTGAACCTCGACGATGATGCCCTGTCACCGCTTCGGCAGGAAGGCGGATGGATGGTACTCGGCCAGGCCTCCGTAATCGTTGTCAACATTGATGGCAACCTGATCCGCGCATTCACTGATGTCTGTCCCCACGCAAGCTGCAGAAACAACTGGCAGTATCAGAACCAGCGGTTTATCTGCACCTGCCATAACTCCGTCTTTGAAAACGACGGTTCATTTGTAAGCGGTCCCGCAGGAAGGGACCTGCCCGAGTTCGCCGTTCAGCGTCAGGACAACATCGTCACGATAACAAAATGAACATGAAGCGGCCGGCTTTCTATTTCATCATCCTGGGATGCCTTCTTTTTTACGGCAAACCCGCTATTTCGCAAACTCTGGTTGCTACAGACGGATATGTGGAGTTCATCTCCACCGCCCCCCTGCTCACGTTCAAGGGTACCTCCGACAATCTTGCCGGCTTGATCAACCTGGAAACCGGTGAAGTTGATTTTTTCGTGGACCTGGCTTCCCTTGACACGGGCAACAGAAGGCGTGACCGCGACATGCGCCAGGTCTACCTGGAAACAGAAAAGTATCCATTTGCCGAATTCGAAGGCAGGCTCACGTCACATTTCAACCCCGAAATTTCAGGTGAGCAACAGGCGACCGTAACCGGAAGTTTTACAATGCGGGAAATCAGCCGCGACATGACCGTTTCCGGCACAATGGAGGCGACCGAAGAGGGTATCCGCGTCAGGGCCGGATGGGAAATTCGACTGGAAGACTTCGACATTGAACGTCCCGGCATATTGTTTTATGAATTGAGTGAAGTTCAAACTGTCAATATCGACATACTGCTGAGGCCCGATGATGAAAATTAAAACCTGTCTCCCAACCTTTAAACTGTCTATGCCTATGCCTATGCCTATGGCTATGGCTATGGCTATGGCTATGGCTATGGCTATGGCCCTGGCAATGTCGCTGCTTCTGGCAACCGAGGCGACAGCCCAGCTGACCAGAGAACGCATTGTCCAGAACAGGCCGGTTGAGTTGACATTCCCGACCTCCAGACACATCCAGCTGAATACAACAGAACCAATGGCAGCAGGAGAGCTCTACTACAGCATTATGCATGCGTTTGGCACAGTGGAGAACGGCATCACGGACTTTTGGGGGCTGGACCAGGGCGCCAATATCCGCTTCAGTCTCGAGTATGGTTTCACAGACAGATTCTCTGTTTTTGCAGCGCGTTCGAGCATGGACAAGGTCTACGACATGGGATTCCGGTATCTGTACCTGCAGCAGATGACGGGTAACGGTTCGCCGGTATCTGCCGGGCTGGTCGTAACGGCCGGTTGGATGACAGAGGATTACACATTCTTAAACCAAACCTACCCCTTTTCAGAACGGACCCAGCTCAGTCTGGCCCTGCCGGTCTCGCGAAAATTCGATGACCGGTTCAGTCTGTTGATGGTTCCAACCCTTGCCGCTTTCAGCCGGACCAATCCACTCCTGAGAATCGAGGGCCCTCTTGACACCGATGAAATATTTGCCGGCTTAGGGATGGGATCCCGATACAAATTCACCAGCCGGTCGTCTGTTACAGTCCAGTACGTACCATCCTACCGTCTTGAAAATGAAACCATGAACCAGAATTTCGCCATCGGTCTTGACATGGAAACCGGCGGACACGTATTTCAGATCTTCTTTACTAACGCAAGGGCGCTGAACGATGCCTACCTGCTGGCAGGCCCGAATGGAAGTCTCCCGGACTATCAATTCCGGTTCGGTTTCAATATCAATCGCTCTTTCCAGATACGTTGACCGGTGACGAAAGCTGTCAGCTGAAAGGCGTACTTGTCATGATTTTGCCCAGGGCTTCCTGTAGGATCACGGAATANGAGCCGTCCTGGTCCATNGCGTCAAAACTGTTGGTAATATCCAAATGCCCCCAACCTGCTGCTTCCCCNCTGATATTGTCCCATATCAGATAGTTCATTTCCAGTTTGAGCCGATGCTCAGTGCGGCCCTCATGCCCGGCATACGAGCTGCCCCCTACTTGCACGGCAAAGGGTGTAAAGGATAACAGGTCAAGGATAAGCACAAAACGGGAGTCCCTCACTTCATCGGTCAGTTTGGATCCTGATACGGGAGATATCATCTCAATGCTTCTGTTACGCACGTCAAATTCGCGTAGCGTAAACTCATTATTCCTGAGTACCTGCTCATCCAGGAACCCGGCGACTTCTACCCCGGCTGCCTGCTGGATATACATCGGAAGCCGTTCATTCAGTACGCGGCGCTCGATATGGTTCAGGGAAGTGAACATATGATCAGGAAAATCCTGTTGCAAGGCATTCGCTTCAGTCACAAGTATGGAAAAAACGGGGTCTCCTGCACTCAGATCTACATCCTCGCTGAAATAGAGCTTGTTTTGGCCGGAACAGGAAAATAAAAAGAGAACAGAGGCGGTCAATACGGCAAACAGGGGTACTCTTTGATACAATGGCATAATGTCACAACTCACTTAGGTTATAATTTTGAAATCAATATGTGATGGCATTTCGCTTATAAGCAGATCATTCGCTGGCGCTTCGCGTCATAACACTTCGGTCATTAGCTTCGCTGAATGCTGACTCCTTGCCTGCAATGGGGGAATGTTTAAACAACTGCTTAAATTGCAAGGAATCGGAGAGAATATACGTGCTTCTGCTGTTCCATGTTTCAGGTTTAACATCTTTTAAAAACCTTTTTCCCGGATGCTTTCCGAAGCGTGAACAGGGATCGTAGTACCAATCCCCGATTCGTGCACACAAACAGTATTATCAGTCCTCAAAGAAGCTGTTATAGTGTTGAAAAAACCGCTCCAGATGATCGGAATTTTCAAGATCAAGCTGCTCTTGCAGAATAAAGTCCCGCATCTCATCCTGATAATGGTCCAGGCTTCTCAGAATGGAACGCTCGTTCATCCGCCGGACCCGATCAATTTCTCCATCTTTCTTGATAAAAAGTCGCTGGCTGTGAGAGTAACGGTCCTGCTGCGTGGCTACACCATAGGTGGGCACATCCTGCTGCAGACTCACACTGTATCTCAGCAGTGCCGTGACTTCGCCTTCAGCCAGAACCCGGACAAACTCATCGGGTGAGAGACGACGGGATTCATAGCCATTGCGAAACAGATAGCGGCTCTCCATGTCCGTGAACTCAAAGCCCGCCAGTCGGTCACTCATGATCGATAATGCAAAATCGCCCTGAATGACTTCAACTCTCTCTTTATGCACATTGAAGTTCATCATCAGTGTCTCGCTGTTAACGCCATTCGAAAGGGTTATGTGACCTGCCTTGAAATCCTCAAAAAGGTAGGGTGTGCCCGTTGTCTCTACTTCCCTTATTGCGCGGACAAGGGACCTTCCTTCAGATAATTCCCTCAGCGTCTCAACCGTAATTTCCGATTGAGCATCTGCTTTGCCGGGAAAGAAAACGAGAGTCGTAAGTACACCGACTAATGCACATTTTTTAACAACAAATAGAAACATGTTTCCTGATAGTTCGTGATTTTTTTTAGCCCGGATACAGATGACTTTTCACCTAAATAAGCCGGGACATGCAACTGACAACTTATATTAAACTAACAGGTCGTCACTATTATTTCAAATGTAATCAAATGGTACGATGCCTGTGGCGCCGTGAGTACGGACAATGGCGTTACGAAGAGTTATCGCCTCTTGCCGGAGTGGAAGTCTGTAACGATTATAGTCTGTAACGATTAATGGCAGCTTGCGCCACCAGTCAAATCCGGGCTAAGATAGGGTATGCCCAGAGACATGCCACGAAGGATCAGCAGTACGGCCAGTAGTGCTGCTCCTATGGGGATAAAACGGTTGAGCCGTTGTCGGGCGACCGGACTCAGCCAGCCTGGTGCCAGTGACAGCGCCAACATCATGGGTGTCGTTCCTAATCCAAACAGGCCCATGTAGAGTGCACTGTTGATCACGGACCCTGCCGCAGCCGAACCGGCCAAGGCCAGATACACAAGACCACAAGGCAGAAATCCGTTAAGAAGCCCCAGTGACAGCATCGATGATTTACCCGGGGTCTTGAGCAAACGACTGAAAAGTCCCTTGAAAAAGTCTGAGCGGAAAAAAGCGCCGGTGGACAGAAACCGGCTGCGAAAAAGAAGCATAACGAGAATAACCGCACCGGCCATGATCGAAAGCCAACCCTGGTAACCGGCCAGGGCTGCCCCCAATCCCAGCAACCCCGCAAAGGCCCCCATCAGCATATAGGTCATGGTTCTGCCCATGTTGTAGAAAATACGTCCGGCAACAAGATCCAGTCCGCTGCGATCGCTGCCCGGCAAAGCTACGGCAATGGGGCCGCACATCCCGGCACAATGTGCGCTTCCTAGAATTCCAAATGCAAAACCGGTCCAGAGAATGTCCATATAACGTTTAGATTGCTTTTAGTAGTGATTTCCATCTACGGCTTTTAACCGGAAGGCATGTACTGATATTGCCTCTGACCCAAAAGCTGGCCATAGCCTTAAAGCTGTACGTTTTGCTGCAAGTAATACTCTTTTCCACCAGAATCCCAATGCAGTTTTACAATCCACTTGCCGTTGCGCATACCTGCAAGGGGAATGGTCTGGAATCCGGTGTCATCGGCTTCAACGGCAAATTCCCGATCAAGACGGTGGTCGGACGGACGGAACAGGTGCACACGTCCGTTGATCCCGTTTTGAACATGTTCCACCGGGAAATAAACCATGAGATGATCCCGATGGCTGCTAACCTCCATTCTGACCGGATTTTCCATTGCCATGGTACGTGACATTCGGTCAATCTGGTCCTGATACGTGAGCGTGCTTTCGTAGTAATCTTCTTTCTCGAGATTTACGGGCACTGAGAAACTGAAAAAGACCAGAACAAGAGTCCCAAGCACAAATGTAAGATACCCTGCGGTAACACCGACGGGCCAGCGATTTGCCGGGTCCTTTATCCATTCCAGTATTTTTTTCTTTTGGCTCATGTGATTGTAATTTTGGATTCCGTAGGTCACAGGGGTGTCCATGTACGTTTGTAATCATACGCCTGTGCGTCGATGCTCAGGCGCTGTCATGGACATTTCACTGCATTGAAGTTTTTTTTGATAATGGTCATGCTAAAATGGGATTCATGGGTTTTGCGGACCGATAAAGACGGATGACACCGAGTGGATCAACTGGTCTCCGGAATATAACCCAAATTCAATCGGTGTGCGCACCGGCTGGAGTTCGCTGCCGGGCAAGAAAACCATAAAACGGCCCTCTACCAGTTCGTGCGCAGGCAGAAGATCGGGCAGGCCGAGGGGCTGAATTTCGCCTGCCGGATGCAGCAGTCGAACTTCAACGGCTTGGTCGTTCAGTGTCTTGTTGAAGATCTTCACATTGTAAAAATTGGAATAAGCACCGTCGGGAAGCTCATTCCAGGTGCGGCCGGGTTCACGCAAAATAACGGCCTCGGCTTCCGGCCGGGTTCCCAGAAAGTAGACAAAAAGTCCAAAAACAATGGCAAAAAGGGCCATATATGCCGCAATTCGTGGGGTAAACAGGCGCGCTTTTAAGCCATCCTTGATGCTGTTGAACGATGCATAGCGGACAAGCCCGGTGGGCCGGCCTGTTTTTTCCATGATTTCATCGCAGGCATCCATGCAAGCGGTGCAATTAATGCATTCGAGTTGTATGCCATCGCGGATATCAATGCCGGTAGGACAAACTTTGACACATTGATAGCAGTCAATACAATCCCCGTATTTCCTGTCCTTGTGGATCTTATCGTTATTGGTGAAGAAAACGGAGCCATCATCCCGTTTTTCCTTTTGCCGGGTATTCAGCAGGGACCGGTCTTCACCCCGGGCAAAATCATAGGTTACGGCAATGCTGGAATTATCCACCAGTACGGACTGCAAGCGGCCGTAAGGGCATGCCACGATGCAAACCTGCTCCCTGAAGCGGGTGAAAACCCCAAAAAATACGAAGCTGAACAAGGTGATGGCTGTCAGACCGGTCAGATGCTCCCTGGGGTCATTGGTCACAATCTCCCACAACGCATCAACTCCTATGATGTATGCGAGAAAAATATTGGCAATCAAAAAGGAGATGCCGAAAAAAATACCCAGCTTCGCTCCTTTTTTCAGGGCCTTGTTTGCCGTAAACGGCGATCTGTTCAACCGTTTCTGCTCGGGTGCATCACCTTCAATAGCATATTCGATTTTACGGAACAGCATCTCCATGAAAATCGTCTGCGGGCACACCCACCCACAAAACAGCCGGCCATAAATCGCCGTGAAAAGCACGATAAAAATGATCAGGGAGAGCATGCCAACGGCCAGGATGTGAAAATCCTGCGTCCAGAAGACGGTACCGAAGAGCACAAATTTTCGATCAAGAATATTCAGCAGGATGATGGGCTGGCCATTGATCTTGATGAATGGACCTGCAAAAAGAAAACCGATCAGTATCCAGCTTACCACAGATCGGACATCATAGTACCACCCCCTTGGCTTCCTGGGGTACAGCCAGTTCCGGCGGCCTTCCGCTGAAATGGTGCTTACGGCGTCGCGAAAATGCTGACCTTTGTCAGAAGGATCCAGTGCCAGGTTATCCGGTGTTGAACTTCTATTCATGATAACGGGGGGTACTTAGAGTTATAGCTCGCAAGGTTCCGACCGGGACATGTCAGGTGGTTTTGCGCCGTCGGGCTCGGTGCCTCTGAGCGATATCAGNTAACTGGCCAACTGCTGCAGTTCAAGGTCTGTCAAACGCTGTCCGCTACCATAAGCAGGCATGCCCTGCTGNGGAAAACCCTCCTTGATGCTTACCATCAGGGATGGAAGGTCGCAACCGTGCTTCCAGTAATCGTTTGTCAGATCGGGTCCCACCAGACCCTGCCCCTGTGATCCATGACAGGTNATGCAGAGCTGGGCCGGATTTATGTAAACCTGGCGTCCCATCTCAAGGTTCTCTGTGTCAGTGAACACTTCAAGGGTGGCAAAATCTACCGCAGGGACATCAGGGGGTGACTCAAANCCATATCTGACAGCTGCCTGCTCCATCTCGCGCTGATATTCTTCGGACTGCGAGGGGCCGATACCGAGGATATCATACCAAAGCAGATAGACCACCGATAGGGCTATCGTGAAATAGAATCCATAGAGCCACCATGGCGGCATGGGATTGTCCAGCTCCTGGATGCCGTCGTACTCATGGCTTAACAGAACATCCTTCTCATCATCAAGAATCAGGTTTTTTTCTTTTTCTTCCATCGTGATTACTCCTGGTTCCGGTTTTGTATTATTTTTGAATTTCGGGTCTGTGCATTGTCATCCTGCCAGTCATATGAATCGATTATTTTGACGAGGACTTTCTCTTGCCGGATGAGGAATCCGAATCATCATCATCATCTTCCTTATCATCATCATCCTTATCATCGTCATCATCTGGTGGTTTATCCTCGTTCAGCGGGATATTCTTTGCGTTTTCAATGTACTCACGGCTAAGCCGGATGACCCAGATGAGCATCGCCACGAAGAGAGCGACGAAGATCAGCAGGGCCAGAGTCGGCCGTACCGCAATTCCTTCTATGGCTGAGAGAACATCTCGGAACATATGGCATCCTCCTTATCGGGAACCAACGGCTGCAGCGGTTGGCTCGGTTTCAGCCTCGGTTGCCGGTTCGG
>SL_3KL_010_SEDDRAFT_10006035_pt1 | contig 10846 bp, 11 predicted proteins | sample SodLakKL_010_SED_2_FD_10381 | JGI IMG/M metagenome (IMG submission 10381)
GGTTTTTTATAAAAATACATTAATATTTTTTGCCGGATTAAAAAGGGTAATTATCTTGCGGTCTGAAATTGCTTGAAATTTACCCTAAAATAATGAAATTCCGCTTTTACAAACAACTGGATTCTATGGACTGCGGGCCCACCGCACTCCGTATGATAGCCAAGAACTATGGGAAGTCTTACTCTCTTCCATTCCTTAGAGAAAAATGTTATATCGATCGAGCAGGTGTAAGCCTAAAGGGGATTAGCGAAGCAGCTGAGGCAATTGGCTTCCGCTCGTTGGCAGTTAAAGTACCGCTTTCTACCCCCCCATGACAAAATGGCAGTCCCGACCCTGTCCGATGCTCCACTTCCATGTATAGTCCATTGGAATCAGAATCACTTTGTGGTGGTTTACAAGATATCCAGAAAGAATGTGTGGATAGCAGACCCCGGTGCGGGTAAAATCAAGCTAACTCATGCAGAATTCAATAAATCGTATAAGAGTGATGGCGACAACGGAGTAGCACTATTGTTAGAGACCAGCCCGGATTTTTACAGGGACGATCTGGATGATTTTTCAAAAAGAGGATTTTGGTTTATTTTTGATTATCTGCGACCGCATACAAGGCTGCTATGGCAGGTGGTAATAGGTTTGATGCTGGGAATGGTATTTCAGTTGATTTTTCCCTTCCTTACTCAAAGCCTTGTTGATATAGGGATTGACACCCAAAATCTTGGTTTTATCTACATAGTATTGGCGGGACAATTGATGCTTTTTGTCGGGCAAATATCAGTCCGCTTTATTCAAAGTTGGATAATACTCCATATATCCGTGCGCATCAATGTGCACCTAATAGCCGATTTTCTAATTAAGCTGATGAAGCTTCCGCTCGGGTTTTTCGATTCCAAAAATATTGGAGATTTGCTTCAGCGTATCGGTGACCATAAACGAGTTGAGAGTTTTTTGACCCAATCCATCTTGAGTTTTATTCTGTCGATAGCCACTCTTGTTGTTTTCGGCTTTGTTTTGGCTATATATTCCACTACCATTGTTGCAATCTTTTTGATCGCAGCCTTTCTATACATAGGCTGGATTTATATTTTTCTAAAAAAGCGAAAAGAAGTAGATTACAAAGCCTTTCAGGAACTGTCAGATACACAGGACTCGCTTATTGAAATAATTCAGGGGATGCCGGAGATAAAATTACAAGGCAGTCAACTGAAAAGGCGGTGGAAATGGGCGATCATCCAAGCCAAATTGTTCAGGACCCAAATGCGTGGGCTCGCCATAAGCCAATATCAAGATGCCGGTGCTTTGTCTATTACACAATTAAAAGACATCATCATTACTTTTATTGCTGCTAAAGCGGTATTGGATGGGCATATGACCTTGGGTATGATGTTGGCCATACAATATATCATAGGTCAGTTGAATGCTCCCCTCAATCAGTTGGTGGGTTTTATTCGTGCAGCTCAGGATGCATCCATAAGTTTGGAAAGGCTGGGAGAAATCCATGGAAATCCGGAGGAAGAGGACAGTAAAGTTACCAAAATAGCGGATGTGCCTGATGGTGATATCATTATTGATGATGTTTCTTTTAGATACACACCCATAGGTGATGAGGTATTGAAAAAAGTAAGTATTCGGATACCGAGAGGAAAAACCACCGCCATCGTTGGCACAAGTGGAAGTGGCAAGACCACACTTATAAAATTATTACTCGGCTTTTATCCGACGGGAAGTGGCAAAATAAGCATTGGTCCGGTGGGGCTTGATGCGCTTTATCAAAAATCATGGAGAAAACAATGTGGTGTCGTCATGCAGGACGGATACATTTTTTCTGATACCATCGCCAACAATATAGCCGAAAGCGATGATGAGACCAATTACCAAAAAGTCTTACAGGCTTTGGAAACAGCAAATTTACGTGATTTTGTAGAGTCTTTACCATTAGGCCTACATACCAAAATCGGTGCCAAAGGGAATGGGGTGAGTCAGGGACAACGACAGCGTTTGCTTATCGCGAGAGCGGTATATAAAAATCCGGATTTCCTCTTTTTTGATGAAGCAACTAACGCCTTGGATGCCAACAATGAAAAGAAAATAATGGAAAACCTAAATAATTTTTTAAAAGACAGAACAGCAGTGGTAGTAGCCCATAGATTGAGTACGGTAAAAAATGCGGATCAAATCATCGTCCTGGAAGATGGCGAAGTGGTAGAAACAGGAACGCATATAGAACTGGTAGATTTACAGGGACACTATTATACGCTGGTTAAAAATCAGTTGGAATTGGGAAATTAATTGATAATGGATAATTGAGAATGGATAATGAAGAAAATTGAGTTCATAAAGTTGAAAGTTATAATGTCAATAGTCAATCCGCCACCTTGGGTGGGGACAAGCAGTCAAAGGTCAATAGTGAAAGGTCAATAGTCAATGATAATATGCCTGAAATACTAAATGAAGAACAATATCAAAGCAGATCGGAAATAGATGATCTGATTGGGAATCCGCCGGGTTGGTTGTTGCGCAGTGGGATCGGTAGTGTGGCATTGGTAGCTGTGGCATTGGTAGCTATGTCGGGTTTTATACGGTATCCGGATAAGACGGAGGCGGTAGGGGTGCTGAGTGCAGAATTTCCACCTATAGAGCATTTTGCAAGAACTGCGGGCGTAGTAGAAAGTATTTTGTTTTCGGATGGGGATGAGGTGATGGCTGGTGATGAGGTATTATATATATACAATCTGACCGATAAGGAGCATTTAGCGGTTTTGCAGGAGTTTTTGGCGGAGTTTAGGAATGTTGATTTTATACCCGACTATCTGGAATTGGAGTTTCCCGGACAGTTGAAGTTGGGTGAGTTGCAGACCCCTTATTCCAGACTTCAGTTGGCATTTGATGCCTTTATAAATGACCTGAAACAAAGTGGAGTATTTGTGCGCTTACGAACTCTTCAGGAGGAGCTACGAACCACTCAAAGCCTGATTGCTATTTTGGAGAGGGACAAAAACTACTTAGAGGAGGAGAAAGAATTGGCAGAAAAAGACTACAATCGATACCGCAGATTGTGGGAGGAGGAAGTGTATAGTGACAGCGAGATGGAACAGGCAGAAGCCGAGTGGATCAGATTTAGAAAACAGCTAAATGCAGCAGATCAAAACGTACTGCAACAGCAACTAAGAGTACATCAACTGGAGTCCGAAATGCAAAACATCACCGAAGGTAGGACATCATTGATTACAGAGCATCTTTATAGAATACAGGATGTTATCAACAGTCAGGAGCAAGCTATCAGAGAATGGCGAGAGACCTGGTATGTCAGAGCGGAAACAAGTGGAAAGCTGAGTATGCAGGCGGATATTGTGCCCGGACTTCATTTGAGGCAGGGAGTGCTGGTGTTTACAATAGTGCCTGAATTGGAAAAAAGCAGTCGATTTGTTCGTTTGCAACTCCCTACGCTGATGATGGCGAGAATAGAAAAGGGCAGTCAAGCCTTGATCAAGTTTGACAATTACCCGCATAAAGAATGGGGGATGATCCGAACTCAGGTGAGCCATATATCCTTAGTACCGTCAGCCGATCAAGAGGGAATACTGATATACGAACTGAGGTTAGATTTGCCGGAACGACTGATCACTACTTATGGAAAAGAACTGGAATACCGACCGCGTGCCGGTGTACGCGTAGATATTATAACAGAAGATCGCTCCATTCTCGAGCGCATATTCGATCAAATTCTTAACCTTATCAAAAACCAAACACAATGACCTTTTTAGAAAAAGTACAACTGATTGAGAGATTGGATCAATTGATTCGTATGAGAGGGACTGGTACCGCTCGTGATCTTGCAGACAGACTGAATGTATCCCACACAACGGTTTATGAAATTTTGGAGTGTATGAAATCCATGGGTGCAGAAATTGAATACTGTAGAGACAGACGAAGTTTTTACTATCTTGAGGACAAAATTCTATCTATAGGTTTTGTCAACAAACGTAATATTCGGGGAGGTCAACAATTTTTTTATAAAAATTTCAGTTTGTCAAGATATGCTTTACAAACTCAAAATACCTTTGTCCTGAAGCCGGAAGTTCAAGCTGCAGATTGATACCAAAAGCTTTAGGGATATTCTCCGAACCCTTGGATAGAGGAGATTAATTAAAATACGTAAATTATGTTAAGTTTAGAAGAATTTAAAAAGAGTGCTATTGCGACTAGTGGCTTAAAGTCGATTGTTGGTGGAGATAGGGATACCGAAGGGGGTCTTTATATGTTTGGAAAAGTCGGTGCATCCACTTGTGATATTGATAACGGGGATGGAACAGTTGATCACTGGTGGGGACATGACCAAGGCTGGATTAGAGTAGTAGGTTAAAGCTCAAGTTGATGCTTGATTTAAAATAATAATGGAGTATGGTACCATACTCCATTATTATTTTAAACTAATATAACAACCTGAGTTGTTATTTCTCTAGAAGCTGTATTTTCTATACTGAGAGACTAAATACTACCGGGTAAAATTTGTATAAAACAAGTAAAATCTGATCTTATTAAGCCAAAATAAGTTAACTTCGACAATATGCATAAAACAAGTATTATTTTTATAATTGTGTTAATTCAATTCGCTATACCTTTAAACGGGCAATCCTTCCTTGAGAGATACACCAAACAATTGTTTAAGATTGAGGATTACATTCTCCTAGAAGAATACTGTGAGGCTGCAAATTATTACCATAAACTTAGTTTAGAGAAATTTATTTACAATCGAGATCTTCATAATGCAATACTTTCTTCCTTGTTATGTAAGGATTTGAATCTGATTGAATACTTTTCACTAGAGGCATTGAAACGAGGTGCGCCCAATGAGTACTTTGAGGAAAATTTCAATGAGTTTGATTTTTTTTCATCTGAAATTTGGGATCAATTAAAAAACATTGAATTGCCATTTACTTTTCACACTGAAATAAGGGGTAAAATAAGGGAAATGATAAAAGTTGATCAAGCAGATAGGATTGACCCTTCAGCAAGAGCAATGAATGATTTTAAGAATCTTAAAGTACTCAATGAAATTATTGAAAGATATGGATTTCCTTCTCAAAAGGATTTAGGATTTGATTATTTGGGAGATTCAAACCGACAGGAGTATAATAGATGGTTTAGGATTATTCTTATCCATCAAACAAAAGAACGTCCCTGGGATTTCGGCAGTATTCTTCCGGAATTATACCTTCAGGGAATTATTAGTCCTCAACTTTTTGTGCATCTGTATCCTTACATGAGCTTTTGTGACCAAAAACAAATCACCTGCCTTCCTAGTCCCAGTATCAATTTTTTAATGTTGGATGATGTAGTTCTTTCATGCAATGGTGATTTAAAAATTGAAATTGATGAAGCTAGGTCAAGTTTTTTTCTCGATCCCATTGATAAGCAACTGGAAAAATCCATTTTCGCGAGAAACTCAGATTATCCATGGTTAATTGGGGAAAAATTCGGCCTGTTTCACTTTAATATGGAAGCTAAATCATTGATTGAAAGGATTGAAACTTTCAAAGAGCATGGTCTCGTACCTATCTCCCAATAATAAAACATTTTGTTGGTGTTTTTTTACCTATGTTTCAATAATTCTAGAATTTGATAATTTTAATTAGCGTAAAAAGTGTTATTAATTTTTTCAGATTATAATGATGTGGTCACAAAAAAAGTTATCTCTCAATTAAATTGGGAACCTGTTATAGTATATTCCGGGGATAAGATTAATACAGTAGACATAGGCATAGGGAGTAATAAGAAGAATATTGTTTTTGGTTTAAATAGTAAGAAAATTGATCTTTTTGATATTTCATATATTTGGCACAGAAGAGGGAATTTTAAGTTCTCCGCATCACTTCCGAACAAAAATAAATTTATTTTGAAATCAGTAGAAAAGGAAATGACCTTTTTGAAGTTGGCTTTTTCAAAGATTATCAATAGTATTCCCCACCTTTCCTTGCCTGTTCACGAGTATATGAATAATAAGATTTTTAATCTATTTGCAGCAAATAGTGTAGGCTTAAAAATTCCGGTTTCTTTACTCACAAATTCTAAGAAAATTCTTAATAGAGAGTTCATTGAAAATCAGGATTTAATAACCAAGGGTATTTACTCCATGTTTGAGTATAATGATCCCGATATCTTATTATGCAGAATTGGTACGATTAGAGCTGATAGGCCAGATCTAAACCAGTTAGAAGAAGTCTTTTTCCCATCCTTTTTTCAAAAAGAAATAAAGAAGGCGTTTGAGATTAGGTCTTTTTATTTTTTAGGCAAAACTTATTCGATTGCCATCATGTCACAAGAGAATGAGAAGACTCAATTGGACTTTAGAGATTACTCTGTATTTACCCGGATTCAAAGATATCAATTGCCGTCTGAAATAGAAATAAAAGTAAAAAGATTAATGGACAAATTGGGGATGAAAATCGGGGTTCTGGATTTTATTTACGGAGAGGATGGCAATATTTATTTTCTGGAAATAAATCCAACCGGACAGATTAATAGGATTTCTGAACTTGGTAATTACCAACTAGATAAGCTAATTGCCAACCATTTAAATCAAGTTGTAAATGAAAGAAATTAAATCCATAGGGTATAACAAACTACTGGAAAAAGTCGAAGAGGTTAAGTCAATGAACCAGCCTCTGTCTAAGGAATCTAGTCCATGGCTTAAACAAAAAGACGACTATTTAAAGTTCTATAAATTTTTAACTACTAATTTTTCCTTAAAAGATGACCCTATACCTGGCGAATAATTGTGTACTATCTGAAGGGCATAAACATACTGTGTTAATAGACCTCCAGAGACATCTTATCTTTAGATTGCCGGAAGATCTTTATCAGCATTTTAAGAGTACAACCAGTATAAGCACCCAATCTTCCTTGTATGCTGATTTTAAGGAAATTATTGATTATTTACATGAGCTTGCCATTCTTGTCAAGTCCAATTTATTACCTGAAGAAAAGCATACCGGTACTGATGAATATTTTTCACAATACCACCTTATTATTGATTTCCCTTTAGATATAACCGAGAATTGGGTCAATAATATTAAAACTCTGCCTATCGAGGCTATTCAAATTAGATTCTCAGAAAATTACAAGGGTGATTATTGTGAGGATATATCCAAGCTTTTGAATTCAGTGCCTGCTTATTTCATTGAGGTCTTTATCAATTATGATGATAATCTTAAGGAGTTAATCAGGTCAATTATGGAAAGCATAATGTCATTTAATGCATTAGGAGTGATTAGGATTTTTAATGCGCCTTTTGATAAATTTATCGATGAGGGGTTAATTAGTTTTCATAGGTACTCAATGAGTGTTCAGAATTGTGGAATAATAGAGCAAGAACTATTTGTTCCTAACCTTAGATTCTTTTCGTATAGCAAAAATTTTAATTCTTGTCTATATGGCAAAATCTCCATCGATTCCGAAGGCAACATCAAAAACTGTCCTTCCATGAAGGAATCATATGGAAATATCCGAGATACTGCACTGGCTGAGGCACTGGAAAAACCCGGCTTCAAAAAGTACTGGGATATCAACAAAGACAAAATTCATGTCTGTAAAGACTGTGAGTTCCGATATATCTGCACAGACTGCCGCGCATATGTCGAAGATCCCGATGACATCCTCAGCAAACCTCTCAAATGCGGTTACAATCCCTACTCCGGTGAGTGGAGTGAATGGAGCACCAATCCCCTCAAACAAAAAGCCATTAACTATTACGGTATGCGGGAGATGGTGGAAGGGGCTGGAAATGAGTCAAAGTAGAGTACTTATCGAAAGACTTGATCAATTGATTCCCATGAAGGCGACTGGTAGTGCGCAGGATTTGTCTGACCGACCTGGAATTTCAAGAAGAACCGTTTGTGAATTGATCGAATTCATGAAAGCCATGGGGGCCGAGAATGAATACTGTGGTCACCAAGGCAGTTTTTATTACGCAGAGGATAAAATACTGGCAAAAGGTTTCGTTAATAAGAGGAAAATCGGAGGAGGAATTAATTTTTTTCAAAGATTTTCTACTTTGTCCGTTTTTTTGGGACAAACTCAAAATACCTTTGTACTGAAGCCGGAAGTTCAAGCTGCAGATTGAGACGAAAGCTTCAGGGATATTCTCCGAACCCTTGGATAGAGGAGATTCATTAATTTATTTACCTTAGGATTTGATAGGTATTGGTATTCTCTTTGGCCATAAAGCAAGGAGGTAAACTAAATAATTTATTATTATGAAACATTGTAAATTTTTTTTTCGTATCCCTTTTGGTAATTCTTTTATACTCTTGTGAATATAATTCCTTGGATGATCTTAATGATTTTGTTAGTGATGGGGATGATTTAACTGCAATTGAGCGAAGTCTAGCTACATCGTTGATTGAGGTGTTTGAGGCTAGTGCAGCAACCAGAAAACTAATGTCGTTAACCATTACTGACCATGAGACTGGCCAGACAACCACTTATTATGATTGCACGGAACCTGGGCACTCTTGTGATGTAGGAGAGCCAGCTCCTGATCCAAACCCGCCAAGGAGAGCATTAGAAATTCCAGAGGAAGAAACAGTTTTTGAATACTTGCAAAATAATGAGTTAAAGTATTCAGCAATTTATCCTGTAATGTTTGATTCTCTTGTCATTGATAAAGTTCAAACACAAAAAATTGATTTTGAATATCAAAATGGATTCTTGACGATAGTTCATGTCAGCAATTCTAAGCCTTTATATGGTTATGAAGTTGAAGCTATGGCCTTAGTTAAAGAACCTAAATACGAAATGAGGAAGGGAAAGATGAATACGCAAAGTGGTGTTTTTGAATGTATCGAAGAAGGCCATAACTGTCGAGTTAAAATCGATGAAAAAACTGATTTAATATCTGAGTTGGCTTTTATTCAAGCTGGTTTTCCTGGGATGAATTTATCACAACTTTTGTATCATGAAGATTATATACTTTATAAAGATTCGACTAAGTTTACATTGATGCCTCCAGACACTACTCAAAGTGATGTTTATTATTTAGTCTATGAGTAATATTAAAGATTTGGATAAAGTAGTCGAGTGCAATAGTAACCATAGGTTCAAGGATGTTTTTTTCCAGTGCAACCTATGGTTACAATTGCATTGGATTTGGTTGGGTATTTACCTCGTAATTATATTGTTTTTTTTGTCTTGTAATCAATCCGAAAATGGTCTGATACTTGACTACGAGCACAAAGTCATTGAAACGGACTTTGATCCACTTAAAAAACTTCAGAATTCGTTTGATTACAACTTCAGGTTGAGTTTCGAAGTGAAGGGGGATACGGTTGAAGTTTTTGGTGTTTTAAAAGATGGGACTCCGTTTCTCTACAACAGTAAGAATGCCGAAATAAGCTTTTTCAACAATACCCTGAGTTATTCGAGATACAGTTTTGTTGCTTCCTGTAACGGGAACCTGCTTTTCTATTCAGAGAAAAAAAATGCTATTGTTGCTGTCGATGCTAATGAAGGAGAGAAGGAAGTAGTTTTTGAAAATGTATTGGAAGAAGGCGAACATATCATAGGGACACTTTATTCCCAAAGAGGTATTAGGTGCATGGATGAGAGCAAAATAGCACTTCAAATTGGTGAGAGAAATGAGTCTGTCAATTTTCTCCGGGATAGTTTGTTCAAAATCTTCTCAACGGACTCTGTTTACTATTTTTTAAAAACCCCAGAGGAAATGAATTCCCTATATAATCATTATAAAGATGCAAGTGTCGTTTTTTCTGATGATTTTACTTTCCTTGTGTTCCCAACTTTAAATATCCTTTACAAATACGGCTTATCAGGAGATTTGTTAGACGGAGAACCAATTCCGGGGAATTATCTGCAATTTGAGCTGGATAAGGCTGCAGATCCATTGTATATTCACGACTACACTTATGAGACAACTTACAATATAAGGCTTTTTGACCTGGGAGGAGATAAACTCGGACTTGTCCAGCGAATGGCTATGGACGAGTATTATGTCCATTATTATTCTAAATCCAGGCTTGATTATATAGGAAAGATTAGGCTTCCGTTTAAGCCTTACTATTATTACATAGACTCTAAACCTAATTCATTGATATTTGGAATTCCTCATTTGGATGAACTTCGAAGGATAACGCTTGATGATGATTTTTAAAGTTTTTTCGATTGCATTATTGGTATTGATTGTTTCATGCAATACTTCCAATGAACGAAATATCATTGCTTTTTCCTGCATTTATTGCAAAGGCTGTGTGCTAAACTCCCATAATTATATTTCAGAGGAGCAGTTATACCTGAAGTACAAAATAGTATTGGATACCACTTGTCACAACCTGCAGGGTTTTAGTTTCCCAGTCCACCACATGGAATCACATGATATTTTTCAGAGGTTTGGTCGATTTGGTAATTTTATTTTGATCGACTCTACAGGTCATTCAACAGTCTTTAATTCTGATATGCTACTCCAGGATTATCTTTAACCGGTTTTATCAGCCTCTAATAAAGGTGTATTCGCTGGTTAAAGGACACGCTTTCATAGTTTAGACTTTGGAAACCCCTCGCCCCGACCGAACTAGTAAATACTTTTGCTGAAGTCGAAATTGGCGATATGGATTCCAACCGTAAGCACCCAACCAACTCCATATTGATTAAGTGGAAAGTTTTGCTGCAGTTCCCTGGTCGAGGTTGTACGGTAGCCAATTGACTGCATCGTCGGTGACCTTGTTGTGGACAACTTTATTGAATAACCAGCACAGGTATTTTTGTGGATCGAGGTTGTTCATGTTTGCTGTGTTGATAATGGAATAAAGGACTGCCAGGTTTTGGGCAGCATTGT
>SL_3KL_010_SEDDRAFT_10006036_pt1 | contig 10846 bp, 11 predicted proteins | sample SodLakKL_010_SED_2_FD_10381 | JGI IMG/M metagenome (IMG submission 10381)
GATAAATCAGCCATTGCTGCCGGGGTTTTCCGTGCACTGGCTGAAATGGTTTACAACATCAGCCGGATGGCCGGAATAAAAAACCTGGCATTCAGCGGCGGGGTTTTTCAGAATGCGGTTTTGGTAAATTATCTCCTTGAGCTGAAACCGGCCGGCACCGATCTCTATTTTCACAAACAGCTCAGCCCGAATGATGAAAATATTGGTTTTGGGCAGATTGCTTATTACGATCGGTATATAACTTAACGTGAGTTCGACATAAGAATTTAGAAAAATGACTTTAAGTCTATCCAATAAGGGCGTGAAGTTGCAAAAACATAATCAATATCGTCATGCCGGACCCCGATCCGGCATCTCCTGCCTCTATCAACGGCTGGAGATCCCGCATCAGGTGCGGGATGACGCCCTTTTTGAACTAAAACGCCTTTATATCACCAAATTCAACGATCTTATATCGAACTCACGTTAACTTAGTCCGCTTTCTCTTTTTCGATGTTTTTTTCCAGCTCTTTCAGCAGTGCCTCGCTGCTGCGTTTCAACACATCAAATACGTTCTGAAAGCCATCCATCCCGCCATAATATGGGTCCGGGACTTCACCATCTTCGGGCTGTGGGTCAAAATCACGCATCAGCTTTATTTTCTCTGAATGTTCTCCGTTTCTGTCCAGCCTTTTCAGGTTTCTCAGGTTTTCGTGGTCCATGGCCAAAATCAGGTCAAAGTCTTCCAGGTCACCCGCCTCAAAACGCCGAGCCCTTGAGTGCAGTTTAATTCCATGCTGGTTGGCTGTCCACTGGCTTTTGCTATTGGCCGGCTCGCCGATGTGATAGGCTGAGGTTCCTGCCGAATCGATATAAAAATAGGATTGAAGCCCCTTTTGGTTTACAAGGTGCTGGAAAATGCCTTCGGCGGTTGGGCTGCGGCAAATATTGCCAAGGCAGACAAAACTAATCTTAAAGGGGTTATTTTTGGTGATTTTTCTGTTCATGGATGCTCATTTTCATTGAATAATTTCAAACCTTTAAAATACAATCCGCCGGATTGGATTTAAAATAAAACCTGTAAAACTGTCAGATAGACTGAGCCTGGAGAATTTTATCCGGGAAAAGCCAAAAATGCATTGGTCCTGGTAATTTTTTGTGATCCAATCAGTACAGTTTAAGCATGATAATCTGTTTAATTTTCAATACATACGCACTATAATCTTCTTCATCCCCACCAAAATAAATTAAATCTGACTTTGACCTTGAATGCTTCTATCTTTTTTGCCATTTGGAAAACGACGGGTAAAATCATATTCCCCTGATGTATTTTGATTGAGAACCTTTTCGTATATTTAATGCTTATATAAATTTTTCAAAAAAATGAACCACAGCGTCAGCTATGGCTAAAAAATTCAAAGAAGTGAAACAACTTGCCTATCCCAAGGCAGAAGTTGAAATTTTAAACTGGTGGAAGGAAAACAAGGTTTTTGAAAAAAGCCTTGAATCCCGTGATGACGGAATACCCTTTACATTTTTTGAAGGTCCACCAACTGCCAATGGTAAACCGGGCATACATCATGTTATGTCTCGCACCGTAAAAGATTTGTTTTGCCGATATAAAACATTGAAAGGCTTTCGGGTTGAGCGTAAAGGGGGATGGGATACACACGGATTGCCTGTTGAAATTGAAGTGGAAAAAGAGCTCGGGCTTGAAGGACGGGCACAGGTTGAAGAGTACGGCCTTGAAGAGTATAATGCCAAATGCCGTGAAAGTGTATTAAAATACAAGCACTTGTGGGATGATCTGACCAACCGGATGGGATATTGGGTGGATTTGGACGACCCATACATCACTTTTAACAACGATTATATCGAATCGGTCTGGTGGGCTTTTAAGCAACTTTACGACAAAAAACTTGTTTACAAAGGGTATAAAATTCAGTGGTATTCACCCGGAAGCGGCACAGTGTTGTCTTCACACGAGGTTAGCCTGGGGTATGAAGAGACACAAGATCCCTCCATTTATGTAAAATTCCCACTCGATGCCGATGAGAATGTCTTTTTCCTGGCATGGACCACCACACCATGGACCATTATTTCCAACATGGCGCTGGCGGTTCACCCCGATCTGGAATATGTAAAAATAAAAGTGACCGAAGGCGACAAAACTGAATTTTATATTCTCGCCAAAAAGTGTCTTGATGATGCAATCAATCACGATTACGAAATAACAGACCATTATAAAGGCAGTGATTTAATTGGCTGGGTGTACAAACCTGTTTTTGATTATGCTCTCAAAGATCACGAAAGAGATACTGCCTGGCATGTAGTGGGTGCCGACTATGTTACCACAGACGAAGGAACCGGGATCGTTCATACCGCACCTGCATTTGGTGCCGATGACTATGAAACCTGCAAGAAGGAGAACATCCCGATGTTTAACCCGATTGACCGGGATGGACGGTTTACCGAGAAAGTGAAAGATTTCTCCGGCATGTGGTTTAAAGAGGCGGATAAAGAAATTGTGAGGGCCATCAAGGATAAAAACCGCATGTACCATCACGAAACATACCTTCACAACTATCCTTTCGACTGGCGCAAGGGCACTCCGCTGATGTCTTATCCCGTTGAATCCTGGTTTATTCGAACCACAGAAGTGAAAGACAAGATGGTGAGTCTCAACCGGCAAATAAACTGGAAACCGGAAAGTACCGGCACAGGGCGGTTCGGAACATGGCTCGAAAATAATGTTGACTGGGCGGTTTCCCGTCAGCGTTTTTGGGGCACCCCTATGCCCGTTTGGGTAAGTGATAAAAATCCCGATTATATCGAATGCATCGGCAGTGTAGAAGAGTTAAAAAAGAAAGCCGGCATTGATGACGATGTTGAGCTGGACCTGCACCGGCCGTACATAGATGAGTTTACCTGGGAATGCCCTGAAGGCGGCACCATGAGACGAATTCCCGATCTGCTCGATGTGTGGTTAGATTCCGGAGCCATGCCCTGGGCTCAATGGCACTATCCATTCGAAAACAAAAAGAAATTTAAAGAGAATTTTCCGGCTGATTTTATTGCCGAAGGGGTAGATCAAACCCGTGGATGGTTCTACACGCTCCATGCACTCTCTACCATGCTCTTCGATAAACCTGCGTATAAAAATGTGGTTTCGAACGGGCTTGTGCTCGATGCCAATGGTGAGAAAATGAGCAAGTCGAAAGGCAATACGGTAGATCCAACCGAAGTGATCCAACAATTTGGGGCTGATACCGTTCGCTGGTACATGATGAGTAACTCATCTCCCTGGGAAAACCTGAAATTCAGCGAAAATGGCCTGAGTGAAGTTCAGCGGAAATTTTTCAACACTATTGTAAATACCTACTCTTTCTTTGCTCTCTACGCCAATATCGATGGATTTACTTACTCTGGCTCTCCACTACCGATTAGTGAACGGACGGAAATGGACCGCTGGATTATTTCAAGGCTGAATTCCACAATCAAACAAGTAGATGAACTGCTGGATGATTACGAGCCAACAAAAGCCGCCCGTGAGATTGAACAATTTGTAGAAGAGCTTAGCAACTGGTATATCCGCAGAAGCCGGCGCCGTTTCTGGAAAGAAGGCAAAAGCCTGGATAAAACGGCTGCTTATCAAACCTTGTTCGACAGTTTGCTGAGCCTCGCCAAGCTCATGTCTCCTGTGGCTCCGTTTCTCAGTGAATGGATCTTTCAAAATCTTTCTGAAGTTACCGGAAAGGAAGAAGAATCCGTGCATATTTCCTTCTATCCAACTGTTGAGGAGACTGCTATCGATAAAGCTCTGGAGCAGCGAATGAATGTTGCACGTATCATCAGCTCTATTGTGCTTCGCATCAGAAATCAAATTGATGTGAACGTAAGACAGCCGCTTGCCAAAATCATTCTTCCCATTGACAAAGAAGAACGATCTGTAGTAGAAGCAGTAAAAGAAATCATACTGGACGAAGTGAATGTTAAGGAAATAGAATATGTGGATGATGACTCTGGAATTGTAAATAAAACAGCAAAACCAAACTTTCCGCTGCTTGGAAAACGCCTTGGAAAACAGATGAAAGAAGTTGCCGGTAAAATTCGTGAGCTTTCAACCGCAGACATTACTAACTTTGAGGAGAAGGGCGTTGTTGAGTTTGAGCTGAACAATGGTAAAACTGTGCGCATTACATCAAACGAAATTGAAATACAACGTTCCGGCCTGAAAGGCTGGTCTGTTGAAACAGAAAAGGGCATCACCGTTGCGGTTGATACGGAATTAACCCCCGAACTGCTAAAAGAAGGACTCTCCAGAGAGTTTGTAAACCGCATACAAAACATGCGGAAAGAAGCTGATTTTGAAGTAACAGACAGAATTGTAATTGGTTATTCAGGATCCGATACTTTAAAACAGGCTGTTGATGAATCTCTGGAATCCATCAAAACAGAAACACTGGCAGAGGAAGTCAATTCCAGCTTACTGGATGTATCGGATTTTGTGAAAACCTGGGAGATTGAAGGCTCGGAAACAGAAATCTCAATACGCCGAACACTTAACAATTAATCATTAAGATTATGGCATCATCAAAAGAAACCCAAAATGACGAACGAGTAACTCCTTACAGTGATGAGGAACTTGAATATTTCAAGCAAATTATTCTGAATAAAAGGGAAGAATCAGAAAACGAGCTGACTACACTGCAAAATCTATTACGTGAAAGCATGGAGAATGCATCCGACGAGTCAGCCTACTCGTTCCACATGGCTGATGCCGGTACCGATGCACAAGAGCGTGAAAAAACCTATATGCTTTTTAACCGCACGAAAAAGTTTATCCGTTATCTGGATGATGCTTTAAAACGCATAGAAAATAAAACGTATGGTGTTTGCAAGGTAACCGGCAAAAAAATAGCCAAAGGGCGCCTCGAAGCTGTTCCCCATACACAGCTTAGTATAGAAGCTAAGTTAAAACGCCGATAGATCTCATTTTGTCGACAAAAGCCAAAAAACTAACCATACTATTTGTTCCGGCACTTGTTGTTCTTGTGTTGGATCAAATTTCCAAGTACCTGGTTCGAACCAACCCGGAATTACACCGACTGGATATTATTGATGGCTGGCTCGCCTTCAATTTCACGAAAAATCCGGGTATGGCCCTTGGTATGGACTGGCTTTCAACTCCTGTCATCAGCATTATTGCCATTATAGCCACCATTGGAATTCTAACATATATACTGTTTACTTTAAAACGAGCAAACTACACCTACCTTGTATGTATGGGATTAATCATCGGAGGGGCATTGGGTAATATTACAGACCGTATTTTTATGGCTATTGCTGGTGGTTACGGGGGGGTTCTGGATGGACATGTGGTAGATTTTATCCATTTCAATCTCACCATTGGAGACTGGGCTGTATTCCCCTACATTTTTAATGTGGCTGATGTTGCCATCAGCACTTCGATTATTGTGATTCTATTGTTTCACAAAAAAATCATGCCTATCGAACCTGAGAACGATGTAGACGAAGACCCTGTGGTTGCTGAGGTTGATCAAATATCAGACCAGCACGAAACGGCTATCGTGACGGATAATGGTGATAATTATCCGGAATCGAACCGTTCACTCTAATATCAGCCTTTTTAAAAACCCTTCTTTCTGCTGAGGTGCATCCAATTTTTCCTGGGGGTGCTCTGTATCGATATGTTCAACCGGTATTGCAACCCCTTCTACCATCTCGAGGCCGAAACTGTTCAACCCCACTCTCTTTACCGGATTATTTGTTAATAGCCTCAGTTTTCTGATACCAAGCATATGAAGAATTTGAGCACCCACACCATAATCTCTTGAATCCATTTTTTTGCCCAATTTTGAACGAATTTCATCTTTCGTGTATCCATCATCTTGAAGCTTGATGACGGTTATCTGATCCATGATATTGTACTCCCGGCTCATCTGATCCATATAGAGCACAACTCCGGTTCCACTTTTTTCCACCATTTTCAAACTCTGATGAAGCAGGCCGGTTTTATCACTCCGTTTGCTTCCGAAAATATCGGCCAGTGGATTGGCCGAATGCACACGCACCAGTACTGGATTATCTTCAGTCCACTTTCCTTTAACAAATGCAAGGTGATGCTCTCCGGTATGTTTCTCTTCAAATACATGAAGTTTAAAATCTCCGTAGATCGTAGGCATTTCTACACTCATAATATTTTTTACGAGTGATTCATGCTTCATTCGGTAAGCAATCAAATCTTTGATTGTTACCAGTTTCATATCAAACTTTTTGGCAAGTTTTATCAGTTCTGGTAATCGTGCCATCTCGCCGTCGTCGTGCATTATTTCGCAGATAATTCCTGCAGGTTTACAACCGGCCAGCCTGGCTAAATCTATGGCTGCTTCCGTATGCCCAGCACGCCGCAATACTCCGCCGTTTACTCCGGTCAGAGGAAATACATGGCCGGGTCTGCGGAAATCGGAGGGTATTGCTTTAGGATCTATTAATTTCTTGATGGTATTTGCCCGGTCCGGAGCAGAAATTCCCGTAGTCGTCAATTCTTTATGATCGACAGAAATGGTAAAAGCAGCTTCATCGGGATCAGCCCCTTCGGTCACCATATAATCGAGATCAAGCTCTTTGGCTCTTTGGATTGTAATAGGCACACACACCAGGCCACGGCCGTGTTTTACCATCGTGTTGATGGCATCGGGGGTAACTTTATCGGCAGCCATTAAAAAATCCCCTTCATTTTCGCGGTCTTCATCATCCACCACGATAATCATTTTACCGCTGCGAATAGCATCTATAGCTTCTGGAATGGTATTAAAGGGGGTATCTGTCAAAACTGAATTTGGTTAACTCTAAAAATTAGTGCAACAAATTGGTGTTTATGACGATTAAACACACATCTGTTACACTCCAAAACAATAATTATTTTTTACCGGGATTCACATCCGTAATAGACGATTTTTGAAAACGGGCTTTCACGCCGCTGTCAATTTCAAGAAGAACGGTCTCATCGTCAATGGTATTTACTGTTCCGATTAAACCGCCTCCAGTAACGACTTTATCGCCCTTTTTCATCTCGCTTACTTTCTTTTGAATTTCTTTCTGGCGTTTACTCTGAGGACGAATGATAAAAAAGTAGAAAACAAAAAAGATTGCTCCTAAAAAGAATAGATTAATGAGCGCGCCATCGCCTCCGCCATCGGGCGAACCCATCATAAAATAGAAATTTAAAAATGTCATTTACTCAAAAATTTAATGGTTATCTTGGTTCAGCAGAGTAAGATAACGTATTCTCAATCCGGGAACAATATTTGCAATTGTGCAAGATCACTGCACTCGCTCTGGCCATTTTTTTTTCTTTTTTAAAAGGTAAAATATCGAATTCCTTCCTGTTTCATAAAACGGGCTACTTCCGGTGGGCTTGCAACACCAATACCTTCCATTAAATCCGATTTGTCCACATTGCGATTGGGGAGATAAATACCGCAAACTTCTACAAGNACACCCTCATTTAACATATTTTGTAACAACTGTTTGGGTGAACGTCCTGCGGGTTCAAATATAACAGATTCTGTATGTGCAATTGCCAGATCTCCCGCATGGCTACAAAGCAGTATTCTTACCGGCACTTCCTGGTTGAAAGATTGTGTTGCCAAAACCAATGCCATCATTTGTGTTTCTGCATCCCCTCTTGTAATTACCACAAACAGTTCATCATCAGAATCTGATGCAACCAAGGGCAGATTTATAATCAGGAAAAATATCAGTATCGAAATTATTCGTTTTTTCATTTTTGTCCTCACTTATTTGATTTAAATATTGGTACAAACTCTTTTAATGGCATTTCCGAGCTGCTTTTATCTTCTGCAGATCGCTCCAGAGTCATTTCATATATAACCTTGTCATTTCTGTAATATCTTTTTTGATAATAAATCGGTTTTTCACCTATGGTGTATGAAATTCTGTCTATCAAAAAAAGGGGGGTATTTTCGGTTATATTCAGCTCCTTTGCCAGCTCTGCATCTGCTGATTCGGCAGACATTCTGTAACATCCCTTCACCACGGGAATTTCGTATTGGTTTTCAAGTATGTCAAAAATTGTTGCATCAGACAGATCATTTTTATTTAGTAACTGCCCGTATAATATTGGAAGCCAGGTGCTGTCGAATGCAATGGGCTCCCCATTGCCATAGCGTACCCGGTCTATTTGAACCACTTTGTTTCCTTCTTCTATCCGAAGGCGTTTAGCCAACCATGCAGGAGCATCCACCGAGACAAACCGCCTCACATCGGATGTAGCATCCAGCCCGGCCTTTTTCATATCTTCATTAAAATCGGTCAGCTGAATAAGGTTATGTGATGTCCGGTCATCACTCACAAAAGAGCCCAGGCCCTGGCACCGGTAAATAATCTCCTCACTTTCCAGGGATTGAAGCGCCCGGCGAATGGTCACCCGGCTGACATCAAATTTTTTTGCAAGCTCATTTTCTGACGGAAGTTTTTCTTCTGCTTTAAATTTACCTGTTTCGATCTGATCGCGCAGCCATTCCGAAATTTGTGTGTGTCTTGGTATTCCTTCTTTAAGCATCATTTGATTCATTCCTTTGTTTACTTTGAAATAAAACTACGCAAAAAAAACCAATACATCAATACTTGTTAATACATGTTGTTCTTGTTATTTTCTTTTTGAATGACCGATTTGATATTCCGCGTTGTAATTACATCATAAATGCCAGTTCAGATTAATCTAAACCACATAATTGATCGTCATATTAATGAATACGGCAATACTTAAAAAAATGCAGTTTCTGTAGGTCTTCAGCCGCAAACTCTATGACTCACGCACAAAATGCAACAAATCACAAAGTCGTCAGACACACAACCTGGAATGTTCAATTCAGTTTTGAATATGATAACACATTGTTATCCTGTTACATATAAATATAATGGAGGAGAAATTTAATTGATACAACTTGTATTGACAAGTAATAACAAACTTTGTATGTTTAAAACAGAAACAGTTAACAAAAACAAAAAACAAATATGTTAGACTTTTTATATCAACCGTGGCCCTGGTATGTGGCCGGCCCTATTATCGGGTTAACCGTACCGATATTATTGATAATGGGCGGCAAAATGTTTGGCGTTTCTGCGAATCTTCGCCACGTTTGTGCCTCCTGCAATTTCGGAAATGTTGAGTTCTTTAATTACGACTGGAAAACCGCCGGTAAATGGAATCTGACCTTCCTGGTCGGATCGGTTTTAGGAGGTTTTCTGGCAGGGTATGTTTTTGCAAACCCGGAACCCATTCAGCTTGCAAGTTCCACTATAGCAGAGTTACAAGCCATGGGCATTCAGGATTTTGACGGCCTGGTTCCGGATGACCTGTTTGCCTGGGAAGTTCTTGGAAGCGGCACAGGCTTAATTGTTCTTGTGCTGGGTGGTTTTCTTGTAGGATTCGGAGCACGTTACGCTGGTGGCTGCACATCCGGCCATGCAATATCCGGCCTTTCGGACTTGCAGCTCGCATCGCTTCTTGCCGTAATCGGCTTTTTTATCGGCGGACTCATCATGACCTGGTTCATCTATCCAATTATTTTATCATAAAAAACAGAACGACAAGACATGAAATTTTCAGAATATCTTAAGTATTTACTCATCGGAACAGGCTTTGGCTTTGTTCTGGTAAAATCAGAAGTCGTATCCTGGTTCAGAATCCAGGAGATGTTTCGGTTTGACTCTTTTCACATGTACGGCATTATCGGGTTTGCAATTATTGTCGGTATTATTTCCGTACAGATTATCAAAAGACGAAACATGAAAGACACGCATGGAAACCCCATCACCATCCCGCCCAAAGATGCATCTCAGGTAACCCGATACATTGTTGGCGGTAGTATTTTTGGCCTCGGATGGGCACTTCTCGGAGCTTGCCCGGGCCCGATGTTTGCACTTTTGGGCAGCGGTTTAACCATCATGCTGGTTCCCATTGCGGCAGCCCTTGCGGGAACGTACACCTATGGGATTTTAAGAGATAAACTCCCTCATTAATCAGTAACACCTTCCCTCTTGGGAGGGAAGTTTTCAAGAATATCAAAAACCAAAAACAAAACAGATAACACCATGTACTTTAAACAATTCTTTGATGATAAATTAGCACAATACGCATATTTAATCGGCTGCCAGGCCAATGGCACTGCCGTAGTAATCGACCCGATGCGGGACATCGAACAGTATATCGACGCAGCAGCAAAAGAAAATTTAACGATTGTTGCCGCAGCCGATACTCACATCCATGCTGACTACATCTCCGGCCTCCGCGAGTTTGCAGAAAAAGGAGTGAAAGTTTACGCCTCTGATGAAGGGGATAAAGACTGGAAATATGAGTGGCTGATCGACAGCGATTACGACTATGAGCTGATGAAAGACGGCGATGAATTCAAAATCGGCAACATAACGGTAAAAGCCTGGCACACACCCGGCCACACACCCGAACACCTCACATTTTTAGTAACCGATGGTGCTGCAGCCAATGAACCAATGGGAATGGCAACCGGCGACTTTGTATTTGTAGGTGACGTGGGCCGCCCGGATCTGCTGGAATCTGCCGCCGGACAGGAAAATGTAATGGAACCCTCTGCGAGAACCCTTTTCAAAACCGTTGAAGCCTTCAAAAAAATGCCGGAATACATGCAGATTTGGCCCGGGCACGGCGCCGGAAGTGCCTGTGGAAAAGCATTGGGCGCCATACCGAAAACAACCGTTGGGTACGAGCTCAAATATAATAATTCATTGAAATCGGCTTCTTCAGAAGATAATTTTGTGAAGTTTATTCTGGAGGGCCAGC
>SL_3KL_010_SEDDRAFT_10006037_pt1 | contig 10845 bp, 8 predicted proteins | sample SodLakKL_010_SED_2_FD_10381 | JGI IMG/M metagenome (IMG submission 10381)
TTATTAACGGGCTAAAGTACGAAATATTTAATTGAATCCATACTTTTCAATGTATATACAAAAACCGTTGACAATGTGAAAATGTAACAATGTATCAATGTGAAAATGTGAAAATGTCTTTGGTGATAATACAAAATCAACATTATTACGGCTTTGGATGGTTGTCGATGCTCGATGATCAATTATCAATTATGATCAATTGACAATCGATCATCGACAATCATCTCACGTTATCAAGGGCACAAAATGCACGAATGAACATGCGCTTTACCTGCAAAGCCGCCGTTTCAAAAAAATCAATTACATTTGAATCGAAATGGAAAACAGAAGCACCGGCACAAGGTCATTGACCGAACAATTAGAAGATACCAGAACATATAAGGCTTCCGTCGTGTCATTTTTTGACGGATTATTGGCTCATCACAAGGCTTTGCTTTCCTATGGTTCTGGCCTCTGCGCAGAAAACAAGGAAGAGCTGCTGGTGGTTGTCTGCAATGCAGATCAGGACATTGGCAGCAAACAATCCTCAACCCCCTCATTGCTGACACCCGGAGAACGACTGGACATGATCAGCAGCTTCGGTTATCCTAATACCCTGTTATGGCAGCTCCCTTCAATACATAGTGCTGACAGCAGCAAAATTTTGACGTCGGGACTAAAAAGAATGCTTTTTTCTTCCAAAACCCTGGTGCCGGGCGCAGACATCTGGCACCACAAACAGTTTCTTGATCTGCAGGAGAGCATAATCATTGGTGAAGAGCGTCCCACGGGAACCCTCGATCCCAAATTTCAAAACACCAACACAAGCCAGCACAAAGAAATGTTGAGTCTGCTGGAACAGGGGCATGTGGAAAAAATGTTTGCAACCCTGGGGTATTCTTTCCCGGTGAGTGGTTTTGTTGTTGAAGGAAACAAAATTGGTCGCACCCTGGGATACCCAACAGCCAACCTGGGAATTGACGGCCCAAACAAAGCAGTTCCCGGCCAGGGAGTCTATACCGGGCTGGTAAATGTTTCCGGCAAATGGTATACAAGCATGATCAATATTGGCATAAGACCCACCTTAGACATGGAAAATGTCACCATCGAAGCACATTTGTTTCATTTTGAAGGTGACATTTACGGACATAAAATTTCCATCGGATTCCTTCAACGTATTCGTGACGAGATGCGTTTTAACTCTTTATCGGAGCTGAAGCAGCAATTGCATCGCGATCGTGATGTAGCCACACTATCATTGACCCGGCAGATGAAAAAAGTCCGCACAAATGCATTTGTATTTGCCGGAAGTTAAATCGTCATGATATCTTTTTCCTTGGCTTCCACCATTTTATCCACCTTGTCGGTGTGCTCATTGGTGATTTCCTGAACGTTATGCTCCAAAATCTTCACCAGGTCTTCCGGTGCACCTTCCTTTTCAAGTTTTTTGGCCGAATCAATGGCTTCGCGACGAATATTGCGTATGCTAACTTTGGTTGACTCTGCTTCACTTTTCACCTTTTTAACTAAGTCTTTACGCCTTTCTTCGGTCAAGGGAGGAACAACAATGCGAATCAGCGTGCCGTCATTTTGAGGGTTAAAGCCCAGGTTTGCAGCCATAATGGCCCTTTCGACCGGCTCCAGCATGTTTTTTTCCCAGGGCTGAACAATGATGCTGCGAGGATCAGGGGTGTTGATATTTGACATTTGCGACAATGGGGTCATCACACCATAATAATCCACTTTAACACTTTCCAGCATTTGAGGGTTTGCTTTGCCGGCCCGAATCTTGCCAAGTTCTTTTTCAAGATGCGTGATGGACTTCCCCATTTTTTCATTGGCTTCTTCAAACAAAAAATCCAGTTCTTCGTTCATGGCGGTTGGTTTTTGGTTTATGCTTACAAATTTAATCATATTTTGATTTTTCATAGCCGCTAATGAAAAATCAAAAACACAACCATACAAAAACCCTCTTATTAGAAAAAAAAACGTAAACTTGCACTATCGATGATTAAGCAAGAAGCCTTATGGGAAAATATCAACGTATTCTGGTTAAATTAAGTGGTGAATCGCTGGCCGGTGGCAACCGTCTCGGAATTGATGCCGGAGCACTACAAACCTATGCCGCGGAGATCAAGTCATTGGTTGATCAGGGCATTGAAACAGCTGTTGTTCTTGGCGGAGGAAATATTTTCAGGGGTTTGCAGGGTACAAAAAAAGGGATTGACCGGGTGCAGGGAGATCAAATGGGTATGCTGGCGACCATTATCAATAGCATGGCATTGCAGTCGGCATTGCTTGATCTTGGTACCAAGGCAACGGTGTTATCAGGAGTCCCCGTAGACACTATCTGTGAAAAGATGAGCCGTCAAAGGGCTATCAGGCTTTTGAACGATGGCCATGTGGTAATCATTGCCGGCGGAACCGGAAACCCTTTTTTCACCACTGATTCGGCAGCGGCGCTTAGAGCTGTTGAGATCAAAGCAGATATTGTGCTTAAAGGCACCAGGGTAGATGGTGTTTATTCTGATGATCCGGAGAAAAACCCCCGGGCGAAAAGATACACCACAATAACTTTTGATGAAGCCATCGAAAGAAACCTTCAGGTTATGGATATCACCGCATTCACCCTATGCAAAGAAAACACCCTTCCCATTGTTGTTTTCAACGTCAACGAGAAGGGCGTTTTGTATGATATTGTTGTAAACGGCAATAAAGAACGGGGCACGCTTGTTATACCAGCGACAAACGCTCAAAAGCCACAACCTTAAGGTCTTTGTCGGCTGCCTGAAGCATCTGGCCAACAGTTTTTTTGCTGTCCTTGATAAAGTCCTGGTTGATCAGGGTGCTTTCTTTAAAGAATTTATTGAGTTTGCCCAAGGCTATTTTTTCCAATAGCTCCTCCGCCTTGCCTTCCTGACGGGCTTGTTCTTTACCGATCTCAATTTCTTTTTCGATAATTTCCGGAGCAACATCTTCCTTATCGACAGACACGGGAGCCATAGCTGCAATTTGCATCACAACGTCTTTGCCGGCAGTATCTATATCTTTTACATCCGATTTGTTAAACGCTGCTATGGCCGCAATTTTGTTTCCCGGGTGTGTATAGGCAAACGCTTTTGCCCCGGCAACAACACCATAAGCGCCAAGCTCCATTTTTTCGCCGGTTTTCCCTACCATATCCGTGATATTGTCAACAACGGATCTGCCATTCATATCGGCAGATTTTAGGGCTTCAAGTGTATCACACTCTTTTTCAACAGCAAGTTGAAGCAGTGCAGCGGTAAAGTCTATCACTTCCTGGTTCTGTGCAACGAAGTCTGTTTCACAGTTCAGCATTACCGCGTATGCCTTTTTGCCATCAGCGGCGACCGTGCTCAGCACAACTCCTTCATTTGCCGAACGATCAGCACGGCTGCTGGCTAGTTTCTGGCCCTTTTTCCGAAGTATATCGGTTGCTGCCTCAAAATCACCTTCAGCTTCCACCAGTGCCTTTTTGCAGTCCATCATACCGGCACCTGTTTTTTTTCTCAATTCATTTACCTGAGCGGCAGTTATTTGTGACATTATATGTTATTTTTTTGATGAAACAATCTTATTTATTGAATTACCGGCATGCCAAACACAGGATTTAAAGGAAAATATTTCTTCGATTATCTGTGTCGTTTATGGCTGCCGGTGCTTGTCCCCTAATGAAATGTGATTACTTTCTGGGGCGTTTCCCGGCAGGTCTTTTCGCTGCGGGTTTTGCTTCCCTGGGAGCCTTCTCCTGCTCATCAGTATCTTCCTTAAGCTTGGCTTTTTTCGCCAGCCTGGCTTTTTTTTCCTCGAGTTCGTCGGCAGTAAGTTCTTCGTCATCTGTTTCTTCCAACTCCTGCAAACGCTTTCTTTCCCTTTCTGCCTCCTGTTCCCGCTCTTCTTCTTCTTCTGCAGCCTTGTCCTTATCCAGCTTCCTTTCGGCCAAACCTTCCTGTATTGCTTCTACCATGAGTTTCACAATAATATGGATGGATTTTGAAGCATCATCGTTGGCAGGAATGGGGAAGTCTACATCCAGTGGGTTTGCATTGGTATCTACAATGGCAAATGTGGGGATGTTGAGTTTCTTGGCCTCCCGAACAGCAATGTGTTCCTTGCATATGTCTACTACAAAAATGGCAGCAGGCAACCTGTTCAAGTCAGAAATACTGCCCAGTTGTTTTTCGAGTTTCGCGCGTTCACGCATTATTTGCAGTCTTTCACGCTTCGACATATTGTCAAAAGTACCGTCGGTGGCCATTTTGTCAATGGCTCCCATTTTACGTACTGCCTTACGGATAGTGGCAAAGTTTGTGAGCATACCGCCCGGCCACCTTTCAGTAACATAGGGCATGTTGATTTGTTTAACCAGCTCTTTTACCGTATCCTGGGCCTGCTTTTTGGTGGCAACGAAAAGAATTTTCTTTCCCGACCGTGCTATCTGTTTCAGAGCTGCTGCGGCCTCATCAATTTTAGCCAGGGTTTTATTGAGGTCAATGATGTGAATGCCATTCCGCTCCATGAAAATATACGGAGCCATATTGGGATTCCATTTTCTCTTTAAGTGGCCAAAATGGACACCGGCTTCCAAAAGTTCGTTATAGTTTGTTCTTGCCATGATATAAAAACAATAAAAATGTGATTAACGTTTGCTGAATTGGAACTTCTTCCTGGCTTTGGGTTGGCCGGGCTTTTTACGTTCTACCATGCGCGGGTCTCTCCGGAGTAAGCCTTTGGCCTTGAGTGGTGGCCGATATTCAGCATCAATCTGAACCAGGGCTTTGGAGACAGCCAAACGCAATGCTTCAGCCTGTCCCTTGATACCCCCTCCGTTCAGGTTTACTTTAACATCAAATTTTCCCTCGTTTTTTGTTATCTCAAATGGCTGGTTTACTATATACTGCAAAATGCCGGTGGGAAAATAATCTTTGTAATCTCTTTTGTTGACAATGATCTGCCCGTTACCCGCTTTAAGATAAACACGGGCAATGGCTGTTTTCCTTCTACCTGAGGTGTTGACTACTTCCATGGTTATTTGATTGTGTTGAGATTAATTAGTTTGGGTTCCTGGGCAGTATGTGGATGCTCGCCCCCCGCATAAACACGAAGATTGCGATACATCTGGCTTCCAAGCTTGTTTTTGGGAAGCATGCCTTTGATGGCCTTCTCTACCATGAATGTGGGTTTTTTCGCCATCATTTGTTCGGCAGTCTTAAATCGCTGACCTCCGGGATAACCGGTATGACGAACGTAGGTCTTGTCCTCCCACTTGTTCCCTGTAAGCTTAATCTTGTCAGCATTGATGATGATCACATGGTCGCCGCAATCTACATGAGGCGTAAACAATGCTTTATGCTTCCCCCGCAGGATTTTTGCCACTTTGGATGCAAGACGACCCAGGATCTCATCGGTAGCATCAACAAGAACCCACTCCTTTTCAACCGTTTCCCGGTTTGCCGAGGCAGTCTTATAACTCAATGTATTCATCGTATTGTTTCGTTTGCTGTGTCTGAATATTCATAATGCAACCCCTAACCCCTTGTTTTGGGGGTGCAAAGATAAAACTTAGTTTTGTTATCGGCAAATTTATTAACAACAAATTGTTAATAAGCTTCCGCGGATCGCATTCGGATAAATAACGGGCTAAATCAAGGGTGCAAAGATAGATATTATTTTTTAAATAAAAACCCCCTTTGTTTCTCTGTATAAAGAAAATAACAACTGAAACAACGAAAAGAAAAGTGCCCGTAAAAAGTGTGACCAGGAATCCGGCTTTTTACATAATTTTGTCTTATCTGTCAGGAATAGTAATAGATGATTTCCCCCGGATACATCTATATCAGATCATGATCCGCAAATGATCATCAAACAATAACACGCTGTCAGGCAAATAAAAATTACTTGTCCATGAAAAGCCCATATACTTTTTCCCTGCTGATTTTTCTTCTCATCTTGCTGCCCCAGAAACAAACAACGGCCTCGCATATACTGTCACCGGAAGCAAGAATCTCATTGCTCACCGCCGGCCCCGGGGAACAGCTTTATGCAGCATTCGGACATAGTGCGCTATGGGTGCATGACCCTGCATATAACATAGATGAGGTATACAACTGGGGGACATTCGATTTTGACACCCCAAACTTTTATCTTAAGTTCATGCAGGGAAGGCTCCTGTATAAACTCACTGTGGTGCCATTACATGTGTTCCTGAATGAGTACAGGCAGACTGGCAGGTTTGTTCATGAACAGACGCTGAACCTTACCTTCGAAGAAAAAATGCGTATATACAACTTTCTTCAAATCAACAGACAACCGGAAAATATTTATTACCTATACGATTTCTTTTATGACAATTGCGCTACCCGTATTCGTGATTTGGTTGACGAACAACTCGATATTGACTGGGGCCCGGACCCACATCCCCATGTAGAACGAAGCTTTCGGGATATGCTAAAGCCATATGTGGCGTATAAGCCATGGATAGAGCTTGGTATCGATATTCTTTTAGGCTTGCCTGCCGACGAGAAGGCAACACCCTGGCATACCATGTTTTTACCCGACGACATGTTTATCGCTTTTGGACATGCAAGGCACTACGATGGCAGAGTTCTCGTAAATGCCTGGCGCGAAATACTGCCGGAACAGATTGTATGGGAAAGCCCTTTCGGCCCTACACCGGTTATAACGTTTTGGTTATTGTTTGTTGCCGGGTGCCTGACGCTGCTGCACCGTAAGTCTATTATGGTGTTTTCCAAAATATACTTTCTTTTGCTTGGAACACTTGGAATAATCGTATTCTTTATGTGGTTTTTGTCTGATCATATCGCCACTGCACTAAACATGAACCTCTTGTGGACACTCCCAACCCACATCTATTTTTCTGTCAGAATGAATTCAATTTCTGCATTTACGAAAATTGTGATGACCTGGTATGCCCGCTTTGTTTTTGTGGTCAGTGTTTTATTGCTTGTTTCCTGGCCGGTTTTTCCGCAATCATTCCATCCTGCCGTGTTTCCGTTAATCGCCCTTTCAGCCGTTCTCTGCGGTGCATGTTTAATCCGTCGCAAGTAGATTCAACCAATTGTTCTGAAATTCAGATCTGTCGCAGCTCTTGGTGTCGCATTTTTTATATTCCTTGTGCCACTTCCATAAACTCAGTGCCGCACTTTGTGGCTGTTTTAATAACCACAAAGGACACAAAGGCTACACAAAGGAAGTTCTTTTATGAATTCTTCGTGTATTCTTTGTGTCCTCCGTGTCTTAGTGGTAATTTTTTTTCACCGCAATGAAAAACATAAAGAATAAAGGTTTTATAAAACAGATTGACAGGGTGGGAGCTTATAAAACCCTAATATAAATCGCGACATTACCACTTTGCGACACAAGAGTTGTAGCTAATTGATATTCAGTGGTAGGATCAGGAGGTCTGAAATTAATGGCTTACAGAAATGCAAAAAAAATGGGAAAACCTTGCGGTCTTCCCATTTTTTTGGAAACGAATTACTGCTATTTGGTAACCTGTACCCTATGGGTAATAATACCCCGGTTGGTAGTCATCTGAATGAAATAGATTCCGTTTCTCATATTGGATACGTCTATTTCAGTCCGATGTTCGTTCACAGTCGTTGTATAAACCACCTGTCCAAGCATATCGATCATTCTTATTTCCGCAATTGGCACATTCGATTCTACGAACAGCCTGCTTCTTGCAGGAACAGGATATAAGTTCACAGAAATATCATCTGTTTCAATAACATCCAGGTCTGGGGGACCGAACACATCTTCCACGAGCATGTCTCCTGAGACAACAACAACCCGGTTGGGATCGCCCGGCCATTCGCCGCCGTCCCAGCCATCGCCAATGTAGTCAGAGAAGTACTTGTACTCATAGGTACCTGCCTCAAGATGATGGGTAATTCCATACACCATCGGGTCGGCTGTGAGCCACTCCAGCACCTGGTTGTCAGGATCGCTGCCGGGCTCTGCCCATCCGAGCAAGCTTCCGGTCATGAGGATATGATGCACNTCGGGATCAAACCCGCCAAGCAAGTCATACTGCATGGCTTTGCTTATATCAACATGGAATACTACTTCAAACAGATCGGGTTGATCTACTTCAATATCAAAATCNATTCCGATAATGTCTGACATGCCTGTAGTATAAACAGAGCGCACACCTGCGGTGTATTCGCCGGTGGTCAATCCTTCAAACATGAATTCAGTGTCCTGAACTCCTTCGGCAACCATGGCTCCATCCAGGAATACGTCAAAGCCAACGAAAGCTTTGCTTCCAGCTGTGTAAACTTCACCAAGGTTTGCGCCATAGGCACGAATCAGATAGTTTACTTCAAATCCCCAGAAGGATATATCCGTAAACGCAGATGTTGGATCAGTTATGTTGAACACGCCAAACTGTGTGCCGGGCACGAAGTCCCATGGTGCACCTACGCCATCATCCACTGCCAATCCAAGGAAGCCATTGTAACTTAGACCAATGAAGAATCCTTCGGGTGCGTTAACGGGAGATGTAAATTCATAGGTGTTCCACTGGTTATCGGTGTTGGGCACATTTTCGGCAGTATACAGCACGTTGTTTCTGTCCGGTAATCCTTCAGGTGTAAGGCCGAGAACCCATACTTTTACAGTATTGTGGGGGCCGCCTTCCTCCGTGAGTTGCCAGGTCATCTCATGCAGTACAGCGTTGTTGAAGTGTACCGCACCCATCACTGAGTTCCAGGTACCCTGGAATCCAAGCTGTGCATCCACCACGCCATCGTCATAACGGAACTCATATTCATCACCATAGTCGTTCCAGGTAAAGAGGGCTTGGCCGGGTTCCAGACCTTCTGTTGTAACATCAAGGTTGAAGGGCTCAACGATGTTGTCGAGCATATGTACCTCAATATCAAGGTCTGCATTGGCAACAGTAAAGGAAACCGATTCTGCAATATAACCGGTTGCGGTGATATTGGCTGTGTAATCACCTGCCCAGAGGCTGATGCTAGCCACACCATTTGCATTGGTAGTGATGATGTCGCCATTGATGTTTATGCTGGCACCTGCAATGGGAGCCTCATCGGCACTATCCTCTTTCACATGGAAGGTGACTTCAAACATATCCATTGCTTCACCAACGAAAATGTCATCAATGTACCACTGGTTGATATTCCAGCTGTTGCCATCATATACGAAGGCCAGGTAGAATTGCTCACCACCTACACCATCCAGAAGCACAACCTGTTCTGTGGGCGGAACATCTCTGCCGCCTTCAGCTTCCCGGTCATCGGAAGTACGTATGGCCTGCTTCATATCCATGGTCCATTGGTCTGTCCAGGTCTCCCCATCCAGGGATGTTTGCACTTTAAGGGTATAGTCACCACTATAGTCATTCACACTGTGCATAAACATGAGCATCACGTCATCCACATCAGCGGCATTCAAAAGTGGTGTAATTGCCCTAAAGACATCTATAGCTGAGGGGCTCCAGTTAAAGCGCAACTCTGGTGCTGCTTCACCACCTGCGTTGTTTGAGCCGAAAACCGACCAGTTTGTATGTGTGCGTTCCCAATGTTCGGGCATATCGCCTACAGGTGCATCACTGAAATCTTCTTCAAATGGTAATGTTACCATATAAACCGCTTCTCCAACAAAGACATCATCGATATACCACTGGTTGATATTGAAGCTGTTCCCTTCAAACACAAAAGCAAGGTGGAATACCTCACCGGCCACATCGTCAAGCATCACCGTTACATGTGTCGGAGGAATATCTCCTTTGCTGTCGGCAGTGCGGTCATCTGTAGCAGCCAGGTTCTCTTCAACATACAACTCCCACTGGTCTGTCCAGGTTTCACCGTCAAGTGAAGTTTGAATTCTCAATGTATAGTCGCCTGTGTAGTCATCTGTGCTGTGCATAAATGTCAGCATAATGTTATCAAGATCAGCGCCATTGAGCAAGGGTGTAATCGCCCTGAATGTTGTATTACCAGAAGGCGTCCAGTTGAAGCGTAGCTCGGGTGCCGATTCACCTCCGGCGTTATTGGAATTAAATACAGCCCAGTTGCTATGGGTACGCATCCAATCCTCAGGCACATTTCCAATGGGGCCGTCTGTGAAATCTTCTTCGAAAGGCAGGTTATAAATAACAGGCGGCGGCTCATCTTCATAGAGAGGCAACTCAATCAGGTCTCCACCTGTTGGAAGCGCAACAAACAATCCGAATGCAGGGCCGTCATTGTTGTCTGCCGGGTTTAGGAAACCGGATGCAACAACTACGATTGCTTCTCCCTGGAGGTTTAATGATGCCAATGGCGCTTCATAAGCTGCAACGACATTTTCTCCGGCAGCATCCCTGATTTCAATAATGTAATCACCGGTAATTAACGGCAGATATCCGTCAAAGTCTCCAAAACTAAAATCGCCAATGATTTCATCATTAACAACGGTTACTTCCCAAACACTTACAGTTGGGGCATCCGTAGAACCATGGAAGGCCAAAAGATCGGTATTGTCCGGATTTGTGGCTGCTTCCTGACCCTGGTCGAACACATATAAAGCAAAGGGTTCTACCGGATCATAACCTGCAGCACTAACGTTTCCTGCGGCAACAACCACATACGTTTCATCTGCGACGAATTGGACGGTTATCGGACCCACACCATTCTCAATACCAGCGCCCGCGGGAGCAACGACAATGTCAAGATCAACACCTGCCGGTACATCCATAAATGGTGTAGCCTGGCGGAAGCCAACGTTTTCAAGGAAAAGATCACCATTCACAAAAATGTCAACCTCTTCTACCAAATCATCCGCTGAATTATGGATAATCTGTACGCGTGCAAAATCAGT
>SL_3KL_010_SEDDRAFT_10006038_pt1 | contig 10845 bp, 4 predicted proteins | sample SodLakKL_010_SED_2_FD_10381 | JGI IMG/M metagenome (IMG submission 10381)
AAACGCTGGTTGTTGAGATTGTCCTCAAGCGCAACTACGGGAGCACTGTCCTCATCATCCCAGCGGTAGATTTTGAAGGCCTGGCCCGGAGTGGCGAGATTACCGGCATAAATGGTTCCGTCGTTGGCGACCTTAACCAGGTTGATTGGGAAAGTTCCGCCAGATACACCTTCCATGCTGAGCTCTCCAAGTACGGATCCGTCTGCCGGATCCACGACATACACTGCAGGTCCGCCCGTACGGCTGACAACCAGCATATTTCCCGTAGCCGGGTTCAGGGCTCCGCCACGCGTATTATTGTCATCGGCGAACCAGTCCACATCACCAGCCTCAATCATCCATTCGGCATCGGTGAGTACGACCTGGGCTTGTGCCGGCTGGAACGACCAACCCAGCACGAGTGCCGTCAATAACAGCGCGGAAAAGGTCCTGAAGGCCCCTTTCATTGTACTGTCTAGCATTGTCATAGCTTCCTCTTTTTTGTTGTTGTTATTTACGGTTTTATCCGTGTTTGTTCGTGTTTGTTTCTTATCTGTCAGAATGCAACTGATACAGAAATCCTGTTTGTGCCACCCAGATATTTGTGCTGCTGATAGGCATAATCAAACTGCAAGGCCAGATTATTGCCAAACGAGTAGCCGAGTCCTGCACCAAGTGCAAATTCAAACATTCTGTCTTCCTCGGGGAGACCGATTTCCGGTATCCCGCCTCTAAGTATCACCAGCTCATTCATGAAAGCAACCTCGGCGCCAAAGCTGACGCTCTGGTAGTTGTCGCTGGGACTGTGACCATCCACCATAACCGTAAAGCGCAATGGCTCGGTGTTATAAGCGTGCCACATGAGTCCGGCTCTGAGTGCCAATGGAAGGTCGAACCGGTCGGTATCCAGGTTGGCGGGGATGTTGCTGTTGTTGCCGCTGGAACCTCCGTCGACATCAGCGGTCACCAGCAGATCGTCGCCGCGCATCTGGAATTTCTGCCCGAAGTTGGTCACGCCAACCCCGAAAACGATTCCGTCAAAGGGAGTGACATACGTTGTCCCGATATCAAAAGCGATTCCCCTGGCGGACGTATTCCAGATGGTTTCGTTGATGAATTTCACATTGGCCCCCAGGGAGAAGTTGGGCAGCAGCCGGATGGCATAGCTCACACCGGCCGCATAGCTGTAGGCGCCGAACATGCGTCCGGTACCGTCCTGACGATCAAAAGTTGTCTCTTCCATATCGTCCATGGTCAACGCCGTGATGTTGATGCCTACGGCAGAGTTCCCATTGACAGGCAGCACGATACCAAGATAAGAATGCCGGAGCACATAAAGCCAGTCCGCATGGTCGAGCATGACCGTGGGCTGCTGGATGCCGGTCAGTGCACCGGGGTTCCAGCGCATGGCCGACGGATCATTTACGGAAGCCGCCACGGCACCGCCAAGTGCGGCTGATCGGGCCCCAACCGGAATCTTCAGGAAGGCGCCGGCCGTGGTGCCTGTTTTGCTTACGCTCTGGGCTGCGACATCCGCAAACCCGACAGCGCAGATCAGAAGTATGGTGAGAAAAATTCGTGATTGCATGATAATTCGTGTTATGGATTACTTGATCACCGCAAATCTGCTGACATGTTCGCCAACGTCGGGTGCCTTGACATGATAGATGTAGACACCATAGGACAATTCCAGGTTGTCCTTGGTCAGCATATCCCACTTGTACGTACCATTGAAAGTGTTGGCTTCCGTGGCATTGATGGTCTGCACCAGCTGGCCGTCCACGGTGAAGATCCGGATGGTGCTGGGTACGGGAATGCGGGTAAAGTGCAGCTCGCGAACCTGGTCGGGACGTGCCATGGTAGGCGCGGGCTCAAACGGGTTGGTAGCCACATAGGGGTTGGGCACCACGCGTATCCTTTCCAGCTCTTCCCGTGCCATGTCCAGATCCACCATGCCTTTCTGCATATCGGACATGCGGAATTCGAACACATCCAGGGAGGTGAATGGCTTGCGGGTGAAGATCTGCAGGGTGTCACCAGGCTGGGGGTTACGGCTCAGAATCGTCCGGTTCAGTCCCTGACCTTCTGCAGCGGGATTCATGAAAACTGTCCAGGTGAGTTCGCGCGGGTTGTCGCCCACCGGCTCGTAAATAAAGATCTGGTCACGCCGCATGTTCACAAACGGCCCCTGGCGCATCAGTCCGGCACTGAACTCTCCTGGTTGGGTGACGTTCGGGTCGTTAGCTGTCGCCTCGGGATTATTATGCAGATTGTTCATGGCAAACTCCACTTCCAGCGGATTGCCTTCATCATCACGTACGGAAGTATTAAATATCCGGAAGTTCACATCCATCCCCGGAAGCTGAATCCCTGCGTAAGTGGTATCAAGTGACTGTGTCACTCCCAGCTCATCGAACACGATCTCATAATCCGAAGCCCTTGGCGTACCCTCCAGGAAGAACGCGAAGGAGTGCACGCTCTTTTCATAGTCCTCATTGGACACCCATCCGGAACGGTCCTGGTTTACTGAAAGTTCGAGTTCGCTGTTGTCCAGCGTCAGCCGGAACCCTTCCTTCACCGGGTTGTCCTCCATATTGAAGTTGGTAGAGTTCTCGATCAATGTATCGCCACTGGTGAGGTTGAAGAGCGAGAAATCCTTTGTCCGCAGGGTGTCCGGGGTATCATCGCGACCTGACGGGATAAGGGTGTCGCGGAACGTCACGCGGTAGAGATTGTCGATACGGATCTCATCGGGATTAAGGACCTCGACAAACACCTGACCACTGGTGGTACCGCGCACCGGTGTGGCCAGCGGGTTTTCAGGGTCGATGTAACCCGCCTTGGAAGCTGCCGGAGTCACTACGTTAACGTTGGGACCGGTATCCACGCTTCCGTCCGGGTTGATGCTTATGAAGATCGGGGATTCGGAGGGAGCAATACTGTTACGCGCATTTCCAAAGGAGAAGGAGGTTACGGCATAGTAGTACCGGCGTCCGTTCACCACATCTTCATCCACAAACGTGCGCTGTATTCCGCTGTTTGATCCGAGATTGAACTGCACTCCATTGATAGCAACGGGGTGTAAACCGGACCATTCGTTTTCCAGGTCGAAGATGGCCAGCGGCTGATGGAAGATCCTGTTGCCATCGGCATCGGTGATATTGAGAATATCCTGGAAACCGGGATCGGTGGATCGGTATACCTTGTAGCCCTGGAAGCTACGGGCGTCGGAGTCGGTGTTCCCGGGCAGACGCGACAGGTACCGGTCGAAGTGATCCTCGGCGATTTCGTCCCAGTACAGCGTTACTTTTCCGTCACCGGCAACGGCGGTCACGTTGGGTGCCGGGGGAGCCGTGGCAAACTGGTAGTCGGCCGCATAGGCGTTGAAAGCCTGGTCAAGGTTGTTATTCACGCGGGCGCGGTCACCTGTGGGAGCGTCATAATCGGAAACATTGGTCTGAGCCACCGTCACGGCAATCGAAAACCGTTCGATTTGTCCACGCTGAAGCGGGAACAGTGATGAGGTGACAAGGATATCCGTGTCATCGCCCGGCTGGGCTTCCTCGCCCAGGTTCCCCGGGAGCATCCGGTTGCGCCAGAATCCGCCATCTCGGGCGAACGAGGTACCGGAACCAAGTGAACCTGCCAGCGGGAAGGTCACCGAGGAGATACCGATCATGTCGGACTCGGCAACGCTGGTCTTGTCGATGTTGGGTTCACCGGGGAAAGGCGTACCGGCTCCGGACGTCGGGAAACCGTCCCCTTCGCCACGCGCGCCGCTGAAAGGAACACCGTCCAGACCCACGTCATCCTGCATGGCGTTCCATGCCATATTGTTATCGAAGTAGTCATCCCGAGCCTCATCAATCATCGGCGCCGAGGTATGATAGTTCCGGAAATAATTATCAAAAGCGCCCGGCGATCGGTAACCGCCATCTACGTGCACCTGGTTGAGTGCATCCTGATAGTTCAGGATCATATTGCGGAAACTTTCATCTTCAGCCATGCGCTCACGGATCTTCTGATTGGGCACAATCAATCCCCTCTGAAGCGTATCACCCACTTCATACTGGTCCCACAAGTAATTGATGTAACGTACCGGACGCTCGATAAACCGGCGCTGGGCCCGGTCGAAAAACTGCTTGGTTCGGTGAAGTTCTTCATTCTCGTCAATAAGACCGTTGAGGTTGTTGTCGAACAGATCCGTGTTGGATGCGTTCGGAAACAGGTCGTTCGGACCCAGATCCACATCCTCGGTGAGATTGTAGCATCGGCCGGTAAGGGTGAACTCGCGCCCCTGACTTACGAAGGTACCTCCTCCTTCCGGATATTCCATGATAATCCGGCTGTTATTCTCATTTATAAGCACAAACCGGTCACCAGGTCTATCACCATCAGGTGGACATATTGTGCGCGTTCCGAAATCGTTTTCCACAAACTCCGGAATGACCTCCATCATAAGCACAGCGGTATTTTGAAAGAAACCGCCGTTGGCTTCGACAAGTGGTTGCAGCAGATCGGGGTTTTCGTCATCGTACCAATCACTTGCACTCATATACAAATCGCTGTCACCGTCGTTGTCAATACCGTCTATGGAATTACCCGGGGTCTCGAGGAACTGGATCCCGGCCATGCCGACAAGTCCGTCCCCAAAGTGGGAACGCCCGGAGCGGGGGGTGAGATGGGTGAGGTATGAGATGGCCGAGCGCTCGTCAAACTCGGGCAGGTCGTTGCCGCCGCCCCCTACAAGGTCGGCGATCCAGAGCGTGAATGCCATCTTGTCATAGTCGAACGAACCGTCGTTGCGGATCTCGAAGATATTGAAGTGTACATCGCGGATAAGAGTCTGCGACCAGGCCATGATCCGGGCGTCAATGATCAGGCCAAGGCCGCCGCGTGTGAAATCGGTTTCGTCCGGACGGAAAATCTCATCGTCGCTAAACTCTCCAAGGAAGCGGGAGTAAAGGTTGCCGCTGGCACGGTAGAAAAACTCCTGGTCGGCATTAAACTGGTCCTTGCCGAAATAACCGTTCCAGGACCCGCTCCATCCCGGATCGGTCTCATCGTCCATCTTGTCCGGCCAGAAGGCTGGCCAGGTCTCCCGGCGGTCGCTGCGGGCATACATTTCCGGAACATCCGGATTGTAGTAGCCCGGCACGGGGTTCATGTCCCAGCTGGACCCGTCGGGCGCGGTCCGTCCGTTTGGCGTGAGCACGATCGGGAAGCGCTCGGGGCCGGTTTCAGACTGGTTTTCCACTTCAGCGCCAACGAAAAAGGCCACCAGGGCAATGTACACCCGGTTGGTATTGCGCGGGAACTCAAAGGTGACCTCATCCGCAGCATCACCGGTTAGTCGTCCGCCCCAGCCAAAGTTGTGGTAGGTGGCCCGGAGATTGTTCCCATCCAGGATCATCTTGCGGCGCGCTTCAAAAGATCCCCGTTCGTTGCCGGGTTCGTGGTCGACATCCCCGCCGTTCTGCGCGATGGCGGATCCGTCACCGAGAAGCAGCAAACCCAACAGGATAATCGCGCTTTTAAGCAGTTTTGTACAGGTAGAAAATGGGTTCATCAGTTTGTTCAAATTTGTTTCGTGGAGTCACTTTGAGCACTCATGCAAAGGGATTTTGTGGATACGGTGACCCTTCAGCATGACCGTTTCATGACGGAGTTACTGATCAGTTTTAAAAGGATATCTCAATGCCGAACTGGATACGTCGCGGTTCGGTATACAGGAACGGGTTGTCATAGTACCCGGGATCGACCTGAGCGGGCTGGTTTTCCGGGAGCGGCGCATCGGCCGTACCGGAGTCTGCAAAGACGAAATTGACGTTTCGGGTGTCCAGCAGATTGTAGACATTCAGTGTGGCACGCACATTGGCAGCAGCAACGGTCAAACCGTAATACAGGTTGATGTCAAAGGTCAGGTTTTCCGGTTTGCGCAGGCTGTTCTGCTCAAAGTAAGTCAGGGCGGTGATGCCGGTTCGCGTACTGAAGGTGGCATCCGCAGTATAGGGCTCACCCGTCCGGAAACGGGCAATCATGCTTCCTCCCCAGTTATTGCCGACATAATATGCGGTGGCATTGAGCTGGTGCCGGCGGTCCCAGTCCAGCGGCTGCAGCATCTGTGTCAGTGGCGCTCCTGTGGTATCGCCGCGTGAAACGGCCGCATTGAACTCGGCCTGTGGATCGGAGTTGGTGCCCTCGGCCATCATGAAGGTGTAGTCAAAAACCATGTTCAGCTGCCGGCCGAGCTGCTGGGTCAGCGTGGCTGTGACACCTTTGACATTGGCATAATCACGGTTCACCCAGGTTCCATAGCGGATGCCCGGATTGGAGGTCAGGTTGGTCGGACCGGAGGAGATCCAGTCGCGGATATCGCGGTAGAATCCACTTACCTCCAGAACCGTTCCGGGAATCAGCTGCTGCTGTAATCCCAGCTCGTACTGGATGGTCTGCTGGGGCTTCAGGTCCGGGTTGCCGTACACCCCGAAGATGCCCGACGTCTGCGGCATCACGATCCGGTCCCCGTTGAAAAGCCGCTCATACTCCGGAATTTGCAGGAAATAGCCGTAGGAAAAGTGGATCACCCCGGTTTCGCTGATCGGATAAGCTACGCCAAGACGCGGGCTCATCTGAAATTTCGGGGATGCGGATGTCCAGAAATCTTCATGTCGCTCATTGGGCAGTTTGAACAGGTCCGGGTCACGTGAATCAGCCGGAATCCTGCCGTTCGACTGGAAGTATTCGAAGCGCAGGCCGGCATTGATGATCAGGTTTTCGTATTCGATACGGTCCTGAATGAACGCACTGAGCAGCCAGGGTTTGCGGGTGTAGTACTCACGCTGACGTCCGTCGCGTATCGGCACACCCAGCCCATCGGTATCCGGCAGCTCAATGATATTGGGCCCCGCCGGCTGCAGACTGAACGCGTCCCGCTCAATGATATCCTGCTGAAACTCGATACCCGCCTTGATCTGGTGGATGTTATTCAGCTGGCTGGTGATATCGCCCTTCAGGATGAAGGTCTGCGTAGTCCGGTCCTCCACGTAATTGTCCGTGCCAATGATCGTATAACGACCCGATCCGCCGGCAAAACGTGGTGGCAGATCCGATATCCGGTCAAAGTTGAAGTAGCGGGGGTCATTCAGGTCATCAAACAGCCGCTGCTCAAAATTGCTGTAACGCATGGCGGCATTGATATTGAAAAAGGTGTTCGCACTCGGGGTCACCGTGATCCGCAGGTTGTTGTAGAAACGGGTACGGTCAAAGGTGGAGATGCCACCGGGGACCAGACGCATGGTGTGTCCGACACCGACATCCCCCTCTTCTACCGAGTAGTTCCCGATCAGGTTGACCCGGAATCCGCTGAAAACATTCCACTGCAGGTTGTACTGCCCGGTAAACGAAGTGAACTGCTGAAGCGGCACCAGCGTACTGTCACGCTCGCCCGAATCGGTGTAGTAGATCCACTGGTTGTCCTGGCTGATGACGTCAATCCACGGCAGATCGTCATCAATCCGGTCCCCGAAGCGGTTTACGGGATCATCGACAGGCACACGTGCGTACTCTGGACGTCCGAACCGGTCGGTTCCGGGAAGTGTGGGTCCGTAGGGCGCGAATGCATTGCGGCCGTTGAACCAGCCATCAGTATTGAAATAGCGGCCGCTCACGAAGAAGGTTAACCGGTCGCGTATGATCGGTCCGGCCAGCGTTCCCTCGAGATTGTACTGATTGGACGGACGCAGATCCGTCAATCTGTGCGAAACACCTTCATAGAGATGCCTGTCCGGTGTGAGATAATCACCCGCCCAGGTACGGAAGGAACCCTGGAAATTGTTGGTTCCGGCACGGGTGGATATGTTGATGATACCGGACATTGCCTGGCCGAATTCGGCATTGTAGGCACCGGATACCACCTGAAGCTCCTCAATATTCTGGTTTTCGAGGCGGATCCCGAGCGAGCGGTCAAAGTCATCCGTTACGCGGATCCCGTCCACAATATAGGCCACCTCTGTGGCGCGACCGCCGCGGATGTGGATCTGGCCGCTACTGCTCTGGGTCACCCCGGCCTGCAGGTTGAGTACGTCGCCGACTTCCTGGACCGGCATGGCCTCCAGCTGCTGGCGCGAAACACGCGCCTCCGAGCTGGTCCGGTCGCGTGTGACCACATCCCTTGGGGCCTCAAAAACGACCTCCTGACCCTCAAACATCTCTTCCTGCATTTCGATGTCGAGATTGGTCCGCAGGCCACTCTGGACCAGCACATTTTGGATAAACTGGGTCTGATATCCAACGTACCGGACCACAATGGTATAGGTACCCGGACGCACATTCAGGATCCGGTAATTGCCGTCCAGGTCCGTGGATGCGCCAATGGTGGTACCCTCGATCAGGACGTTCGCCCCAATCAGCGGTTCACCGTCGTTGGCATCGGTGACCTGACCGGATATGAAACCTGCCTGAGCCAGTACCGGTGCACTGCTGACAAGAAGCATCACTAATATGAGGAAAGATGCGTAAACTTTTTTCATCTGTTTTGAATTTTGGGATAATCCAACTTTTGCTGTTTCTAAGTATCTAAAGTTGCAGTTCAATATCACCGATGCGCTCATAGTGGATCCTGGCATCGTGGCGGTCAAGGGTTTCCTGTATGATCCGCCTGCGTTCTTCCATTACAAATTCTTCGGTGAGATGTCCGGCAATCAGGGGCTGTGCTTCCTCAAATGTCATGGGGTGCGGCTCACGCACGCCCAGACATTTAAAGAGGAAGATCACATCACTTCTCATTTCAAAGGGTCCGGCGATATCGCCGGGTTGAATGTCTGACAGGGACGGCGAAATGGTACCGAAATGGGTGACCGGGGTGTAGCCGATCTCTCCTCCGACCAGTTTTGCCTCTTCATCGAAGCCGTACTTCATGAGCGCATCATGAAAAGACATGCCATTCTGGATGGCTTGATACGCTTCTTCGGCCGTTTCCATATCCTGCACAGCCAGCTCGGCCATGTTCACCTCGCGGGGGTGGATATAGCTGCTGCGGTTTGTTTCGAATTCCAGTCGTTTCGCACTTTCGGGGATCTCAGCCTGTTCCTTGAGTGCCTGGTTCAGCCTGCGGTTCAGGTAGTTCTGAAATGTGTTTTCCACTGACATCGCAATTCCGGTCTCATCGTAATGGGGACCGTTCCGGTAAGCCGTCATGGCATAGGCCCGGTAGGCGACCCCATCCACCAGGTTTCGGAAATTGCGGTCATTGCGGATATTCTCACGGTTCTGCAACGGGGTGAAGTAGGCCTCCTGCAGGAAGGTACCGACCGTAAGGTCAAATCCATTATAGGAGCCCAAAACACGATCGTGCCAGTCCGCGGGTATCCGTGCGCGGAAATCTTCCATTTCAACATCGGCAACCGGATCAAGGTGCAGATGACCATCCACCTGCTCCCAAAGCGCATCCACCAGTTCCTGGTTGAACCGGAACCCGTCAATGACTTCATCCATGTGGTCCCTGCGCCTCAGTTCGGTTTTCTGGCGGACGGCCAGATCCCGGATCTGTTGCCTGTTTTGCGCGTACTGATATTCGGTGATGATCGGGGTGGTAATGCGGTCGGTCACCTTGATGATGCTGAACCCGCGGGAAGTGCGCACCGGTTCTGAGATTTCGCCGACCGGCAGGGAGAAGGCGGCGGACTCGAATCCGACATCCATATCATCCACTGTGAAGTAACCTAGATCACCGCCCGATTCACGCAGCGACTGCGACTCAAAGATGTCAGCGGCCAACTGCTCGAATGGCACGCCGGCAGAAGCCAGCTGATAGAGCGAATCGGCGGTTTCGCGGTCGGGCGCATACAGATGGGAGGCGCGCAGATGTGTGTTGTAACGCAGGAAAAGGTCCTGCAGGTCACGTTCTTCAACCGATACTTCGCGGGCGATGTGCTCCCGCTTGAACTCATCCATCATCACCTGCCGGTAGATCAGGTTTTTCTGATAGGTTCCCTCATGGTCTTCATGCCAGTTATTATCCACACCGTACTGCACCACCGCATAAAAGCTGACCCGCTGATCCAGGATTTCCCTGAGCAGCGTCGGGGTGACATTAAGGGCGCGTCCCGAACGCTCAAACACATGCTTGAAGGCCCCCAGAAACTCCTCATCGCTTACCTGGTAGGATCCGATCTCAGCCAAAGACCCGGCAGTCTCCTGCGGGGCTTCTCTTGAGCAGAATGACAGGGCGAACACCGAGGCGAAAACCACCATAACGGTGAGAAGCAATGCAACGGTTTTGCGGAGGAATGATCTTGGCATGAAACTGAAACTGTGGAGGAGTCCGAAAATCGCGTTTAAAGCGAATATGACGCAAATGTTACCGTAATATAATGAAAGCGCTTACATTTTCAAATACTTTTTCAGACTTTTTTTAGGGAATGATAGCGCTTACTTTGCGTCCTCCATTCAGGAAACGCATGTTTCAGAAAATGGAAATGTTCTTCTCCCTGTGATAAAAACCGGATGCGCCAACCTGTACTCCCCGATACCGGAAGTATTCAGCACGGAATTATGCAGCGCTCAGATTTCGGTTTCGGCAGGCTGCTTTTTCCCGTAGCGTGTTACAACATAATCATCCAGCATCTTGCGGAACGTCTCGCCGATACGGTCGCCGGTCAGCGTGGAGTGGTGCTCACCGTCGATGTACACCGGCGCCTTGGGCTCCTCGAACGTCCCCGGCAGCGAAATGCCGATATTGGCGTGCTTGGACTCGCCCGGACCGTTCACCACGCATCCCATAACAGCCACGTTCATGTCCTCCACGCCGGGATAGACCTTGCGCCAGATGGGCATCATTTCCACGATATAATTGTGGATCTCGTC
>SL_3KL_010_SEDDRAFT_10006039_pt1 | contig 10844 bp, 8 predicted proteins | sample SodLakKL_010_SED_2_FD_10381 | JGI IMG/M metagenome (IMG submission 10381)
TGGACGCTACCTTGCGCAACCTGAGGGGTGAACCGCCTGTTGCTCAGGATCTTGAAGGCGAAGTGGTCTGTGAATGCTTCGGAGTGACCGAAGACCAGATTAGAAAGGCCATAACCGATAATAATCTGACCACTGTTGAGGACGTGACCCATTTTACCAAGGCAGGAGGGGGATGTACCGATTGCGTACCTGATATTGAAAGAATCCTGGAGGAACTTAAGGGCCGGAAACCCGCTGTTCAGGAACCGCAAAAGACAGACAAGCCCATGAGCAATATCCGCAGAATGCAGCTGGTGACCAGGGTCATTGATGAAGAGATAAGACCCAGTCTGAAAAAGGACGGCGGGGATATCGAGCTGGTGGATATTGACGGTACAACTGTGAAGGTTGCCCTAAGGGGAGCCTGCACCGGCTGTCCTTCCAGTCAGGTCACTCTGAAGGATTTTGTGGAAAAAAGGCTCAGGGACAGGGTTGAGGAAGCAATCCGGGTGGAGGAGGTTAAGTCATGAGGGTAATATATCTTGACAATAATGCTACGACAAAAACCGCCCGGGAAGTGGTTGAGGAGATGCAGCCTTATTTTGAAGAGTATTACGGTAATCCGTCCAGCATGCACAACTTTGGAGGCCGGGTTCAAAAAAAGATAGCCCTGGCCAGGGAAGGCGTGGCTGCAGGACTTGGCTGCCTGGCCAGGGAAATCGTATTTACTTCAGGGGGCACCGAGGCGGACAATGCGGCGATTTTTTCAGCAGTGGGTTCTCAGCCCGGTAAAAAGCATCTGGTCACCACCAGGGTGGAACATCCGGCCGTTCTCAGTACCATGAAGCACCTGGAAGGAAAGGGTTATGAAGTCACTTATCTGGGAGTGGACGAGAATGGCCGGCTGGACATGCAGGAATACCTGGACAGTTTGCGAGCTGACACTGCCCTGGTCTCTGTAATGTATGCCAATAATGAAACAGGAGTAATTTTTCCGGTCCGGGAAATGGCCCTGGCAGCCAGGGAAAAAGGGGTCCTGTTTCATACCGACGCGGTTCAGGCCATTGGAAAGATTTCCATGGACATGAAGGATCTGCCTGTTGATTACCTGGTTTTATCCGGACATAAGATTCACGGTCCCAAAGGTGTGGGAGCGGTTTTTGTGCGCAAGAAATCTCCTTTCAGGCCGTACATCATGGGCGGGCACCAGGAAAACGGGCGCAGGGCAGGAACTGAGAATACAACCGGGATTATAGGGCTTGGAAAGGCCATGGAACTGGTCTTGAAAAACATGTACCAAAAAAATGATGAAATGTCCAGACTCAGAAACAAGCTTGAGCAGGGTTTGCTGGGAGCCGTGACCAACTCCAAGGTCAACGGCGAAACAGTGAACCGTCTGCCCAACACCCTGAATATTTCCTTCAGCTACGTTGAGGGAGAGGCTATTCTGCTTATGCTTGATCAGTTTGGTATCTGCGCAAGTTCTGGTTCAGCCTGCACTTCGGGCAGCCTTGAACCATCCCATGTACTCCGGGCCATGGGGGTTCCCTTTACTCATGCTCACGGTTCCGTCAGATTCAGCCTGAGCAGGTATACGACGGAAGAAGAAATTGATCTGGTTTTAGAAAAGATGCCCGGAATCATTCAAAGACTAAGGGACATGTCCCCGTTTTCCGCGGACAGCGAGGCGATCTGCGCAACTAAATGAAATAACCGGATTTGATCAGGGAGTGGACATGAACATAAATAAAAACATGTGCGATCTGGTGGGAGGAACCCCGCTGGTGTATTTAAACAGCGTGACCAGTGGTTGTCCGGCCAAAGTGGCGGCCAAGCTGGAATCATATAATCCCTGTTTTTCGGTAAAAGACCGCATCGGGCTGAGTATGATTCTGGCAGCTGAAAAAGAGGGCATCTTAAAGCCGGGCAGTGTGATAGTCGAGCCCACCAGCGGAAATACCGGCATAGCTCTGGCTTTTGTCTGCGCGGTTAAGAAGTACAAACTTATTTTAACCATGCCCGAGAGCATGAGCAGGGAAAGAAGAGATCTTCTCAAAGGATTCGGAGCAAAGCTTATCCTCACTCCGGCCAGGGAGGGCATGAAGGGAGCTGTGGCCAGGGCCATTGAGATTCTGGCGGAGACGCCTTCAGGATTCATGCCTCAGCAGTTTGAGAATCCGGCCAACCCGGAGGTGCATTACAGGACAACAGGTCCTGAAATCTGGTCGGATACCGACGGAACAGTTGATATTTTTGTATGCGGTGTAGGCACCGGGGGCACAGCCACCGGGGTTGGGAGTTTTCTCAAGGAGAAAAAGCCGGCTGTAAGGGTCGTGGCGATTGAGCCGGCGGATTCCCCTGTTCTGTCGGGCGGAAAGCCCGGACCTCACGCCATTCAGGGCATCGGCGCGGGTTTTGTGCCAAAGATTCTCAAGGTGGAGGTCCTGGACGAAATAATTCAGGTCACCAAAGATCAGGCCCTGGACATGGCCGGCAGGCTAATTAAGGAAGAGGGAATCCTGTGTGGCATTTCATCAGGGGCCATTGTTCATGGAGCCCTGGAAGTAGCCCGGAGAAAGGAGAATCAGGATAAGCTGGTTGTTTGCATTATTTGCGATACAGGCGAAAGATATCTGAGCACGGAGCTTTTTCAGAAGGAGTGATGCCTGAGTCTGTCCATTTAACAATAATTATGGTGTACCATGAGCAAAGAAAATAAGTCTCTGAAAAATATCGATCTTCAAAAAAACAACCGTCAAGAGGTAATGGGTAAGGTCATCGAAGAGCTATCCCGGCCTGAATCTTATCGTGAGGTTTATTACAGCCCGGAACACGGCCAGCCCATGCCTTCGGTTGAGGTTTTATCCCGGGTGGTGGATGAACTAAAGGCGGTGCTCTTTCCGGGGTATTACGGAAATTCAGAGATATCGCCGGCAGCCATGCCTTATTACCTTGGGTCGGGCATCGACAAAATTTACAGCATGCTTGGCGATCAGATCAAGCGCGGGTACTGTTTTCTCTGCCATGTAAACGGCCAGGAATCTTGCGATGACTGCGACGACATGGCCATGGATCTTGCCGGGAAGTTTATAGCCACTCTGCCGCGGATCAGGTCTTTTCTGGCCAAAGACGTCCGGGCGGCGTTTCAGGGAGATCCCGCAGCCAAAAGTCTGGGCGAGATCATCTTCTGCTATCCCAGCATCCAGGCTCTTATTAATTACCGGATTGCCCACGAGCTCTACCATCTGGGTGTTGATCTTATCCCCAGGATAATTTCGGAGATGGCTCATTCAAAAACCGGAATAGACATTCATCCGGGTGCGGAAATAGGGACCGAGTTTTTCATTGATCACGGAACAGGCACGGTGATCGGTGAAACCTGCATAATCGGCAATAAGGTCCGGCTTTACCAGGGAGTGACTCTTGGAGCCAAGAGTTTTCCCAAGGATGATTCGGGAAGGCTCATCAAAGGCAAGCCCCGGCACCCCATTGTAGAGGACAACGTGATTATTTATTCCGGGGCCACCATCCTGGGAAGGGTGACCATAGGAGAGGGGTCCATTGTGGGGGGAAACGCGTGGCTCACTGAAAGCGTGCCCCCCGGCACCAGGCTTCTCCAGGGCAGGAAGCATTGAGCATGAAAACAGGCTCTTCAACCCATTGCTTGCATTTTAGCAGGTGACTCAGGGACTTCCCTGTGTGAAAAGCTTCCTGCGCATGGTTTTACAAGCCCGGATGCCTGGGGATCCTGCCCCCCTTCCCGCACCTGCTTAAGAAATAATTTCAGTTTATCCCTCATGCCACCAACTCATGCAGGTGCGGGATTTCCCCAACAATCCACAGGCATCGTCAATGACCCGGATTATGAACCCTGACCGAATTGTATATTTTTTAACGCCTTGTTTAGTGTAACCATAATTTGAAGTGCTTGTAACCAGAATGTAACACTTATGGTTTAAGGATGTTGATGTATTTCTGAAATAAACGGCCTTGAGAAGTATTTCACGTCCAGGAAGTAATTATGAGAAAAAATAAAGTGCTGGTTGTAGAAGATGAAGAGGACATTCAAAATCTGCTTTTCCTGAATCTGGAATCTGCCGGATATAAGGTCCTGGTGACTGACAATGGTTATGACGGTCTGAAGATCGCTGGTCAGGAACTGCCGGACCTTGTCCTTCTTGATCTTATGCTGCCTCAAATGGACGGCCTTGAGTTTTGCCGTAGGCTGAAAAGCGATGCCAGGCTTCGGAATATCAAAGTGATAATGGTTACGGCCAAGGGAGAGGAAGTGGACCGTATTGTCGGGTTTGAGCTCGGAGCAGATGACTATGTGGTTAAGCCCTTCAGTATCAGAGAGTTGCTGTTGCGGGTCAAAGCCATAATCCGCCGGGACGGGGAGGATGACAAGGACGACAGGAAGATATGGAAACATGAAGGTCTGGAGTTTGATTTCGGGGCCATGGTGTTCAGGCTGGACAATAAGAATGTCAGCCTGACAGCCACCGAGCTTAAGCTTCTGGCTGAATTTATTCAAAATCAGGGCAAGGTTTTGTCCAGGGAATATCTTTTGAATAATGTCTGGGGATACGGGTTTGAAGGCTACAACAGGACTGTTGATACTCATATCCGCAGGCTCAGGGTCAAGCTGGGCAGGTATGCTGATATTATTCGTACTTCCAGGGGACTGGGGTATAAATTTGATGTTGAATGACTTGGTTGTCAGTAGTCAGTAGTCAGAGGACAGAGGTCAGAGGACAGTGGGAAGTCAGAAAACAGAAAGAAGTAACGCCCTTCTATGTCATTGCTAACGAGCGGAGCGATTGAAGCAATCTGTAACGACATAAGCTAGTATTCACCACCGCAGGTCATACCGGCGAACGCCGGTATCCAGCTCTTTATACTACCCGGATCCCGGATCGGGGTCCAGGACAGGCTCTGATCCGGACCGGGGTGAATTCAAGAGAAGCTCGCCCTTTTGTTACATAAAGAAGATAAACCATGAAAAATAGATATTCACTGAAAATCAAACTGATAATTTCCTTCTGGGCGGCCCTGATCATAGCATTGATCATCCCTTCCTACTATTTCATGAGCACGGTTGAAGACGAAATAAAAAGGGAGACTATTCAGAGTTCCAGCGGGCGCATGTCCATACTTATCTGGAGTTTGTCCAGGGAAAAGTATCACGATTTACGGCAACTGGACGCAGCTGTCAGGGAAATCGGACAGGAGGGCCAGGACAGAATCTCAGTGATCAGCAGCACAGGAAAAGTGCTGGTTGATTCCATGGTGCCCTTTGACGAGATAAGTCTGGTGGAGGACCACGGCTCAAGAGAGGAATTCGTAACCGCCATGCAGCAGGGTGAGGGATACAGCATCAGGCATAGCGCGACAGTTGATCGTCACCTTATATATTATGCCCGGAAGACGGATCTTGAGCCGGCAGGGCAGGTGGTCTTAAGAATGGCCACGCCATACGCCACCATGGATTCTTTTTTTGAGCGGGTCAGCACCGCACTCTGGCAGATAATGATTCTGTCCCTGATATTTGCAGGAATTCTGGTGTTCTTCCTGGTGCGCAGGCTGACCAAAAAGTTTCAGCCCATGATCAGCCTGGCCAGAGCAATCGGTCAGGGCGACTACCAAAAGAGAATATCCGTTTCTCCGGGACGCGAGTTTGACCCCCTTGTGGAGGCAATCAATGAAATGGCCCATAGCATTGAAAGCAATATTGATGTGGTCTCTTCACAAAAGACGGAGCTTGAGACAATACTGGACGGGATCAAAGACAGTCTGGTCGCCCTGGACAACACGGGGCGGATAATGAGTTTCAATCGTTCCTTTAAGAATACCTTCAGTCATGTTAATCACTTTTTGGGAAAGCGTCCCCTGGAGGTTTTTTACAGCAATGAGCTTCAGGAATATTGTGATGAAGTTATTTCCAGCGACCTGGTGCGAAACAAGGGGCTGGAGATAAGGTTCAGGGATAGATATTTTGACGCAAACATTGTTTCCCCTGAGGACCGAAGGAGAATAGGGGCTGTAATAGTTTTTCGCGACATCACCGATATCCGGCGCCTGGAGAGTGTGCGCAGGGACTTTGTAGCCAACGCCTCCCATGAGCTTCGCACCCCTCTTACATCCATCAAGGGCTATACAGAAACTCTGCTTGAGAACAGGGAGCTTCTGGAAAATAGAGGCAGGGATTTTCTGGAAGTAATCATCAAAAATACCAACAATATGATCAGGCTTCTGGACGATATCCTCCAGCTTTCCAGGATTGAGTCTGAACCGGAGAAAATAGTTGTTCAAAGTATTGCCCTGCAACCCGTGGCAGAAAAGGCATGGAATAATTGCCGCCATTACATTCAGGACAAGGAAGTCAGTTTTTTTGTGGAACTGGATGACTGCAGGAATGTTTTGAGCGAGCCGGAATATCTTGGTCATGTTTTTCAGAACCTTTTTGAAAACAGTATCAAATTCACCCCTGATCCCGGCCGGATAGAGGTAATATGCAGGTTGGAAAAAGACATGGTCCATATCGGGGTCCGGGACAATGGTCCCGGAATACCGAGGGATGAACAAGTGCGGGTTTTTGAACGGTTTTACCGGGTGAAGAAGTTCAAGAACCAGGTCAGGGGAACCGGTCTGGGCTTGTCCATCTGCCGGAACATCATCAGGAACATGGGTGGAGAGATCTGGGTGGAAAGCCCGGTCACCGGAAAAAATGACGGATGCGTAATCTGGTTTTCGCTGAAGGGAACCTTGTTATAAAAAAAGAATTCGAACTTGAACCTAGAACCTAGAACCTGGAACCTTGCAACTTTTATAGATAGTCAGGAGTAAACATGGCTCATTTTCTGGAAGAGCTGGACAGGCTGAATATGAAGATCATGCAGATGGTGGTTCAGACGGAACAGGCCCTGAGCAAGACTGTGAACGCTTTTTCCCGCATGGATGCGGACCTGGCTCAGCAGGTTGTTGATAACGACAAGAAGATCAATGAGCTTGAAGTCCAGGTCTATGACCTGTGTATGAGGCTTCTTGCCCTGGGGCAGCCTGTAGCCAGAGACCTGCGCTTCATCCTGGGATGCATGCGAATGAGCGTGGACCTGGAAAGGATCGGGGATGAATCCGCCAATATTTCCGACGCGACAATCTTCCTGAGTCTCAATCCCCCAATGGAATTTTATGACAAGATCCTGCTCATGGGCCAGAAAAGTTATGACATGCTCCAGGAGGCGATTATCGCTTTTTCAACGCCGGACGTGGACAAGGCGATCAATGTCTGCCGCATGGACTTTGAGGTTGATGAGCTCAATTCAGCTGTTCTCAAGGAGATTATTCTACATATGGGCAGGGAAAGCCGGAGCATCGAGCCCTGCGTTCAAACCATTAATATCGCCAGGAGATTTGAAAGAGTGGCTGATATGGCTACCAATATTGCTGAGACAACCATGTTCATTGTCAAGGGAGCCAATCTTAAAAACTCGTGTCAGTTTGATGACCGGGTTTAGGGGGAATGATTGAGGGATTATGGATTGAGGATTGAGGAATTGAGGAATTGAGGGATTTAAAAGGAATACAATGACCATAACAAATTAAGTATTATTTTTTCTGGAAGTAAGAAAAAGGCAAGGATGAAATTTATGCTCGATTACCTGGCCTGATTTTCTCAACACACGTAAAAAAACTTCTTCCCGGGTTCGGATGCCGGGAACCTCTGATCAACCATACCTTCCGGTAATATAATCCTCTGTACTTTTCTGTTCAGGATTAGTGAACAGGGTAACTGTGTCCCTGAACTCCAACATTTCACCCAGATACATGTAGGCGGTATAGTCGGACACCCTGGCTGCCTGCTGCATGTTATGGGTGACAATGACAATGGTGTATTTATCCTTGAGCTGGTGAATGAGCTCTTCAATCTTGGCAGTTGATATGGGATCCAGGGCTGAACAGGGCTCATCCAGCAAAATCACTTCAGGCTCAATGGCAATGGCCCTGGCGATTATCAATCTTTGCTGCTGACCTCCGGAAAGTCCCAACGCGCTTTTATCAAGCCTGTCTTTGACCTCATCCCACAAGGCAGCTCCTATTAAAGATTTTTCAACTGCTTCGGTCAGTATTCTTTTGTCTCTTATTCCCTGTAGTCTCATCCCGTAAGCAACATTTTCATAAATTGACTTGGGAAAAGGGTTGGGCTTTTGAAAAACCATGCCCACTTTTCTCCGCAGTTCAGCCACATCTACCGATGACGCATAGATATCCCGGCCATCCAAAAGGATTTTTCCATCCACCCGGCAGATATCAATAAGATCATTCAGCCGGTTGAAACATCTAAGCAATGTGGATTTTCCGCATCCGCTGGGGCCGATAAACGCGGTAACCCTTTTGGCCGGGATTTTCATGCTGATGGATTTAAGGGCCTGATCCCGCCCATAATAAAGATTCAGATTCTTTGCTTCCAGACTTGTTTCTTCATTTTTCAGATCCATCTTGCCTGAAGCATGATCCATGTTCCTGTGGAGGACCGCCCTTCCAGGTGAATGAGCGTGACTGTTAAAAGCTAAATACATAAATATCTCCGGATTGTTGTCAGAGTTGGGGATAATTTCTTTGAAACTGAATAACGAACTGAAGATAATATGAAAATGTTACAAAAACATGACATCTGAGTGTCTTTTTGATGAAAGGAGCCTGATGATTCCTGCTGGAATGTTGATTTAGCCGGAACCGATCCAGTTCTTTTTTTGCACACTGCTGGAGCTGCTTTGCGTCAAGATCAGGGCCTTTGTTTTAATCTTTCACACTAAACCGTTGAATAGGGTTTATGATTTTAACTCACGAAATCACCCCGCAAAGCTGGAGGCGGCAAGAACCGGGCAGGATGCGGCTGATCCTGCAATATGTTGAGTAATTACAAAATATCATTGTAACAGACTTATAACAAAGACGACATGATGTTGTCGCATTCAGTGAATACAAGTCATCACTGTCAGCGGGAGAAATGACCGGATTTTAAATTGTCGATTAAAATGGAGGTTTCTTATGAAGAAGTTTATGATTTTAATGGTATTTATCCTTGGATTATGTCTGAGCTCCGGTTCTGCATTTGCCAAACAGCTCAGCATCAATGGTTCGACCACGGTCTTGCCCATTGTTCAGGAAGTTGCCGAGGCTTACATGAAGGAAAACCCCGGGATCAACATTTCCATTGCCGGTACAGGCTCTGGAAACGGGATTAAGGCAGTTATCGACGGCATGACCGATATAGGGATGTCTTCACGCTGGATCAGGGAGGGTGAAGTCCAGAATGCTTTTGACAACGGCATATATGTGGTGCCTTTCGCCATTGCTCTGGATGCGATCATCCCGGTGGTCCACCCCGACAATCCTGTTGGTGAATTGAGCCTGGAACAGCTCAGGAGCATTTACAACGGCAAGACCACCAACTGGAAAGAGATTGGCGGTCCGGATCGCCCCATAGTTTCCATCTCCAGGGATTCTTCATCAGGAACCTATGGAGTATGGGTTGATGTAGTCCTGAAGGGTGACAGGGTAAGCCCAAGAACTCAGCTTCTACCCTCAAACGGAGCTATTGTTCAGGCGGTTTCCGGCAACCGCAACGCCATAGGTTATGTGGGTATCGGATATTTAAGTGAAAGCCTCAAGCCCATTATTCTGGACGGCATTGAGCCCTCTTATGAAAACGCGGCGTCCGGGGCGTTCCCTGTTTCCCGGACATTATGGCTCTTTACTGATAACTGGCCTGAAGGCGAAACTCTTAAGTTCATGAATTATACGCTGCATCCTCAGAAGGGACAGCCTCTGGTTAGAAAAGCGGGCTACGTACCTCTGTACTAGTTCGGATTAGATTAAGGTTTTAACGCTAAACTGAATTCTTAATAGCGTGTTGAAAAAGTCCTTATTCAACTGGCTGTTCAAAAATTCCAAGTGCAAGGAGCAAAAAAAGTTCAAGATCGCAGCGTATTAGATATACGTAAGAGTTTGAAATTTTTGTAGCGACGCGGCAATTGGGAGATTTTCAACAGCCAGTTAAAACCAAAAATGATGGTGGAACATGCGGCTTAACAGTCGAACCAGAGAGTATCTGATTCATATTGTATTTTTGCTTGTTGGCGCCAGCGGAATCATTATCCTGGGGTTAATCCTGCTCTTCCTTATCATGGAAGGCCTGCCCATTTTTAATGTGGTGTCGGTCAAGGATTTCATCTTTGGAAGCGACTGGTACCCCACATACTTTCCGCCGGATTACGGGATATTTCCACTTATTATCGGTTCGTTAAGCGTTGTGGCCCTGTCTTCATTAATTGCCATTCCCCTGGGCATTGGCAGTGCGTTTTACCTGGCTGAAATCGCCCATCCCAGGGTAAGGAGAGTCATCAAGCCCACAGTGGAGCTGATAGAGGGCCTGCCAACAGTAGTAATCGGGTTTTTCGGCATGGTTGTTGTTGCGCCGTTTCTGCAGCAGCATTTTAATATAGCAACCGGGCTCAATGTACTCAACGCTTCAATCATGCTCGCTTTTATGGCCGTACCCACAATAACAAGCATATCCGAGGACGCCATTTACAGCGTCCCAAAGCACATGAAGGAAGGGTCCATGGCTTTGGGGGCCACTCACTGGGAAACAATATACAGAGTTATCTTTCCTGCCTCCATGACCGGAATATCCACTGCGGTCATTCTGGGCATAGCCAGGGCCATAGGCGAGACCATGGTGGTCCTGATGGTGGCCGGTGGTGCGGCCATGATTCCGGAATCAATTTTTGATCCTGTCCGGCCCATGCCGGCCAATATTGCCGCTGAAATGGGCAACGCCCCTTTCAGAAGCGATCATT
>SL_3KL_010_SEDDRAFT_10006040_pt1 | contig 10844 bp, 12 predicted proteins | sample SodLakKL_010_SED_2_FD_10381 | JGI IMG/M metagenome (IMG submission 10381)
CTTCNTGGTCGATCCGCAGGGCATCATTCGTCACGTTTCGGTAACTGACATGAGCGTTGGCCGTAACCCGAAGGAAGTGCTGCGCATTCTCGATGCGCTGCAGACCGATGAACTGTGCCCCTGCAACTGGCAGCCGGGCGACGACGTGCTGAAGGCCGCCTGAAGCACGAGTCGGTTTGATCAGCGCCCCGGCACCGTCTTCGGTGCCGGGACCCCGAATCATCAAGGAGCTTCCGAGGAGGTTCAATGAGCATCGACACCATCAAGCAGCGCATTCCAGACTACGGCAAGGATCTGCGCATCAACATCGGGAACGTGCTCGATCCGGAGCGTGCCGAGGCCATGAGTGCCGAACAGATTTTCGGTACGGCGCTGGCTACCGCACGCGCCAGTCGGAACGCGGAACTGATTGCCCTGGTCGAAGCCGAGGCAAATCGGCACCTGGACGAGGCCTGGCTCAAGGCATCACGCGCTGCAGCGGCGATCATGGGCATGAACAACATCTATTACCGCTTCGTCCACCTGGCGTCCAACGACGAGTACGGCAAACTGCCTGCCCGGCTGCGCATGAGCGCCATCGGCAACCCGGGTATCGACAAGGCGGATTTCGAGCTGATGTCGCTGGCGGTTTCGGCCATCAACGGCTGCGGCATGTGCATCGACAGCCACGAGCGCGTGCTCAAGCAGGCCGGCATGTCTGCCGAAGCGATCCAGCATGCCGTGCGCATCGCGTCGGTCATTCATGCCGTGGCCGCAGTCCTGGATGCCGAGCAGGCTGCCGGTATCGAGGCTGCCGCCTGACCTCATTCATTCAGCCCTCCAACAGTTGAAGGTGCCCCAAACCTCAACCTGTTTTTGGCCCCGCTTTTGTGGGGCCGTTTTTTTTGGAATTCCGGATGACGAAGTTCACGCGCTCGCGGCTCTCCATTGGCGCATCGGGCCGGTATACTTGAGGTCATGAGCGAGCAAACATCCCGGATCGAGCGATCCCGTACGCGGATCACCAAGTTGGTGTTTCCGCAAGACACCAATCCGATCGGTACGCTGTATGGCGGTACGGCACTGCACTGGATGGACGAGGTGGCTTTTCTCACGGCCACGCGTTACGCCCGCTGCCAGGTGGTCACCGTGTCAATGGACCGTGTGGATTTCAAGGTACCCATTCCCGAGGGCGCCATCGTCGAGCTCGTGGGGGAAATCGTGCGCGTGGGGCACAGCTCCATGACCGTCAACGTGAAGATTCTCCAGGAGGATCCCCGGGCCAGCACGCAGGAACTGGCGATCGAGGGGACTCTGGCGATGGTGGCGGTCGATGATGACATGAAACCGGTCAGCCTGGACTGACCGGCCGGCCCGCCGCAGACAACCGGGCGACCGTCTCTCGCACGGCATTTTCCAGCTCATCCCCGCGTCCTATCAGGTCGCCACCAACAAGCAGCGCGCAGTCCGGCCCGTGCAGTCGGGCGGTTTCTGGAGCCTGCTCCAGTGTTTTCCCTCCGCCGGTGCAGGGCAGACTGGCACGAAGGGATCCGAGTGCCCCGGTCAGCGCCGCACAGGTGGCGGCTTCATCATCCGCGTGATGGGAAGTGATACGCCCACCGGTGCCTGGAAAAATGCTGATGTCGGCGCCGGCGGCGCGTACCAGGGTGCCGAGCAGGACCGGGGTGGCAATGCCGTGACTTACGCCCTCGGTAAAGACGCCGGCCACCGCGGGATGGGCCAGCCACATCAGGCCATGTTCGCGCGCGGCCGTCGCTGCGGTCTCGAGGCCGATGACCCAGGGGCACATCACGACGCCGCCGAGTCCGAGTCGCGCCACGTGATCGAGTTGGCGGTGCAGGTGCGATCCGCTGCCGGCGACATGGGGAAGGTACAGGCACCGCCGCCCGGTTCTATTTGCCGCATTTTCAACGGCCTGGGTGCATAATGTAATTCGATGCTTGAATGTATCGAGATCACTCTCGACCAGGTTCTGGTCATCCTTGATGAGGTCCCCCCCGGACAGGGCAAACCTTTGGGCCAGACGGGCGAGGTCGGCGTGATCGGAACCGCGCGGCTTGAGCACCGTCATCAGCAGGGCGCGCTCGTCGACACCGGTCCAGGCTCGAATTCCCGGTATGCCTGCCATTGGTCCGGGCAACGCGGTGTGCAGCGATTCCGGCAGTGCCAGCCCGACCAGTCGAATGCGCGGATAAAAAGACACATTGCCGTAGACCAGATGCAGTAACTGGCCGACCTGGCCACTGGCGAGTTCGGCCGGGTACCCGATCTCCAGTTGCCAGTGCCGCGCATCCAGTTTCGTGACCGAAAGGATGCGGCCGAGAAGACGTTCCGCGACGGTTTCGGGAATGAGCGCACGAGTCAGTTCCAGGCTCTGTTCACGCGCAATGTTTTCCGCCAGTTCTTCCGGATCGCGATCCGGCTGGGTCGCGATATAGGCGCACTTGATCAATTGCTCCACGACGGGGTCCCGGTCCAGGTCGATGTGAACAGGGTAGCCGAACCATGTCGCCGCGCCAACGATGCATGTCAGCAGCGAAGCGATCGGCCTTTCCCCGGCCTTTCAACCCGCTAGAATAAGCATCCTTTGGCTCAACAAGCGGGCAGAGTTCGATGAGCAGACCAAAACGGGTGCTGACCGGCATCACCACCACCGGCACGCCGCATCTGGGCAACTATGTCGGTGCAATCAAGCCGGCGATTGCCGCCAGTCGCGATACCGACACCGATTCGTTCTATTTCCTGGCCGACTACCACGCGCTGGTCAAGTGCGAGGAGCCGGATCGGGTCCAGCGGTCCACGCTGGAGATTGCCGCCACCTGGCTGGCGCTGGGCCTGGATACCGGGCGCTCGGTGTTCTACCGACAGTCCGATATCCCGGAGATCCCCGAGCTGACCTGGCTGCTGACCTGCGTGACCGCCAAGGGGTTGATGAACCGGGCCCATGCCTACAAGGCCGCGGTCGATGAAAACGCAAAGACCGGCGAGGACCCGGATTACGGTATCACCATGGGGTTGTTCTGCTACCCGGTCCTGATGGCTGCCGATATCCTCATGTTCAATGCCCAGCGCGTGCCGGTTGGCAAGGACCAGGTGCAGCACCTGGAAATGGCTCGCGATATCGCCCAGCGCTTCAATCACCGCTACGGTGACCATTTCGAGCTGCCCGAGGCCGAGGTCGACGAGCATGTCGCCACACTGCCCGGAACTGACGGGCGCAAGATGTCGAAGAGCTACGACAACACCATTCCGCTGTGGCTGCCGGAGAAGAAGCTTCGCAAGGCGATCATGAAGATCAAGACCAATTCGCTCGAACCGGGTGAGCCCAAGGATCCGGACACCGCTTCGGTCTACTCGGTATACGCCGCATTCGCCACGCCGGCGCAACGTGAAAACATGCGCAAGGCTTTTGCCGACGGCATTGCCTGGGGCGAGGTCAAGCAGCAGTTGTTCGAGTTGATCAATGCCGAGCTCGAGGCCCCGCGCGAGCGCTACGAGGCGCTGATCAACAATCCCGACAAGGTGGAGAAGGAACTTCGACGTGGCGCCGAGCGGGCGCGTGAGATTTCACGACCGTTCATTGCCGAGCTTCGCGATGCCATCGGCATACGCTCACTCGGATGACCGGGCGGTTGATCGACTGGTCTCCACCGGGGCTTGCGGTGGTCGATGGCCGCGTGTTCCCCGCACGCCATGTCTGGTGTGTGGGTCGCAACTACGCAGAGCATGCGCGAGAGATGGGTGCCGACCCCAAGTCGGGATCTCCGGTGTTCTTCAGCAAGCCGGCGAGCGCCCTGGTCAACGTCGATAGCGTCGATTACCCGGCCAACACCGATTCACTGCATCACGAGGTCGAACTGGTTGTGTTGCTGGGGCAGGGCGGGCGCAACCTGACTCCTGCCGACGCTCTGAAACTCGTTTTCGGTTATGCCGTGGGTGTCGACCTGACCCGGCGCGACGTTCAGGCCCGGGCCAAGCAGGCCGGTCACCCGTGGGAGATGAGCAAGGGTTTCGACCAGTCCGCACCGATCGGCCGCATCGCCCCGGCCGAAAAATGGAGCCCCACCGCGGATTCGAGAATCGAGTTGCAAGTCAACGGCATGGTGCGGCAGCAGGCCGAGCTGGGCGATATGATCTGGCCGGTGGCGGAGTTGATCGCCCGGCTTTCGGATGAGATCACACTCAATGCCGGTGACGTGCTGTTCACCGGCACACCGGCCGGTGTCGGTGATCTCGAGGCCGGCGATCACGTGCTGGCCAGGATTGCGGGGCTGCCCGAACTGGTGTTCGCCGTCCGTGGCGCCGGCGCGGTGGGCTGAAACCTCGGGGTTGCACTTGCCTGTTCCTGCTGTGTCATCGAGAGGTTGAAAGGGATAAGAGATGCAAATTGCTGTTTTTGTTGATTTCCTGATTCTCCTTCCGGTAATGCTGTTTCTGTTGTGGCTGTACTGGTATACGGCTCCCGGCGACCGCTTGCCTCGACAAAGAGGGGCGGACATCGTTCTGGTCCTGCTGGCATGCGCGGTGACCGGAGGGGTGTTCGCCGGGCTGCACGGCGGGCTGGACATCGAAGGCATGGACCGGAGTATCATTGTGGTGGCTGCGTCCTACCTCACCTTCATTGCATCGATGGGCGCGAGCTGGTTGGTCCGCTGGCGACTGAATGTCCGGTACACGTATCGCCCGTCGCGGCGCGAGGGAAGCTGACGACTTTCAGTACTGTGCGGATTTGTATCGCCGATGACTTGTGTACAGGAGGGGAAATCGTTTGACTGCTGATCAAACCCGCTCCATAGAATCATTGCTGCAGTTTCTCAAGCAGGCCGGCATGGAAGGCCTGATCAACCCGGCGGTGGCGCGGGCGCGACGCAACGCCATCGCCCAGTTGTCCGGGGAGCTGACGCCGGAGGAGTCCGGCGACGTGGCGCGTATCGATGTCGACGATCTGGCGTCTCGATTTCACAAGCTGGAAGGCTCCAGTATTCGCATGGAGGCGCTTGAGCTCTACACCGAGCGATTCCGGATGGCGCTGACCGACTACCTGGCCTGGCTCGACAATCCGTCTGGTTTCGTCAGCGTCGGTGGAGAAAGAAAACGTGCGGTCACTCGCGGGTCACTGACGCGAGAGCAGGAAGTTGCCGAACGCATCACACTCGAGGCAACCGATAACCCCTCCAACATCATTCCCATCGCCCTGCGGCCGGAGGTCTCGGTATATCTGGCCAACCTGCCGCTGGATCTCAGTCCGGCGGAGGCTGACAAGATTGCCCGTGTGGTTCGGGCCTTCGCCGTCAACGGTGATGAAGGTGACGGTACGGAGCACGGTGCATGAGTCGCCTGTTCATCATCACGCTGATGGTGATCTTCGCATTGTGCGGAGTCGGGTTGTGGCTGTTTTTCATTCTGGGCACGACCGAGGGACCGTTTCGCGAGGAGCTGGTACCGGAACTGGTCGTGTTCTGTATCGAGGCTTTCATCCTGGTCGGCCTGCTCGGTCTGATCCAGCGTTACCTCGAAAATCGGCGTCGACGGCAGATGTGGCTCAGCCTGCGCGGGTCCTTTCGCGATCTGCTGTCGCTGATGGACATCGCGTTTCTGGAGCCCAACGCCGAACCGACATCTTCTCGCGAGCTGGAAGCCGATCCCCGGGTGATCGGTGACCTGCTATATGAGCTGGAACGAAAACACCCGGATCTGGACAGTCTTGTGGCGCTGAAAATGGAAGGGCAGGAGTCGTTGCCTCTGACCCGCAGCCTGGTGGGGGTGGCAGCGCAGTTATCCGCCACGCACATGAACTGGTGGATCGCCATCGTCGACAGTATCCACCGCCTGGCGACAGCCCGGGATCGAACCGGCATCGAGGCCAGCGTGCACGAGATGCTGATCAATATCCAGGAGTTCGATCGCCTCGACCTCCGAACCTGATCAACCCTTTCCGCGGGTGCGGGTCTTGTTCTTTTTTGCGTTCTTTTCCATGAATGAGACGATCATGCCCGCAACATCCTTGCTGGTTGCCGTCTCGATTCCCTCCAGGCCAGGCGAGGAATTGACTTCCATGACCAGCGGGCCGTGATTGGAGCGCAGCAGGTCGACGCCGGCGACATTCAGCCCCATGACCTTGGCGGCTCGGACTGCGGTGGAGCGTTCCTCCGGAGTGATCTTGATCAGGGAAGCGGTGCCGCCGCGATGCAGGTTGGAGCGGAATTCACCCGGTTTGGCCTGGCGCTTGATGGCGGCGACGACCTTCTCGCCGACCACGAAGCAGCGGATGTCGGCGCCGCCGGCTTCCTTGATGTATTCCTGCACCATGATGGAGACGTTCAGACCCATGAAAGCTTCCAGCACGCTTTCGGCCGCCTTGCGCGTTTCGCATAGCACCACGCCGATGCCCTGCGTCCCTTCCAGCAGCTTGACCACCAGCGGCGCGCCGCCGACCATTTCGATGACATCGCCGATATCGGCAGCCGCCCGGCAAAACCCGGTGACCGGCATACCGATACCCTTGCGGGAAAGCAATTGCAGCGATCGCAGCTTGTCCCGGGAGCGGGTCACCGCCACGGACTCGTTGAGCGGGAACGTGCCCATCATCTCGAACTGGCGTAGCACGGCCGTGCCGTAGAAAGTGATCGAGGCACCGATTCGCGGAATCACCGCGTCGAACGGCTCGAGCTGGTGACTGCGGTAGTGGATGGTCGGGCGATGCGAAGCGATGTTCATGTAGCAGCGCAGGGTGTCGACGACCTCGACCTCGTGACCCCGCTCGCGGGCCGCCTCCATCAGGCGGCGGGTGGAGTAGATTCTGCGGCTGCGCGAAAGAATGGCGATACGCATGGTCGTCGGACTCCGGCCGTGATCAATCGAGACGAGGTTTGCCCTGCAGGAACGTTCGCGCCGGATAAACCAGGGCGTGGTTCTCCATCGCGGTGCGTCCCAGCAGCATACGGTAGCGCATTTTCTCGCGGTTGGTGAGGGTAATGTCGACTTCCCAGCGCGAGTGTCCGATGACCAGTGGTGTGCGGATGGTGCAACGTTCCTCGAACTTGCCGGAGGTGTTGCGTACGCGTCGATGCACCAGGAGGTCCGCTTCGCAGCGTTGCCAGCGATCCGGCTCGGGATGCCCCATGTGGACATGAAAAATGACGCGCCGTTGCCCGTCGATCTCGATCGGCTGGATGTCGCTGGCGTGCAGGGCGCAGGACTTGGCCCCGGTATCGACTCGCGCACGCAGCTTCTGGATTCCCAGTTCGGGGAGCGCGACCCACTCGCAGGCGCCGATGATCATGTTGGGAGCAATGTGCTTGTTCATCGGCCGCCTGCCATTGAAAGTATGGTTGGTCTCACACGGGCTCTCGGAGCTGCAGGGCCCGCAGAGTGGATAAAGAATATCGCAAACTCCGCGGGCCCTGCGTGCTGGCGTCACTGCCTGGGCAGTTTCAGGTGCCGGGCTGTCCTACTCGGCCTTCGCCAGGTCGTCGAGCATGGCCTTCAGGAAGCGAGCGGCTTCACCGCCGGTACACGCGCGATGATCGAAGGTCAACGACAGCGGGATCATCCGGTGCACTTCCACGCCACCGAGTACCGGGACGACTTCATTGCGCAGGGCACCGGCGGCGACGATGGCGACGCACGGCGGGGTGATGACCGGGGTCGCGTAGCGACCGGCGAACTTGCCGAAGTTCGACAGGATGATGGTGTAATCCTTGAGGTCTTCCGGTGGAATCGAACGATTCTGAACGTTATCGCGCAACCGGTTGATTTCATTGCGAAGTCCGGCTTTGTCGGCCTTGTTGACGTCACGCAGGGCGGCCACGAACAGGCCGTCGGGAGTATCGACTGCCATGCCCACGTGCATGTTCTTGTGCACCATGCGCATTTCCTGTTCACCATCGAACCAGCCGTTGAGACCCGGTTCGGCCTGTGCGCCGGCCCACAGCGCACGCAACAGTCGCACCGTGATGTCTTCCCCGGGGCGCCAGGCATGAATGTCGGCATCGTCCATGAGCGTGGTCGGAACCACGGACTTGTGCGATTCGCTCATCACTCGGGCCATCGTGCGGCGGGTACCGCGCACCGGTTCCCAGTCCCCGCTCGGCGGCTGCGCGGCCGGCTGCTGCCGGGATGGTTCCGGTGCGGGCTCCTGGCGGACTTCCGGTTCCGGGCGAGCCGAAGGCTGAGGCGATGGCTCGCTTGTACGCGGTTTCGCCGACGCGGTACCCTCCTCGGCGGCCTTGCGCACGTCCGCTGCCGTGACGACACCGTCGGCACCGCTGGCCTGCACCGCGGAGAGGTCGACCTTGAGCTTGCGCGCCAGAGCGCGCACGGCCGGCGTCACCTTCACACCGCCGACGGTAGAGGTCTGCTCGCGCAGCACTTCGCCCCCGGCCTGCATCTTGCCCACCACGGTTCCGGAATCTTCGCGCTCTTCCGGCTCCGCTGGTTTGCTCTCGGCACTGTCGCCGGCGTCCGTCTCTTCTTCCGTGGAGCGCGCCTCGGTGGCCGGCGGTTCACTTTGCGAGGTTTCCTCGGCGCCGGCTTCACCCTCGACCTGGAACTCGGCCAGGGGTGCGCCCGTCTTGATCACGTCACCGGGACCGCCGTGGAACTTGACCACCTTTCCGGTGAACGGGCTGGGGACCTCGACGACGGCCTTGGCCGTTTCCATCGAAACCAGCGGCTGGTCAACCTTGACCTCGTCACCTTCGTTGACCAGCCATTCGACGATTTCGGCATCCGGCAAACCTTCGCCGAGATCGGGCAGATTGAAAACCTTCATGACACCTCCAGAACCTGTTGAGCGGCATGCACGATGCGCTTGGCGCTCGGCATGTACTTCATTTCGTTGCGATACAGCGGCATGATCACATCATAGCCGCATACCCTCTTGACCGGCGCGTGCAGGTGCCAGATGCCCGCATCGGCCAGGCCGGCGGCAATCTCGCTGGCTACGCCGCAATGCCTTGGCGCTTCCTGGATGATCACGCAACGGCCTGTGCGTTCGACCGACTCGATGATGGTCTCCATGTCGAGTGGACTGATCGTGGCTACATCGATGACTTCCACGCTGACGCCCTGTGACTCGAGCTGGTCGGCAGCCTGCATGGTTTCCTTGACCATCGACCCCCAGGTCACCAGGGTGATGTCGTTGCCGTCGCGCAGGGTGTAGCAGACATCAAGCGGCAGTTCCTCGCCGTCGTCGACGACCTCTTCCTTCTGCCAGCGGTAGATCCGCTTGGGCTCCATGAAGATGACCGGATCCGGATCGCGGATGGCGGCCAGCATCAGGCCGTAGGCGCGCGAGGGCGACGAAGGAATCACGACCCTGACACCCGGCATGTGAGCAAACAGCGCCTCGGGGCTTTCGGAGTGATGCTCGGGTGCGTGAATGCCGCCACCGGACGGGAAGCGAAGCACCATGGGGCAGGACAGTCGTCCACGCGTGCGGTTACGCATGCGACCGGCGTGACACATGATGTGGTCGATCATGGGCATGGTGAAGCCGCAGAACTGGGCCTCGGCCACAGGCTTCATGCCTTGCGTACCCATGCCGACAGTCATTCCGGCGATCATGACCTCGGCCAGCGGCGTGTCGATGACCCGGTCGTCTCCAAAACGCTTGTGCAGGCCGGCGGTGGCGCGGAATACGCCGCCGTTGACGCCCACATCCTCGCCCAGCACGACGACGGAGGGGTCTTCTTCCATGGCGCGGGCCAGGGCCATCGTCACGCCATCAATGAGAGTGATCTCTGCCATCAGTGATGTCCTCCGTCTTCCGGGAATTGCTCGGCGTAGGCACGCTGTTCTGCAAGGTCGTGGGGCAGTTCGGCATACATGTAGTCGAACATTGCGGTCACGCCCTGCGGGTTGTTGTCGACCTGGTCGACGTACTCGTCGGCGGCCTGCTGAACCCACTGGCTGCATTCTTCGAGGAGTTCGGCCTCGCGCTCCTCGTTCCAGGCGCCCTGGTCGATCAGATAGGCCTTGAGCCGCTTGACCGGCTCCTTTTCCCAGGCCTCCTCGACTTCCTCGTTGGGGCGGTAGCGGCGGGCGTCGTCGGCAGTGGTGTGATCGCTCAGGCGATAGGTCATCATTTCGATGACGAAGGCACCCTTGCCGGCACGGGCCGCGTTGACCGCCTTGTCCATGGCCCAGAGGCAGGCGATCAGGTCGTTACCGTCGACCTGGATGCTGGGCAGGCCACCGGCGATCCCTTTCTGTGCCAGGGTCGCGGCCGTGTTCTGCTTCTGGCGCGGCACGGAAATCGCCCACTGGTTGTTGACGATGACCAGCACCAGCGGCAGTTTCCATGCACTGCCGGCATTGATGGCTTCCAGAAAATCGCCCTTCGACGAGCCGCCGTCGCCGACGACCGACACCGCGACACGCTCCTCGCCGCGCAGCTTGTAGGCCAGCGCGGCACCTGCCGCGTGCAGGCACTGCGTGGCAATCGGCACGCACCAGGCGAAATCGTGCTTCGGCCCGGAAAAGTCGCTGCCGCGTTCATCGCCGCCCCAGTACATCAGCACTTCGGACATTTTCACGCCACGATAGAACTGCGCGCCGTATTCGCGGTACATCGGGGCAAAGCAGTCCTCCTCGCGCATGGACGCGCCGATCGAGATGTGAGCGGCTTCGTGTCCCAGGCATGAAGCATAGGTGCCCAGTTTGCCGGTACGTTGCAGGGCAACCGCCTTCTTGTCGAAGGTTCGGGTCAGTACCATGAGCTTGTAGAGCTCGACCAGCCGATCGTAGTCCCGGGCCAGAGCCGGCACCTGCTGGTCTTCCACGAGCTTGCCGTCTGGCTTCAGGAACTGGAAATAGTCCACCTTGAAGGCGGCGACAGTCTG
>SL_3KL_010_SEDDRAFT_10006041_pt1 | contig 10844 bp, 8 predicted proteins | sample SodLakKL_010_SED_2_FD_10381 | JGI IMG/M metagenome (IMG submission 10381)
CAGCATTTTCTGATACAGCGCAAGTGATTCTTTTGTGCCCAGCTTTTCGACCACCGAGTTGTCGGGCCAAAGGTCAACGAAGGCGAACCGGCGTCGGATGGCCACGTCGAGTATGGCAATGCTCCTGTCGGCGGTGTTCATTGTACCGAGTATGTGCAGGTTCTTAGGCAGTGAGAGTTTTGGTCCGATTCCTTCGTACTCATAATTCAACCTGACCTCCCTGTCATCGTAAGGCTCCAGGCAAAAGATGGCCTCACCCAGCACTTTTGCCAGGTCGGCCCTGTTGATCTCGTCAATGACCAACAGGTAGTTTTGTGAGGCATTGTTTTTTGCTGCCTCAACGGCTTCGAGCAAACTCCCTTTTTTCAATGCAAATGATAATCCTACTTGCTTATTGCCCGATGTTTCGGGAAACAAGCCCCCAATAAATGTTTCGTAGGTTGTATTGGGATGAAATTGAATGCTGGTGCCGTTGCCCAGATAATGCTCCTTGAGCAGTATTTGAGAAAGGCGTGTCTTTCCAGTGCCGGGAGGGCCCTGCAAAATCACAAAGCGCCTTGCTTTTAGCAAGTCGAGAACCTCTTGCGCATCCGTTTTGGGTATAAGGAAATTGAAATACTTCGACTTCAGCTCCGTGTGTTCATTTTTCCAGGAGGTCAATGGCAGGCAATTGCGTTCTTCGAAATGCAGGTCAAGGAACACTTTGAGTGCTTGCTCCAGGACATTGGATTTGCCTTCGCAAAAACCATATATCTCTTTTCCATACTTGGTAAAAATCGCATGATAATGCGGGAAGTTATGCTGGACATTTTCCGGCACGCCCTTATCNATGCGCAGGGCTTCCTGCTTAGCCCAGGCGATGGGTTTCCCGTTTTCCTTGCCTCCAAACTCGTAGTTTAGCCACTTTGCTATGGCGTTCACCTTCCTGGAATGGCCGGGCTTGCCGAGGATGTGCTCGTCGGGGCTCAGACCCATTGTGCCCACGACCAAGGCGATCATTGGAGGGCCGTTTTTAACTGGGAATATAACGAAGCTCATCCCGGAATAGCCGCCGGAATCAGGCGCGCTGGGGTTGATGATGGCAGAGAATGGCACATTTTTGTCGCCATCGAGCTTTGGCGTTCGGAATTTCACCGTATCGCGAGCGTTTTTACCATATCTGCCATCTGGTGCTCCGAAGAGCTCTTCAAGGGCAGTTTTTGATTCGTCGTGCCAGGTGGCTGTATCGTATGGGTTGGAGCAGAGTTGAATGAGTTTTTGCATGGAAAGATGTTTGTTTTTGATATGACGTATGACAGCTATTGTTTATAAAAACTATGTTCGCAAGAGGGCTATCTGGACTAAATCATCCATTACTTCAAAATCAACTATTTTATTCTTTATAAGGTCTTAGTGCATCCTTTCTGAGGCCTTAAATTTTTAACCGTTAAGTAATTTATATGCGACCGTAAACATAGTTAAAAAACTGACAACGTCTAAAGGGCTAACTGCCCTTATTGTCATTTTCAATAAGCGTTTCAGAGTATATTTCTCGTTTTGGGCGTAAGGTATGACCATTGACCGTCAAAACATGTCGTTGGTGCTCTTTTTTACGCATACCGCTCACCATTCAATCATATTGCACCAGCGTCTCCCGCAGCTTCTCCTGGATCTCAACGGCCAGCCAGTCAGGCTCCAGCACCTTCACGGCCGGGCCGAAAAAGAGAATGCGTTGCGTCAACTCGTAGTTCGGCGTTACAAACAGGCTGATCCGGAACTCCTTCCTGTCGTCTGCCAGGGTTTCCTGGGAATGATGCAAGGGCAGCGCCTTCACGTATTTGCCCTGCAGGCGCGTAAAGGAAAGGACAATTCGCTGCGGTTTGTCCGTGTTGTAATTGATGCCAATGGTATTCCTAAAAAGCTCCAGCGGATCGGTGCCGGCATTGTGCTCAAAGACCCTGTCGCTGACCACCAGGTCGTGAATCCTGTCTATGCCGTAGATCCTGAAGTCATCGTCGGGCTGCTTCAGCCCGGCCACATACCACCGGTTGCGGTATTCCTTCAATAAATAAGGCTTAAGCGTATGTTTCCGAACCTCGCTCGACTGGTATTTTTCATGGGAAAAGGTGATGATGCGCCGGTTGCGAATGGCAAAAAGAATGGACTTCAGGTGCTCACTGCCACGCATCTCGCCCTGCGACTCAAAATCGATGTATTCCAGCGCATCCTTGCTCTCCTTCAAGCTTTCCGTGAGCAGCTCCGCCGTGTTGACAATCTCAAGGAAACGAAGGAATTTCTCAATGTCGAGGCTTTTCTCCCGGTCAATGAAATAGCCACTGCGCAGGTGGTCATAGGCAATTTCAATGCCGAAATCATAACGTATCTGCTCGATGTCCCGCTGAATGGTGCGGTCAGAAACCTCAAACCCCTGATCGAACAGAACTTCCTGTATCCTGCGAAAGGAAGGGTAAAAATTGCGGCTCGTCATCTCAATGATAAGCCCGTAACGCCTGATGGTGCCGTGTTTTGACATGTCTGAATACTGTTTTTGTATATAATTATGCTATATGGATACCTTATCAACCCTCTTCCATACAAAGCTATGGATTTTTTAACCGGTTGCTCAATTTGTATCCCAAAACATGCTTTTCCAGAATGGCAGATGCTTCATTGACGCGTTGATCGCAGGGAAAGACCCGAGTACCAAAAAAAACAGACCGGCAATAAATATCGCTGGTCTGTTTTGCCATATATGGCTAAAATCCCTTGCCGTTTTCCTTTTTTTACAAAGAAAAACGCATTCCTATGAAGAGAAATGAAAAGGGTAACCCTGGTAAGCCGCTACTTGTCTATCTCAAAGGAAATTTTCGCGTTTACGGCATAGGAAACAATTTTGTTGTTCTCCACATTCGCATTCATATGCTTGATATAAATGGACTTAATGTTTTTAACCGTTTTTGCAGCTTCGTTAACTGCATTTTCCGTGGCTTCGGTGAATCCTTTGTCTGATACGCCAATTACTTCAATTATCTTAACAATCATAATACATTCCTCCTATTTTTGGTTGATGAATAATTTGTTGCCCATACAGAGGAAAAAATCATACCAAATCATGTTCTGATCACAAACCCGTGTGTTTGAAGTCATATCACACTAATAATCAAATTTCTAAGATTTTTCTGTAGTCTTTGCATGTCTGCAATGGTGTGGAAAAAAGTCTACAGCGCGCACTTGGTGCTTTGGGCATCCGTTGCCACAACCAGTTTCACTCCAGCACCTTCTCCAGCTTCCCGGCAAACACGCCGATGTCTTCCATGGTGAAGATCAGCGGGCTCTTCCTGCCGTCGAGGGTGAGCTGCACGGTGTGGTCTTCCACGGAGAGGGTGACGTCGAGCACGCGGTTGAGGCGATACGACCGGCTGCCGCTGTCGACGATGAGCAGGCGCTTGTCGCAGAGGTAGATGTCGCCCTCCATGTCGGTGTCGTAGCCGATCTCCTTGTAGCGCACGCCCTGGCGCTGGTACGAGCGCATGATCTTCTCCCTGAGCAGACGGCCCCTGGTGTGATGGTAGCAGACCTCATTGTTTTTGAGCCGGATGTCGACATCCACAGGCTCCATCGGCGCCTCCATCGCCTCGCGAAACCGGCACATCCGGTCGATAAGCTCCAGCTCCCGGGCGATACGGGCATCGTCGATGGCAAGGTCTTCCTGCAGGCGACGCAGCTGCTCCTCCTCTTCCCGGCTGATCACGTGGTCCTCCATCACGGCATCCAGGAAGCTGCCAAAAGCCTCCGCCTTCATCTGCTCCCGGTCGTTGCGGGGCACCCCCACCCGGGCTTCCAGCTGCCGGAGCTCCTCAGGCAGGATGTAGTCCGGGTCTTCGAAATAGGCATCCAGGAACAGGGCCATCACCTGGTGGTCGAGCCAGCGGCGATAGGCGACAGGGAGGCTGGCCTGCTGATGCCTCTCCAGGAGGGCCGGCACATCCTGTTTCTCCTCCAGGCCGCCATCGATCGCCCGGAACAGCTTCCTCGCCTCCTGCCGGTACTTCTCGTGCTTCTGCTTGTCAAGGTAAGCACCGGCAAAGAAGATCACCGCAGGAAGCACGAACACCCAGTGGTTGTTATAAATCCACACCAGGATCATCAGCACGCCAAGTAACACCAAGGGGGTCATCAGGCTGCCCTTGTCGGGCAATGCCGGGGCACCAACCTCCTGAGGTGCTGCCTCCCCGGAGCCCTTCCGGTAAGTCAGTCCGGTATCAACAAAATAACGTACCTCTTCGCCGCGACCGGCCGGGCGCTGCCCTCCCCTGCCCTTTTTGGCGTATTTCCGGTAATACAGGCCCTGCCGCCCACCGTGGACATAGGCTCCCCGCCGACTCAAGCCGACACGGGCGCCCTTGATGCCTCCCGAAAGGCCCAAACCACCCTTCGAAAGATTCAGCCGCAATGGACCGCTGTTGAAGTGCTTGCGTAAATAAAATGCCATGGTAATTAATTGATTAATGTGCTAATGTCAATTGTCATCACCGTGATGTTGTCGTGACCGCCGGCGCGGTTGGCGCGCTTCACCAGGCGCGTGACATCGTTCTTGCGTTGTTCCGTCTCTATTTCCTGGTTGCTGAGCATGTCGCTCAGGCCGTCGGTGCAGAGGAGGAAGCGGTCATGCAGCTGCACATCGGTGATCTCCTCCACCTCCAGGTAAGGTTGACTGCAGGGGCCGAGGCAGTTGGTCAGCGCTCCGGGAATGGCAAAAGCGTGGCTATCGCCGGTACTCCGGTGATCGATGGTCAGCTGCCGCATCCTGCCATTGCGGATGTGGTACAAGCGGCTATCGCCCGCGTGGAAGCGAAACAGGCGGTCGCGATGGATGAGCAGACCGCACAGCGTGGTGCCCAGGCCTTTCTTGTTGGGATCTTCCACGCCGATGGACTGAAGCTGCGTGTGGGCTTCCTGAAACCAGGCCTTCAGGGAATCTGCTACCGCATCGCCCTCCAGCTCTGCAGATAACTCTCCGACGTAGTCGCGAAGGCTCGCCAGCACCGTCTTGCTGGCCACATCTCCNGCCGGATGACCGCCCATGCCGTCAGCCACGGCAAATACCAGCACCTCTTCTTCCTGGTACACGTCCTGGCGGTGATCATCCATAAAGACGGTTTCGTGCATCAGCAGGCAGTCTTCGATACGCTCACGGGCCTTACCCACATCGCTGGCGGCATCCACCTCCACACGCATCTTATGCAAAAACTCCCGGCCATCCGGCTGGAGGTAATCCTCCCGTAAGAGCTCCAGGTTCCTGACCTCCGAGCTGTACCATACCTTGAAACGCGCTTCATCAAAAAGATAAAACACCAGGGGCTCGTCACCGATGATGCCCTTAAAACGCCCGTCGACGGAAGGATGGAGTTCAGGCAGTCCGGCGACCCATACGGCCTCATAGCTGCTGCCATCCTGCAAGGTGACCCGGATCAGGGCATCGTTTTCCTGCAATCCGTGTTTCTTAATGAACTCGCTAAATGTGGACTTTCTCATCTTTTCCATGTTAGAAAGATAATGAATTTATCTTTCGTGCACAATTTATCAGCAAGATAGGATCACGGGTGCGACAAAAAGCGTCGTAGGGCCGGTTATTAAGGGAAAAGGGGGTTACCGGTATTCGCGCCTCAGGGCGTCTTCCTGCATCTGATACCGGCGCAGCCAGCGGTTAAGCAAGCCCAGGAAGATGGCCAGGGAAAAAAAGAAAAAGATCTCGAAGATCCCTGTGTTCCCAAAGAGAAAGAAGAGGAAGACAGAACCACCCACCACCACGTAGAGCATCCATAACGACCGTACGCTGACTTTTTTGTTTTCGTATTCCAGGTGGCGGATGAAAAGGTAGAGGGAGGAGGTAAGGCTCAGGCCGAATGCGATGGCAGCCACGGCATGCAGTCGTTTCAGGATGGGAAGGTGTTCCATGGCAGGGATGGCCACGGTGAGGACCAGGAAGATCAGCGACCAGATCAGCAGGCGGCGGGCCCGGCGGTTATGGAAAGACCTAAGTACATATAGCCGGATCACGTAAAAGGTAATGAGCAATCCCGTGACCACGCCCCAGATGATGAAGTTGAGACGGTAGCCCAGCTTATTGCCGATCATGCTTAAGGTATATTCAAACGGCGAGACCCGGGTGGCAAAAAGGTAGGTGTATAATGGGATCATGATCAGGGCAAAGATGGCCAGGTAGGTGATGCGATCGCGCATCAGCCGCTTGTGTGTAAACCACTTTCTGATCGTTTGCATCCCAAAATACAGATTAATGAGAGCCGGTATGCTGCCACGCACCATACCGGCCGAAGTTTGCTCATGCAAAAATAATGGTTTCAGCTGGATTTACACGTAGCCTTTCAGCATGACGTGCCGGTAGAGCCGCTTCAGTCCGTGCACCTTAAACTGCCACCAGATCCAGGTCTCTTTGGTGGAGTTGTAGATCCACTCGTTGACCAGGTTGCCTTCGTAGTCGAATTCGAACATCATGCAGCGGCCGTAGCGGGTGAGCAGCGGACAGCCGGAGGTGCCGTCGTATTTGGCCACCGGCTCCCTGTCGAGGGCCAGGTCGAGCATGTTGGCCACCACCACGGGAGCCTGCTTGCGGATCGTGGCCGCGGTCTTTGCCGCGCCCGTTGCGGCGCCGTCGCCAATGCCAAAGATGTTGGGATAGTGCGTATGCTGCAGGGTCTCAGGGTCGACAGACAGCTGGCCGCCAATGCCTTCGCGGGTCAAAGGTCCTTCACGCACAGGCTGCGGCGTGCGGAACCCGGGAACGAGGTGCAACAGGTCATAAGGCTTGCGTACCTCGCGCATGCTGCCATCACCAAGCTCCTCCTCGAAGATGGCCACACGCCCGCCAACATCAATTGCTTTGATGGTGTGATTGTAGTGGTTGTTGATGCCGCGTGCCTCAATAAGTGGCTTCACAGCATTGTCCACATCTGGCACCGGCGGGAAAAGTGTATGCCGCTGGGTGTAAAAGTCAACTTCGACCTTGTCGCGTATCCCGGCCGAACGCCAGTAATCCTCACTGAGCCAGGTGATCTTCTGGGGCGCTCCCCCGCACTTCACATAACCGCGCGGATAAGTGCCTACCAGCTGTCCGCCCCGGAAATCCTGCATCAGCTTGTTGTATTTGATGCTCTGATCCAGGTCATAAATGGTAGCGACATGATTCGACGCCAGAGCCTCGTGGAAATTCTCCACCGAGTTGGGATTCATCTGTATGCCCAGGCCAACGACCAGGTAGTCGTATTCCACCGCATCACCGCCCCTGGTAATCACCCTGTTCCGGTCGGGTTCGAAATGCGCCACGGCATCATGCACCCACTTCATGGAAGATTGCATCAAATCCTGTTGCCTCCATTTCGCCTCTTCCGGCTTGTACACGCCGGCACCGACCAAAGTGTAACCGGGCTGGTAATGGTGCTCCGCATTGGGCTCGATCACGGTGACATTCGCCTCGGGCATGGCCCGCAGCAACCGGGCTGCCACGGTCAGGCCGCCTACGCTGCCACCAGCAACCACAAAGCGAACGTTCTTGATCTTTGCCGCCTCGGAGGCCGGGATACGCAGACTGCGCGTGTATCCGTAACCGCCTATGGCACCGCCTGCCACCAGGGCACCGCCACCAATACCGATGTACTTCAGGGCCTGGCGACGGCTCATGCCGCTGCCACCAGATGCATCATCCTGATCATCTCCATCAGTGCCTTGCGTATCCCCCTGCCCGGCAGATGCATGGCCCGTTTGTTGGTCCGGCAACTGACCGCCGGACCCCCTGCCCTCTTCGCGGTCAGCATTGTTTTCAAAATGCTTTTCTTCAGACATAATGTGTTTTTATGGATTATTGAGATGGTTAAGATACGACATTCTAATATGAAATACAAATATATGTATATGGATATATGCATGCTATGGTTTTAATTATTTTTAACACTGTTATAGTGAAAGGCAAATAGTGTCCCTGGAAGGAGATGCAGCCGATGCCCGGCACCTGCAACGTGTCTGACGAAGCAGTTTCGCCCCGCTGATCCAGCAGGGAAATATTCTTTAATACGTCATGGCCTCAGAAATGGATCCTTGTGGGAAATATTCTTTAATACGTCATAGCATCAGAAATGGATCCTTGTGGGAAATATTCTTTAATACGTCATAGCATCAGAAATGGATCCTTGTGGAAAATATGCCTTAATACGTCATAGCCTCAGAAATAGATCCTGTAGGTCATCATGGGCATAAAGCCCATCTGGTAGGCAGTAGTTACCTTAGATTCGGCGTTGTTCCAGTTCTCTGTGAAGATGTTTTGCTGGTTTGTGAGGTTCTGCAGGTCTATCCCCCATTCCTGGTTGATGTTTTGACCGTTGAGCCGGAAGGTGAGCCGGGCATTTATTCTGAAATAATCGGGATACCTGTTTTCGTAGGCGCGCGACCAATCGTACACGACACCCTGCTTTTCCGCTGAAGCCTCTGCGTCGATGGGGAGGTACCTGTTGCCACCGGCATAAACCACATTGGCGTCTAAGGATAACAAAGATCGATTTCCGAGCTGCCACTCATATCCGCCCAGAAGGTTGAAAACAAAATTGTTGTTGAAGACCGAATTGCGCCACACCTCGTCGTAACCTCTGTATCCGGCATCGAATACCGAAGCCGTGAACAGATAATAGAAGCCGTCTTGCAGGAATTTTTCCAGCGTCAGCTCCATGCCTTTATTCTCACCTGTACCTTCATTGACCATCTCATGAAAAACATGCATCGCAAATCCGCCACCCTGGCTGAGCAATGAATATTCGGGCTGCCGGTGCGACACAGGGATATCATACAACCTTTGATAGTACAATTCAGCCTTTATCCGATGCCCTTCGCCTAATAGCCGGTCGTAGCCACCAACCAGGTGGATACTCCTTGAAAAATCCAGATCCCTGTTCGTTTGCTGGTAAATCTCTTGCACCGTATCGATCAGCTCTTCCATGAAGTATACTCCATGCATCTGGCTATGCAGTCCGGCGCCCAGATTTACGGATTGCCCTTCCCTGAAGCTCCATTTTAGCCCCAGGCGCGGTTCAAGCGCACGGCTGTCGTTCAGGAAGAGGCGCGAAGCATGCACCCCGGTGTTCATGCTAACGTCATTGGAAAAGCGATGCTGCCAGTCGACATATATCCGGGCCATGTGAAAGTTTCCCTTGGTGTTCATATAGTAGAAATAGGCATCCCGGGTTTCCGCATACTCTTCTCCCACGTATTTAATGTCATAATAGTCATACACGAACCCGGCCTGGATGAAGTTCCTGGAATTAAGACGATTGGCATATTTCACCGACACGGTGTGTTTGATCTCATGGTCCCGTTCAATGACTTGCTTCTTATCAGGGCTAACCGACAGGTCATACATGTCTGTTTTATTCTGAATGCCCGTGATGGCGAGGCTGGTGGTAAGCCTGGCATCCTCAGAAAAGAAATGCAGGTGGCTGAGGCCGGCCACACCGGTCCTGGCACCAAAATACAAATCTATCCCTGAGAAGCCGTATTGCGCATCATCCCCTTCGCTGTCAAGCATTTCAATATAGCTATCGCCGCCGAGGCCGAATAAGGTAATGCGTCCGTTATTGGTCGGAAAGTTGAATTTAAAGGAAAGGTCTTTGTATTCCGGGATGGCTGTTCCGGTTCCGAAGCTCATCCCAAGGGCATGCAAGGCTTCCATGGTGCTGTAACGCGCATTGATAAGGTAAGAGGAACGGCTGTTTGCGGAGAAGGGCCCTTCGGCTCCCAGCTCAAAACCATTAAACCCGACCTGTCCCATGTATTCACGCTGTTCGTTGTTACCGTTGCGCATCCGCAGATCAAAGGCGCCGGCCAGGGCGTTGCCGAACTCGGCCGGGAATGCCCCCGTGTAAAAGTCGGAGTTGGTGAGCAAGTTGTTGTTCAGCATGCTCACCGGGCCGCCCGTTGACCCCATCGACCCAAAATGGTTGGGATTGGGAATGTCAATACCCTCCAGTCGCCAAAGCAAGCCGGAAGGCGAATTGCCCCTGATCACGATGTCGTTCCGCTGATCGGAGGGAGCACTTACCCCGGCATAATTGGAGGCCATCCGGGAAGGGTCTCCCAGGCTGCCGGCAAAACGTTCTGTTTCTTCTACGGTAAACGAACGCGCACTCACCAGGGCAAGCTCATTGATGGGTTGATCCTTACGTGTATCCGGCCTGACTTCCACATCTGTCAGTTGCGTGACCGTTTCTTCCATCCGAACGGTAATCACAAGCTCACGCCCACTGGCAACCAGCAGGTTACTTATCCGTTGTGTTTCATATCCTACCATGCTTACTTGCACGTCAATACGCCCCACCGGCACGTTTTCCAGGCGAAACCTGCCGTCCGGATCCGTAGCAGTACCCTTGAGGGGATCACTGTCTGATATAATCACCGTCGCTCCCGGAAGAGGAGTCTCCGTGAGCGCATCAATAACCTCACCACGGAAGGTTTGCACATAATCAGAAGCAGAAGCGATGGCCGGAACATGAAGCCATGGCATAATAAAAATCAGTAGAATGTTTTTAAATAATTAGGATATCCTGACAGAAACCTTGTGACTGCTGCAGGCAGGTAAGGATTAAACTTGTATATTTATTTCCCTTTTTGGGTATAATAGCTAAAATAATCCCTAAGATTGAACAGGGGAAAAATGTATGGATTATGAAAATCACTTTATTCGTTTCTGCAGTTGCACATAATCAAGCAGGCAAAAACTTTCTCCGGGATGGTCTGGCAAAGCTTTCTTCCCGTTTTATGGATGTCCGTTTTGAAATGGATGATGAGCATCCGGATGTGTTGTT
>SL_3KL_010_SEDDRAFT_10006043_pt1 | contig 10841 bp, 12 predicted proteins | sample SodLakKL_010_SED_2_FD_10381 | JGI IMG/M metagenome (IMG submission 10381)
ACCCCTTCTTGTCGATGCCTATAAAGTTTTTCTCCGGGAATTTGCGGGCCAGGTTTACCGTATACTCACCTTTTCCACAGGCCAGTTCCAATACAATGGGGTTCGCATTATCAAATACCTCCGCGTGCCACTTCCCTTTTGGCATAGGTTTGTCATCAAAATCCGTGTACTCAAAAACATTTAAAAAATTTGCTATATCTCCGAACTTCTGAAGTTTATTCTTTGCCATCGATGATCTTAAGATGATTCAGCCGGTTTGAAAGGCTATTCTAATTCCTGTCCCCTTTAAAAAGGTGTGGAATATACGAATAAGAAACTGTTATGGAGCAAGCCTTTGACGGTTCCATTTACCGGATGAATGGATATAGTATATCCGGTCGTGAAGCCGGCCCGGGCGGCCCTGCCAAAATTCGATCTCCTGGATAGTGATTTTGAATCCACCCCAAGCTACAGGTTTGGGTATCTCTTGATCTTTAAATCTCGATTCGATTTCTGAAAACTTCCTTTCGAGCTCTTCACGGTCGGCTACAGGCTTACTCTGATCTGAAGCCCATGCACCGATTTGGCTCTCTCTTGGACGGGATTGAAAATAGTTTTCACTTACCGATTCCGGCAATCTCTCAACCGTGCCTGAAAGACGCACCTGACGCTCCAACTCTGCCCACCAGAACGTGCATGAGCAGAAGGGATTTGCGGCCAAATCCTGCCCTTTCCGGCTATTGTAATTCGTATAAAAATTGATAGAGTTGTCATCAATTCCTTTCAGCAGAACCATCCGGACATTAGGGCTTCCAGCACTGCTTACCGTTGCAAGCGCCATTGCATTTGGCTCTATCACTTCTGAATGGAGGGCCTCCTTAAACCACTGATTAAAGAGCTTCATCGGATTCTCGGGCAAATTTTCGTCCAACAGACCACTGCGGGTATACTTTCTTCGCAGATCGGTAATTTTTACATCAACCATAATTAACTATGATAATTGGGTTCATTTCCTTTTTTCCACTTGATATTGCATCCGATACTCGGCTTCTGCTCTTCCGGCACCTTCTCCCCTTTCAAAACTCTATCTGTTGCTTCTCTGAGATCTTTACCTGTGGGTTCGATTCCGTTTTTAGGGCGAGAGTCATCAAATTGTCCCCGGTAAACGAGTTTATGATTCTCATCAAACAGAAAGAAATCGGGAGTACACGCAGCCATGTATGCTTTTGCAACCTCCTGGGTTTCATCATATAGATAAGGGAACGGGTAACCAAATTCCTCAGCATCCTTCCTCATCTTGTCGGGGCTGTCGTCGGGATAGTTCTCCACATCGTTTGAACTGATCGCTACAATCCCTACTCCCTTGGGCATATAGTCGGATGCATATTCGACCAGTGCTTCTTTAATCAACTTCACATAGGGNCAATGATTACAAATAAACATCACTAAAAAAGCCTTGTTCCCCTTAAAACCTTTCGGTGAATAGGTTTTCCCCGTNACAACATCTTTCAGTGAAAAGTNTGGGGCTTCAGTGCCGAGTTCTAGCATTGTTGAGTTAACTGCTGCCATCGTTTGTGTATTGAATTTTAATTAATAAGTCAGTTATTGCTTGTTCATTATCTACATACATCAACAAAAGATATTGAATTTTCAATCCGTAATCTTTCAAGGCTTGTCACCTGCATCCTGTAATCAGAAAAGATTTAGCTGATCCGTTTGCGGCCTTTTGAAATGTTCGGTATTCAGCGGGTTTTTTTCCTTATTCAAACCAAGCCTTTTGGAGTGTATCTCAATCAATTGATGTATTTGATCAGCATATGGTCCTTTTCCACGAAAGCGATCGCCAAACTCTGATCGGTTCAGCTTTCCGTCCCGCAGGCTTTTAATCTTATTAATCACCTTCTCCTTTCTGTTTGGATGATGATCTTCGAGCCACTTTACAAACAGATCTTTCACTCCATAGGGCAGCCTAACAATATTGCAGCTCAATGATATAGCGCCTGCCTCAGCCGAAGCCTCCATGATGGGCACAATCTCATTGTCGGTTAAACCGGGGATAAGTGGTGCAATGTTCACATGAACAGGAATTCCGGCCTCTGTGAGCTCTCTAACTGCCTGAAGGCGCTTTTGGGGACGGGATGTCCGGGGCTCCATCGTGTCGGTGATGGATTTGTCGAGCGAAGTAATGGAGAACACAACCTTCGCAGCTCCTTTTTCTGCCAACCGGGATAAGAGATCGATGTCGCGGGTTACCATATAGTTCTTGGTAATAATGACGAGCGGATGATAACACTCAGCCAGCACTTCAATACAGCGCCGTGTGATCTGAAGCCTCTTTTCAATGGGCTGATAGGGATCGGTTACCCCGCTCATCACGAGGGTTTGCGGTTTCCAGTTTTTGCCCGCCAGCGCTTTTCTGAGCAGCTCCGGTGCATCATATTTCACCACAATTTTTGATTCAAAATCCAGGCCGGCACTCATTCCGAGGAACTCATGAGTGGGGCGTGCATAACAGTAAACACAACCGTGCTCGCATCCCCGATAGGGATTTACACTCACATCAAATCCAATATCAGGACTGTTATTGGTGGAGATAATTTTAGAGGTGTGGTCCTTCAGCAGCGTGGTTTTGGGCCTGTCCAGTTGTCCGGTTTGTTCGTCCCGGTCATACTCCAGTTCCATTTCAAGAAACCGGCTTTTGGGATTTTGAGCGGCTCCCCGTCCTTTGATTGGCTGATTCATACTTTTTGAACATGTATTATACATATATAAAGTATGGTAATTCACAGCCACTTCCAAAGATCGAATACAGGCCCAGTTTAGAAGAGTGTGACAATAAGAGGAAAGTAACTTTGCGGGTTTCTTGCTACCATCACCTTTTTGCGATGCTGACAGATCGGAAATCGCTACGTCGGTAGATCTTACAAATCGCTACATCAATTTGGCAGTATCCTGGTTCGTTGGCAACCTTTTTGATCTGACGATTCTTGAGATTTCGCGATTTAGCGACGTAACGATCTATAAAACCTGAAAGTAGAATCTACCGATGACAGATTTGAGAAAAAGCTTGTTTTTGGGCTAAAATCAACGATTTCCTCTTCACGGACACACCCCTAAATCGCTAACGCGTTCAAAAAATGAGCCCCTCTCGAGAGGGGACTTTTGATACTGTCACTTCCTCAATAGTGTTGCCCGCTTTTTGGGCAAGATTAGGGGCTACCAGTGACAGTTTTAAATAATACATCCACAGGCTCACTGAACACCCCTCCCACGCCAAGGCGTGGACTCCCCTCTTCGAGGGGAGATCCATACTGTCACCTAAAAAATAGTGTTGCTCGGCAGGGCACTAATCTAAAAACTGGCAAACTTTGGAGTGTATCCATCCCGAAGGTCGGTCATCTCACCAAATGCGCCGCCGCCATCTTTTTTATCTCTCATTTCATAGCGTATGAGTTGTCCGGGAACCTCTTCTGTCACCCACCATCGCATTTCGATATCTTCATCACCCTCTTCTTCTGTACCCTGATAAAACAGGATCGTAGCCAGGAAACTATTTCCCCCTATGCGAATATTTTCAGTCCCTTCTCGATACTCTTCCCAGTCATCAAGGTTGTAGTAGGCTGTATGGAAGCCATCTTCTTCCAGTTCACTCATCTCTTCGTCAAAATCCCGGCTGCCATCGTCAAACACATGATGGTCTACCTCTCCTGTTTCCGGATGTTTCATATACATCTCCATTGGAGACATAGAGCGGCTCATCTTGATCTCATATTCAATGGCATCCTGATCTTCCGGCTCGTACCGCAGATACCACCAGCTTGAACCATCACTCTCTTTCTTTAAAAGTGCGCGTTCCGTAGTAAAGCTTGACCTATTCTCATTGTCGCCAGCCTCAATTCTCCAGGTGGATCCCTGGCCCTCCTCAAAATCTTCCATACCAATGCCATATCCGCCAACAAGAAATGCCTGCGTATAGGCAAGCTGGTAAAGCATGGCGCTTGAATATCCGGCCAGCATACTGCTTACTCCCCGATAGACCTCCGTTTCAACCTTGTCGCTTACAGCACCGGTTACTCCCCTGTATGCCGCTTCTCGCACCTGACTACACGAAACCAACGTGAATATTGTAATTAAAAAAGCTACGCCTAAAATTGCAAAACCCCGTGTATTGATCTTTTTGTACATGACTGAACCTGATTTAAGTGATTAATTCTTCCCTGTTCTTATTGCGTAAAAAATATCAATTAAGTGTCACTGTTCAAATAGAAAAGCGGATTGGATATCACACAAACTTCTTAACAGATTCTACAATGGCTGTAAAAGCATCTCTCAGTACTTCCGGGTCAATAATCAGCGGCGGGGCAATCCGGATGAGCGAATTGGAGTGAAGTGTCCATCCAAGTATGATTCCTTTATCAAAGCAGTCTTTAACTACTTTTTGTGTAAGATCAGAGTCTCGAAGCTGAAGTCCGAGCATGGCGCCGAGGCCGCGAATTTCAATGATGCCGTCTCCCCTGAAGGTATTGCAGGCTATTTCAGCAATTTGATAAGCTTTTTGGGCAAAATCATCACTCAGAAGCGTCTCAAGGTTGGCGTGGGCCGCAGCACAGCAGACCGGGTGGCCGCCAAATGTGGTGACGTGATTGAGTGGCGGATTATGCTTGAACTCTTCGAAAATTTCGGTTGATGAGACGAATGCGCCCATAGGCATTCCACCTCCCATTGCTTTGGCCAGGCAGAGGATGTGGGGCACCACACCGTAGTGTTGAAAGGCAAAGAGTTTGCCGGTTCTGAAAAAACCCGTCTGTATTTCATCAAAAATGAGTAAAGCGCCGGTTTCATCGCAGCGCTGCTTTACCTTTTCCATCCACTCCTTCCTGGCGGGAATAATACCCCCTTCGCCCTGAATCGGTTCCAATATTACCGCAGCGGTTTTATGATCAATTTTATCCAGGTGCTCATCACGATTAAAATCGATAAAGTGAACATCCGGAAGCAACGGTTCATAGGGGTCGCGATAGATATTGCGTCCGGTAACGCTCAATGATCCGTGCGTATCGCCGTGATAGCTGTTTTGAAACGCCACCAGTTTGCTGCGCCCTGTAAATTTCTTTGCCAGTTTCAGCGCGCCTTCAATGGCTTCCGTTCCGCTGTTCACAAAATAGACACGATCGAGCTCTGCAGGCAGCTGATCGCACAACAACTGCGCAAACCGGCTTTGTGGCTCCTGGATGTACTCGCCATAAACCATCACGTGCAGGTGCTTCCCTATCTGCTTTTCAATAGCCTTAATCACATTCGGGTGGCGATGGCCCAGGCTGCTCACGGCAATGCCTGAGATCAGGTCCAGGTACTTTTTACCATCGGTTGTGTATATATAGCACCCCTCCGCACGGTCAATTTCCAGACCCATTGGTTCATCACTTGTCTGAGCGATGTGGTTGTAGAAAGAGTCGGAGTTTTTTGGCATAACCGGTTACTTTTATCCGGAAGTTATTAAATGGGTTGTTTTAATGGAAACCGGGATTGTGCAGCGTTTATTCCCATTCATCCAGCAAAGTGAGCAACTCTTCCTGTGCTGATTTGGTCTTGTTTGTGGCGTACCACTTGTGCAAACGTTCGGCCACCTCCTGAGAAGCGATATTTGGGATGTTCCGGGCTCCGTTAAACACATCCTGTGCTTCTTCCGGGCGCGGCCCCCAATCCCCCAGAACTTCCAGGGTTTCACCATCAAGGCAGATCAGTTTTGGAATGGAGCGGCTGCTGCCATGCGTGAGAAACTGATCCATAATTTCAAGGTTTTCGTCTCTTAAAATGAATTTCAGAGTGATTTTCCCGGAAGCCTCCGCCATTTTCTCTAACAGGGGTATGATCTGTGCTGCATCACCGCACCAGGCTTCCGTAAGTACAAGCCACACCATTTCCCTTTCCACCTTTTGAAGCCTTTCACGAAGCTCCTCATTTAATGTAATCTGTTTATCGAGTCGCTTCATCCGATGTACATTCATCGTGGTATAGTGAATCATTGCCTCCGAATGATTCTCGCCCGTGGTTTTATTATCTGCCAAGAGTTCATCAATTTTGTCTCTGTACTCTTGATAGTCGTATGCTGATTTCAAAACTTCAGGTGAAATTGCAGCTGATTTTACTTCTTGCATGGGGTATATGATTTAAAAATAGATTTTGAGCGCCGTATTTCCGATCCATTCATGACGAATCGAGTTGGCGATTAACAAAAAAAGAACGAATGAGAGTGATGCGAGCAGTTTAACTCTCATCACGGTTTTGTATTCAACAGGGTCGCCTGTCAGAGTAACAATAATTTTGAATATAATAACTCCCGATAGTAAACCAATGATGAAGAGCAACAGCGCCGGAATGATGAAAAACGAATACAATCCTGCGCTTAGTACCAATAACCCAAAGAAATAAGAGAATAAATAAAAACGCTTCACTCCCATTACCCCATAGCAGCCCGCAAAGGTGATGTCTCCCCTCTTCTGGTCTTCATCAAATTGATAGATCTGAGATACGGGGTAGAGGCTCAAAAGCACCAGGGATGCCCCAATAGCTGCAAGAACCAGAGTTACGCTTAAAGAACCACCTGCCGCAGTTGCTCCCAACAATACAGAATTCAGCCCCGTACTCAGCGCAATAGCCACGAGACTGAGATGCGGGTTGCCTTTCCACCTGGCATGGGGCGTTGAATAGAGCCAAAACAGCAGCAGGCTGAATCCGTACACCAGAAAATAAACCGTTCCAACCTGATAGGCCCAAATCCACCCGGCAAACATAAATAGTAACGAGACAGGGTGCATCCAGAGGGTCATTTTTGGTGGATTCCTAAGCCCGCCAATAGGCCCCTCATCTTTATCCCAATACGAGTTGTAGGCCGTAGCACCTCCAAAAAGCAGAATGTGGACATTCAGAAATTGAAGCCAAAACTGGCCCGTATCCATTTGACCGGCCATCAATCCGCCCAATAAATATCCTCCTGAGAGAAGAAAAAACTGGTAATGAAGCCTCAGATGCAGAAAAAAGTGGTAGATTTCGCGCATTATCGATCATTGGTATTGTAATAAGCCATCCAGTATCTAATATTTCCAGGACTGAACAACCATTGCCGTAATTTTTTAAGTTTACCTGTTTCGGGTTCACATGACAACTTAAAGAGTGATATTTTATCTAAATGATACAAAAAACGGACATATCCGAAGAGATTGAACTTAAACTTGATGAGAACAGGTGGAAACAGCTAAAAGCAGATCATCAAATGGCTGTCTCTGAACTTCTTGACCCCTATCTTGAGAATCGCTCACGTCATATGAAAGATCCGGTACTGGATTTTCTGTTTGAATACTATGCATTCAGGCCTGCACACCTTTCGCGATGGTCGCCCGGTATTGGCGTGGTTTTGGAGTATCGGGATCCCGCGGATCTGCCCGAGCTTTCCGAACTCACTGTTAGAGACCATACAGCCCGGTTGAACCCGGATCTCTTTCCTGAAAAACGAATTCGCTCTCTCAGCTGGATACTCTCCCTGCTTCGCAAGAGCGGCAACAAGAAACCGTTCTTCGGCTGTTTTGGCATGCACGAGTGGGCCATGGTATACCGGGCAGAGGAAGTTCGCCATGACCAGATACCCCTGCGGCTTTCAGATGAAGAGATTGCTGAGTTTGTCGAATCGCGTCCCCTGCTCTGCACCCATTTCGATGCCTTCAGGTTTTTTACAGACAAAGCCATTCCGTTGAACCGGCACAACCTGAACCGCGACAATTTTGAAGAGATGGAGCAGCCCGGGTGCGTGCACACCAACATGGACCTCTACAAGTGGGCGTTCAAGCTCTACCCCTGGATTTCAAGCGAGGTAATCCGTGAGGCGTTCTTCAACGCGGTTGAAACCCGGAAAGTGGATATGCAGGCCAGCCCGTACGATGCCACCGAGTTTGGCCTGAAGCCGATCAAGATTGAAACTGAAGCCGGCCGCGCAGAATACCTGGAGCGGCAGATAAAGATCTATGAGAACTCACAGCCTGTAAGGGAACGGGTGATTGAGGGGTATGAGAAGGTTTTGAGGACTGTTGGTTAGAAAGAATATTCAGAACCTTCAAGCGTCCGAAGGTCCAACCCGGCTAAACCGGAAAAGATATCTTCCCGAAGTTAAGCTTCTTTACTTCCCCTCTTCTTCCCTCAAAATCAAATCCCTCTCCGGCGATCATCTCATTGGCAAGTACGGCAAAGATCAGGGCCTCTTTTGCATCAGGGTCAAAACCCAGCCCGGTAAAATCACGAAATTCAGTCTCACCCAAATGCTCCTCTAATCGAGACAGAAGGTATTTGTTATGAGCCCCGCCCCCGCTTGTGTAGATGGTACACGTTTTAAAACCGGGCACACGCTCCTTCATATTTTCAGCGATGGTAATGGCCGATAGCTCCGTAACGGTTGCCAGCTGGTCATCCGGCCGGATTTTCTTCAGGTTTAATCCCGCCTGCTCTGCTCTTTCCGAAATCCAGTTGAAGTTGAAATACTCCGGGCCGGTCGATTTTGACTTCTCTTCATTAAACCAGGCATCCTCCAGGAGTACATCCAGCAGTTTACGGTTGATATTTCCCGATGACGCAATCATTCCGTCTTCGTCGAATTGTTTTTGGAAGTAGATGTAGGCGAGGTTGTCGATCAGGGTGTTGCCGGGGCCGGTATCGGTGGTGAATGAACTCTGATCAGGATCACTGCCCGCAGGCAGATATGTGAAATTGGCAATGCCTCCAATATTGAGCAAAATCCTTGGTTCCCGGTCATCACCAAACAGAAGACGGTCGACCAGTGCCGCCATCGGGGCTCCCTCACCGCCATGCGCAGTATGTTTTTGACGAAAATCACTGATCGTTATGATTCCGGTTTTGGCAGCGATCTGATCACCATCCGCAATTTGCAGGGTGCTGTTTAGCGATCTCGGAAATCCCTGCTGATCCCGCGCCGGAAAGTGGTAGATGGTCTGGCCGTGACTCGCAACGCAGTCCACTTCTTCGGGATTGATACCCCACTCTTTTAACGCCTCCAGAACCAGCTCTGCATGATAGGTTGCCAGCCAGGTGTGCTGCCAGCAGAGTTCTGCAAGGCTCACCTTCTCCACCGAGGTGATTTTTTTCAGGTGGCTTTTATGATATTCGCTGTAGGATTTGGTAACAAAGTGCGTCAGATCCACATTTGTCTTCTCTCCTGAACCCGTGATATTACACAGGGCAATATCCAGCCCGTCGAGCGAGGTGCCCGACATCAGCCCGATTATGGTGCGGCTCTCCTGCCCTGCAATTATCGCTAATTTTTTAATGGATGGATTCATATTTTGATGATCAAATAATTAACTGCGGTCAACCTGAGCTCGTTTCATGAGCTCCTTTTGAATCAAAGGATACAAATTGACTGAACAACCAATCATACCAAACATGGAAGAAAATAACGAATCGGAATTGGAAGCGTGGCAAAAAGATGTGGAATACCTGGTAAAGATTTTAAAAGAGAGCTTTGAATCGACCGATGCCCGCTACAGTGTGGATGATGTGAACGAAATTCTCTATGTGGAACTGGAGGGATTGGCCGAATATTCCGATGAAGAGATTGTTGAGATTGCCGAGCCCATCCTGGAGACGATTGAACTGGATTTTGAGGATATAATTTTGCTGCCTTTGGAATGATACTCTAAGGCTGATAATGTTTTCTATAATTCAAGGGAAACATAGAGCCAGCGTTATACCTATTTTTATTCCCCTGATACAATGCAATCATAACAAGCAAAACTTCATAAGACCATAATTGAATATGAGAAGGTTGATTTCTTCTATATCTATTTCCCTTTTCATTACCTGCTGCAGAAAAAAGACAGGGAATGGATTGTTGTGGAAGAAGGAGTGAAATGGATGACTTAACGGTTTGGCGTTTAACCGGTTTGGCCATTGTAAGCTACTAAAGTGATAAAAAGCAGGAATTACCGCAACTCTGATGATCTTTGCTATCAGCTATGAGCGGGCAAATCCGGTTGATTCGAAGAACCGCGAAGCGCTACGCTTGTTAACGCAACCCCACACTCGATTTAGGAGGATCTTGCCGTACATGCCACACGGTCTGGATATAGATTATATTTTCTTCTTTACGTATCCGATAGATTACCCGATAGTTACCAAATATCAGTTCACGCAAATTCGGTTCATTATACTCAGGCACAATACGGCCTGATTCCGGTTGTTCAATTAACTGATCTGTTTTCTCAATAAGCTTTAGTGCCCAATTTTCAGCGGTAACAATATCATCTTGAGCAATATAATCTACAAACTTGTTTAGCTTATGCAACGCCTGATTGGTCCAGACTATTTCCACTTGGCAAGATTTTCTTTGATTCGCTTTTTCGCTTCTTCGTGGGACACGACCTCTCCTCTTGCAATTTGCCGTTCTGCTTCGATTAGTTCTTCCATCAGGTCAATTTTATCAACCATGCGTTGATACTCTGACACATCGACCAAAACAGCTGCACTTTTTCCGTGCTGTGTCAAAACAATGGAACGCTTCTGTTTTTTGATGCGGTCAATGAAATCTGCGGCATGTTTCCGGAACTCGGAAAGCGGTTGAATATCCTGGTCTATTTCAATTCGTGCTGTTGACATGATAATCGGAATTTTCTTTAAACGTACTTTTAATGTACAAAATTAATACGTAATGAGATAACGAAATGAATAGACGAGCAGTATTGGTGAAGGGTGCGTTAACGGTTTGGTGTTTCTGCTGTCTAGCTTTAAACTTTAAAATCGATCAAGAAACTGGAACAGGTCAGCAGGAAACACATTGATATTATTCATGGCCTCCTCCC
>SL_3KL_010_SEDDRAFT_10006044_pt1 | contig 10839 bp, 8 predicted proteins | sample SodLakKL_010_SED_2_FD_10381 | JGI IMG/M metagenome (IMG submission 10381)
CTCCGTGGTGCTTGTGAACCGGTTCCCGGGCTACCTGATCCTCTGGGGCCTCTTTTTCATCATTGGCCTGTTCTTCGATAAGTACAATTACACAAAACGGTCCGGGCTGAAAGGGATCCTGCTGCCCATCATCCAGGCAAACTTCGTCTTCGCCGGACTGGTGAGCCTGTACCTGATCTTTACCGCTCAGCTGGTCGCCTCACGGACACTGTTCTTCGGCACCACAGGTATCGTCACCATGGGCGAACTGATCGCCGGCACCGTGATCGGCATGCTCGCGGAGACACGGAAAAAAGGGTTCACCTTCGAAGGCGACAACATAAAATCGCCCGACGCCGCTGCCACAGAACCCCATCCGAAAATTTCAGACTGCGACGACCCGCACGCCTTTTTGACGATCCGCGGACAGGCGATCCGCAAATCAATCCTCGACGAGCTGGGCGAGAACACCTTCAGCTACCTGTGCAACACCGTGCCCCTGGGTGAGTCAAGCATCGTGTTGTGGGTCAACAACCGCCTCAACATCCTGGCCCTGCCGACAAAAAATATCAGCACCATCCTGAACCTGCAACACGTCAACGACCACCAGTACGTGAACAAGTTCTTTGAAGCGGTGAACCTCAAGCTGCCCCCGGGAGGCATCTACGCCGGCTGCGGACAAACAAAGGAGTTCCGTAAAAAACGTTTCCTGAAACGATATACACCCGCCTTTGGCATCTTCCTCTACTCCTTCGACTTCCTGTTTCACAGGGTATGCCCGAAAATGCCTGTCCTTCGAAAGTTCTACTTCGCCTGGACCAAAGGCAAGAACAGGGTGATGTCAAGGGCGGAGATCCTCGGACGCCTCTGTTCATGCGGCTTCGAGATCGTCGACGAGACGAACGTGGACAACCGGCTTTTCTTCGTCACCCGAAAGGTGAGAAACCCTGTTTTTGACGATGCCCCGTCGTACGGTCCCCTCATCTGCCTGCAACGGGTAGGCAAAGACAACAACATCATCGGCGTCTATAAGCTGCGCACCATGCACCCCTTTTCTGAATACCTCCAGGCATATGTCAACTCCCTGCACGGCACCATCGATGGCGGCAAGTTCAAAAACGACTTCAGGGTAACCACCTGGGGGCGCATCATGCGCAAACTGTGGATCGACGAGCTGCCCATGCTGGCCAACTGGGCCCGTGGCGACATGAAGCTGGTAGGGGTCCGGCCACTGAGCCTGCAAAAGTTCAACGCCTACCCGGAACACCTGCAAAAACTGCGCGTCAAATACAAGCCGGGACTGGTGCCTCCATATTATGCCGACATGGTAAAAAGCGAAGAGGAGCTGTTCGCATCAGAAGAGGCCTATATCCGCAAATACGAAAAGGCTCCCCTCAAAACGGATGCCACATACCTGTTCCGGGCCGCATTCAACATCATCTTCCGCAACGCGCGCAGCAACTGAACAACAAACACCTGCTAACACTTCGCAAGCAAATACAATAATCCCAAAAAGACGAGTTACTTCAAAACACACAGATCCGACATAACCCATTACCTGACAACTGTATACTTCTTTGCTGTGTTTGTTGTTACCGTAATCCCACTGGGTGGATTAAGCACTTCACTAAGCGATACGTCGGTTTGGCATCTGCGACTCGACTATCTGCTGCACGCGCTTGTGTTTTTACCGCTGGTGCCCCTCTGGAAGCTAACCAAACCACATCACCCGCTTTGGCTGATTGTCGCTCTGGGCGCAATCGTGGCAGCGGCGGCTGAGCTCAGCCACTGCTGGATCCCCTACCGGGGCTTCAACATCAACGACCTGGCGGGAAACATTTTGGGCGCCGTCATGGGAACACCACTCTACTTTTTTGTTAAATCAGTTTTTCCAAATTTGCACAGGTCATAAAACAAACCAGGGTTGTTCAAGAAATACAGGACTGCCCCTGTTTAAAATTTTGGCTGCGTTCTCAATAGTCTATTTAAAAAATATGCGGGCACCCATGTTTCGTACCATAAACAGCTTTTCTCTCTAATGACATTTACACGGCTCCTGCCCGGGGTTAAACAGCTTCACCATCCGTCGGGCGTTATGTTTGACAGCTTCCGGCGGTTCACCGAAGCCCACCCGGAAACATCCTGGTTCCAAACGGAGGCGTTCTTCCGGTTCGCACAACAATGGCCCGAGGCCGAACCCGTGCTGCTCATCGCACTTAAAGAACAAAAGCTGAAAGACCCCGGCGCCGGCTTCTGGAAACAACAACGGATGGCCGTTGATCCACCAATGTCGCGACAGGACGAAAAGCTGGTGGCCGGCTCACTCCTCGCCATCACCATCAGCGAGCCTCCGCCACGCCATAAGCTTCTGATGCCCTTCAACAGGCTACGCAAAAGACTCACCGCCCGCACCGTAGTGTATGGCGGGCCCCTGCTGGCCGAAGGGACACGCCTGGAGAAAGAGACAACCCTGAAAGCCCTGCTGCAAGCGCTGCAGGAAAAAGTGTCAGGCCGCTCACTCTTTACCCAGCTGCGCAACTTCTACGACATGGCCGACTACAAACCCCTGATGCACTCCCTGGGCTATAAGTGGCACGACCGGCTCAACCTGCTGGTCAACACATCCTCGCACGACACCGCCTGGATGGGCATGTCCAACACCCGCAGGCGACAGGTGAAAAAAAGCCTCGCCAATGGCGCCCAAATCATAGAAAACCCCTCCCCACAACAGGTGGACGCCTTCTATGATATCCTGCATGCCCTCTATAAGAAGAAGGTCCGCAAACCCCTCCCCTCACGCGACTTCTTCCATGCTCTCACCGGCATGACAGCAGCCCCGGGGCCCCAAACACCGGGGTCAACACCGAAGGGGCCGGACAAGCATGACGAGGCCCCAGCATGCGACCCCCGGCCGGCCATCACCCTGCTCATCACACACGACAGCCAGGTCATCGGCGGCATCACCTGCCCCATCCTGCCCGGCAAGGCTATGTACGAATGGTATGTATGCGGACTCGACCGCGAGTACAAGGATAAAAAGATCTTCCCCAGCGTGCTGGCCACCTGGGCCGCCCTCGAACACGCTGCCCGAAACAACGTGCCCCGGTTCGACTTTATGGGACTCGGGACACCGGAAGAGAAATATGGGGTGCGCGACTTCAAAGCCCGCTTCGGCGGGACATGGGTCAACCACGGCCGCTTCTCCAGGATTAACAAGAAGGGGTCATACGCTATCGTCGAAATCGCATACAACATCTACCAGTATATCAAAAGATAACCAACCCCACCCATAACGTGCTGGAAACACTGATCACCTCAAAAACACGCGTCAAGCTGCTGCTGAAGTTCTTCCTCAACAGCAACACCACCTCCTACCTGCGCGACCTGGCAGCCGAGTTCGGCACATCGACCAACGCCATCCGCATCGAGCTGAACAGGCTCGAAGATGCCGGCCTGCTCAACACCAGGCGGGAAGGAAACAAGAAACTGTTCAAGGCCAACAGAAAACACCCGCTGTACGAAAACATACACAACCTGCTGCTGCGCCATACCGGCATCGACCACCTCGTCGAAAAAGTGGCAAAAAACCTGGGGGGCTTGCATAGCGCCTACGTTATTAATAGCTTTGCACGCGGCATCGACAGCGAGGAGATCACCGTGATCCTCGTGGGCACAGATATCGATGAGGCCTACCTGGAAAATGCTGCCGCAAAAGCAGAAGCAATGATCAGCCGCCGGATCGCCTATATCATCGTCAGCCCGGGAGATGCACCCGGGCTGCTGAAACATCACCCGGAAGCACTGCTGGTATGGAAGGATTTACCAATGTGCTGATGGGCTGATGTGCTGATGTGCTAATGTGCTAATGTGCTAATTAGCTAATTGGCTAATTAAAAACTTGTTAACCAACTTATACTTCATGAAACAGGAAAAGACTATCTGCTGCATCGGCGCGGGGTACGTTGGCGGTCCGACGATGGCGGTGTTTGCCCTCAAGTGCCCCCACCTCAAGGTCATCGTGGTTGACAACAATCCCGCCAAGATCGCTGCCTGGAACACCGACGACCTGCCGGTGTACGAGCCCGGGCTGCTGGAGATCGTCAAACAGGTGCGGGGAAAAAACCTGTTCTTCTCTGCCGACGTGGACGCTGCCATCCGTGAGGCGGAGATGATCTTCATCTCTGTCAACACGCCCACCAAGACCTACGGCGTGGGCAAGGGCATGGCCGCCGACCTCAAATACGTGGAGCGGTGTACCCGCCAGATCGCCGAGGTGGCCGACAGCGACAAGATCATCGTGGAGAAGTCGACGCTGCCGGTGCGGACAGCCGAGAGCATCAAAGCCATCATCAACAGCTCGCCGTCGACGTTCAACTTCCAGGTGTTGTCGAACCCCGAGTTCCTGGCCGAGGGCACAGCCATCAACGACCTGTTGCACCCCGACCGCGTCCTTATCGGCGGCGACCAGACCCCGGAAGGGGTGGAGGCCATCGAGGCTCTCACAGAGATCTATGCGAACTGGCTGCCGCGCGAACGCATCATCCAGACTCGCCTCTGGTCGTCAGAACTCAGCAAGCTCACCGCCAACGCCTTCCTGGCACAGCGCGTGTCGTCCGTCAACGCCATCTCGGCACTGTGCGAACGTACCGGCGCCGACGTCGACGAGGTGGCCCGCGCCGTGGGGATGGACAGCCGCATCGGGCCAAAGTTCCTGAAGGCATCGGTGGGGTTCGGCGGAAGCTGCTTCCAGAAAGATATCCTCAACCTGGTGTACCTGTGCCGCCACTTCGGCCTGCCCGAGGTGGCCAACTACTGGGAACAGGTCATCATCATGAACGACTACCAGAAACACCGCTTCGCCCAACAGGTGATCACCACCCTTTTTAACACCGTGTCGGGAAAGAAGATCGGCCTCCTCGGATGGGCGTTCAAGAAAGATACCAACGACAGCCGCGAGTCGGCCGCCATATACGTGGCCGACGAGCTGCTGCAAGACCAGGCCGAGATCCACGTCTACGACCCCCGCGTGAGCCCCGAACGGATGGTCGACGACCTGCTGCAACGACAGTCAGCCAAAGAAGGCAACGGCAACCACATCCTGACAGAAGAACAGATACGCGAACAGCTTGTCTTCCACCCCAACCCCTACGACGCCCTCAAGGCAGCCCACGCAACACTCGTGCTCACCGAGTGGGACGAGTTCCGCGACTACGACTGGAAACGAATCCATAACGACATGCATAAACCCGCCTTCCTGTTCGACGGCCGCAACATCCTGGACGGCGACCGGATGCGGGAGATCGGGTTTCAGGTGTATCAGATTGGAAAAGGCTTAGGCTGAGGTTGAGGTTGAGGTTAAGGTTGAGGTTGAGGTTAAGGTTGAGTTTGAGGTAGAGGTTGAGGCTGAGGTTGAGTTTGAGGTTGAGGTTGAGGCTGAGGTAGAGGTAGAGGTTGAGGTTGAGGTTGAGGCTGAGGCTGAGGCTGAGGTTGAGGCTGAGGTTGAGGCTGAGGTTGAGGTTGAGGTTGAGGCTGAGGCTGAGGTTGAGGCTGAGGTTGAGGTTGAGGCTGAGGTTGAGGTAGAGGTAGAGGTTGAGGTTGAGGTTGAGGTTGAGGTTGAGGCTGAGGTAGAGGTTGAGGCTGAGGTTGAGGTTGAGGTTGAGGTTGAGGTTGAGGCTGAGGTTGAGGTTGAGGTTGAGGTTGAGGTTGAGGTTGAGGCTGAGGTTGAGGTTGAGGTTGAGGTTGAGGCTGAGGTTGAGGTTGAGGTTGAGGCTGAGGCTGAGGTTGAGGTTGAGGCTGAGGTTGAGGTAGAGGTAGAGGTTGAGGTTGAGGCTGAGGCTGAGGTTGAGGTTGAGGCTGAGGTTGAGGTTGAGGTTGAGGCTGAGGTTGAGGTTGAGGCTGAGGTTGAGGTAGAGGTAGAGGTTGAGGTTGAGGTTGAGGCTGAGGTTGAGGTTGAGGTTGAGGCTGAGGTTGAGGTTGAGGTAGAGGTAGAGGTTGAGGTTGAGGTTGAGGTTGAGGTTGAGGCTGAGGTTGAGGCTGAGGTTAAGAGAAAAAAGAAGAAAGAGATTGATGGGAAATTGAGCGTTTGGGTAACTAATAATAAAGAGATGTGGGATGAAGTATAAGAGTTTTACGGATATGCCGGTGTGGGAAAAGGCGCATGGATTGTCACTGAAGGTGTTTGATCTTTCAGTGGGATTGCCTAGGTCTGAAGATTATGGGTTAAAAAGCCAGATAAGGCGTTCAGCAAACAGCACTTCCGCAAACATCGCCGAAGCATTTGGCCGAAGCAAAGCCAAAGACAAATCCTTATTCTATATCATTGCGAGAGGATCATCCTATGAAACCCAAAATCATCTGCTTTATGGCCAGCAAGTTGGCTATTTCAAAGAAGAAAAAGTCCTCAACCTGACTAAAGATTACAACAACCTGATCCACGAAATCAACAAAATCCTCAAAACACTCCACAACCAAACCCCCAAACCTTAACCTCAACCTTAATCTTAATCTTAGTCTTAATCTTATTCTTAACCTTAACCTTAACCTTAATCTTATTCTTATTCTTAACCTTAATCTTAACCTCAACCTTAACCTTAACCTTAACCTTAATCTTTATCTTAATCTTAAAACATGGCACCAATAACACACTTACGCAATCTGGAAAACGAGGCCATCCACGTGATGCGCGAGGTGGCTGCTCAGTTTGAACGCCCGGTGCTGCTCTTCAGCGGCGGCAAGGACAGCATCGTGATGGTGCACCTGGCACGCAAGGCGTTCTTCCCGGCACGGCTCCCCTTCCCACTGATGCACATCGACACCGGACATAACTTCCCGGAAACGATCGTGTTTCGCGACTGGCTCGTGAAAGAGACCGGCGCGCAGCTCATCGTGGGCAGCGTCCAGGAGAGCATCGACAAGGGACGGGTGAAGGACGAGACAGGACCGGATGCCAGCCGCAACGTGCTGCAGACCGTCACGCTCCTCGACACACTGAAAGAACACCAGGTGGACTGTGCCCTGGGCGGAGGACGACGAGATGAAGAGAAAGCCCGCGCCAAAGAGCGCTTCTTCTCACACCGCGACGCCTTCGGGCAGTGGGACCCGAAAAACCAACGCCCCGAGCTCTGGAACATCTTCAACGGCAGGAAAAACCCCGGCGAGCACTTCCGTGTGTTCCCGCTGAGCAACTGGACAGAGATGGACGTGTGGCAATATATCGCCGCAGAGACGATCGCCATCCCATCACTCTATTTCACACACCGCCGCGAAGTGTTCAGCCGCAACGGGGTGATCCTGGCAATGACCAGCTTCCTCAAACCTCAACCCGGCGAAGAAACCTTCGAAGAAGATGTCCGCTTCCGTACCATCGGCGACGCCACCTGTACCGGCGCCGTGCTGTCAAAAGCATCAACCCTCGAAGAGATCATCGCCGAAGTGGCCGCCGCACGCGTCACCGAACGGGGCGGCCGCCACGACGACAAACGGAGCGAAACGGCAATGGAAGACCGGAAGCGGGAAGGATACTTTTGAGCTCAACCTTAACCTCAACCTTCTTACTACCTACTGCGTACTGCCTACTTCTTACTTCTTACTTCTTACTTCTTACTTCTTCCTAATACCCGCTAAGCTAACAAACAACCCAAATGACCCACACCGACACTAAGTATCTAAAAATGGACATGCTCCGCTTCACCACCGCGGGGAGCGTGGACGACGGCAAGAGCACCCTCATCGGGCGGCTGCTCTTCGACTCAAAATCCATCTTCGAAGACCAGCTGGAAGCCATCGAGCTGACAAGCCGCAACAGCGGCGAGGAACAGATAAACCTGGCCCTGCTCACCGATGGCCTCAGGGCCGAACGCGAACAAAAGATCACCATCGACGTGGCATACCGCTACTTCGCCACCCCCAAACGCAAGTTCATCATCGCCGACACCCCCGGACATATCCAGTATACCCGCAACATGGTCACCGGTGCCTCCACTGCCGACCTGGCCATCATCCTTGTCGACGCACGCAAAGGGGTGCTGACACAGAGCAAACGCCACAGCTTCATCTCTACCCTGCTGCAGATACCCCACCTGGTAGTGACCGTCAACAAGATGGACCTCGTCGGATACAGCCAGGAAGTGTTTGAACGGATTGTACAAGACTTCCGTGAGTTCGGCTCCAAGATGGACGTGGACGACATCACCTTCATCCCGATCTCCGCACTGAAAGGAGACAACATCGTCCAGAAAAGCGAGAACATGCCCTGGTACAACGGGCCGACACTGCTCTACCACCTCGAACACGTCCACGTGGACGCAGCCCGCAACCTCATCGACTTCCGGTTCCCCGTGCAGTACGTGATCAGGCCACACCACGACTTCCGGGGCTTCGCCGGACGCATCTGCTCGGGCATCATCCGCAAGGGCGACAAGGTGACCGTCCTCCCCTCCAGGCTGACAACCCACATCAAAGCCATCAACACCTTTGAGGGAGAACAGGAAGAAGCCCGTGCCGGCGACTCGGTGGTGCTGCAGGTGGAAGACGAGGTCGACATCAGCCGTGGCGACATGATCGCCCGCTCAAACAACGTGCCCCACTTCAGCCGCTCCTTCGACGCCTACCTCTGCTGGATGTCGGCCGAGCCCATGGCCATCGACAAACGATACCTCCTGATGCATACCACCCGCACCATGCAGGCCGTGGTACGCAAGCTGAGCTACAAGATAGACGTCGACACCATGCAACGCATGGACGCCAAAATGCTGCAGCTGAACGAGATCGGCCGGGTCAACGTGGAGACCGCCAAGCCTCTCTTCCTCGACACCTACCGCCGCAACATCGCCACCGGCAGCTTCATCATCATAGACCCCGACACCAACGTCACCATCGGCGCCGGCATGGTACGAAAAGCTGTACAGGTGGAGATGAACGGACCCGTCGTGAGCCGGGCCTTCGACGAAAGGGCGTCGCTGCGCCTGAGCAGTGCGCCTGCCTTCGACAGGCAGGGATATGACACAATACCTCCCGGCACGGCAAGACAAGCCCCGGAAGTGACAGGGGGAGGCGAAGGCCCGGATGCCACCGCAGGGCCAACGACAGAAGGGCCTGCAGACGTGCTAAGGACAAAGGCACTGCAGGACATGCCGGAGCAGGCGCTATGGGCCCCGTCATTCATCTCGCGCGAGACAAGGGAACGCCGCCAGGGCCACAAAGGGATGGTGGTGTGGCTCACCGGAATCTCCGGGTCGGGAAAAAGCACCATCGCCAACCAGCTGGAATACCTGCTCTGGGAAGAAGGCAAAAACACGGTGATCCTGGATGGCGACATGGTGCGCAGCGGCCTTACCGGCGACCTGGGCTTCAGCCCCGAAGACCGCAGGGAGAACATCAGGCGCGCCGCACATATGGCCAGGGCCTTTCTCGAACACGGACAGATCGTGATCTGCGCATTCGTGTCACCCTACGTGAAAGACCGCGAAATGGCCAGGGAGATCATCGGGCCCAACGACTTCTTCGAAGTATATGTATACTGCTCCCTGGAAACCGCCCAGCAACGCGACCCCAAAGGCCTCTATACAAAAGCCCGCAAAGGGAAGATCACAAACCTCACAGGCTACAACGCCCCCTATGAGCCCCCGCTGAACCCCCTGACGCGCCTCGACACCGACAAGCTGAGTGCCGAAGAAGCCGTCAACACCCTGCGGCGCAAGCTGCTGCTGGGATGATCACACGCCGCCTGCCATAAAAAATGCACACAGCCCGAAACGCACGAAAAGACACACCCGGCTGATCGCCTTTTAGCCTGAGAGAACATCTTTAACCACCAAACATCTTGACGATATGAACCCCTCTTTTACAATCACCCAAGACACCAATCCCTCAAAAGAGATAGCGCTGCCTGCTCCCCGCCGGCATGGGGGGCTCCCCCTGATGGATGCGCTCGACCGGCGCCGCTCGGTCCGCAGCTGGAGCGATGCGGACATCTCCGACCAACAGCTGGCAGACCTGCTGTGGGCATCGTTCGGCATAAATAACGGCAAGCCGCTGATGGGAGACCCGGGACTCCGGACCGCCCCCACGGCAAGGAACCACCAGGAGATCGAGCTATACGTGTTCCTGCGGTCGGGAATTTACCGCTACGACGCCGGAAAAAACGCCCTGACGCTGGTGCGCGAGGGCGACCACCGGCCGAAGGCAGGAATGCAGGAGTTCTTTGCCCAGACACCGCTGTCGGTATGTGTCGCGGCCGACTACGACAAGATGACTGCCTATACGCCGGAAAAAAAGGACTTCTACTCTGCCGTCGATGCAGGGTACGTAAGCCAAAACATCTATCTGTACTGCGCCGCGGCAGGACTGGCAACCGTGGCGTGCGGCCGCATCGACAGGGACAGCCTCGGCAAGCTGCTGCACCTGGGCGAAGGGCGCGCCATCCTCTCACACCCCATTGGCCACGCAACGTGAACAAGGGTGCCAGGAACAGATGAACCCGACGTTTAACGCCAACAACCCCACCCCCATGTTCAAGATCCCCAAAGAGATACATAAGCTCCGCCAGCTCTTCTCCCGCATCGAAAAGTTCAAGATCCTCATCCTGTTTGCGATGATGCTCTTCGCAGCCATGCTGGAGGTGGTTGGCATCGGCCTGATCCCGGTGTTCGTCTCTGTCGTGGCAAGTCCCCAGAGAGTGCTGGAGCACGCCACATGGGGGCCGTGGCTGCAACAGCTGGGCATCGAAAGCTCACGCGACCTGTTGATATACGGGGCCGCATCCCTCATCATCGTTTTCATCATCAAAAACCTGTACCTCATGGGCTACCGGTACCTGGAAGCCCGCTTCATATTCAACCGCCGCTACCTGTTCAGCCTCCG
>SL_3KL_010_SEDDRAFT_10006046_pt1 | contig 10839 bp, 11 predicted proteins | sample SodLakKL_010_SED_2_FD_10381 | JGI IMG/M metagenome (IMG submission 10381)
CACCGTTCACAAGCACCGCAACCTGCTGGCCCACGCCCCGAAGCATATGCACGAGGAGTTGGGCAACGACTATCGCGACATGATCCATGCCGAGACGGCCGCGGATGTCGAGAAGCAACGCAAGGCTTTCCTGCGCAAGTGGCGGCTGAAGTGTCGCGCTGTCGCCGACAGCCTCGAGGAAGCAGGCGATCGCCTCTTCACCTTCACCCGCCTCGACCCCTCTCAATGGAAATCGGCCCGAACGACCAATGCCATAGAGCGCCTGAACGAGGAGTTTCGCCGCAGGATCAAAACCCAGACCGTGCTGCCCTGCGCGGAAACCGTGCCAATGCTGCTCTGGGCCCTTCTCGCCTCCGGTCAGATCCANATGCGCAAGGTCGACGGNTGGGAAACCCTTTCTCAGCCCATCGAGCCAATGCCCCTTGACCTCGCTGCCTGAGAACCCGAACCTTCACATGCCCGGAGCACGACGCCAGGGAATTTCCACACCATTCGCCACACAACCGGGTGCGGCTGGGCCCGGACTGGGCGCTGCCGCTCATTGCGGGGCTGTTCTGGCCGGATCGGCGCCGGACGCTGGTGCTCGACCGGACGCAATGGGCGATCGGCACGCGGGAGGTGAACCGCGTGGTGCTGGCGGTGGCGACGCGGAACTTCCGGGCGCCGGTCCTCTGGACGCTCCTGCCGCGCAGCGGCAATCGCGGCACCGCCGCGCGCATCGCCATGATCGAGCGCTATCTGACGCATTTCCCGGTCTCGAGCGTTGCGATCCTGCTGGCGGAGCGCGAGTCCATCGGCGCCAGATGGCTGAACTTCCTTGGTGATCTCGAGATCCCCTTCGCCATCCGCCTGCGCGAGGATCGTTTCGCCGGAGGCGAAGCTCTGGTTCGACCGCGTGGTGACAGAGGAAGGCTGCGAACTCACCCTCGCCGCTGGCCTGTACGGCACCCTCCGGACGCGAAGCTTCCGCGCCCGAGTCTGGGCAAGGGACGGCGACGAGTGTACCTTCACCTTCGCCGTCAAGCGCCTCGCTGGAGAGTGGCTGATCATCGTCTCGAATCAGCCTGCCCGCAAGGCCCTCGCCGCCTACCGCAAGCGGTGGGCCATCGAATGCCTGTTCGCGGACGCCAAGTCCCGCGGCCTCAGCATCCAGGACACCCGACTCACCTGTCCGCGCAAGCTCGACCTGCTGATGGTCCAAGTCACACTTGCCCTCGTCTGGGCCGGACGCGCCGCTGCCGACCTCCCGGGAAAATCCCCACCGCCCCAGAAGCCCCACGGCTAGCCGGCACGATCCCGCTTCCGCATCGGCCGCTTGCAGATCCGACGCCTTCTCGGAAACGAGCGGCTCCAAGGCGCCGATCCTTGGCGAAACCTAACCTCCGAAACTCGAAGAACACCGATAACCGTGTAGCGTGCCGAGACGCAACCTTTGCCAGGTCCTTTCGGCGCGGGCGGGGGCGCGAGCGCGGTGCCGGTGCCGGGAGGATACGCAAACCGGGACACGGATCCAGCGCGTTGACATGCGGTGGCGCAACCGTCGTGACAGCGCCCGGCCGATCGGCTAAGGAAGGCCCGACAGTCAGGGAAATGGGAGCCTGCGCATGGCCGAGCACGAACCGGGATCGATGGAGATCAGCGAGCAGCAGAAGACCTTTTCGGGATTCCTGCGTGCCTGTGCCTGGGTAGTGGGGGTCGTCTTCATCATTCTGATCTTCCTCGCGCTGGTCAACGCCTGAACCCGACGGCGGCGCCGGTCTGCACGGGATCACGGGTTTCGCGGGCCTGCCGTCGAGGTGGTTTCCTGACCCGTTCGCGGATGGCGTCGCGCGGCTCACCCGCGTGGCCGAGGGGTGTTCGCCTTCAGATCGGGAGATCGCGGCGCCGCGGGCCGGGGCGCAGATTTCGCTTCAGCCGGTGATCTGGAGCACGGCGAAGAGCGTCACCACCCCGCCGAGGATTGCCCAGAGGACGTTCCGCGTCCACAGGCCGAACGCCAGCGTGACCAGCGCCGCCAGCATCCGCGCCGCGTCGGGCTCGCCTTCCGTGGCGGCCGGGAACAGCACCAGCGGCGCGATCAGCCCGGGCAGGACCGCGACCGGCGTGTAGCGCAGGTGTCGCAGCACCCAGTCGGGCAGCTTGCGGCGTCCGATGAGCCCGAGGAAGGAGAAGCGCAGCGCGAAGGTGCCGATCGCCAGCAGCACGATGATTGACCATATCTGCGCCGTCGAATAGCCCATCATCGCCCGTCTTTCAGGCGTCGCACGAGCCAGAGTTCGACCTGCGCGCCCATGGCCATCGCCAAGAGCGCCGCAACGAGGAGGCCGAGATTGTAGGGCAGTGCGGCGAAGGCCAGCACGCCCAGGACCGAGGTCAGCGCCGCGGCGACATGCGCGAGCGTGCGCAGCATCGGCGCGATCACCGCGAGGAAGGTGATCGGCACTGCGAAATCGACCGGCAGCCCTGCGGGAATGCGGTTGCCAAGCACCGCGCCGAGATAGCTCGCCACGCACCACATCGGCACGACCAGCGCGACCGAGCCGAGATAGAAGGCAAAGCGCGCGGGCATCGGCATGCGCGGGCTCGCCTCGTACCGGGCATGAGCCAGCGCGTAGGACTGGTCGACCAGGAGCCAGGCGACGAGCGCCCGCTGCCAGGCGGGCGCGGGGCCGAGGAAGGGTGCGAGCGAGGCCGAATACATCGCCAGCCGCAGATTTACCGCGAGCGCCGTCGCGAGCACGATCAGGGTGGGCGCGTTCTCGGTCATCAGCTGCAGCGCGGCGAGTTGCGAGGCACCGGCGAAGACACCGACAGAAAAACCCATCGTCTGGGTCACGGTCAGCCCGGCCTCGGTTGCGACGACGCCGAAGACCATGCCGAAGGGAATGACGACGAGGAGGAAGGGCAGGCTGTCGCGCAGCCCCTGCAGGAAGCCGCGAGTGCCGGACAGCGGCGGCGCGGCGTCGGGGGTGGCGGGCGGTGGGGACATGACGGGTTTCCGGAAAGCGAGCGAGGGATCAGCCGAAGCTGCCGGTCGCGCGGCCGAGCAGGCGAAAGGCCCGGGCGCTGCGGCTCGCCGCGACGCGGGCGAGGGCAGCATCCTCGGCGCCCGGCGCGAAGCCCGCCAGCCAGGCGTCGAAGGCGGCGACGAAGCGCTGCGCGGCGCTGCGGAAGGCGGGGTCGCGGCGCAGCCGGCCGACCGTCAGGGCGAGGCTCTCGCGGTCATCGACCTCGCCGAGCGACGCGATTGCCGGTCCGCGCGCGCCCTTGAGGTAGAGCCGCCAGACCTCGGGCCCGGGCGGGGGCGCGGAGCCGGCATCGAGATGCACGCCCTCCTGTGCCAGCAGCGAGAGGACATGCTGCGCGGTCCGGATCACGCCGGCGAGCGCCGGGTCGTCCGTCATCGCCCGGCGCAGTGCCTCGAACCCGGCGATATCGGCCTCCGAGCGCGGGAAATCGAGCGCCGCCCAGAGCGTGTCTTGCGGGCTGGCCCCCGCCGGGGGGGGCGCGGTCTCCGTTGCGCGCGGAGAACGCAGGATCGTGCTGCCCGGCTCGTGCGGGTCCTCGGCGGGCTCCGTCGTCGCCGCGGCCGATGCGGGGGGCGCGGCCTCCGGCTCGATGTCGCCCTGGATTTTGCCCTGGGCGCCCGGCTCACCGGCCGGGACGGCCGCTGACCGCGCCGCCCAGAGTTGTCGGGCCAGCACGTCGGTCTCGGCGTGCAGTGCGCGCGCAGCAGCCAGCGCCCGCCGCGCGCGCCTGAGCGCCAGCCAGGCCGCGAGCGTCAGCAGGAACGGGATGGCCCAGGCGAGCGTCAGCACCGCGAACCGCGCCTCGCGACCATAGGGTTCGATCACTTCGGGTCGATAGAACCCGAGCCAGACCGCCGCGGCCCAAAGCACGGTTGCCGCGACCAGCGCCAGCCCGCCCGGCAGCCGGCCGCCGAGGCCTTCCGCGCGCTCTTCGGCCTCGGCCATGCGGACACCCTCCGCCTCAGCGATACTCGACCGAAAGGACCTCGTAGCTGCGCTCGCCGCCCGGGCTGCGCACCTCGATCGAATCCCCCGGCTCGCGGCCGATCAGCGCGCGGGCGAGCGGCGAGCGGATGTTCAGCAGCCCCCGGTCGATATCGGCCTCGGCTTCGCCGACGATCTGGTAGGTGCGCTGCTCCTCGGTCTCCTCGTCGATCAGGGTGACCGTCGCGCCGAACTTGATCGCCCCGTGCAGCCGGGCCGGATCAATTATCTCGGCCCGGCCGAGGATCGATTCGAGTTCCTTGATCCGGCCTTCGATGAAGCTCTGCTTCTCGCGCGCGGCGTGGTATTCGGCATTCTCCGACAGATCGCCGTGCTCGCGCGCCTCAGCGATGGCGCGGATCACGGCCGGCCGGTCGGTGCTTTTCAGTTGCCGCAGCTCGGCATCCAGCGCGTCGAAGCCGCGGCGGGTGATCGGTATCTTGTCCATCGGCTGCACCATGAATGAAAACGCCCGCGGCCAAGGCCGGGGCATCGCTTACCTCTACTTGAACAGATACCACCGCTGCCGGAATTGCAAGCCCCGGCAGCTTTCGCGGTTTTGATGCGCCGTCACGATTGACCCCCGGCGGCGGGCTGGGCTATCGGTGCTGCGCCCTTCGACCACCCAATTAGACGCGGGAGCCCCCATGAGCGAGATCGAACGCGAGTCCATGGAATACGACGTCGTCATCGTCGGCGCGGGTCCGGCGGGCCTCTCGGCGGCCATTCGCCTGAAGCAGCTCGACGCCGAGCTCAGCGTCGTCGTGCTCGAGAAGGGCTCGGAGGTGGGGGCGCATATCCTTTCGGGCGCGGTGCTCGATCCGGTCGGGCTCGACCAGCTGATCCCGGACTGGGAGGAGAAGGGCGCGCCGGTCACCGTGCCGGTGCGCAAGGACCGGTTCTACATCCTCGGCGAGGCCGGGCAGCTGCGCGTGCCGAACTGGCCGATGCCGCCCCTGATGAGCAACCACGGCTGCTTCATCGTCTCGATGGCGAATGTCTGCCGCTGGCTGGGCGAACAGGCCGAGGCGCTTGGCGTCGAGATCTTTCCGGGCATGGCCGCGTCGGAAGTGGTCTATGGCGAGGACGGGCGCGTCGCGGGCGTCGTTGCCGGCGAGTTCGGCAAGAACCCGGACGGCACGCCGGGGCCGAACTACGAGCCGGGCATGGAACTTCTGGGCAAGTATGTCTTCCTTGGCGAGGGGGTGCGCGGATCGCTCGCGAAGCAGGTCATGGCGCGGTTCGACCTGTCCAACGGCAAGGAGCCGCAGAAGTTCGGCCTCGGCATGAAGGAGATATGGGAGATCGACCCCGAGAAGCACCGCGAGGGAACGGTGACCCACACGATGGGCTGGCCGCTGGGCAAGAACGCGGGCGGAGGCTCGTTCATCTACCACATCGACAACAACCAGGTCTATGTCGGCTTCGTGGTGCACCTGAACTACGAGAACCCCTATCTCTCGCCCTATCACGAGTTCCAGCGCTTCAAGCACCACCCGATGGTGGCCGAGCTGCTGAAGGGCGGCAAGCGCGTGGCCTATGGCGCGCGGGCGATCTCGGAGGGCGGCTACCAGTCGATCCCGAAGGTCGTCTTCCCGGGCGGCGCGCTGTTGGGCTGCTCGGCGGGGCTGGTGAACGTGCCCCGGATCAAGGGCAACCACAACGCGATGCTTTCGGGGATCGCCGCGGCAGAAGCTGCGCATGCGGCGATCAAGGCGGGCCGGTCGGGCGACGAGCTCGCCGAGTACGAAAAGGAACTGCGCGAGGGCGATGTCGGCCGCGACCTGAAGAAGGTGCGCAACGTCAAGCCGATGTGGTCGAAATGGGGGCTCATGCCGTCGCTCGCACTGGGCGGGCTCGACATGTGGACGAACACACTGGGGTTTTCGGTCTTCGGCACGATGAAGCACGGCAAGTCCGACGCCGAGGCGACCGGCCTCGCCGCCCGGTTCGAGCCGATCGACTATCCCAAGCCCGACGGCGTGCTTTCCTTCGACCGGCTGACCAACGTCGCCTTCTCCTTCACCAATCACGAGGAGAACCAGCCTGCGCACCTGACGCTCAAGGACGCCTCGGTGCCGATCAGCGTCAACTTGCCGAAATACGCCGAACCCGCGCAACGCTATTGCCCGGCCGGCGTCTACGAGGTGGTCGAGGAGGATGGCAAGGATCCGCGCTTCGTGATTAACTTCCAGAACTGCGTGCACTGCAAGACCTGCGACATCAAGGACCCGAGCCAGAACATCCACTGGGTCACGCCGCAGGGGGGCGACGGGCCGAACTATCCGAACATGTAGGCGCCGGCGGGGCAGGGGCGGGCCGGGTGGTCGATCACGCCGCGGTGCATTGCCCTTGCCCCTATGGGGGGCTACATCTGGCCGCGAGCCCGGGCGCGGCCCGGGACCGAGCCGCAACCAGACCGGGAGCCGCCCTTGCCGCGCCGCACGATCCTGCCCTCGCTGACGCTTGCCGCCGCGCTCGTGCTGACGCCGGTTCCGTCCCTCGCGGTTGACGGAACGGCGGGCGCGTTCCTTGCGGCGCGCGCGGCCGGCAGCGCGAACGATTTCGTCCGCGTCGTGCCCTATCTCGAGCGGCTGATGCAGAGCGAGATCGCCGCGCCCGAATTGCGCGACAGCCTGACCGGATCCTATCTGGCGCTCGGCCGGCATGCGGACGCCGCCGCCGAGGCGCGCCTGCTGATCGAGGAGATGCCCGGAAGCAGCACCGGCGCGTTGACGCTGATGGCCGGGGCCTTCGCCACGCGCGACTATGCGGCGGTTCTGGACCTTGTCGAGGGGGGGGCGCGGACGCATCCGGCCGCCGACGGGCTGGCAATGGCCTGGGCGCATCTTGGCCAGGGGAGCATGGCCGAGGTCTTCGATGCCTTCGACCGCGTGGCGGCGCAGGAGGGTATGCTCGCCTTCACCCTCTACTGCCGGGCGCTGGCGCTGGCGCTTGTCGGCGATGTCGAGGGCGCGATCGAGCTGATCGAGGATCCCGAGACCGGCGTCGCCGATGCGCTCAACCGCCGCGGCGTGATCGCCCATGCGCAGATTCTCGGCCAGCTCGAACGGTTCGACGACGCGCTTGAGCTGCTCGCTGCGGGTTTTCCGGGCGTCCACGATCCGAAGATCGAAGCGATGCGCGCCGCCTATGCCGAGGGCCGGGCGCTGCCCTTCGACCTGATCTCAGACCCCGCCGACGGCATGGCCGAGGTGATGGCGGTGATGGCCGCGGCAATGCGCGGCGGGCAGGGGTCGTTCGACGCGATGCTCTATGCGCGCGCGGCGGAATGGATCAATCCCGACCTTCTGGATGTGCGGCTGATGCTGGGCCAGATCTTTGTCGAACTCGAGCAGCCGGAACTGGCCGGCGAGACCTTCGGCATGATCCCGGCCGACAGCGGCCTCGCCATCGCGGCGGCGATGGGGCGGGCGCAGGTGCTCGACAACCTCGACAGGCTAGACGAGGCGATCGCGGTGCTGCAGGATCTGGCCGATCGGTACCCCGACGTCATGGCCGCGCATCAGGGCCACGGTGACTTCCTGCGCCGCGCCAACCGGCACGAGGAGGCGATTGCGGCTTACACGCGTGCGATCGAGCTGATGGAGGCACAGGACCGCGGCGGCGACTGGCCGCTCTGGTTCGCGCGCGCCGTCAGCCACGAACGCGCCGGGATGTGGCCCGAGGCCGAGGCCGATTTCCGCCGCGCGCTGGTCTATGAACCCGACCAGCCGCTGGTGCTGAACTATCTCGGCTATTCGCTGGTCGAGCGGCGCGAGAATCTCGACGAGGCGCTGGAGATGATCGAGCGCGCGGTCGAGGGCGATCCCGACAGCGGCTACATCGTCGACAGCCTCGCCTGGGCGCTCTTCCGCCTGGGTCGCTACGAGGAGGCGCTGCCGCACATGGAGCGCGCGGTCGAACTGATGCCCTCCGACCCGATCCTCAACGACCATCTGGGCGATGTCTACTGGGCGCTTGGCCGCTACCGCGAGGCGCGCTTCCAGTGGCGCCGGGCGCTCTCGTTCGGGCCGCACGAGGATCTGGACATGGACCGTGTGCGCCGCAAGCTCGACATCGGCCTTTACGAGGTGCTGCTGGAGGAAGGTGAGCCTCTGCCGCATCAGGAAGAATGATGCCGACGCGGCTGGCCCCGGCCAAGATCAACCTGACGCTGCACGTCACCGGGCGGCGCGACGACGGCTACCACGATCTCGATTCGCTCGTGGTCTTCGCCGACCTCGGCGATCTCCTGACACTGGATCCCGGCGCACCGCCGGGGTTGCGGATCACCGGGCCGCTCGCCGCCGGCGTGCCGACGGGGCAGGAGAACCTGGTCGCCCGCGCGGCCCGCCTGATCGGCGCCTCGGATGCCGCGCTGACGCTGGAGAAGCACCTGCCGGCGGCGGCGGGGATGGGAGGTGGCTCGTCGGACGCGGCGGCGGCGCTGCATCTGTGCGCCGAGGCGCGCGGACTTCCGCTGCCCTCTACCGCGGCACTGATGTCACTCGGCGCCGATCTGCCGGTCTGTCTGGCCGCGCCGGCGCCCTGCCGGATGCGCGCGCGCGGCGACATCGTCGAGCCTCTCGGGCCTCTGCCGAGGCTGGGGCTGCTGATCGTCAATCCAGGCCTGCCGCTTGCCACGCCTGCGGTCTTCTCCGCGCTCGAACGGCGCGACAATCCGCCGATGCCCGGCAGCTTGCCGGCCTGGACCGATGCCGGGGCCTTCTGCGACTGGCTCGCCGCGATGCGCAACGATCTGGAAGCGCCGGCTCGGCGGCTCCTGCCCGAGATCGATACCCTGCTCGACGAGATCGCCGCACGGCCCGGCTGCCGCCTGGCGCGGATGACCGGGTCGGGGGCGACCTGCTTCGGCCTCTTCACCGATCCGGGCGCGCTGCGCGATGCGGCGCGGGAACTGCGCGCGCTGGGGCGCTTCGTCGCTGCGACGGAGATACTCGACCCGAGCGCTCAGCTGACGCGGGCGACCACGTAGTCGGAGAGATCGGCGAGCATGTCGCGCAATGGATGCTCGGGCAGGTCGGCAAGCGCCGCGCGCGCGCGCGAAGACCAGTCCAGCGCCGTCGCCCGGGTGCTTTCAAGGGTTCCGCGGCGTCCGAGGATATCCATCGCGCGCTCCAGATCGCCAGGTTCCTGCCGGCCGCGGGCGATCACCCGTTCCCAGAAGGCGCGTTCCTCGGAATCGGCGGCGGCTATGGCGCGGATCACCGGTAGCGTCAGCTTGCGCTCCCGGAAATCGTCGCCGGTATTCTTGCCCATGGCCGAGCCCAGACCGGCGTAATCGAGGTAATCGTCGACGATCTGGAAACAGATCCCCAAGGCGTCGCCATAGTCGCGCAAGGCCGCCACCTGTCGGTCGGAAACCCCGGCGATCACCGCGCCGGCCTCGCTCGCGGCGGCAAACAGCGCCGCCGTCTTGCCGCGCACGACCTTCATGTAGGTCGCCTCGGTCGTGGCGAGATTCTGCGCCGCGGTCAGTTGCAGCACTTCGCCCTCGGTGATCGTGGCCGAGGCGTTCGACAGGATGCCCAGCACCTGCAGACTGCCCGATTCGACCATCAGCTGGAACGAGCGCGCGAAGAGGTAGTCACCGACCAGCACGCTCGACTTGTTGTCCCAGAGCAGGTTCGCCGTCGGCCGACCGCGGCGCTGGCGGCTCTCGTCCACCACGTCGTCATGCAACAGCGTCGCGGTATGGATGAATTCGACCGCCGCGGCGAGCGCGTGATGCGCCGTGCCCTCGTAGCCGCAGAGACGCGCCGAGGCGACCGTCAGGAGCGGCCGCAGCCGCTTGCCTCCGGCCTCGATCAGATGCGCGGTCACCTCGGGGATGCGCGGCGCGTTCTCGGAGGCCATGCGCTCGCGGATCAGCGCATTCACGGATGCCATGTCATCGGCCAGCCACTGGGCGAGGCGGTCATGCGGCGCGGTCACGGCGGTGTCCAACAGCATCAGATCCCGGAACGGCTCGACAAGCCCGCGGGCCTGTCGTTATGTGGCGGCATGAGGGAACTGCTGCGAACGAACGACCCCACGATCATTCCCTACGCCACGACCCTTCTTCAGGGCGAAGGTATAGAATGCTTCGAGCTTGACGTCCATATGAGCGGCCTCGGCATCGTGCCGCGCCGGCTGATGGTGCGCGAGGCCGATCTGTTCATGGCCCGCGCCATCCTGCGCGAGGCGGGCGTGCCGCTGGAAAGCTGAGACATGGCCTTCGCCGAGGCGGCGCTGAGCCGCGACTTGTTCCTCGGCGGGCGGTTGCGGATCCTGCAGCCCCGCGCCGGTTACCGCGCCGCGACCGATCCGGTGCTTCTCGCGGCGGCGGTTGCGGCGCGGCCGGGCGAGGCGGTACTGGAACTGGGCTGCGGCGCCGGGGTGGCGCTGCTGGCGCTGGCGGCGCGGGTTCCCGGGCTGCGTCTTGCCGGGGTGGAACGGCAGGCGGATTACGCCGATCTGGCGCGCCGGAACGCCACGGCGAACGGGATCGCGGCGACGATCTGGCACGCCGATCTAGCGGCGCTTCCGCGCGATCTGCGCGCGCAGAGCTTCGATCACGTTTGCGCCAACCCGCCCTATCATCCGGCCGTGGCGACACCGGCGCACGATCCGGGCCGCGACGGCGCGCTGCGCGAGGCGACGCCGCTTGCCGTCTGGATCGATGCCGGGCTGCGGCGATTGCGCGCGGGCGGCCGCCTGACGCTGATCCAGCGGGTGGAGCGCCTGCCGGACATACTGGCGGCGCTCGACGGACGAGCGGGTAGCGTGGCGGTCCGGCCGCTGTCGTCGCGGGCGGGGCGGG
>SL_3KL_010_SEDDRAFT_10006047_pt1 | contig 10837 bp, 9 predicted proteins | sample SodLakKL_010_SED_2_FD_10381 | JGI IMG/M metagenome (IMG submission 10381)
GTGGGTGAAGAACTCGACAAAGAAGAAACCTTTGGCTCTATCGAAGCAGTGAAAACCGTTTCTGACCTTTTCATGCCGCTAAGCGGAGAGGTTACTGAGTTTAATGAGGCACTGGAGGATGCACCGGATACCATAAACAAAGATCCTTACGGTAAAGGCTGGATCATTAAGATGAAAATATCCGATGCTTCAGAGGCGGATGATCTGATGAGTGCAGAAGATTACAAGGAACACGTTGACGCATAAACAAAACCCACACCGCTTACACCCTGCAAAGCGTTCTTTTTGGATGCTTCCAGGATTGGTATGGGCAGTGGTTATCTTTGTCGTGATCAGCCTTCCGCCGGAAAACATACCACAGGCCCCGCTGCTGCAAGTACCCCATATTGACAAGGCAATACATTTTTTTATGTTTGCCGTATTTGGTGTCCTGGTACTGCTGGGGCTGCATAAAAAAAGCACAGCGGGTTCCTTGTCGCTGAAACACATAACCATGGCAGTAATTGCGGGGTCTGCGTACGGCATCTTAACAGAATCAATTCAATACTGCTGCCTTCCTGGCAGACATGGTAACGTACCTGATGTGCTCGCTAATATTTTTGGAACGGTTTTTGGTGTTTTTGTTATAGCCATGGCATACATGACCAGCATCCGGAAGGATGATATTAAAGATCAGAAATCGTGACTTGCAGTTTGCAAAATACTTTGTATATTAGCGCACATTTTTGGCTGCGTATATCAAGCAGAATAAATCAGCTACAAAACCAACCAGATAACTATGGAACCAAAAAAAACCAAAAAAGCCGACCTTGAAGGCAAGAAGCGGATTTTCTTGCAGATAGGCATTGTCCTGGCGCTTGGAGCAACGCTGGTTGCTTTTGAGTGGAGGCAATACGAGCGTACGCAGGTCGATTTGGGTACGCTTGAAATTGATTTCATCGAGGAGGAAGACATCCCGATCACGCGCCCGGAGCAACCCCCACCACCACCTCCGCCAGAGCCATCACAGGAGCTTATCATTGTAGATGACGATGTGGAGCTGGAAGAAGAGTTCACCATTGACGTTGACGCCGATGTGCTTTCTGAGGTGCAGGATTTTACTCCCATTCAGATTGAAGAAGAGGAAGAAGTCGAAGACGATGTGATCTTTACCGTAGTGGAAGACCAGCCCGAGTTTCCGGGTGGTGAAGAAGCGCGGCAGAGATTCCTTGAGAACAACCTGCGTTACCCAACCATGGCACGTGAAGCTGGCATCCAGGGAACCGTATTCGTCACCTTCGTCGTGGAGACTGACGGAAGCGTTACCGATGTGCGCGTATTGCGCGGTATTGGCGGCGGATGCGACCAGGAAGCCGTCAGGGTCGTTGAGATGATGCCCCGCTGGGAGCCAGGCCGCCAGAGAGGCCAGCCGGTAAGGGTGCAGTTTAACATGCCTATCAGATTCAGGCTTAACTAAGCAACCCCAACGAATAGATTACCCCCAACCCGAGATAGCCGTTCCTGGATTCCAGGAGCGGCTTCTCATTTTGTGCCACCCAGGCTGACCGGAAAAACCACATAAAAACTAACGTTCCATTAGCTTATCCGGCCCCAGAATAACTTATCAGGATATAATTCTCTCAGGCGTGTCCGCACGATCCTGTGTGCCGGCTGCTCCAGCTCCGGATCCTCCTGCAAAAGGTTACGCGCCTTATCCCTGGCATATTTCAGTATCGGTTCATCCTGCGTCAGGTCAGCAATCTTCAGATCAAGGATGCCGCTTTGCTGCGTGCCCTGAAGGTCGCCCGGGCCCCGAAGCTGCAGGTCGGTCTCAGCGATTTCAAACCCGTCATTGCTCGACACCATCACCGAAAGACGCTTGCGGGCATCGGCACTAAGCTCATCCTTCGACATAAGGATACAATATGATTGGTCAGCACCCCTGCCCACACGGCCACGCAACTGGTGAAGCTGCGACAAACCAAAGCGCTCAGCACTCTCAATGACCATCACGGAGGCGTTGGGTACATCAATACCCACCTCTATCACAGTAGTAGCCACCATGATATGTGTCTGGCCTGACACAAAACGTTGCATCTCATAATCCTTATCCGCCGGCTTCATCTTGCCATGCACAATACTTACCGAGTAATCAGGTAAGGGAAACTCCCTGACAATGCTATCATAGCCATCGTTCAAATCTTTCAAATCGAGCTTTTCCGATTCTTTTATCAGGGGATATACCACATATATCTGCCGGCCTTTTCTGATCTGATCGCGCATAAAGCCAAAGACCTTCAGCCTGTTCCTGTCGTATTGATGTACCGTTTTGATCGGTTTGCGTCCGGGCGGGAGCTCATCGATAACCGATACGTCGAGGTCGCCATACAGGGTCATAGCTAGTGTGCGGGGTATTGGCGTGGCCGTCATGACCAGCACATGTGGCAATGTTTCGCTTTTCTTCCAGAGCCTTGCCCGCTGGGCTACCCCGAAACGATGCTGCTCATCGATAACTACCATCCCAAGCTTGTTAAAGCGCACAGCATCCTCAATCAGTGCATGTGTGCCGATCAAAATGTGCATCGTGCCCTCCTGCAGCTCCTGAAGCATCACCTTCCTTTCAGCAGCCCTGGTAGACCCCGTTAGCAAACCCACACGAACACCCATACTGCCAAGCATGGCGCTCACCGACTCGTAATGCTGAAAAGCAAGAATTTCCGTTGGCGCCATCAGGGAGGCCTGCAATCCGTTATCCAGGGCCATGAGCATACTCATCACGGCTACCACCGTCTTTCCGCTGCCTACATCGCCCTGAAGCAATCTGTTCATCTGCTTGCCAGACAACGTGTCACCCCTGATATCCTTTAAAACACGCTTTTGTGCACCGGTGAGTTCAAAAGTCAGCCCTTTGTGGTAAAATGTATTAAAATAATCACCGATCTCCGGCAGAACATAACCTGTAGCTTTTTCGTTGCGCAACAATTTTTGCCGCAACAGGTTCAGCTGGATGTAAAAGAGTTCTTCAAACTTGAGCCGGGCCCTTGCCTTTTTCAGTTTTAGCGCATCTCCGGGAAAATGCACATGCAGCAAGGCCTCATCTTTTTCCATGAGCTTCAATGACGCCAGGATGGACCCCGGAAGGCTTTCCCTGATATGCTTGCGGCTCTGGGGTATAAGAACCTTCAGCAGTTTACCTATTCCCCGGCTATCAAGGCCTCTTGACTTTAGTTTTTCTGTGGAATGGTATACGGGCTGCATCCCCGAAGACTGATTTATGGCTCCGGCCGAGACAGGTTCTACCTCCGGATGAGCGATGTTGTAATTGTCGCCAAACGCGGCAGGCTTCCCAAAGACAATATATTCCACCCCGGGCTTAAACTGATCCCTGATCCATTTAAAGCCCCTGAACCATACCAGCTCCAAGGTGCCTGTCTGATCGCGCAGTTCAGCAGTCATCCTGTTGGTTCGCTGCCGGCCATGCAACTGTATGTTAGATATCCTGCCCTTGAGCTGCACATAGGGCATGTCGCCCCGCACTTCACTGATCGCATAAAAGCGGCTGCGGTCGATGTACCGAAAAGGATAATATTCAAGCAGATCACGGAAGGTGTGGATGTCAACCTCCGCCCGCAGCATCTCTGCACGCTTTGGGCCCACGCCTTTCAAATACTCGATGGGTGTATCAAGGTATGATTTTCTCGGTGTGTCAGACATAAGGCTGAAATAATGCTTCCGGCAACGGATTATCTGTAAAAATAATGCAAAATATGCGGAAGTGTTACTATTTTTGAAGATAATTTAGCGTAACGCAAATAAAACATTTGACAAAACACATACCATGAAGATACTCATTTTCGGTGCAGGTGTGATTGGTACCACCTATGCGTGGCAACTGGCGGAGGCTGGCTTTGATGTAACGCTGTTTGTGCGAAAGCTTCGCATGGTGCGATACGCCAATTCAGGCCAGGCCATTACCTATAGCGACCTGCGCAAAGGCAAGTCTGAATATGGCAATACCGTCTTCAGACCGCAGGTTGTGGAAGCCCTCAACCCCAAACAGGATTTTGACCTTATCATTGTGAGCGTCAGGAGCAACCAATGGCATGATGCGATCCCCTACGTGGCAAAGAACTCGGGCAATGCCCATATTTTGTTTCTTGGCAATATATGGAATGAGCTGCAGCTTGCAGACAAGCATCTGCCCAAAGGAAGGTATTTTCTTTGTTTTCCAAACATGGTCATGGGAGGACATATTGAAAACGGCATCAGTACGTACCTCTTCGGAAACGAAAACACCATGCTTGGTGAGCCAGATGGCAAGGTCAGTGAGAGGGTGCAAAAGTTTGCCGGCATCCTTGAACGTGCCGGCATGCAACCCAGGATATACAACAAAATGCGAGACTACCTCCGTATGCGCTACCTCTTATCGGCCATCACTCCGGGCCTGTTAAGCAAAGCAGGGGGCGCGAGGTTACTTTCAGGAAACAAAACACTGCTTACGCAGTATATCATCGCATTAAAAGAGGGGCAAAAGCTATGCAGAAAAATGGGGGTGGGAAAAGTGCCGCTGTTCCCGTTCAACAGGATGTTCCTGCCCGCCTTTCTCCTGAGGCGCATGATCACCGCAAGGCTTACTGATGACGTGCAGGCAGCCCTGGATACCCATATGAAGCATGGAGAAGCTGAAAAGAAAAAGCAGCATGAAAACGTGCTTGTAACAGGCAAAAAAATGAAGGTGTCCATGCCCTACTGGGCCTCCTTTGAAAAATATATGGATTTTTAAGGACAGATGCTCCCATGCTGTACCCCTGCCTGGCCGAAACACATTAAAAACGTACGGGTTTAAAGGCCCGCGTCTATCGTTAAACTTTTGTGGGTAATGCCGTGTTTGAACAATAGACAGTTTTTTATATCTTTACTATTGTTGAAACTGTATTTCCAAACTTCCAACCAAAAAAACCCGTCATGATAAAGTATTTTCTCACCATAGCAGTTTTGTTTCTTTTCCTGAACACTTCAGTAAAAGCATTTGAGCCGCCAAGGATGCACCCCACAGATCGTTTTATCGTGACCTTATTTACTGATATATGGCAGGATGTACCGGAAAACATGGACCTGAAAACCATCCAGCGGGGGATTAGTATTAACGCCATGCAGGACATGCCCCTGGGAAGGAGCAACTTCAGTGTTGCTGCCGGCCTTGGTTTTACGAGCCATAACATGTACAGCGACCATCGCTACCTGTTTAACGCGCTTGAAGACAAACACGACTTTTATCCTATCAGCCTTGACTATGACAAAAACAAGATAAGCCTGAATTACATAGATATTCCTGTACAGTTTCGTTTCCGGTCGCGGGAAACAGACAGGCCCTTCAGGCTTTATGCCGGCATGAAGGCAGGTTACCTGGTAAACGCCCATACCAAATATGAGGGAGAGGCCTACTTTGTAGATCCCGCTGGCATACAGTTTCCGGATCTTCCTGATTTTTTTGATGACGTTGAGGACTTATTAAAGCGGACCACCAAGGTCAAAGAGCATAAGCTGGAAAACATAACCAGTTACCGGATTGGTCTGACAGCCATGGTAGGCTACGGCCGTGTCAACTTCCACTTTTATTATCCGCTCACTCAAATCTTTGAAGACAACAGCGCAGAAGACATGCGACCCATATCGTTGGGTATCAACCTAATCCTGTTTTAACAGCCGTTAGGCATTGACCAACCTCAACCCCTCAGATAAAAATACAAGAGTATCATCACCAGGGCCCCCAGCAGATATCCGGCATACACCTCTGCCGGCGCGTGGGCTTTTCGCTGAAGTCTTGAGGCGCCTGTGAAACCTGATACGAGAAATGCAGAAATGATCACAAATTGCATGTCTTGCTTCAGCAACAGGGCTGTTACGATCAGGAAGCCGGTAAGGCCGCCGAGCGAAACCATGTGCAGGCTTATATTCCACCGGAAAGAGATAACCAGGCATAGCAGTACCAGAAGTGTTGCGCCCATCATGTAAAAGTCAAGCAGGCTTGGCAAATGCAATTGCCGCAGCAGGTAGTAGGTCAGAAAGAAGGTGACGGCAGCTACCATAAGAGGAAACACCCGCTCCGTGCGTTCCCGCAGCACGTAATCCTGAATGTATCCGGTTTGCTTCAGGACAAAAACCGACAAAGCGGGGATTATGGCAGTATTAATAAACACCATCAACATGACATACCGCCTGATCTCAGGTGCAAGCGTAAAGCGGATGTGGGTATCCAGCTGAAACAGCACAAACAATCCTATGGTAGGAATGATCAGGGGATGAAAAAGGGTGCTTAACACCCGTGCGAAACCATTGGCAACAGACATAGCTACAAAAGCTCTTTTCTTAAACGCGCTACGGGAATATCCAGCTGTTCACGGTATTTTGCCACCGTTCTGCGGGCTATGTTATACCCTTTTTCTTTCAGGATGACGGCAAGCTGATCGTCGGTAAGCGGTTTCTTCTTGCTCTCTGACTCAATGCAGTCTTGCAGGATTTTCTTTACCTCGCGGGTAGACACCTCTTCCCCTGTGTCGGTCTGAAGTGACTCTGAGAAGAAGTCCTTCAGCAGAAAAGTGCCAAACGGAGTTTGCACATACTTGCTGTTGGCCACCCGGGAGATCGTAGAGATATCAAGATGCACCATATCGGCGATATCTTTCAGTATCATGGGCTTCAGCTTAGTTTCATCACCGGTAAGGAAATATTCTTTTTGAAATTCCAGGATGGCCTGCATGGTTACCAGCAGGGTGTTCTGTCGCTGTTTAATGGCGTCGATAAACCATTTGGCACTGTCAAGCTTTTGTTTAACAAAGCTAAAAGCCTCTTTCTGTCGTTTATCTGCCTTGCCTTTCGATTCAGCCATCGCCCTTAGCATTTCTGAGTACGTGCGGTTAATGCGCAGGTCGGGAGCATTGTGGCTGTTGAGGGTGAGTTCCAGTTCTCCATTGTTGTGGGAAAGGATAAAATCGGGTACTACGTACTGTGCTCCTCTTCCTTCTATCAATGAACTTCCCGGCTTAGGGTTCAGTTTGAGGATCTCATCGATGGCTGCTTTCAGATCCTCGTCGGTCAGATTATGTTTTTTCTTGATCTTATCGTAGTGCTTACGGGTAAAGTCATTGAAGTTTTTTTCCAGGATGAGTGTGGCATCCTGCAAAGGTTTTGTCTTGGGGGTTTTCCTTTTTACCTGCAGCAGCAGACACTCCTGAAGGTCCCGGGCACCCACACCCGGAGGGTCAAAATCCTGGATCAGCCGGAGAATATCGAGCACTTCGGCAAAGTCGGTCTGGAGATTCTGGTTAAAGGCAAGGTCGTCGATAAGCGAATGTATATCGCGCTGCAGGTAACCCGACTCATCGATGTTTCCGATGATGTGTGAGGCGATAAGATACTCCCTGTCTTCCAGCGCCCGCAAGCCAAGCTGTGCCAGGAGTGCCTCCTGGGGCGTGCTGCCGGCAACGAAGGGCATTTCCTTTGTCTCATCATCAGCGGAGGTGTTGTTGGCACTCAGCTTATAATCGGGTATTTCGTCATCGTCAACATAGTCATCCAGATCAAACTCATCATCTGCTGTATGTTCTGCCTCTTCTTCCTTCTCTTCCTGCCCTGTTTCCATGGCACTGTCATAGTCATCGCTGTTGTTGTCTTCAAACTCCGACTCCTCGTAAAGGTCTTCGCCTTCTTCCAGCGCGGGGTTCATTTCTATTTCCTGCTTTATGCGCTGGTCCAGCAATAACGCAGGCACCTGCAACAGCTTCATCAGTTGAATCTGTTGCGGTGATAACTTCTGCATCAATTTCTGCTGCAACCTTTGTTTTAGCATAAAGCCATATATTTAAAGTCGTTTTACCAAACCGGTACAATCAGTCATACGGGAGTTCCGGCATACATGCTTACTCAATGATAAAGCCGGTGCTCCCCGTTGCGCAATGATTTGCTTGCCCTGACGATGTTCAACAATTAAAATTCAGCGTTTTGCGGCGCCCTGGGGAAGGGGATCACGTCTCTGATGTTGCCCATGCCTGTGACAAACAACATCAACCTTTCAAACCCGAGGCCAAAACCGCTGTGAGGCGCCGTGCCAAACTTCCTTGTTTCCAAATACCACCACACGTCCTGCTCCACAATGCCCATTTCTTTAATACGTCCATAAAGCTTTTCATAGTCTTCTTCACGCTGCGACCCCCCCACGATCTCTCCGATCTTAGGGAAGAGCACATCCATGGCGCGCACCGTTCTGCCGTCATCGTTAACCTTCATATAGAAAGCCTTGATGTCCCGCGGATAATCAGTAAGAATCACGGGCTTTCCATAGACCTCTTCCACAAGGTAACGCTCATGCTCTGACTGCAGGTCAACACCCCATTTTATGGGGAACTCAAAAGACTTCCCTGCTTTTTCAAGTACGTCAATGGCTTCCGTATAGGTTAAACGCTCAAAAACGTTTTTGCGTATCATGTTTAACCTGTCGAAAAGACTGTCGTCATACATTTTCTGAAGGAAAGCAAGGTCGTCTTCACAGTTTTCCAGGAGGTAACCCACAAGATATTTAAGAAAGCTCTCGGCAAGATCCATGTTGTCGTGGATATCGTAGAAAGCCATCTCCGGCTCTATCATCCAGAACTCAGACAGATGTCTTGACGTGTTGGAGTTTTCAGCCCTGAAGGTAGGGCCAAAGGTATATATGTTGCTAAGTGCGAGTGCTCCCAGCTCACCTTCCAGCTGGCCGCTAACCGTCAGGTTTGTCTCCTTCCCAAAGAAATCCTTGCTGTAATCCACGCGTCCTTCTTCATCGAGTGGCGGGTTTTTGAGGTCAAGGGTAGTTACCCGAAACATCTCACCGGCACCTTCGGCATCCGACCCGGTGATGATAGGCGTATGGAGGTAATAAAAACCTTCGTCATTAAAAAATTTGTGAATCGCAAAAGAGAGGGCATGCCGGATGCGGAAAATGGCACCAAAGGTGTTGGTTCTCGGCCGTAAATGAGCGATTTCCCTCAAGAACTCAAGGCTATGACCTTTTTTCTGAAGCGGATATTTTTCTGGGTCAGCACTGCCATAGAGAACAATCTCCGAGGCCTGAATTTCAACCTTTTGCCCCTTACCCTGGGATTCCACCAGTTTGCCATTAACCGAAACACATGAACCGGTGGTGATATTACGAAGCAGTTCATCATCACCAAATGCTTTCACATCGACCACCACCTGGATGTTGTGGATCACCGACCCGTCGTTCAGCGCAATGAAGGCCACATTCTTATTGCCGCGTCGTGTACGGACCCAGCCTTTTACATTTACTTCCTTACCGAGCAGGTGCTGACAATCCTTTTTCAGCAAATCAAACACCCTTTGTCTTTCTAATTGTGTCATGTTCTTTAATACTTTAGCTTGTTATCAGGGACGACCCAGGATCATGAGTTCATCCGGCAGGTAGTTTGTATGGATGAAACTGCTGCAATTCAGCATGCAAAAATACAATCAATTTTGGAAAGTGGCTAGGCCTCCAGACATTTCTCCATACTTTCCCAGAGGCGCTCAGCGGTTTTATCCCATGAGAATCGCTGACGTTGCCTGCGTCCTTTTTCGATAAGCGCCTGCCTGAGCTTTTCATCCTTAGCCATGGATTGCATGGCCAGGGCAATCTGTTCTGCAGAGGAAGGGTCGGTAAGCAGTGCAGCATCACCGGCCACTTCGGGCATGGAGGTAACATTGGATGCTATCACCGGCACGTCGCTCTGCATGGCTTCGATGATAGGTATGCCAAACCCCTCAAAGTGGGATACCAGCAGAAGTGCCTCCGCCGATGCCACGATGTTACGAACATCATCACCATATTGCCTGCCGGCAAGGATCACATCGTCAGCATGTTTCATGTCACCGAGCACCTGACGCAGCTCCGAGGAACCAAACATGGGCGCACCTACGATAACCATTTTAAAATCCTTTTCCGTGATGGTCCTGAAGCGGTCGAAAGCACGGAGCATGTTGTCAATATTTTTCCGTTTGTGCAGGGCTCCGATATAGACAAAGTAATGACAGCCGCGAGCAAAGCGTTGCCTTGTTGCCACTTTGGTGCTTTCATCAACCGGGGCAAATATTTCATGTACTCCGTTATACACCACGTCGATTTGATCTGCAGGATATTGAAAAGTGTCAGCAATGTCTTGTTTTGAATAATTGGAAACGGTAGCTATACGTTTTGCCCGGCGTGCGAACTTCGGGAAGAAATGCGTGTAATATTTTTGCGAAAGTCCAGGTATGAAGTGCGGGTTGTGCATGAAGTTCAAATCGTGAAATACGGGAAGTTGGGGGCCGTTATATCTCAATGAGAGAAAGCCGTCAGGGGAAAGGAAAAGGTCCGCATTAACTTTGTTAAGATAGTGCGCAACGGCAAATTCAAAGAAAAGGTAATACAATACCGGATGTCTGGCTTGTGGATAAAGTCTCACGGGGTGCACGTTATCTGCAAACACGAATGACTCATCCCATGGCCTGTCAAAGAGGAAGTGGAAAGAATGTTCCGGATGGGCTTTTACGATGCGTTTCAGGCTCTGAAAGGCAAACCACCCAATCCCTTCCAGTTTACCGGGTAGCAGCAGCCGGGTGTTTACGGCGATTTTCAAAACAATTCCTGTTTATAATAACGGGCCAAAAGAAGCTTTTCAGCTCAAAGTGGCATGTGAAAAGGCAAAAATATGCTTTTATTTCTTACTTTTGATAAAGGAAATCAATTTCATTGTCTAAAATTAAAACAATATGACAGCAAAGCTCATGAAGCACATTGAGCCTGGTGTAATTACAGGCGACGATGTACAGGAAGTATTTCGTATTG
>SL_3KL_010_SEDDRAFT_10006048_pt1 | contig 10837 bp, 13 predicted proteins | sample SodLakKL_010_SED_2_FD_10381 | JGI IMG/M metagenome (IMG submission 10381)
GCGTTCGGGATCCGTCCGCAGCATTTCGTGCCGGCGGATCAGGTGGGTGAGGGGCAGCGGTGGCTGGGTCGCAAGGTGGGTCTGGTGGAGATGTTGGGGGCGGAGATGTTGGTGCATCTGTCGACCTCGGCGCCGCCGATCGTCAGTGATGACATGCGCGCGGCGATCGATGATGAGGAGGCGTTCGAGGAGTTGGAGCGTCAGGCCAGAGAGGGCGGGCAGCAGTTCGTGGCCCGTTTCGAGCCTGACCAGCCCTTCCGTGCAGGCGATGTGGTCGATGTCGGGGTCGACACCGACCATCTGCACTTCTTCGACCCCGACGACGGCCACGCACTGCGGTGAGCGACCCCAGGCTGTCACCCGCTGTGCCCGGCTTCGGCCGGGCACAGCGATGATGCGGCACGTGTGGATGAGCCGCACCACGCCGAGCGCCTAGGCTGGTGTCCATGCGTCGCCCCTGGCTCCCGATCCGATGGCGGTTCTTCGCCCTCATCACGGTCCTGCTCGTTCGACTCGCCCGGTGGCGGATCGACGTGCAGGGCCTGCGCCACGTCCCGCAACGTGGCGGCGCGGTCCTGGCGTTCAACCACCACAGCTACGCTGATTTCGTCATGCTGGCCTGGGCACCGGTCAGGCTGCTCCGGCGCGAGATCCGCTTCCTCGCGAAACGCGAGATCTGGGAGAGCCCGAGGGTCCGCTGGATCGTCCAGCTGGCCCGTGCCATCCCCGTCGACCGACACTCGGCGGAGGCACGGCACAGCGCCTACGACGCAGCGATCGAGGCACTGCGCGCCGGCGCCCTGGTCGCGGTCGCGCCGGAGCAGACGATCTCGCGCTCGTTCGAACTGCTGCCCTTGCGGACCGGTGCGGCACGCATGGCGCAGCAGGCCGGCGTGCCGATCGTCCCGGTCATCGGGCTGGGGGTCGCACCGGTTCGCGACCAAGGGGTACAAACCGCGTCTGATCACCGAGCTGCCCGTGACGGTCCGCTACGGCGAACCGATCGAGATCGGCCCTGACGACGATCCGCGGGAGGTCACCGACCGGCTCCGCGCGCGGATGGTCGAGATGCTCCACGATGTCCAGGAGACCTACCCCGATGGTGCGCCTGCTGGGGCCCACTGGGTCCCGGCCCGCCTCGGTGGCGGGGCACCCCCGCCGGAACCCGGGTCCGGGTCGTAGGCCGGAGACAGGAGGCCGGAGACACCGGATGGCCCAGACCTGACCGCGACGTGGCGGCTCCCTACGATCGTCGTGGTGCACCGACGCGCCGTGCTGGCAGGCACCGACGCGCCGTGCTGGGACGTACCGACGACCGACGGATCGGGCCGAGATGTCGACGCGGAAGATCACCCTGGACCTGCACCCGATCTTCAACAAGGGCGGGCAGCTCGACGCTGCTCTGCGTGGCGCGATGGACGAGGCCGAGGAGCGCAAGGCCAAGGAGCTCGAGATCATCACGGGGAAGGGCAGCGGGGCGCTGCGCAAGCGGGTCCTGCGCTTCCTCGACCGCAAGGACGTCCGCGAGCGCTACCACCGCATCGACAAGGACCCCAAGAACCACGGCCGGGTCTTCGTCTACTTCCGCTGGAAGCGCGGCCAGTGATCCGTCCGCGCACGCCAGCCCCATCGGCAGCCGGTCTCAGGGCGTCGGGTCCAGGGACCGGCGCAGACGCACGTTGAAGACCTCGAACCCGCAGCGTTCGAAGAAGGCCATCGCGTCGGTGTTGAACGCCCAGGTGTCGAGCGCGACCTGGGTCACTCCGAGGCTCCGGGCCGCCTCGTCCACGCGCTGGAGCAACGCTCGACCGACCCCCTGGCGGCGGGCCGCCGGTGCGACACCCAGCTGGTGGACGTACAGCGTCCGGAGCGCCCGTGTGAAGGTCCCTGCGGTCCGATCCACCTGTTCGAACAGCAGGTAGCCGACCACCTCGCCGTCGACCTCCGCGACCAGCACGGTCCACGCGTCGGCGGCGAGCACGTCCTCGAACCAGCGCGCGACGGTGGCGCGGTCCGGTTCGCTGAACCGGTCGGGCTCGGCCGCGACGTGCAGCTCCTGGACGACGAGGTTGAGGTCGACCAGCGCGTCAAGGTCACCTGCCTCGGCGGTACGGATCGTCCTCGCACCCACGGCGCCCTCCGTCGGCCCCGCCTCGACAGCCGCGGTGGACCGCTCGGCCACAACCTACCCAGGACCGTGACCCGCCGGCCGGCCGCTTGCGGCGTGTCGATGGCCGTAGGCGGCCCTCGCGTCCCCGGCCGGTCCTCGCGTCCCTGGTCGGACAGGTCCGTTGAGGTCCGTGATGTCGATCGTTGCGGCTGGCTTCGAAGATGCGCAGGACCCCGGGTCAGCGGGACCTCGTGGTGACGATCCTTGCAGCCACCGACGAGGATGTGCACCGCGCGGGTCGCAGGGTGCTGCGGTCAGTCCTGCAGGGCGGCGATCGCCTCGGCCTGTGCGACGGTCTGGCGGGCCTGCTCGACGTGCAGGGCCTCGATCATCCTCCCGCGGACCGTGACGACGCCGCGTCCCTCCTCCTGCGCCGCGACGTAGGCCGCGATCACCTCGTGGGCCTCGGCGACCTCCGCTTCACTCGGCGCGAAGGTGGCGTTGCACACCTCGAGTTGCTTCGGGTGGATCAGCGTCTTGCCGTCGAAGCCGAGCTCGCGACCCTGTCGGCACTCGTCGGCGAAGCCCTCGGTGTCCTCGAGGTCGTTGTGCACCCCGTCGATGATCACCTTGCCGCCGTGACGTGCTGCCAGCACGCACCACGACAGCGACGTGGCCAGCGGTGCTCGTCCCGGCAGGTGCGGGACCTGCAGCTCCTTGGCGAGGTCGTTGGTGCCCATCACCAGCACCGTCAACCGGTCGGAGGCCGTGCAGATCGCCTCGGCATGGAGCACCGCGGCCGGGGTCTCGAGCATCGCCCAGATGCTGGTCTCGTCCGGCACCCCCGCGTCCGCGAGCGCACGTTCGATCGTTGCGACGTCGTCGGCCGAGTCGACCTTCGGGACCAGTACGGCGTCCGGGCCGGCGGCAGCGACCGCCGCGACATCGTCGCGGAACCACCCGGTGTCCAGTCCGTTGACGCGGATCGCGACCTCGCGCCGGCCGTAGCGGTCCTCGCCGACCGCGTCGCGCACCCGTGCCCTGGCGTCGGCCTTCGCGTCGGGTGCGACCGCGTCCTCCAGGTCGAGGATCAGGGCATCGGCGGGCAGCGTGGCCGCCTTCTCCAGGGCCCGTTCGTTGGCGCCGGGCATGTACAGCACGCTGCGCCGGGGGCGTAGNGCGTCGGGGGTCGGGGTGGTGGTCACAGCTCGTACGCCTCCGCGAGTTCGGGGTCGCGCTCCGCCAGGCTGCGGGCGAGATCGAGGACCACCTGGCACTGCTTGTAGGTGGCGTCGTCCTGCATCTTGCCGTCGATCATCACCGCACCGGAGCCGTCGCCCATCTCGGAGACGACGCGCTTGGCCCAGGCGACCTCGGAGGGTTCGGGCGAGAACACGCGCTTGGCGATGTCGATCTGCACGGGGTGCAGCGACCAGGCGCCGACACAGCCGAGCAGGTAGGCGTTGCGGAACTGATCCTCGCAGGCGACCGTGTCCTTGATGTCCCCGAAGGGCCCGTAGTAGGGCAGGACCCCGGCCATCACGCAGGCGTCGACCATCCGCGCCAGCGTGTAGTGCCACAGGTCCTGCTGGTAGGTGCGGCGCTCCGGGGCCACGTCGTCGTCGCCGCCCGCTGCGTCCTCGGGCGGGTCCTCGCGGACGAGGTAGCCGGGGTGGCCCCCACCGACGCGGGTGGTCTTCATGCGCCGGTCGGCGGCCAGGTCAGCCGGCCCCAGGGACAGCCCCTGCATGCGGGGCGAGGCGAGGCAGATCTGCTCGACGTTGGCGACCCCGCGGGCGGTCTCCAGCAGGGCGTGGACGAGGATCGGGTGGTCCAGCCCGGCGCGGGCCTCGAGCTGTGCGAGCAGCCGGTCCACGTAGTGGATGTCCTCGGGGCCCTCGACCTTCGGGACCATGATGACGTCCAACCGGTGTCCGATCTCGGTCACCAGGGTCGTCAGGTCGTCCAGCACCCACGGTGAGTCCAGCGCGTTGACCCGGGTCCACAGCTGCGCACCGCCGAGGTCGGCCGTGCGTCCCACCTCGACCAGACCGGACCGGGCAGCGTCCTTGTTGTCGACCGGGATCGCGTCCTCGAGGTTGCCGAGGAGGACGTCCACCCGGGCGGCCATGTCGGGGACCTTGGCCACCATCTTCGGGTTCGACGGGTCGAAGAAGTGGATCATCCGCGAGGGGCGGACCGGGATCTCCCGCAACGGCGGAGGTGCACCGATCGCCAACGGGGCGAAGAAGTCCTTCGGGCTACGCATGCGACGTCCTCCCGTCGAGCCCGCGCCGACCGCGGGACCGGGCTGGCGACGCTAGGTGGCCCGCCGGGGCATGGCCAAGCTCGGTGGCCCGCCGGGGCATGGCCAAGCTCGGACCCGCGCTAGCGTCGGCACGCAGCACGTACACCAGCCACCGACCCGGGAGGACACGACGTGGCGGAGTTCGGACGCTTCCTCGACGACTTCGAGGTCGGCGACGTCTACAAGCACTGGCCGGGCAAGACGATCACGCAGGCCGAGGACATCCTCTTCTGCTCGATCACGATGAACCAGCATCCGCTGCACTCGGACGACAACTACGCCGCGCACGCCACCCCGCACGGCAAGGCCATGGTCGTCGGCAACCTCGTCTACTCCATCGTGCTCGGGCAGTCGGTCCCGGACGTGTCCGGCCGGGCCATCGCCAACCTCGAGGTGGAGTCGCTCAAGCACGCGAACCCGACCTTCCACGGCGACACGATCTACTCGCAGACCGAGGTGCTCGAGGTCCGGGAGTCCAGGTCGAAGCCCGACCGCGGGATCGTGAAGGTGCGTACCATCGGCTACACGCAGGACGGCACGGTCGTCTGCGAGTTCGTCCGCAGCGTCCTCGTGCCGAAGCGCTCCCCCGAGTGGGAGGGCCACGCCGGACGCCCCGAGCCTCAACAGGACGGGTAGGGCCCCCACGAGCCAGCCGGAGCCTCGGGGCAGCCAGCGACATCGAGGTAGCGAGGCAGCGGTGGAGGTCCACAGCGCCCCTGGCCCGCCCAGGACCAGCATCGTGATGGCCCGTGCGCGGCGGATCGCCGTCCTGGACGTGGGGCCGGGTCGGGACACGGGCTCGATCACGTTGCCCGACCGGTCGCGGTTCCGGATCGAGCGGCCGCCGGGCGGGGGCGAGTGGTGGATCACCGGACCGGACGGTCGCGAGGTCGCGGTCCTCGGACGGCGAACCCTGGTGCGTGAGCGGTTCGCCATCCGACTCGACCCCGGAGGCCCCGCGCGCCTCGACCTCGAGGTGGCGCCCGTCGGCAGCCCGTGGCGGCGGCGCTGGGACGTGCTCGACGAGGCTGGACGGGTGCTGGTCGAGGTGGTCCAGCGCCGGTGGGCGCGTTCGGTCCACGACGTGCACGTGCGGACCGGCGACCTCCCGGAGCCGCTGCCGCTGGTGGTGGCGTGGACCCTCGCGCTGGCGGTCACCCCACCGGTGTCCGAGACCCGCCGGCCCCGCTGGACGGCGCACGGCGCCTGAGTCGTGTCGTCGTCACGGTGTGCGTTCATACGACTCGCCCGTGGTCGTGTCGCGCCCCGCCGGTAGGGTCCTGCGTCCCATGATGACGACATCCGATCCTGCTGGTCCGACCGCGCCTCTCGTCGAGGCGCGGAAGCTCGTCAAGCGCTTCGGCGACTTCACCGCGGTCGACGGCATCGACGTCGAGGTGCGACCCGGTGAGGCCTTCGGTTTCCTCGGGCCGAACGGGGCGGGCAAGACCTCCGTGATGCGCATGATCGGGGCGGTCTCGCCTCCGACCGACGGTGAGCTGCGCGTCCTCGGCAAGGACCCGGTCGCCGACGGGCCGACCATCCGTGCCCGGCTGGGGGTGGTCGGGCAGGAGAACGCCCTCGACGAACAGCTGACGGTGGGCGACAACCTCGCGATCTACGGGCGGTACTTCGACCTGCCCCGCGCCGTGGTCCGGGAACGGATCGACGAACTGCTCGACTTCGTCCAACTGAAGGAGCGCCGTCACAGCAAGGTCGATCCCCTCTCCGGTGGGATGAAGCGCAGGTTGGTGATCGCGCGGGCGCTGATCAACGATCCGGACATGGTGTTGCTCGACGAGCCGACCACCGGACTCGATCCGCAGGCGCGCCACGCCCTCTGGGAGCGGCTGTACGGCCTCAAGCAGCGCGGTGTGACCCTGATCCTGACGACCCACTACATGGACGAGGCCGAGCAGCTGTGCGACCGGCTGGTGGTGATGGACCAGGGTCGGATCGTCGCGGAGGGTGCGCCGAGCGCCCTGATCGCCACGCACACCTCCCGCGAGGTCATCGAACTGCGGTTCGCGCCGGGGCAGCAGGCCGAGGCCACGCCGCAGCTCGACGGCCTCGGCGAGCACCTCGAGGAGCTGTGGCCTCGGAGAGCACCTCGAGGAGCTTCCCGACCGCGTGCTGGTCTCCTCCAACGACGCCGAGGCGGTGGTGCGTGAGGTCCACCAGCGCGGCCTCGAACCGGAGACGGTGCTGATCCGGCGCAGCACCCTGGAGGACGTGTTCCTGCGGCTCACCGGCCGCACGTTGATCGACTGAACGGATCGACTGACCGAGACGACCTGGCCCGTCACGAACGGCACGGGGGGAGACAGGACATGGCGACACCGATCGCGGTGCGTGTGCTGGAGGGGCACATCCGCTCCTACCGGCACACCTGGCGTGGCACGACCATCTCGTCGGTGGCCACGCCGGTGCTGTTCCTCGCCGCGATGGGGCTCGGCCTCGGCACCCTGGTCGACGGTGGCCGAGGTGTCGACCCAGCCGGCGACATCAGCTACCTCGCGTGGCTCGCCCCGGGGCTCCTCGCCGTCTCGACGATGCAGGCGGGGGCGGGCGACGGGGCGTTCCCCGTCATGGCCGGCCTGCGGTGGATCCGCACCTACCACGCGGTGGTCGCCACCCCGGTCCGGCCCTCCGACCTGCTCATCGGCAACCTGATCTGGGCGGCGATCCGGCTCACCGTGATCGGCGCGGTGTTCGTGGTGATCGCGGTGTCCTTCGGGGCCATGGCCTTGACACCCGGTCTGCGTTCGCTCGCGCCGGCCGCGTTGACCGGCATCGCCACCTGCGCCGTGGTGAGCGCCTTCATGGCCACCCGACGCAGCGACCTCGCGATGTCCGGGCTGTTCCGGTTCGTGGTCGTGCCGCTGTTCCTGTTCTCCGGCGCGTTCTTCCCGCTCAGCGAACTGCCCGCCGTGGTCGAGCCGGTGGCCAGGGTCAACCCGGTGTGGCACGGGGTCGAGCTGACACGCGCCCTGGCGTTGGAGCAGGCACCCGCCCTGCCGTGGCCGCTGCACCTCGGCGTGCTGATCGCCGTGCTGACGATCGGGGTCGTGCTGGGGTTCGTGGCCTTCGCTCGGGTGCTGCGCTCATGATGGCCGACACGCGGACCACGGAGCGGGCGCAGCTGGCGGTGCGGGTGACACCGCCGTGGCTGCTCGGCCGCGCGGTCCGCCTGGTCGAACGCAGCGTGATGGTGTACCGGCGCGTACCGATCGTGTTCCTGAGCGCGCTGATCGAGCCGATCCTGTACCTGTTCGCGCTCGGGGTCGGACTCGGAGCGCTGGTCGGCGAGGTCGAGGGGCCCGACGGAGGACTGGTCAGCTACGGGGCGTTCGTCGCTCCGGCGCTCTTGGCCGCCTCGGCGATGAACGGGGCCGTGTACGAGTCGACCTTCAACCTGTTCAGCAAGCTGCACTTCCAGAAGCTGTACGACGCGATGCTCGCGACACCGCTGACGCCTCGCGACATCGCGGTCGGCGAGCTCACGTGGGCGCTGCTGCGGGGCTCGATCTACTCGGCGGCGTTCCTCGGGATCGCCGCGGTCGCGGGGCTGGCCACCTCGTGGTGGTCGCTGTTGGCCATCCCCGCCGCGACGTTGATCGGGTTCACCTTCGCGGGTATCTCGATGACGGCGACCACCTTCATGAAGAGCTGGCAGGACTTCGATCTCGTCCAGCTGCTGCTGATGCCGCTGTTCCTGTTCTCGGCCACCTTCTTCCCGCTGGACGTCTACCCGGCGGCCGTGCAGAACCTGGTCGTGATCTCGCCGCTGTACCACGGGGTCGAGCTGACCCGCGGCCTGATGCTGGGCGCGTTGTCCTGGTGGCTGGTGGTCCACGCCGTCGTGCTCTTCGTGCTCGGCTGGGTGGGGATCCGTATCGCGACGCACCGCATCGGTTCGCTGCTGGTTCGATGAGGGTGCGAGGAGTCCGCTCTGCGCTCATCGCCTCGGGTCCCAGCTGCGGGTCATCCCCGGTCGTAGGCGGGCGAGTTGGCCGTTCTGGCCGTTCCTGAGGCGCCCACAGCCCTTCGGGAAGCTCGGCGCCACGTGCCGTTCGGAAGGTGGACGGGTGAACGGCTGCGCAACCTACGACCATGCGCGTAGGCTGGCGCTATGGGACTTCGACTCGGCATCGACCTGGATGGGGTGGTCGCGGACTTCAACCGCGGCTGGATCGCGGCGTACAACCGCTCGTTCGGTGCGCAGCTCACCGTCGACATGGTGCGCACGTGGAACAGCCCGTTGTCGCTCACGCACTTCCCCGACATGGACGCGTTCTGGAACTGGGCGCGGGATCAGGGCCGGGGCGGTGTCTTCCGTGACCTCGATCCCTACCCCGGCGCGCTGGAGGTGCTCCTCGAGCTGGAGCGCGACGGGCACGACCTCGTGATCGTGTCGGCCAAGCCCGACTGGGCGATACCCGGCACGCTCGAGTGGCTCGCCGAACATCGGATCCCCACCCGGGAGATCCACTTCACCGAGAGCAAGCACCAGGTGTCCTGCGACGTCTACCTCGACGACGCTCCAGGGCAGCTCGCCGAACTGGCCCGCACCCGGGCCGAGCACGCGATCATCTGCCGGTACGTGCGGCCATGGAACGACCCCGTCGACGGGGCCGTCGATGTGCACGGCTGGTCGGAGTTCCACCACATGGTTCGACGGGTGAGCGAGGTTCCCGTCGGCTGACCCTCCGCACGAGACGGGGACCTCGTCCGTGCGGATCTCGAGAGAGCACCAGGAGACGACGAGATATGAAGATGCGCAAGTGGGCCGCGCTCGCCGCGGTAGCCGCGCTCATCGCGGCCTGTGGGAACGGCGAGGAGCCAGTGGACGAGACCCCCGCCGAGGAGCCTGCGGAGGCCGTCGAGGCCCCCGACGAGGAGCCTGCGGAGGAGGCCGACGACCGTGCAGACTGGCCGGATTCGCTGGTGATGACCCTGCAACCGGCAGAGAACCCTGAAGACCTGATCGACGACGCGCAGATCCTCGGTGACATGCTCTCCGAGCGTCTGGGCATCGAGGTCACCGCCACCGTGCCAGACGACTACCAGGCGGTCATCGTCGGTCTGCAGACCGGCGCTGCCGACATCGGTGGTGGCTTCGGTCCGGTCAACGTCGCCCGTGCGATGGACCAGGCCGGCGCCGAGCCGATCCTGCAGTCCGAGCGCTTCGGCGAGTTCCTCTACGTCTCGCAGTGGTTCACCAACGACCCCGACACCTTCTGTGCTGACGAGCCGGTCGCCGAGACCTACGAGTCGGACGGTGAGGAGTACACGCTGCTGTTCTGCAACGGTGTGAACGAGCTGGAGACCTCGGAGGACGGCCCGATCGGGACCGAGTTCCTCGAGGAAGCCGGTGACGTCACCATCTCGTTCGTCTCGCCGGGCTCCGCGTCCGGTGAGGTGTTCCCGGCCTTCGGTCTGATCGAGATGGGCTACGAGCTCGACGAGCTGGACACGATCTACGCCGGTGGTCACCCCGAGTCGGCCCTCGCGGTCTACAACGGTGAAGCCACGATCGGTGTCTCGTACAACGACGTGCGTGAGGACCTCGTCGACGAGGTCGCCGACATCGGTGAGCAGGTCGTCGTCTTCGCGTGGTCGGCGCCGATCCCCAACGACGGCTTCGTGATCCGTGGTGACCTGCCGCAGAGCCTGAAGGACGCCGTCACCGAGGCCCTGCTCGAGATCGCGCAGGACGAGGTCGACGGTGAGGTCCTGTTGGACCTGTACAACATCGACGGGTTCCGCCCGGCTGACCCGGCGGACTTCGAGAACGCCCGTCAGGTCGACCAGCAGCTCGGCGAGCTCCTCGGCTGATCTGTAGGCCCTAGGCTCCATCGGGCCGCGCAAGTAGCGCGGCCCGATGGGCCGTTCGACCTTCCCTCTTCCTTCGCGAAGGGCGTAGCATCGCGGCCTGTAGAGGTCGTACGGGAGCGCCTCGTGATCACCTTCGAGAACGCGTCGGTCACCTACCCGGGTGGGGTCCAGGCGCTCAAGGACGTCTCCGTCGAGATGACCGACGGCGAGTTCGTCGTCATCGTCGGTCTGTCGGGAGCGGGCAAGTCCACGCTGATCCGCGCGGTGAACGGTCTCGTGCCGTTGACCGGAGGGACCTGCAAGGTGGACGGTCGGCTCGTCGACCCGAAGGACAAGCGCGGGATCCGTGACCTGCGCGCCGAGGTCGGGATGATCTTCCAGACCCACAACCTGGTGAAGCGCACCACGGTCCTCAACAACGTGCTGATGGGTCGTCTGCACCGCACCGCCACCTGGCGCACCCTGCTCGGCATGTACACCAAGGACGACGTCGAGCTCGCGATGCAGGCGCTCGAGCGCGTGGAGATCGTCGAGAAGGCGTACGTGCGGGCGTCGAACATCTCCGGCGGGCAGCAGCAGCG
>SL_3KL_010_SEDDRAFT_10006049_pt1 | contig 10837 bp, 11 predicted proteins | sample SodLakKL_010_SED_2_FD_10381 | JGI IMG/M metagenome (IMG submission 10381)
ATCCTCCTCGGGCGTGGCACCCCGGGGGCGGGTCCCGGCGATCGGCCAGGTCTCGACCCGGCGGTCCTGGACCTGCACCAGCGCTTCGGGTGAGGACCCGACGATCTGCGCGTCGCCGGTGTCCAGCAGGTAGAGATAGGGCGAGGGGTTGATCACCCGCAGCACCCGGTACAGCTCGAAGGCGGTCACCTCGGTGTCGAGGGCGAAGCGCTGGCTGATGACGGTCTGGAAGGTGTCGCCGGCGCGGATGTGCTCCTTCACCTGCTCCACCATCGCCTGGTACTCGCCCGGTGCGAGGTTCGACGGCGCCGGGTCCATCGCCCCCCGCTGCGGTGGCGCCACCGGCGGCAGCGGCGTCCGGGCGGTCGAGAGCCGATCGATCACGGTGTCGCAGGCCGCGACGGCGGCGTCGTAGCGCGCGCCGAGCTCCTCGGGATCGGCGCTGTCGGAGACCACGACGTTGGTGACGACCGTCAGCACCTGGCGCAGGTGGTCCAGGGCAACCACGTGCCGCGGGAACAACAACTGCACGTCGGCCAGGCCCAGGTCGTCCACCCCGGTGTCGGGGATGTCCTCGACCTCGCGGATCACGTCGTAGCCGAGGTAGCCGACGGCGCCACCGTGCAGCGGCAGCTCCAGCAGCGTCGGGGCGCGGAAGGCCTCGGTGGCCCGGGCCAGGGCGTCCAGGGGGCCGGTCGCCCCCTCGACCTCGACCGGAGGGGTGCCGATCCACGACACCTCGCCGCGGCGACCCAGCAGGGTCAGGAAGGGGTCGAAGCCGACGAAGGAGTAGCGGCCCCATCGCTCGCCGTGCTCCGCGGACTCGAGCAGGAAGCTCGGTCCCTCCCCGGACAGCTTCGCGTACACCGACAGCGGGGTCTCGAGGTCGGCGAGGACCTCGCGCCACACCGGGACGACACCGTGCTCGGTCGCCAGGTGGATGAAGGTGTCGCGGTCGGGTCCGGTCACGGCGTGGACTCCTTCGCCGGCGGAGGTGCGGGCTGGTCCGGGGGCGTCGGGGTGCTGGTCAGTCGGCGGTGGAAGCAGCTGCGCTCGCCGGTGTGACAGGCGACCCCGTCGCTCCCCTGGTCGACGAGGTAGAGCAGCACGTCGGCATCGCAGTCGACGCGCACATCGAGTACCCGCTGGGTGTTGCCCGAGGTCGCTCCCTTGTGCCACTGCTCCTGGCGGGAACGGCTGTAGAACACCGCTTCCCCCAGGGCCAACGTGCGCTCCAGGGCCGACGCATCGGCCCAGGCGACCATGAGCACCTCGCCGCTGTCGTGCTGCTGGACGACCACGGGCACCAGGCCGTCCTGATCGAAGCGCAGCTGCTCGACGTCGACCCGGGCCCACCCATCCCCCTGCGCTGGTGACGGTCCGTCGGGGCCACCACCGACGCCCGGCGTCGCGGCTGCGGCGTCGTCGGCGGGGTCGATCACGGGGGTCCTCGTCAGTGGCGGTAGGTCGACGCGCCAAGGGCCGGGCGCGCCCGTGGAGCACGGCCGAGCCTACCGGTGCCCTCCGTCCGGCCTCTCCGTCTGGTCATCGATGCCTCCTCCCGACCCCAGGAGGTGAGCGCTACGGTGCGGGGTGAGGCACCAGGACGGAGGGCATCGACGTGGACATCCCCGCAGCGTGGCACCCGGATCCGCTCGGACGGTACGAGTACCGGTACTGGGACGGGCAGCGTTGGACCGAGCATGTCGCCAACCAGGGCATCGCCGGGGTCGACGCCACGGGGCTGGAGCCGCCGACCGCGGCAGCTCAGCAGACCGGCGGGTGGGGCGCGACGGGCGGCCAGCAGCCCGCCGGGGCCCAACCGGCCTCGGGTTGGAGCCAGCAGGATCCCGGCCAGCAGGCCCAGCCGGCCGCGGCCACCCCCGCGGCCGAGCCCGCCCGAGAGCCGGCGGTCGGCAGCGCCGATCCGGGCGGTCCCTCGGCGACCGCGGATGACCCTGACCACTGGCAGCGGCCGTGGACCGCTCCCGCTGCCGCGCAGCCTGACGCCGCCGCGCAGCCTGATATCGGCACGCAGTCTGACGCCGCCGCGCAGTCTGACGCCGCCGCGCAGCCTGACATCGGCACGCAGTCTGACGCCGCTGCGCAGCCTGACGATCCGGCGCACTGGCAGCGTCCCTGGACGGAGGAGCCCACAGCAGCCGCGGCGCCGGCCACAGCTCACGAGCACCAGGCCGACGTCGGGCCCGGGATGGCAGCCGAACCCGCCGCTGGGCCCGAGCCGGCCGCCACGGCCGCGCCCATGGACGAGGCTGACCCCGCGGGAGAGGTCGAATCCGCCAGCGACTCCGCCCCGGCGGCTGGCAGCCTGCCCCACTGGCAGCAGCCCTGGGACCCGGTCGAGGCCGAGGAGGCCGGCCACGGCGCTGCTGTCGCGCCGGTAGCGCCTGGCGCCTCTGACCCGTCTGACGCGCTTGACGCGCTTGACGCGCCCGATGCGCCCGACGTGCCAGTCGCACCCGACGCCTCGCTGGCACCCGACGCGCCCCTCGGGTCCGCCGCGTCGCCGGAGGTCGGACGGGAGCCGGACACGGACACCGATGCGTGGTCGGCGCCGGCCAGCGAGGCCGACACCTATGAGGCCGGGCGGGACCGCGACCCCGGGTCGGAAGACACCGGCCCGGCACCCGCACCAGCGACGGTCGAGGAGGCCACCGAGGAGGTCGACCTCGCCGGTACTCCGGAGGACGATCTCACCGGAGCCGAGGCAGGCGACGCCCCGGACGACCTCGCTCACGACGCCCCGGATGACCCCGCTCACGACGCCCCGGCCGACCCCGCTCACGACGCCCCGGATGACCCCGCCGACGACGCCCCGGATGACCCCGTCCACGACGCCCCGGATGACCCCGCCGACGACGCCCCGGATGACCTCGCTCACGACGCGTCGGACGACCTCGCTCACGACGCCCCGGCCGAGACGCCAACGGAGACCGCGGCCGACGAGCGTCCCCACTGGCAGCAGCCCTGGACCAGCAGCACACCCTCGGCATGAGCGACGACGCCAGGCCCGAGGAGCGGGACCCCAGCACACCTCCGCCGCCCACCGACGGGGACAGGCCGACGCCGCCACGCCCACCCTCGGCTCCACCTCCTGGGCCGACGCCGGGTGCGACGCCGTCCACCTCGCCCCCGCCGGGTGCTCCGCCGCCGGCATCCCCGCCGCCGCCAAGCGCGCCGGCGACGTGGTCATCGGGTCCGCCCCCCGCCGCTGCCGACACCAACGGGGTGGCGTTGGGTGCCATGGTGGTCGGCATCATCAGCCTGCTGCTCGCCGTGATCGGGGTGTTCGTCCTCCCGCTGTTCCTGGCGGTGCCTGGCGGCATCGCGGCGATCGTGCTGGGTGCGGCAGGCCGGAAGCGCGCGAAGGCCGGAGCGCCGCGCGCCGGGCACGCGACCACCGGCATCGCGACCGGCATCGCCAGCCTGGTCGTCTCGGCCATCTGGGTCGTGCTGGTCGTGGTGCTAGGTGCCCAGTTCCTCGCCGAGTTCTCCGATGAGGTGGCTGAACTGGAGGCCTGCATCGAGGAGACCGGTGACCCCGAGCTGTGCCGGGAGCGGTTCACCGACGAGGTGTTCGAGCGACTGGACCCGTGAGCCGTCGTGCGCTGTGATGCCTGTGGGGCCGAGGCGACCCTCCAGTGGCGCCCGGGGAGCGAGGTGGCGGTCGGCACCGTCGCCGGGGTCCTCGACCGTCGCCCCGTCCTGATCTGCCCGTCGGACCACGTCCGTGCCGCGCCGGGCGCACCGGCCGCCGCCGCCACCGCGGTCGAGGCGCAGCTCCCTCAGGCCCGCAGGCGGTGGCGGCGCGGTGATGCCTGCGCCAGCTGCAACGCCGCCCTGGATCTCCCTGTCCGACGCACCCGCCGGTCGATCACCGTCGCGGAGACCGGGCTCGCCGTCCACACCCTCCACCTCGATGTCCCCATGACGCGCTGCGGCGACTGTGGGACCGACCAGCTGCCGACCCGGTCCCACTCGGACCTCCACGGGGTCGTCGCGGCCGCTTACCGACCCGACGAGCCAGCGGCCACCCCCTGAGCCCGAGGTCCCGTGGTCACCAACCGCGCTCGGCTCGGTGCGCGCCTCAGAGCCGGGTATCGGGCGGGATGCGGCGCACGGGGACACCGCGGTCCGCCATCGCCTCCTTGACCTCGGCGATCGTCACCTCGCCGAAGTGGAAGATCGATGCGGCCAGGACCGCGGAGGCGTTGCCGTCCTGTGCGGCCGCCGCCAGGTGCTCGGCCGATCCGGCGCCACCGGAGGCGATCACCGGGACCGACACGGCGGCCGTGACCTCCCGGAGCAGGGGCAGGTCGAACCCGGCCTTCGTGCCGTCCTGGTCCATCGAGGTCAACAGGATCTCCCCGGCCCCGAGGTCGGCGGCCCGGACACACCACGCGATGGCGTCCAGGCCGGTCGGCGTGCGACCGCCGTGGATCACGACCTCGAACCCCGCGCCCGGATCCGTCGCCTCCCGGCGTCGGGCGTCGACGGCGACGATCACGGACTGGCCGCCGACGGCCGCGGCCGCCTCGGAGAGGAGCTCCGGGCGCTGCACGGCAGCGGTGTTGAAGGCGATCTTGTCAGCGCCGGCGTGCAGCATCCGCCGGGCGTCGGCGACGGTGCGCATCCCCCCGCCGACGGCGAAGGGGATCGATACCTCCTCGGCCGTGCGGGAGACGACGTCCAGCATGATGTCGCGTTCGTCGCTGGAGGCCGTGATGTCGAGGAACACCAGCTCGTCCGCCCCGGCGAGGTCGTAGGCCCGGGCCATCTCGACCGGGTCACCGGCGTCCCTGAGCTCGACGAAGCGCACGCCCTTGACGACCCGACCCTCGGTGACATCCAGGCAGGGGATCACCCGCACGGCGAGCCCGTTCTCCTCCTCCTCCTCATCGACCGCCGGCACCCTGGATACTGCCTCGTCCCCTGGGGCCGCCGGTCCACGCTCATCGCTGCCACGGTGCGACCGCGCCGATCCGGCGCCGTAGGTCCCGTCGCTCATGCGGGGCTCCTCGTCGCGGCCAGCGCCTCGGTCAGGGTGAACGCGCCGCTGTAGAGGGCCTTGCCCACGATCGCGGCGTCGACACGGTCGTGGCAGGTGGCCAGCCGCTCGAGGTCGGCCAGGGAGCTCACCCCGCCCGAGGCCGTCACCGCAGCAGTGGTGGCGTCCGCGACCTGCTGCAGCATCTCGATGTTGGGTCCCTGCAGCATCCCGTCCTTGGCGACATCGGTGTAGACGAACCGCGGGACACCCATGGTGGTGAACCGCTCCAGGGCCTCGAACAGGTCACCGGCTTCCTCGGTCCACCCGCGGGCCTGCAGGGTCGTGCCGCGCGCGTCCAGACCGACGGCGATGCGCGGGCCCACGCGGTCCAGCACCTGTTCCACGAAGCCGGGGTCGGTCAGGGCCATCGTCCCGATCACCACCCGCTCGGCTCCGTAGGTCAACGACGCCTCGACGTCCTCCAGGGTGCGGACGCCGCCGGAGGCCTGCACCCGGCACCCCGTCTCGGCGACGATCGCCTCGATCAGGTGGCGGTTGCGGGGTTCGCCGGTGAAGGCGGCGTCGAGGTCGACCACGTGCAGCCACCCCGTCCCGGTGGCCGCGAACCCCCGGGCGACCTCGACGGGGTCCTCGCCGTACACCGTCTCCGCGTCCGCCCGCCCCTGGGTCAACCGGACGGCACGCCCGTCACGGATATCGATGGCGGGGTAGAGGGTGAGCACGGGCGACCTCGCGGCGGGGTACGACGGACGGTGCAGCCTACGCCGCCGCCACGGCATGATGGTCCATGCCCCCTCGCATCACCCAGCCCACGACCACCGACGGATCCACGACGACCGACGGCCCACGATCACCGACGGATCCACGATCACCGACGGATCCACGACGACCGACGGCCCGGACCGGAGCAGCCCTGTGGGCACCGTGCACCTGTACGACCTGCGCGTCACCAAGGACGACACCGAGGTGCTGCACGGCATCGACCTGCGCGTGGAAGCTCGGGAACGCATGGCCGTGCTCGGGCCCTCGGGTGCGGGCAAGTCCACCCTGCTGCGCGCGATCGCCGGACTGGACCCCGTGACCGGTGGTCAGGTGGTGCTCGACGGCCGCGACGTCACCGACGTGCCCACCCGCGACCGCGAGGTGTCGATGGTCGCCCAGACCGCCGGTTTGATCCGCCACCTCGATGTCGAGCAGAACGTGGCCTTCCCGCTCTGGGTCCGGGGGATCGAGGTCGAGGAGCGGCAGCGGCGCGTGGAGGCCGAGGCCCGGGCGTTCTCCCTGCGGGGGATCCTGCGACGCAAGCCCCGCACGCTGTCGGCCGGCGAGCAGCACGAGGTGGCGCTCGCCCGGTCGCTGGTGCGCCGGGGCGGGGTCCTGCTGCTGGACGAGCCCTTCGCCCAGGCCGACGCGCCCCGACGCGGGATGCTGGTCCAGGAGCTGATCCGCATCCAGGAGGGCTACGGCGTGACCCTGCTGCTGGCCACCAACGACCAGCGTGTGGCCATGAGCCTGGCCCACCGCTGCGCGGTGCTGCACCACGGCCGGCTGGTGCAGGTCGCCACGCCGACCGAACTGTACGCGCGGCCGGCCACCACCTTCGTCGCCGGCTTCCTCGGCTCGCCGGCCATGAACCTGCTGCCCGGACGTATCGAGCGGCTCGCCGGCCGGATCCAGGTCCAGGCGGGTCCCTTCCGGATCACCAGCGCCTCGCCGCGCATCAGCCGCTGGGTCGACAGCGACTGCACCCTCGGGGTCCGTCCCCACGACCTCACCAGAGCCACCGGCGACGAGGTGGTGGTGATCGAGGAGGTCGTGCGCCGCCGGGCCTTCCTCGGCTCCGAGGTGGAGGTGGCCATCGGCGCCACCGACGACGAGGCCGATGAGGTCGTGGCGATGATCGACCGGCCCGCGCCCCAGCCCGGGGAGCTGCTGCGGTTGACGGTCCCGCCCGACAAGGTGCACGTCTTCGCGCCCGATGGGCAGGTCATCGCCCACGGCGTGTGAGCGAGCTAACCGAGGCTCTCGAGCCAGTTGCGCAGCAACCGGGCGCCGACCGGGCCGGACTTCTCCGGGTGGAACTGGGTGCCGACCACGCTGCCCTCCCGGACCAGGCAGGGGAAAGCCACCCCGCCGTAGGCCGTGCGGGCCACGACGTGGGACCGGTCGGTGGGCACGGCGTAGTAGGAGTGCACGAAGTACTGCCGCTCCCCCGCCACACCGTCGAGCAGCGGATCGTGCTCCGACCCCTCGGCAGCGCGCACCACGTCCCAGCCGATGTGGGGGACGACCGCGGTCGCCGGGAACCGCTCGACCCGGCCGGGGAGCAGGCCGAGGCCGGGCTCCTCTCCCTCCTCGGATCCGCTGTAGAGCAGTTGCATCCCGACGCAGATGCCGAACACGGGGTGCTGGGCGGTGATGGCGTCGCGGATCACCTCCTCCAGACCCGAAGCCCGCAGCTGCGCCATGCAGCTGTCGAAGTTGCCGACGCCGGGGATCACCAGCACGTCGGCGCTGCGCGCCTCAGCGGCGCTGCGCACGACCCTCGCCTCAGCACCGGCGGCATCGAACCCCCGCTTGGCCGACCGCACGTTGCCGGCGTCGTAGTCGAGGATCGCGGCGGTCAGGCTCACTGCAGGACACCCTTGGTGGACGGCGTGCCCGTCCCGGTGACGGCGACGGCTCGCCGCAGCGCGACAGCCACCGCCTTGAACACCGACTCGAAGGTGTGGTGGGTGTTGTCGCCCGACAGGTTGTGGACGTGGAGGGTGATGCGACTGTTGGCCACCACCGCTTCGAAGAAGTGCTTGACCAGGCTGGTCTCGAAGTTGGTCCCGATCACCTCGATCGGCACGGTGCAGTCCCACACCAGGTAGGGCCGCCCCGACAGGTCGATCGCCACCCGGGTCAGTGCCTCGTCGATCGGCACGGTCGCGTCCCCGAACCGCTCCACGCCCGTGCGGTCCCCCCACGCCTCGGCGAGCGCCTGTCCGAGGGCGATGCCGACGTCCTCGACCGTGTGGTGGGCGTCGATCTCCAGGTCGCCGTCGGCCTTGACGCTCAGGTCCAGACGCCCGTGACGTCCGAGTTGGTCCAACATGTGGTCGAAGAACGGCACCCCCGTCTCGACGTCGCTGGTGCCCTCACCGTCGAGGTCGACCTCCACCGTGATGGTGGTCTCCCGGGTGGTGCGGCTCACGCTGCCGGTACGGGTGGTCACGATCGGTCCTCTCGGGCTGGGGCGGCGACCACGCAGGCTACGGCGCGCACGACCATCCCGTCACCTCGACGACGACAGGCGGGCGATCGGCTCAGGCCAGGACCCGGTCGAGTGCGGCCAGGAACGCGTCGTTCTCGGCCTCGGTGCCGATGGTGACCCTGACACACCCCTCGAGCCGGGGCCTGGTGGAGAAGTCCCGCACGAGCACCCCGTGGGCCAGCAGCCGCTCGAACAGGTCGTCGACGTCGGTGCGGACCAGCACGAAGTTCGCGGCCGAGGGGAACACCTCGACGCCGGCTCGCTGCGCCAGCGCCGCCGCCACGCGCTCGCGCTCGCTCGCGATCCGTCGCCGGTGGTCGAGGAACGCCGCCTCCTGCTCCAGCGCGACCAGGCCCGCGATCTGCTTGACGGCATCGAGGTGGTAGGGCAGGCGCACCTTCTGGACATCCTCGACCACCCAGGCCGGGCCCAGCAGGTAGCCGAGCCGCAGCCCCGCGAGGCGGAAGGCCTTCGACAGGGTGCGCACGATCACCAGCCGCGGCAGCTCTTCGAGCAGGGGCAGGGCGGCGAGGTGGTCGTCGGCGAACTCGATGTAGGCCTCGTCCACGACCACCAGCGCCCGGGAGCCATCGTGCAGCGCCCTGAGCGCCTCGTGGGCGACCGGCGTGCCGACGGGGTTGTTGGGTGTCGGGACGAGGATCAGGTCGGGATCGTGAGCGGCCACGGCCTCAGCGGCGACCTGCGGGGTCAGTTGGAAGGCCGCATCGAGATCGACCTCGACCATCGGGGTCAGCGAGGTCCGACACAGCTCGGGGTACATCGAGTAGCCCGGGCGGACCCCGAGCGCCAACCGGTCCGGTCCCCCGTAGGCCTGGAGGAGCTGCTGGAGGATCTCGTTGGAGCCGTTGGCTGCCCACACCTCGGCGAGCGGCAGCCCGAGGCGCTGGCCGAGGGCCCGGCGCAGCTCGCTCACCCCACGGTCCGGGTAGCGGTTGAGCTCCAGGCCCTGGATGCGCCGGCCGACCTCCGCGAGGTAGCCCGGTGGGGGCGGCTCGGCCGTCTCGTTGGTGTTGAGCCGGACGGCCACGTCGAGCTGCGGGGCCCCGTAGGGGGTCACCTCGGCGAGGTCGGCCCGGACGGGGACGCGGTCCGGCAGCGGTGCCTTGCCCGGGTCGAGAGCGCTCACGCCTCGGTCTCGAACCGGACCTCGACGGCGGCGCGGTGCGCCGGCAGGTCCTCGGCGTCGGCGAACCGGCAGACATCGTCGGCGATGCCCCGCAGGCCATCCTCGTCGACCTCGAGGAAGTTGACGGCCACCAGGAACGACGAGGTGGTCAGGCCGCCGTTGAACCGGGCGGTGCCCGAGGTCGGCAGGGTGTGGTTGGGCCCGGCGGCGTAGTCCCCGAGGCTGACCGGTGTCAGCGCGCCGATGAAGGTGGTGCCGGCGTAGCGGATCGACTCCGCGACCTTGCGGGCGTGCTCGGTCTGGACCTCGAGGTGCTCGGCACCGAAGGCCTCGGCGACCACGATCGCGTGGTCGATGTCGTCCACCAGCACGACGGTGCCCTGCTGCTCGAGCGCGGTGGTGATGCGCTGGACGTGCTTGGTCCGGGTGAGCTGGTCCTCGATCGCGGCTTCGACGGGTGCGATGAGCTCCTGGTTCGGGGTGATCAGCAGAGCCGTCACGAGTTCGTCGTGCTCCGCCTGGCCGATCAGGTCGGCGGCGAGGTGGCGGGGATCGGCGGTGTGGTCGGCGACGATCGCGACCTCGGTCGGGCCGGCGTACCCCTCGGTGCCGATCCGGCCCTCGGCGACCAGTTGCTGCTTGGCCAGGGCGACGTAGAGGTTGCCCGGACCGACCACCTTGTCGCAGATCGGGACCGAGTCCGTGCCGTAGGCCACGGCGGCGATGGCCTGCGCACCACCGACGGCGACCACCTTGTCCACCTCGAGCAGCTTGGCCGTCGCCAGGATCGTCGCGTCGGGCCAGCCGGTGCGGTTGCCGTCGGCGTCGGTGCCCGTCGGCGGTGTGCACAGCACGACCTCCTCGACCCCGGCGATCTGCGCGGGGACCGTGGTCATGATCGCGCTGGAGGGCAGTGGGCACAGCCCGCCGGGCACGTAGACCGCGACGCGCTGGATCGGGTTGAACCACACCCCCATCCGCATGCCGTCACGCTCGTCCTCCCAGGACTCCGGCTTGGCGCGCTCGTGGAACCAGCGCACGCGCTCGATGCTGCGCTCCAGGCTCGCGCGAAGCTCGGGATCGAGCCCGTCGACCGCCGTCTGCAGGACCTCGTCGGGCACGACGACCTCGTCGAGTTCGATGTGGTCGAAGCGCGCGGTCAGCTCACGCAGCGCTTCGTCCCCGCGGTCACGGACCGCGGCCAGTGTCGCGTCCACGCCCTCACGAGCGGCGGCGAGGTCCACCCGGGGACGCGGAAGCCGGTCACGAACGTCGCTGTGGTCCCCCCGCAGGTCGAGGACGGTGAGACGGGACACGGTGCACCTCCAGGTCGTTGCTCGAGGGTACCGGCGGGCACTGCGTTCCCACCGGCGGGGTCGCTTGCCCTGCGGCGGGGTCC
>SL_3KL_010_SEDDRAFT_10006051_pt1 | contig 10836 bp, 12 predicted proteins | sample SodLakKL_010_SED_2_FD_10381 | JGI IMG/M metagenome (IMG submission 10381)
CGGCGGACGACGCATGGGTGGGCGCCATCGCGGCCGCGGCCGCGGTCCACCTCGATGCGCCCCTGTTGCTCGTCGAACCCGGCACGCGCGACGAGGTCGCCGACCACGTCGCACGGTTGGAGGCGACCCAGGTGCTCACGGTCGGTCTCGGGGTGGCCGAGCGGCCCGCTGCGCTGGACGACCTGGAAGGTCCCGACGACGGCCTGGACGGGGGGCCCGGCATCGAGGTGACCGACCTCACGCTCGACGACCAGGACCGGATCGCGCTCGCGCGATCCGTCGCGGACCACCTCGGCCTCCGGACCCTGATCGCGGTGCCGGAGGACGACCTCCGCGCCCGTGCGGCAGCCCTCGCCCGGCTCGATGGCGACATCGGGCTGTTGCCGCTGCCCGTGGACGACACCCCGATGTCACAGGTCGCCAACGGGCTCTCGCCGACGGTGCGCCTGCGGGTGCTGGCGAGCGAGGACGGCGTGGCCGACGGGATCGCCGATCGGATGCTCTCGGTCGGGCTCGACGCGGTCGTGGCCACCAGCCCGCTGTTCCGCACCGGGACCTCGACCACCTGGCTGGTCGACCCCGACGACGAGCTGGCCGTTCCGCTGACAGCGACGGCTGCCCGCGGTCGCGGCGAGGCGTTGCTGCCGATCGACGCCGCCGATCTGCGTCAGGGACGCGACGACACCGACCGGCTCCGCCGCACGAACCCCGACCGGGTCGTGTTGACCGGGGACCTCACGCCCGAGGCCGACTGGCAGGTCGAGGTGGTGCTCGCCGGCCGGGAGCTGCCAGGCGGCGGGTTCTCGCTGTTCGAGGACCGGCGCATGGTGGCGCTCTACGGGCACCCGGAGATCCCGGCCCTCGGTGCCATGGGCGAGCAGTCCCTCGACGAGACGATCCCCCGACTGCAGGAGGTCGCGGAGCCCTACGGCGCGGACGGCTTGGAGGTGCTGCCCGCCTTCGAGATGATCGCCACGATCGCGAGCGCCCGCGCCGAGGAGACCGGCGACTACAGCCGGCGCACCTCCATCGAGGTGCTCCGTCCCTGGGTCGACCGTGCGGCGGAGGAGGAGATCTACGTCATCCTCGACCTGCAACCAGGACGTACCGACTTCCTGACCCAGGCCCAGGAGTACGAGGAGCTGCTGCTCGAACCCCACGTCGGGCTCGCCCTCGACCCCGAGTGGCGGCTCGAACCCGACCAGGTCCACCTCCGGCAGATCGGCTCGGTCGACGCCGAGGAGGTCCAGGAGGTCGCGGATTGGCTGGCGGAGCTGACACGTGAGCACAACCTGCCGGAGAAGCTGCTGATCCTGCACCAGTTCCAGTTCGCGATGCTGCCCGACCGCGACGAGATCGAGGCGCCCCCGGAGCTCGCGGTCGTCGTCCACATGGACGGCCAGGGTCCGCAGGGCGCGAAGGACGAGACCTACGCGGCGATCACCGCCGGCGCCGAGGACCGCTGGCTGTGGGGCTGGAAGAACTTCTACGACGAGGACGATCCGACCGCGGAGCCCGAGAAGGTCCTCGGCCTGGAACCGCTGCCGGTCTTCGTCTCCTACCAGTAGGCCGGCTCGCCCGCGCTGGGCGGGGCTCAGGCCTGCTGGGCCGAGAACATCCACAGCTGCATCTCGAGGCCCTCGAGGATGCCGATCAGCAGGTCCTCGCTGGCCAGGTCGACGTCACCGAGCCCGTCGAGGTGCTCGCGGGTCCGGCGGGCGACCGCCTCGATGCGGTCGGTCATGACCGCGACCACCTCGTCCTGGTGGCTCCAGCGCTCAGGTGCCGGATCCTCGGGCGTGTCACCGGCGACACGCTGGACACGGCCGTCGGGCGCGACGCCGATGGCCGTGAGGCGCTCGGCGACGTCATCCGACCAGGTCCGGTACTCGGCGACCACCTCGTCGAGGTGCTCGTGGAGCGGCTTGAAGTTGCTCCCGACGACGTTCCAGTGCAGCTGCTTGCCGGTGAGCGAGAGCTCGAGCAGGTCGACGAGCAGCGGCTGCAGGCGGCTGGCAACCGCCGCGCGCCCGTCCTCGTCGAGGGTCGAGCGGATCGGGGTCGCTGACGCATCGGGTGTACGGGTCGCGCTCATGCTTCGCTCCTGTCGTGGTCGATCTCGGCTCCACCGTACGAGCGTGCTCGTCGCGCGGTAGGGCCGCTGGTCCCGGCCGGATGACCGGGGCCGCATGGATGGTTCGGTGGCTGGTCCGGCCCGGATCGCTGGATCGGCGGATCGCCGGGAGGCTCAGCGCTTGGTCCCCGCCGACCGCAGCGCCTCGCAGGCGCTGACGACGCGGGCGGCCATGCCTTCCTCGCCGGCCTGTCCGTAGGAACGCGGGTCGTAGGCCTTCTTGTTCCCGACCTCGCCGTCGACCTTCAGGACCTCGTCGTAGTGGCGGAACATGTGGTCGGCGATCCGACGTGTGAAGGCGTACTGCGTGTCGGTGTCCACGTTCATCTTGACCACGCCGTGATCGAGGGCCTCGTGGATCTCCTCCAGCGCCGACCCCGANCCNCCNTGGAAGACCAGGTCGAAGGGCTTGTCCNGACCGACCTTCTCGCCCACCGCGTCCTGGAGCTCCTCGAGCACCGACGGACGCAGCTGCACGTGACCCGGCTTGTAGACGCCGTGCACGTTGCCGAAGGTCGCCGCCAGCAGGTACCTGCCCCGCTCACCGACCCCGAGCTTCTCGGCCGTCGCCAGCGCGTCACCGGGCGTGGAGTACAGCTTCTCGTTCATCTCCCCGACGACACCGTCCTCCTCGCCGCCGACGACCCCGATCTCCATCTCCAGGATCGTGCGCCCCGCCGTGCACAGCTCGAGCATCTCCTCCGCGATCTGCAGGTTCTCGTCGAGCTCGACCGCCGACCCGTCCCACATGTGGGAGTTGAACAGCGGCGCCTCCCCCCGGGCCACGCGCGCCTTGGAGATCTCCGCCAGCGGCCGCATGAAGCCGTCGAGCTTGTCCTTCGGGCAGTGGTCGGTGTGCAGCGCGATCTGCACCGGGAAGCTCTCCGCGACGACACGGGCGTACTCGGCGAACCCCGTCGCCCCGTGACCATGTCCTTGACCGAGAACCCGGACCACGCCGCGGCACCTCCGGTGGACACCTGGACGATGCCGTCGCTCTCGGCCTCGGCGAACCCACGGAGGGCGGCCAACAGCGTCTGGGACGAGGTGACGTTGATCGCGGGGTAGGCGAACCGCCCCGCCTTGGCGCGGTCGAGCATGTCCTCGTAGATCTCTGGCGTGGCGATGGGCATGGGGAGCTCCAGTGGCACGGTGGTCGCGGGACGCGGCGCACCGCGTCAGGCCTGGTCGAGCACGTACAGAGCGCGTAGAGACGGGTCAGGCAGGTCAGGCGAGCCCCGCGTGCGCGGCGAGCGCCTCCGCCACCTCCACGGCTTCGGCCCGCAGCTCGTCGGCACGGGCGTCGAGGTCGTCGTCGGGCTCGACCTCGGCGCGCAGGTCGACGTAGATCTTGCACTTCGGTTCGGTACCGGAGGGGCGGATCATCGCCCGCCCGTCGGTGAGGTCGTAGGCGACGAGGTCGTGGTGACCCAGCCATGATGGCCGCTCGTCCACGCCCTCGCGGAAGTCGGTGCTGGCCTCCACCTCGTGGCCCGCGAGCTCGTTGGGGACCCGGCCAACGAGCGAGTCCATCGCCGCGGCGATCTCGGCGAGGCCCTGGCTGCCGGGCCGGGCGATCGACAGCTGGTGGCTGACCCACAGGCCGTGACGGTCGGCGAGCTCGGCCAGCCGGTCGTGGACGGTCAGGCCCTCTGCGGCGAGCCCCCGGACCAGATCGGCGAACGCGACCGCGGCGCCGATCCCGTCCTTGTCGTTGACCACGCCGCCCACCGACGAGCCCAGCGCCTCCTCGAAGCCGTAGACGAAGGTGTAGCCCTCCGGTTCGAGCCCGCGCGCGGCGGCGCAGATCCACTTGAAGCCGGTCAGCGTGTACTCCGCGCGGGCGCCGTAGGCCTCCGCCACCGAGCGCAGCATCGGGGTCGAGACGATGCTCGCCACCACGAGCGGGCGTGCCACCTCGACGCCGCGGAGCAGGTGGTCCGCGAGCAGCACGCCGATCTGGTTGCCCGACAGCATCCGGAACCCGCCGTCGTGATCGGGGATCGCCGTGGCGAGCCGGTCCGCGTCCGGGTCGTGTGCCACCACCAGGTCCGCCGCGACGTCCACGCCGAGCTCGATCACGGCGTCCATGGCGCCGGGCTCCTCCGGGTTGGGGAAGTTGACCGTCGGGAAGTCGCCGTCGGGCTCGCACTGTGACGGGACCACGTGGACGTCGTGGTAGCCGCCGTCCGCGAAGGCGCGCAGCATCAGCTCCCCACCGACCCCGTGCAGTGGCGTGTACGTGATGGTCAGGTCCGGGCCGTCGACCGGCGGTCGCGCCTCGACCAGCTCAGTCAGGTAGCGCTCGACCACCTCGTCATCGACCTCCTCGATCAGCTCGTGGTCGAGGTCGTCGACGATCGGGATGTCCGCAGCGGGCCCGGCCGCGGTGATCGCCGCGGCGATGGCCGCGTCGGTCGGCGGGACGATCTGCGCCGCACCCTCGACGTAGACCTTGTAGCCGTTGTACTCGGGCGGGTTGTGGCTGGCGGTGATCACGATCGCGGCAGCGGCGTCGAGGTGGCGCTGCGTGAACGCGACCAGCGGCGTCGGCTGTGGCGTCGGGTACCAGCGCGCCCGGATACCGGCCGCGGCGAGCACGCCCACCGTCACCTCGGCGAACTCGCGTGACGAGTGGCGAGCATCGAACCCGACGATCACACCCCGCTGCGCGGCGGACGGGTCGGTGGCCAGCAGGTGGTCGGCGAGCCCGCGGGTGGTGCGGATCACCACCGCGCGGTTCATACGGTTGGGTCCGGCGCCGACGATCCCGCGCAGGCCGGCCGTGCCGAACTCGAGCTCGGCCCCGACCCGCTCGGCGACCTCGTCCTGATCACCGGCATCGAGCAGGTCCTGCAGCTCGGCGCGCGTCACGGGGTCAGGGTCAGCCGCGATCCAGCTGCGCGCGCGGTCGAGGTTGGTCTCGGTGGTCGTCATGACCCCGATGCTAGATGACGCCGGGTCACCGGGTAGGGCCGACCGCCCGGGTCGAGGTTCGAGGCGTCGAGGAGCGTCGCCTCGCGGCCCGGGGATGGCGAGGTGTGAGCTAGGTCGTCCACGTCGACACGAGCTGCATCTTCTGTGGGATCGTCGCGGGCGACGCCGAGGCATCGTTGCTCACGACCTCGGAGCGCACCGTCGCCTTCCTCGACGTCCGGCCGGTCGGCGAGGGGCACGCGCTCGTCGTCCCTCGCCGGCACGTCGAGCAGCTGGCTGGCGTGGACGACGAGGAGGGCGCCGAGATGTTCCAGCTGGGGCGTCGCATCGCCACGGCGCAACGCGAGCTCGGCCTCGCCGAGGGGGTCAACCTCTTCCTCGCCGACGGCGAGGTGGCCGGCCAGGAGGTCTTCCACGCCCACCTGCACGTGGTGGCACGACGCCACGACGACGGGATGCACATCGCCGTCGACTTCCCACCCCTGCCGAGCCGCGAGCAACTGGACACCACGGCCGCAGCGATCCGCGAGGCGCTGTAGCTCGCCGTCAGCCGGGTCGTGCCTGTGGCGACGCCTGCGTGCCGAGCTCAGCGCCGACCGGCTTCGGCAGCGGGTGTTGATGGCCTGCTCACAAGCTGGCGCGGGAACGCGAGTCCGTGGCCATGGGTGCCTACCGGGCGGAGGCCTGCTGGTCAGTCCGCGGCTTCGACACCGGGATGGTCGAAGGCGGGACGCATCCTGCTGATCTCCGCTCGGTCCAGACCGACGGCAGCTGCGACGCGAGACCATCCGCTGACGGCGGCACGGACCGTCGCGACCTGCTGGTGAGCCTCATCAGGGCTGAGTCGGAAGAAGTCAGCGATGGACACGACGAGGTCGATGCTGGCTCGGGTCTCGACCTCGTCGATAGCAGTGGTGAGGTACTTCGTCCCCGCGGCAGGGTTGGGGTTGAGGTCGAACGCTGGCGAGAGTTTGCACTGACCGCTCCCGACGTGCAGGAACCCGTGGTTGCGCAGGTGGTCGTCGGTGTTGGAGGTCAGAACCGAGAAGGCGATCCTGCGCCACAGTTCCTGCAGGTCCTCGGTCGCATGCGGCGACACTTCCTCGATCGTCTCGGCGATGTCGAGGTAGCTGCGTTGCTCACCGTCGCGAGCCTCGAGCAGGGTCAGTGCGCTGGCGTACCCGACACGGTGCTGTGTGGTCAGCTCGCGGTCGAACCGCTTGACGATCAGCACGTACTGGTTCGCGATCCTCTCGAGCCGTGCTTCTGGTACGCGGATGCCCGCCTGCCGCGCGAGTTCGAGGAGGACGTACTCCCACGCCATGACTTCCCACGTGTCGGTCCTGGCGGAAGGGAACTTGGCGATCGCGAGGGACCCATCGCGGTCACGTACGTGGCACTTCGGGCGGGCGCCGCCGAGCGAACTGCCGGCTTGGACCATCCGCCGGATCTCGTCGGCGCCGGCGTCGTCGTTCTCGACGCGAGCGGCGACCGCGAGGAGGTCGCCGAGATCGGTCAGCGCCGGCACAGCACGGTCAGGGATCTCCAGGTCAGGGATCTCCAGGAACGGACCCGGCTCCTGGGTGCGGAACCGCAGCGCGCCCTGCCGTAGGTCGTCGCGCGCGCCCAGCAGGCAGTCCAGCTCGGTCAGCTGTCGCGGGACCTGGTCGGCCTCCTCGGCGCGCAGCTTCTCCTGGCGGTCACGCAGGCGCCGCCCCCATCGGTCTGGTGACGAGTCGCGGAAGCTGTTGAACAGGCCGAGGTCGACCGGTGTCTGGAACGCACCGGAGGACAGGGGGAGCATCGGGTCGACCGCGTACGCGCCGGGTCGGGCGAGGTAGCTCGGTTCGTACTGGAACGTGGCCGACTCGGTGCCTCGACGGCGGTGTCCGTAGAGCTGGCCGACCTTGACGTTGTCGGTCCCGACGGCCAGCCACACGTGGACCGGACCGCCGCTCACGGCGCACCCTGGCCACGCCGGATCCGTTGCGGCAACTGTTCGTCGCTTCGGAGTCGGCCGACATCCGACTCGTACGGGTCGAACGACCTCACCACCGGATCGAGGATGCCGAGGGCGCGGGCGACCCGCAGCACGTTCTCGAAGCTGGCTCCCTCACCGTGCTCGAGTCGCCGTACCGTCGCCTCGGACACGCCCGCGCGGTCTGCCACCTGCTCCAGTGTCAGCTGGCGAAGTAGCCTCCATGCGCGCATATCCTCGCCGACGGTCGTCAGCGCACGCGCTACCGGCTTCGGAGTCCGCGAACCCATCACTTACCTCACTATTCTGCGAGTTTAGCTTCTCAAACCTTGCACTATCGCAAGCTTATCCGACGGCGCCGTGTGCGTGGATGTCGTGCCCCATCCTCAGGCAGCCTGGCCGCTGCCAACTGCAGGGGCGGCTGGACGGGCCGGGAAACGCTCATCCAGCGGCTCACGAACCAGGCGATAGCCGACGTTGTGCACATCCATCAACACCCGCTGCCGATCTCGACGCCGGCTCAGGTCGGCAGCGGGTGATCATGGATCAGGAACGGTTGGTCTCCCGGACGGTGAACATCGTCAGGCGCTGCCGTGGGCACCGTTATCGACGGGACGTCGCCGCGCATGTGATGCGCAGGGCAAGACCCGTTCAGGGAGGAGTCGGGCGGTGACTGCGGGTTGCGCGCGTCCCGGCACAGCGCACCGTGGGTGTTGTATCATCATACAACAACAGTGGAGGTTGCAGATGCGCACCAGCCAACTGCTCCGCTCGGTCCGGCTCCAGGCCGGTCTGTCGCTGCGGGCCGCCGCCCTGGCGGCCGGCGTGGACGCCGGCGCACTGTCCCGGTACGAGAACGGGCACAAGATCCCGCGCAGCGACACGCTCGAGCAGTTGTTGCAGGGCATCGGCTACGAGCTCGATGTGCGCCCGGCACGTTCGACGTCGGCGAGGTTCGTCGACGCGCTCTGTGCGCATCAGGCGCAGGCGATCCTCGACGACCCTGCACTGGTGACATGTGCGCGCGACGAGCTTCCGCGCCTCGAGGGCCGGTCAGCGTCCTACGAGACGTGGAAGGCGTTGCTGGACGCCGGCCCGGTCGCGTGCGTCGCGGTGTTGACCTCGACCTCGGAGGCTGCCCGCCCGCTCAAGGCTGACAGCCCGTTCGCCTACGTCGTGGACCTGCCCGACACCGAGCGGCAGCGCCTGCTGGAGGGTGCTCGTGCGGCGTGACGAGGTCCTGCACGTCGCCCGCGCCGCGGCCCGCATCGCCGGGGTGACCAACGTCGTGATCGTGGGCAGCCAGGCCGTCCTGGGGACCTACCGTGAGGAGGAGCTGCCCTCCGAAGCCCTGGCATCGGTCGAGGCTGATGTGCTCGTCCTCCACGACATCGAGGGCACCGCGGCCCAGGCCATCTCGGGTGCCATCGGGCAGATGTCGATGTTCCACCGCGAGAACAACTACTACGCCGACGGTGTCGAGCTCGACGAGCTGGCGTTCCCCGATGGTTGGGAGGGCCGGCTGCTCCACCTCGTCGCGGACCAAGGCGGCGAGATCGAGATCCGCGCGTTCTTCCCCGAGGTCCACGACCTCTGTGCAGCCAAGCTCGGCGCGGGCCGACCCCACGATCGCGTCTTCGTCCAGGCCCTCTACACGCACCGTCGAGACGACGGCACCCGCCTGCTCGATCACGAACGCCTCGCTGCAGCGGCGAACCGGCTCCCCCTCCACCCTCCGGGTGTCCGTGACCGCGCCGTGGGACTGGTCGCGGCCTTGCGCCGCGGAGCTGACATCAGGCTCGTGAACCCACCTACCTGAGAAGCACGCCGAACGAAGCCACCGTCGGGGAAACCAATCGCAACATGCGATCGAACCGAAAGGCATGCTGATGGCGAGACCGAACAGGTCGCCGCAGCACTCCACGTGGGCCCTGCGACCGTGCGCAAGTACGCACGGGAGCGTCGCATGCCGTTCGACGTCACCCCTGGCGGTCACCGCCGCTACGACGTCGAGGAGGCTGTCGCGGCGCTGCGCGCAGAACACCCCGTCACCGACCCCGACGACGCTGCCACTGAGCTCTTCGACCCGGTCCCGTACGTGGCCGTTGCACCCGCCAGCGAGGTGGCGGTCACCGCGGCCGTGAACACGGTCGAGGCAGCGGACACCCCGGTCCACGACCGACCCGCCGACGTCGAGGACTGGGCGGCGGAGACCCCCGTTGTCTGACTGGTGGACCGCGACGACCGGGGACGGCCATGAGCAGGGCGACCTGCTGCGCCCGCTCCCCGTCGTGCAGGTCGACGAGGTCGACCTCACGGGTGACGCGAAGGTCGTCACGCGCGTACAGACCATCGACGCGATCATCGTCACCCAGACGTGCGATCTCGAGAACACGAAGATCCGCAACATCCTGCTGGCTCGCGTGGTCCTACATGCGCGTCGACCTGCCTCACGAGGCGAGCTCGTTCGAGGAGGCTGGAAGGTCAGCGGTGCAACGGCTGGGGTGATCGCGGCGCGGCGCGCAGGTTGCCTCAAGGGCCTGATGTAGTACAGTACATACTACGACTCTGGAGGCGGATGATGTCTCGTGTCGCCGAACTGTTCGAGATCCTCGACGCGCTTGACGACTCCGACAGCACGGTCACCTCGTTCCGGCAGCCCACCGCGCTCCGCGACGCGGTTCGCCTCGCCGTCGAGCTGGGGCTCGCTGGGAGCCCGAACGAGGTCGCCGTCGAAGCCGTCCGCAGCCGGGTCGAGGCGTTCGCGCAGTCGCTAGCGCTCGAGGAGCACTTCGCGGCCCATCCCTACGCCCGCCCGACGCTGGGAGATCTCGCGATCGCCGCGGCCGAGCTCGACGGGCACCCGCTTGCCGACCACCCCGAGTTCCTCCGTCAGTGCGCCGACGAGGTTGCCGACATCCGCCCCGACGCGAACGGTGAGGATGTGCTGCTCTACGCAACAGGGCGGCAGGTCGTGACGGCGTGAGCGCTGCCGCAGTCGTCCTCGACAACGAGGCCATCCAGGGGCTGCTCGACCCGCAGCACCCCAAACACCGACGCGTCGTTGCGCTCTTGACCGAAGCCAACCGACGCAACCTCCGCCGGGCCGGTCGGGTCATGGTCATCGTGCCGACCGCCGTCCGGGTCGAAGCCGGCTGGGACCGCAGCGATCCGGCGGGCGCGAACGCGAACCGTCTCGCCCGGCCTCGCGACCACGCCCTCAACACGACCGCCGCCGACCGGGCCACGCAGCTGCGTGCAGAAGCGAACGTCTCGGTCGTCGACGCGTGTGTGGCTGAAGCCGCGGAGACAGCACCAAGACCGGTGGTCATCGTCACCTCCGACGCACAGGACATGATCCATCTCGGGGGCTTCCTCGCCGACAGCACGCAGGTCCGGGTCCTCGCGATCTGACCGCTGCCGGACTCAGCGTCGGCCGAGGGATGGGTGCACCGCGTCGGCGAGTACCGCGCGAGCCGAGCGCTCCAACAGCTCCCGCTGCCGTGCCTGGCCGAGACCTGCGGTGATCACCGTGCGGTGCAGGGCCGCGGAGTCGATAAGGCCGTGCAACGCGGACGCGATGCTGCGCGCGGTATCACGGTCGAGGTCCCCCTGGACGGCGATCAGGGCGTCCGCCCAGGCGTCGAGGTAGCGGCGATGGTTGCGCCGGGCCCGGGAGCGGTAGTCGTCGGGCAGGTGGCGCAGCTCACGCACGAGCAGCACCAAGGCCGCGGGCTGCTCGAACGCGAGGTCGAGCTGCGCTTCGAGCAGCCGCTCGACGCCCGCC
>SL_3KL_010_SEDDRAFT_10006052_pt1 | contig 10834 bp, 4 predicted proteins | sample SodLakKL_010_SED_2_FD_10381 | JGI IMG/M metagenome (IMG submission 10381)
GAGAGCGAATGGGTGATATATCGGAGTCATCTGTGGATCATGCCATTGCCCTTGACCCTGCGGCAACAGAAACAATTGAAGTGATACGCGGGCCCTCAGGGTTGTTGTTTGGTAACAATGCTTTGGGCGGGGTTGTCAATCTCGTGACTTCGGATATTCCACGCGATATAACTTCCGGTATGTCCGGGATTGCTTCTTTTCATGGCGCAAGCATGAATGGTCTGCTACATGGGTACTCCAGGATGAGTTATGGCATGGATAATCAGGCATTGACCGGAAGATTTTCCTACCGGGAAGCAGGTAATATGCAAACACCGGACGGGCGACTCCCGGGTACATCCATGTCAGCCATGGAGGGAAGCCTGGGCTGGAGTGTCAACAGGGATGATACCCAATGGGGAATGTCCGTAATGGGCATGGATCATGTGTATCAAATACCGGAAAGCATGGATGATCCGAATGAGCACGTGGAAATTCACTACAACAGGCAGGGGCTTCAAATGCAGATGCGAAGCAATTCAGCCGGATTTTTTGATGCCCTGCAGGTCAGACTTCATGCTTCCAGATATGACCACAAGGAAGTAGAGGTTGAAATCATGGAAGATGGGACTATAGACGAAGATGTTGAAATTACATATCTCCAGTGGGCGTATTCAGCAACGGCAAGTGCCGACTACAGCAGTTTTGGAGTGATTGATAACGGAACGGTCGGATTTAATATCAACGGTCGGAATTTTGACATAGGGGGACTTGAAGCATACTCCCCTGGTGATTTAACTGTAAATCCGGCGATTTTTGCCTTGCAGGAGGCAAGACTCTCAACCTATCTGACAATGCAGATCGGCACCAGGCTTGACTTCAGGTACGTCTCAACCATACCAAACGAATTGAATGATATAGAAACCGAAAGATCAAATCTGGATCTGTCTGCAGCAATAGGCTTGAATTACAACCCGCATTTTCCTTTTGAACTTGGAATTCAACTGGCCAGATCCCACAGATACCCCACGATTGAGGAGCTTTATTCTGATGGGGCCCATCTTGCAGCAGGGGCTTATGAAATCGGGGATCCAACGCTGGAAACAGAGCGCACTTATGGAATGGATGCGTTTATACGATGGCATTTCGATAGAATTTCCTTTGAAGCCGCCGGTTTCTACAGCTATATGGAAAATTATATCGCCTTTCAGCCGCAAGGACGGATTGATCCGTCATCCGGTCTTCCGGTGTTCCGCTATGTTGGTGACGGCGCTCAAATCTATGGCGGTGAGGTTTCTTCATTTTTGCGTTTTTCAGAGCAGTTATCCGCCGAATTGGGACTGGATTATGTGTCAGGCACCCGCCTGAACAGAGATCGGGAACCACTGCCCTTTATGCCGCCATTTCGAAGCCGGCTGGTTGTTACCTATGACTTCGGGCGCAGTTTTTTGGGTACCAGGATTAGTCTGGTCACATCTCAAAACAGAGTAGCTCCTGAGGAAGACATGACAGAGGGTTATTTTCTGGCCGGACTCAGTGCAGGACACAGATTTGGCAATGATGGAATTCACAGTATCGTTCTCAGAGTGGACAATCTTTTAAACCAAAGATACCGTGATCATCTTTCCCGGGTAGAAGACCGTGATTTTCCGATGCCGGGCAGAAATGTGACCCTTAACTACCGGTGGTATTTTTGATTTGTCACTGCATCAGCACGCTTGAAAAGCACAATCACCAAAACTTTTACAACTATTTTTGATTGCAGATTGTAATTCTGGTGTCAGTTGGTTATCATTTTTTCAATCGCATTCGGTTCTTCAAAACAGGAAGTGAAAAGGGAATCCCGTGGGAATCGGGAGCTGTACCCGCAACTGTAACATACCCGATGTGACCGAAACCTGCCTGAGCCACTGTCTCGAAATAACGGGATGGGAAGGCCGTTCGGTCACGGGATGAAGCCAGGAGACCTGCCGATTGTCGAACGCCAACGCTTTCGGGAATAAAAGCAACGGCAGGCACCAAAGGTATGAACCATTCCAGGAATACCCGTTTTTACGGGAGGCGCTTGACCGCCATATCGCTATTTGCCGTGTGCATCCTGTTCTCACCGCTTGTGAACGCATCTGACCCTGACCCGTCCGAACCCATCGACACACTCTACCTGGAGGAGGTGCGCGTCATTGGCACACGCATCCAGGTCCCGGATCATCTCCAGCCGGTCTGGATCCAGAACATTGATTCACAGCTACTGCGGAAACTGCCGTATGAGTCGGCAGCCTACCATTTGTCCGGCAACACGTTCTCCATGATCCGGGATTATGGAGAGGGTAACATGGCGCTGGTTTCACAGCGTGGATTCTCCCCCGTCCATACCCGCATTGTTTGGGAAGAAATGCCGCTGAACCATCCCATGCTGGGCATGTTCGACCTCTCACTGGTTCCGGCCGGACTGCTGGACGGCATCTCATCCTCCTCCGGAAATCCGGCGGCCATGAGTGGGTCCGGAGGAATCGGCGGCATGCTGTCGCTGCGGACCCGAACGCATCCGGAACGGTTTTTCCTTACCCAGTCTGTCGGAAGTTACGGTTTCACGCAAACGGGGCTGGGAGCTTCGCTGCGCAAGGGCTCATTTGACGGAGGGATCAGAACCTTTCGCCAAAGCGGAGATTTTGATTTTCCATACAATAATCCGGATCCTGCCCGGCAGGAAACTCTTGCAAGGGATAACAATCGCAAGGAATCCACCCATGTGCTGGCTCACGGCTCATACCGCCGGAACGATTGGCATTTCAGATCCCTGCTCTGGCTGGATGATACGGCCAATGACCTGCCGGGATCGGTTTTCTTTCCCTCTCCAGCCCGCCAGGATGATCGCTCGGCGCGCATTCTTTTGCAGAGCGGCTATGATGGATGGGATCGCACCTGGATTACCGCCACGGCAGGCTGGTATTCCTACAACTTGGATTATGAAGATGCATTTACCGATCCCGCCAATGCCAGCACGGTGCGAATGTATTTGATGCAACCCGCTATACGCCATGTCTGGTCCCGGCAACACGAAAGCCATATTGCCGCGCAGTTGGCCGTCCAGTCCATCGATGCCAGCACGTATCCGGAAAAAAAACAGCAACAGGGCCTGTCCGTGCGGTGGAATCATGCCTGGCAAGCTGCGTACACGCTGGTTTTGTATCCATCCGTGGAATGGGAATGGCATTCCCGCTTCGATGATGCACTAAATCCCGCACTTGGCTTGACTTTTCATCCGGCTACAAGGTATGTGATGCTTCGGGCCATGGCCGGCCGGAACAGGAACAATCCCACATACAATGACTTGTACTGGCAGCCGTTTGGAAATCCCGAACTGATGCCCGAAACGGTTTATACCTACGAGGCGGGAGCAACGCTGTCAATCGGCGGCGATGGCGGGGACCGAAGAAGCATCCGAAACACTGCCCAAAGCAGTGGGTCTGACGCCCCGGAACGCATGCATTCAGACAGATCGGGAAGTGCGCTCACCACCAGTGTCACGCTTTTCCGCCATGACTTTGAAAACGGAATCCGGTGGATAGCAGGGGAGGACGGTATGTTTGCTCCGGAAAATGTGGAAAAACTCCGTTCACAGGGCGTCGAGTTCTCCATTCGCGCTTCCCGGCCGCTGGGGTTATTCCGGCTGGATGTGCACTACATGCTGACCCGGACGGATGCATCCATACGACAGGAACGCTTTCCCGGCGACGGCAGCGTTGGCCGCCAGATGGTGTATGTCCCCGACTGGGTCCACAAGGGAGTCCTTCAGGTCGATTTCAGGTCACGGCTCTGGAGCAGGCTGACCATCCAGAACATCGGTGAACGGTTTACCACCATGGACCATTCTTCGCCGCTGGATCCCCTGCCTGCATACACGAGATTGGACATTGACAGCGGTTGGGAGCTGCATCTGCGATCGGCAACACTTCGGGGATCCATCGGGATCCGGAATCTGACCGATCAAAATTACGAGCTTATTTCCGGCTACCCGGTGGCCCCCCGGCACTACCGGGCTTCCCTGACCATGTCGCTCCGGTGACAATCAGCACATATATACCGTTCTTTCTGTCAGTAAAGACGTCAAGATGTGGCGGTAGTTATCCACAAGTTTTTCACATACCCTTGAATATAGACAGTGCGGGCAGTTGTTATGATAAGCTGTTGTTTTCTGTTGAAAAGATGTGGGAAAGTTGACCTTTTTTGTAATGGGTCATGCATTATCTTTGTTATCTCCGAGAACTGAACAGTGGATTATCCACATGCAGAAAAGAAACTTGAAGAGGCAATTTCGCGACATCAAAACGGGGTCTCTTCCGTAGTACAATTACCTGAAAAACCAGAACATCCGAACCAAACAACATTCGTCCAAGCACTATGAAGATTACACCACACTTTAGTAAAGCGAATCCCGACAAGCCATACGAGGGAATCCAATTTGAATCCAGGAAATCAGAAATTAGAAACCCCGACGGTTCGCTGGTATTCCTGCTGGAAAATGTGTTGGTGCCGTCAAGCTGGTCTCAGGTAGCCACGGATATCATTGCCCAGAAGTACTTCCGCAAAGCGGGTGTGCCGGCCCGGCTGAAAAAAATCCGTGAAAAGGGTGTACCGGAATGGCTTCAGCGATCGGAGGCGGACACGGCAGCGCTGCAGAAAATGGACCAGGCGGATCGTTACGGTCCGGAGACGGACTGCCGGCAGGTTTTTGACCGCATGGCCGGCGCATGGACTTACTGGGGCTGGAAGCACAGCTACTTCAACACAGAAAGAGACGCCAAAACGTTTTTTGGTGAAATGTGCCGCATGCTTGCCCTTCAGATGGCTGCGCCCAACAGTCCGCAGTGGTTCAACACGGGCCTCCACTGGGCATACGGCATCAACGGACCGGCCCAGGGACACTATTTTGCCGATCCCGCAAACGGAAAAATCCACAAGTCCAAAGACGCCTACAGCCATCCGCAGCCGCATGCCTGCTTTATCCAGAGTGTGAACGACGATCTGGTCAATGACGGCGGGATCATGGATCTGTGGACAAGGGAAGCGCGGCTGTTCAAATATGGTTCGGGAACCGGCACCAATTTCTCTGACATCCGCGGCGACAACGAAGGGCTTAGCGGCGGAGGTAAATCTTCCGGTCTCATGAGCTTCCTTAAAATCGGCGACAGGGCCGCAGGAGCCATCAAGTCAGGAGGCACCACACGTCGCGCCGCAAAAATGGTCACGCTGGATCTGGACCACCCCGACATCGAGGAGTACATCAACTGGAAAGTGAAGGAAGAGCAGAAAGTAGCCGCCATTGTGGTGGGTTCCAGGATCTGTGAAAAGCACTTGTGCTCCATTATCCGGCTTTGCCATGAACCTGTTGAGATTGAAGGTCGCCAGTACAACGGAAAGATCAGCCGGGATCCCAAAAAGAACAAAAAACTCCGAAGCGCGATCAAGGAAGCGCGTCGGGACCAGGTGCCGGCAAATTACATCGAGCGTGTGATCCAGCTTGCCGCACAGGGATTCAAGGATATCGCTTTCGAAACCTATAATACGGACTGGAACTCAGAGGCCTACAACACGGTAAGCGGACAGAATTCCAACAACTCGATCCGTATCCCGAATGCCTTCATGCAGTCCCTGGAAACCGACGGAGAGTGGAAACTGTATGGCCGCATTGAATTGCGCCAGGCTGAGAAGGAGGGACGTGAGCCCGAACCGCTCAAGGTTCTCCAATCCCGGGAACTGTGGGATCAGATTTCCTATGCCGCATGGGCCTGCGCCGATCCCGGCACCCAATATCACGACACCATCAACGAATGGCATACCTGTCCGGAGGATGGGCCTATCAAGGCAAGCAATCCCTGCTCGGAATACATGTTTCTCGATGACACCGCATGCAACCTCGCATCGATGAACCTCATGAAATTTTACGATGAGGAGTTGCAGCAATTCCAGGTGGAGGATTACCGCTACGCCACCCGGCTTTGGACCATTGTGCTTGAGATATCTGTGCTCATGGCACAGTTTCCATCGAAACGGATCGCCGAGCTCTCTTACAAATTCCGCACACTTGGCCTTGGATATGCAAACATCGGCTCGCTGCTCATGGTCAACGGCATTCCCTACGACAGCAAGGAAGCAATGGCCATCTGTGGTGCACTCACGTCCATCATGCACATGACATCCTATGCCACCAGTGCTGAAATGGCTTCTGAGATCGGGACCTTCCCGGGGTATGAAAAAAACCGGGAGCATATGCTTCGCGTCATGCGCAACCACAGGCGCGCCGCCTACAACGTTGACGATTCCGAATACGAAACTCTTACGATCAAACCTGTAGGAATCGACGGACGCTACTGCCCCGATTACCTGCTCAAGGCAGCTCAGCAGGATGCCGACCGGGCACTTGAGCTTGGTGAAAAACATGGTTATCGGAATGCGCAGGTAACTGTAATTGCACCTACCGGGACGATTGGTCTGGTTATGGACTGCGACACCACCGGAATAGAGCCAGATTTTGCACTTGTGAAATTCAAGAAACTTGCCGGTGGCGGTTACTTCAAGATCATCAATCAAAGTGTGCCGCAGGCACTCAGAAAACTGGGCTACAGCAAACAGGAAATCCAGGATATCGTATTTTACGCAAAAGGCAGCGGAACACTGGAAGGATGTCCCTCCATTACGCACAAAAATCTCGGTGATGCCGGCTTTACCGATGAAAAAATACGGGCCGTGGAGCAGGCCCTTCCCGGCAGCTTCGACATCAAATTCGCTTTTAACCACTGGACGCTCGGTGAGGATTTCTGCAAGGAAGTCCTTGGAATTTCCGATGAACAGCTCTCGGACCCTGGTTTCGATATGCTGCGCTTTCTCGGGTTCACCCGCAAACAGATCGAACAGGCCAACGACTATGTCTGCGGCACCATGACGGTCGAAGGTGCGCCTCATCTGAAAGAAGAACATCTGCCGATATTTGACTGTGCGAACAAATGTGGCCGGACAGGCACACGCTATATCACCGCTGAAGGACATATCAACATGATGGCCGCCGCACAACCGTTTATCTCCGGCGCCATTTCAAAAACCATCAATCTCCCGAATGAGGCAACGGTTGAGGACATACAGCAAGCTTATCAGCTTTCCTGGGAAAAAATGCTCAAGGCCAATGCACTGTACCGGGATGGATCCAAGCTGAGCCAGCCACTCAATTCCATGGCAGATATCATGGATGAGCTTGAGGAAGAGACCGAGGAAGCCGATTCACATCCGGAGATGATGCAGGTTCAGGATGAAGTTGTAAAAACTGCTGAAAGGATCATCCACAAGTATGTTACCGGCCGTAAACGGTTGCCACACCGAAGAGGTGGTTATACCCAGAAGTGCAAAATCGGGGGTCAGTCGGTCTATCTGCGGACCGGCGAGTATCAAAATGGCCAGATCGGTGAAATTTTTATCGATATGCACCGCGAAGGCGCGGCTTTCCGCAGCCTGATGAACTGTTTTGCCATTGCAATCTCACTGGGTTTGCAGCACGGGGTGCCGCTTGAGGAGTATGTGGATGCATTTGTATTCACGAAATTTGAACCCAGCGGGACAGTGATTGGCAATCCGCATATTAAGATGACCACATCCGTCATAGATTATATCTTCCGTGAACTGGCGGTAACGTATCTGGAACGTGAGGATTTGGCCCACGTTGGTCCGGAAGACATCTACAAGAGGTCGCTGCGCCCGGAAGATTTGGAAAATCCGGAAGGCAAGGAGTCGGACTCCCAATCGACAAGCGATAAAACGAAAGGTCAGGACATGGCCACCTTTGCAGCAGGTCAGGTAAAAATTCCTGACAGCACCTCCACTGACGAAAGCTCCAATGTTGCGGATTCATCCCCTCAAACGGAAAAAGTCTCAGCAGAAAGTGGGGAATCATCAAAGAGAACCACCGGTCAACACCGCTCGCAACAGATGAACAGGGCCAGAGAGATGGGCTTTACAGGTGATATGTGTCCGGATTGCGGAAGCATGACCATGGTTCGCAACGGTACATGCCTGAAATGCACTACCTGCGGGTCAACAACCGGTTGTTCCTGACAGGCAGGTAAAGCTGATTATTTGAAAAAAAAGCCGTATCCGCCAATGGTGGGTACGGCTTTTAAATATTTTTTTAAATGGATCTAGTATGCAGTTCTCCTGCGGGAGGGCATAATCCTTCGTATGAAAGTCCGGATCATTTCATGCATTTGGTGATACCAACCGCTGTGATACTTGTCGAATGAATGAAATTGCTCATAGAGTCTGGTCCGATTAGTGGATACACTTTTCATAACGACCTCCTTGTGGTTTAATAATTGGGGTTTCTAATAAATAGCCGAAGGAAATAGTTTTTTCTTAGCTTAGGCTAAATATACATAAATCAAATACAATTTTCAATATAACTAAAGGAAAAAATACTCAAGGTAAATTCTTGTATTTAGAAAAACGGCTGTATATGTTTGTATCATTCACAAAAATTATTTAATCCTGCCAATAGCAATCATGAATACATTTCAAATACAAATCCTGCCTCTTGATCTGCCTCTGAAAAGACGATTTACCATATCCAGGGGATCAAGGGATGAAGTCAACAATGTACTTGTCAAAATTCATTGCCAGGGCATTACAGGTATCGGGGAAGCTGCGCCAAACCACCGGTACAATGAGACCCAGGAGTCAGCCATGAGCTTCCTGGACAGTTTCGGTTCATATGAAACAGAAAATCCATTTGATATTTCACTGCTTGTTGAAAAAATGGGGCAGCATGGTGATGGCGAGTTTGCCGCCAAGGCCGGACTCGAAATGGCGCTATACGACTGGATTGGGAAAAAGCTCAACATCCCGCTTTACAAACTGCTACAGGCCCCGGGGCGAACGGGTCCAAGAACAACATATACCTTTGGTATTGACAAGCCAGAAGTTATGAAAGAGAAAGTAGAGGAGGCAGGTCCATATCCACTGCTTAAGATCAAATTGGGGACGGAATATGACAAAGATATTATTGAGGCCATACGCGAGCTGACCGACAAGCCTATTCTTGTGGATGCAAATGAAGGGTGGAAGACCGTAGACCAGGCACTTGATATGATCCGTTTCCTGGATAAGAGGAATGTATTTGTTATTGAACAGCCGATGCCGGCCGAATGTGTCAGGGAGATGAAAGAGGTCCGGTTAAAATCCACCATCCCACTGATGGCGGATGAGAGCATTACTGGCAAGGAGTCGCTTCAGGAACTGTCCAGCCAGTTTCATGGCATCAATATAAAACTGATGAAAACAGGAGCAATCAGCACTTCACTTAAGATCGTACATCAGGCTCGAAAGATTGGTTTGCAGGTCATGGTTGGATGCATGATTGAATCCGTGATAGCTGATACCGCTTCGGCACTTGTTGGGCTGTGGGCCGACTACGCTGATGTAGACGGACATTTGCTGCTGAAAGAAAACCCGATGGAAGGGCTTGAAATTCTTCCTCAGGGACATATTCGGTTGAGGGATCTGCCGGGTCTGGGATTGCAGTAAAAAAAACACTTTTTTTTGTAACAAATCCGGTTGGACTATCTCCTATAGATAAGCAAATGATATAGATGCTTTTAACAAAAGAGTTTAGAAACCAATGGATATGTATTCCCCAACTACAATAGCTTCCCGGGTTGAGTTTTTTCCCAGAAGCACTCAGCTCTCAATACCGTCCTCGCTGTTAGGACACGAAATCAGGAGAGAAGAGTATAGAATCAATTCAGGCAAGAGCAGTTCAAATCTGAGACTGGTTAACCTTGAGAATGGTAACGGTGTAAAAACCGAGCACCAGACAAATGGAAGCACACTGAAATCCGTCGGGAAATCAGAACACAAATACAAGGTTCTCCATATCGAAGATGACGAGCAGGTTCGTTTTCTTGTTCAGAAGTTTCTAAAGCAATACGTTGATATCCAGCCGGCTGCCAATGGCATCGAGGCTTTGAACTGCACATCCAACACGGTATATGACCTCATTATCACGGATATCAATTTGGGGAATGGTCTCAATGGGATCGAGACTACACGTATCATTCGCGACATGAAATACTATGCTGATGTACCAATAATCGCTGCAACCGCAAATGCTGACTCTGAAGTACGCAAGGAATGCATGGATGCGGGCATGGATGCGTTTCTGCTGAAGCCATTCATGAAAAATGATCTGATAAATGCGATGGATCAGGTCATGTGTCACAGGTAGTATAAACGGGGTTAACACTTAGGAGAAAACGTGTGAATAAAGAAGAAATCAATAATATCCAACAAAAGCTGGATGCATACCGAGCCGGTGATTTATCGGATCAGGAAATTGATTTGCTATGGGAAAAAATGATTGAGAGTCCAGAGCACATTGATTATCTGATCAATTCTGTAAATCTGAAGGCTATTGCAGCTCAGCAAAAGAAGGGTTCTGTTTCGTCAGAGAAAAAAGGCAAGAAATCCAATGTTTTTGTCCTATACGGATTTCAGGGTACCTGGAGCCGGATTGCTGCCATGTTCATCATTACGTTAGGTTTGCTCTCGACCGTCTATTTGTTCGGGTCGGGGTATCTGTTCGAGCGCGAACCAATGTCTGAGATTGAACTTGACACATACCGTTCCACAACCTTGCCGGCAGCCGTTTTTGATTACCAGGTTCAACGGGCAATCAACATGGCATCACTGGAAAAGTATGATGAAGCCATTGGAATGCTTCAGGAAATTGAGCTTGTCCATCTTACTGATGAGCAACGGGTTTCACTGATGCTGAACAAGGGTTCCATACTATACAATCGTGGTGACTACTATG
>SL_3KL_010_SEDDRAFT_10006053_pt1 | contig 10834 bp, 5 predicted proteins | sample SodLakKL_010_SED_2_FD_10381 | JGI IMG/M metagenome (IMG submission 10381)
CGGGGGGATGTGGCCCATGCCGTGTCACTGACCCGAAGCCAGGAACTCGGTTTCGGGTATCCCACCTCGCCGGCAGGGGTGATAGCGCTGATACGCCAGACCCTGTATGACGCCGACTGGTACGAGCAGGCGCACCGCACCTGGCAGCGGAATCCGGAGGGGCTGCAGCGGCCGGAATCGAATGCCTCGCTGGCAGCGCTGCGCGAAGTGGTCCGGGACGGACATCCGCTGTTTTTCGAGACTCGCAGCGAAGAGCAGATCCAGCGCGCGCTCCGCGTCACCGGGGAATTTCCCGTAACACCGTGGATGCTCGGCAACGGACATGAATACAAGATCCTGGATGTGCTCACGGAACACACGGTGCCCCTGGTGCTTCCCCTTGATTTTCCGGAACCGCCGGATGTTGGGTCGCCCGAAGACGCCCTGAACCAGTCGCTGGCCTCGCTGCGGCATTGGTACCTGGCGCCTGAGAATCCCGCCAGGGTCGCCGGCGCCGGCATACCGTTTTCCCTCACCTCCGCCCGGCTTTCCGATCCGTCCCGCTTTCTGGCCAACCTGCGAAAAGCCGTTGAAGCGGGACTCGATCCCGAGACCGCCCTGGCCGCACTGACTGTAAATCCGGCACGCATGCTGAGCGTCGATGCTACGCACGGATCCATCCAGCCGGGGAAATCCGCGCACTTTATCATTACAAATGGTGATTTGTTTGAAAATGGAACCCGTATTTTGGATGTCTGGGTGGATGGGGACCGTTATATCGTTCACACTGAGCCGACCCACGATCCGTCCGGAACCTGGCAGCTCGCCTCCGCCGATGGCCGCATTGAGGCGACGCTATCCCTCAAACAGCCGAGGCCGGGCCGCTACTCCGGCAACATCACCATTGATGGCAGGGAGGCTGATTTGAGCACCGTTCGGGTGCAGCAAGAGCCCGGCCGTCTCATGTTCGACTTCCTTGCAGACGTGTTTGATATGGACGGGCTGGTCCGCATGACCGCATCCCTGTCCGGCGATAACCTGTATGGATGGGCTGAGGTGCCGGGACGGCAGCGGCTGCAGTGGCGCGGTGTGAGGTCGGAAGCCGGTCCGAACTCGAACCCAAACCCAAACCCAAACCCTAACTCTGATTCTGACCCTGACTCTGATTCTGACCCTGACCCTGACCCTGACCAAAACGGTGACTCCGGGCAGTCGGATTCCGATGAGTCTGACGACACCCCCAAACGCGCTGCCCGTGATCTGGAACTTTCCGATCTGCGTCCATCCATGGAATACGGCCTCGAAAGCAAGCCGGAGCAGCCCCGCCACGTCCTGGTGCGCAATGCAACAATTTGGACCATGGGCCCGGAGGGCATCCTCGAAAACGCGGACCTGCTCGTCACCCGGGGCAAGGTGGCGGAAATTGGCCGTGATCTGCGGGCTCCGCGCGGTGCGGTGGAGATCGACGGGACCGGAAAGCACGTCACGCCGGGCCTGATCGATCCGCATATCCACTCGGGTCTCGATGGCGTCAACGAGGTGGGCAACGCCATCGTGCCGGAAGTGCGCATGGCAGACGCATCCAACATCAATAACATCTGGATGTACCGTCAGCTTGCCGGCGGGCTTACAACAGCCCAGGTGTTGCACGGTTCGGCCAATCCGATCGGCGCGCAAAACATCATCGTGAAGATGCGCTGGGGTTCGTTTTCGGACGAGCAGCTGATTGAAGACGCTCCGCGAACCGTGAAATTTGCCCTTGGCGAGAATCCCAAACGAGTGGGCACCGACCGTTATCCGGAAACCCGGATGGGCGTGGAGCAGATCATTGCAGACCGGTTTCGCATGGCCCGGGATTATGAGGCGCGCCTGCAGCGGTGGGAGCAGACGGGAGAAGGTGTGCCGCCGCGGCGCGACCTGCGCATGGATGCGCTGGTGGATATCCTCAACGAAGATGTGATCATCCAGGCGCATTGCTACCGGCAGGATGAGATCCTTGCGCTGATCCGGCTGGCCGAAGAGTTCGATATGACCATCGAGTCGTTCCACCACGGTGTCGAGGCCTACAAGGTTGCGCCTGAAATTGCCGCGCATGGCTCTGGCGCCGTGGTCTGGACCGACTGGTCGTCGTTCAAGATTGAGGCCTATGACGCCACGGTGTACAACGCCAGGCTGCTGCACGAAGCCGGGGTGCTCACCTCGCTGCACTCGGACAACAGCCATATCGCATCCCGTATGAACTGGGAAGCCGCCAAGATGGTGCGTGCCGGACTGGATCCCGAGACCGCCCTTTCCATGGTCACCACCGCACCGGCAAAAATCCTGCGCATCGACCACCGGGTTGGATCCCTGGAACAGGGCAAGGATGGCGATTTTGTGATCTGGAGCGGCGATCCGCTGTCGACGCTGGCCAAAGCGGAGCAGACATGGATCGATGGCCGGAAATATTTCGACCTGGAAGATGACGCGCGTCGCCGCCAGGCCATTGAGAAAGAAAGAGCGCTGCTCATCGAACGCATTCTGGAGGAAAAAAATGACTAAGCACACCATCCATCCTATCATGAAACATTTTTGTATAGATGCATTTGACCGGGCTGCTGCCTTGACACAGCCTGCCGTTCTTGTTCGGCCTCTTGCACCCGCCATGGCTGTTGCCCGTTTCACGGCACTTGCTCTGACACTGGCTCTTTTTGCCCTGTCGGCATTCCACCCGGAAAGAGCCGTGGCGCAGACACCGGCCGAAGTCCAGGCAGGCCCTGTTGCGCTCACCGGCGCGACCATCCACACGGTAACCGGACAGATTATTCCGGACGGAACCATCCTGTTTGAGGATGGGGTGATCACCGCCCTGGGGACTTCTCCCGAATTGCCGGAAGGCACAGAGGTCGTTACCGTGGACGGGAAACATATTTATCCAGGGCTCGTGGATGCCTACAGCCAGATGGGCATCTATGAGATCGGGGCCGTGCCCATGACGCTCGACATCAGAGAGTTGGGACGGATCAACCCGAACGCGAAAGTGGAAGTCGCCTTCAATTCGGAAAGCAGGCATATCGGCGTGGCGCGGTCGGCGGGCGTTCTGACCGCGGTGACGACACCCGGTGGTGGACTGATTTCCGGGCAGTCGGCGGCCATGGCCATGGACGGATGGGCCTGGGATGAGATGACGCTCAAGTCGGGGCTTGCACTCATAGTCAACTGGCCGTCTCCGGGCAACCGTGAAACGTATGCGCAACACGTGAAAGAGCTCAAAGAGGCCTTTGCCTCTGCGCGCGCATACAAAACCGCCCGTCTGGCAATGCAGCAGAGGCAGGCGCTGCACCATGACTTTGACAGCCGCTGGGAAGCCATGGTACCGTTTGTGGACGGTGACCGGCCGGTGGTTGTGCTGGCAAACGAAGTGCGCCAGATCCAGGATGCCATGGTCTGGGCGGAAGAAGAAGGGGTTGAGCTGATCATCCTTGGCGGACGCGATGCGCATCTGGTATCGGCAGAGCTGGCGGACAGGGACATTCCGGTCATCATCACCTCAGTGCTCAGTGCGCCGGGCAGGATGTGGGAGGCCTATGACATCAGTTACCGGCTGCCCTCGCAGCTCCATGACGCGGGGGTGACGTTTGCCATTGCCGGCACATCCGGTCCCGCCAACGCCAACCGGCTGGCACATGAGGCAGGCGGAGCCACGGCTTTCGGATTGCCCATGGAACAGGCGCTCAAAGCGGTTACGCACTATCCGGCTGCCATACTCGGGCTGGACGATCGCGTGGGCGCGCTGGAGGTCGGCATGGATGCCACGTTCCTGATCACCGATGGGAATCCGCTCGAATATGCCACGCAGATTGAGCAGGTGTATGTGCGGGGACGTAAAAGCGACATGGCCGACATGCACCGGCAGCTCTACGAAAAATACCGGAAACGCCTGGGGGACTGAAGCGGCAGCACTTGCCAAGTCGTTCAACTCAGCACGTTGCTGAACTCATCACGTCGCCCAGCTTACCGCGTCGCCAAGCTTACCACGTTGCTCAACTAGCCAGGTTGCCGAACTCACCACGTTACTCAGTTTACCGGGTCGCCCAGCTTACCAAGTCGCTTGGATCACCATGTCGCCCAGCGGAGCCCGATCATCATACCGGCATTTCGGGGATGCGTCTCGCCCAGATCCAGGGCGAAGGTGGCGGTGAGCTCGAGCCCCTGCATAACGTCCGGCAACTCGCGGGCGAAACTCCGCATCAGTCCGGAAAACAGGGCCCGGTCCCTCAGTTCCAGCATGAACGACCACTGATCCTGCCGGTCGGTGACACCGAGGTAACGCCTGCCGCTGGTGTCGACGATCCTTGGAGAGCCGTAATTACGGCTGTAGGTTGCAAACAGGCGCCAGTCGATGAAACTTGCATGCCCAGAGGCACCCAGATGATGTGCCAACATGATGTTGTTGACTACGCCGATGTGATCGGGATCACCAAAAAAAAGCGGGTTACCGATCGCGCGACCGCCGTGGGTCCATCCACCGAAATAAAACCAGTGATTGTGATAGTTGTAAGAAGTGTCAAGGTCGCGATGGGGGATGCGCCTGATGCTTTCCCTGGTGTTGATGTGCTCATAATTCAGTGCATGGATTGCAAATAGACCCCGGGTTGATCGATGCACATTTCCCGGAAATTCCACCCAGGCTCCCCACATGCCATCCCATGGCGTCCCAAATCGGGCGTTGGGCGTATCCTCAAGGAAAAACTGGCGGCTGATTGCAAACCTCACCCGCTCGAACCGGAACAAAAGGGAGAAATCATAGGTGCCCACATGGTTCTGAAAACGGTTGCCCAGCTCGCCTCCGGGCACAATTTCAGGGGAGTCGGCACTTCGCGCAAAGAAAATGTCTCGGAATGCATTTAGGCCGGCAGGCGCCGGCCCCTCCTCTGGATGCGTTCCTCCCCACTGGGCGAAATGTTTGACGCCGCCCTGCGGCACGACCGGGCTTCGACCGTTGAACAGCCGCAGGTACAAATGTTTCTGGTGCAGCAGAGGGCGCTCCACGAACCGGTACTCATTGTCGAGCATCCAGCCATGGGCAATCGAGGCGTTGTAATCGACGATGCCCCGGGTTCCGGGAAGCCGTTGAAACCCTTTGGTAGCCAATGTGATCTTGGGGATTGGCATGGCGTTGCGGGAAAGGTCACCCGTGCCTGTGGAAAGTTCCGGATGCACGAAGCCGAAATACTCCCGTTTGCGGCCGGCCCAAAGCACAAAAGAGCCATAGCCCAGCTGCACATAGGCCTCCTGGAACCGAAGCGACGCGTCCTCCGCCCCGCGAAGCAGGAAGTCCGCCCCAGTGGAAAGCGTGATGCCGGACCGGTATTGCCGGTGCCAGCCACCGAACAGATTCATGGTGGCGTTGGCGCTGTAGGGATCAAGTTCGCCGTAACGGTTGGAGTACATCCAGAAGGGCAACTGGCCCTGGTAGGCGCCGGCCATCTGCAGCCGGAACCCGAAAGCGATCTGGTCGGTGCTTCCTGCAGCAGGCGTTTTTCCGCCCTCACCGGGAGTTGCGACCGGGATGGATTCAATCAGCATTTCCGGCGTGGTATTGCTGTAGGTAGGTGGATCGTGAGCACCAACAAACGTAACGGCGGCCCTGGCAGCCATCGTGCCAAAAAGTCCTGCCATGCAGGTCAGAAATACGATCTGAATGATTTTCCTCGCGGCACCGCTTGTCTGCAAATAGGGATTAGATGACCTGTCAGGCATACATAATGTTGATCTGGCACACGACGGAAAAGTCATGGGAAATAGAATTGCATATCACGAACAAGATAAGTCAAAGGCCTTTTTTTCGCCATTTTTATTAGGCGTTGAGGCTCATATTTAGATAGTTGCTGAAAGCATGCTATGTAAACTGGTAGATAAGGCAAATAAATTTTTAATCATTGCTTCAATGAAATGTCCATGACCGGCCATGATCCTCGACACACACCAGGCATCTCACTGGCAAGGCACAGCATATCGTCAATCCGAACAGGGTTAAAAGCGAGTTGAATCAAGCCGGTGCGGTATCAATGACGCCCGATCGATTTGATTCTACATTCACCGTCAACTGCGGCCCTGGATCCATTTACAGGCATTTCCTGATTGCTCCGATCACCTTGTCCTGATCCGGTTCGGACAGGAACGGGCCTATGGGCAGGCTGAGAACGCGGTTTTTGACGGTCTCGGACTGCGGAAGGGTCAGCGAAAGCCCCTGGTAAAGTGGAAGCTGATGGCAGGGGACCGGATAGTAAACCATGGTCTGGACTCCGTTTTCCTTAAGTCTGTCTGAAAGGCGGTCGCGGTCTCCTTCCATGAGTTGAATTGTGAACTGATGGTAGACATGGCCGTCGTCGGGCAGCACAGGAAGCTTTATGGCATCCACACCGGAGAGCGCCTCGATGTAGCGGTGCGCCGCTTTGCGCCGCCGCTCGTTGAACTCATCAATGTAATCAAGCTTTACCAGCAGCAGTGCCGCCTGGAGCGTATCCAGGCGGGAGTTGTAGCCCAGCACCTCATTATGGTACTTTTTCCGGGCGCCGTGTACCCGGAGCATGGCCGCCGTTTCCGCAAGATGGTCGTCGTTGGTGGTGATCATGCCCCCGTCCCCGAATCCGCCCAGGTTCTTGGACGGAAAAAAAGAAAACGCGCCCGCCATACCGATCGTGCCGGTCTGTTTTCCGTCGCAAATGGAACGCCACTGGTCCGAACAGCTTCCCTCGCAACCGGCACAGGAAGCACGGTAGACCGCTCCAAATGACTGAGCGCAATCCTCTATGACCAGAAGATCGTGGCGGTCGGCAATCTCCATTATACGGGCCATTGCTGCAGGCTTTCCGAACAGGTGGACCGGCGCGATGGCCCTGGTGCGAGGTGTTATGGCCGCTTCCACAAGATCAGGGTCCATGTTGTAATCTGCCGGTTCAATATCCACAAAAACCGGGGTCGCGCCCGCCATTTCGATCGACTCGGCTGTGGCGAAGAATGTGAAACTGGTGGTGATGACTTCGTCGTCCTTGCCCACGCCTGCGGCGCGCAGGGCTATCAGCAACGCATCCGTGCCGGAATTCACGCCGATGGCATGCTTTACCCCGAGATAGGCGGCAACCTTTTCTTCAAACTCGCGGACCTCCGGGCCCATGATGAACCGCCCATGGGTCATAACCCTGTTGAAGGCGGCATCGAGATCAGCGCGCATGTGATCGATTTCCGGCTGAAGGTCAAGTACTGGGATCATGGGTTTGGATGCAATGAAGGTTTTGGGTCGGTTTTCGGGTGCGGAGACGACTTTCGATGGAGTTTTGGGCAATCATTTGCGTGATTTGCGGTAATCCAGCTTGCCGGTTGCGAGATCCTCCGGAAGCGGCTCATCCTCGGGAATATCCAGGCACCGGAGATTGCCGTCTTTTATTGCGTACCGCAAACCGGACTCCGTACAGGCCATGATGCCATCGGCATCGGGTTCCGGCAGCTTGAATCCGTGCCTGCTCATCCATCCCGCCCGCCGCGCAGGGCTTCCGACCATCAGCGCGTAATCGGGAACAGAGCGGGTAACCACGCTTCCAGCCGCAACAAAGCAGTACTGTCCGAGCGTGATCCCGCATACGATGGTCGCATTGGCGCCAACCGAAGCCCCGCGCCGGATCAGGGTTTGTTCATACATTGCCCTCCTGTTCACCTGGGCCCGGGGATTGGTGACGTTGGTCAGCACACAACTTGGACCAAGAAACACATCATCTTCAATGATGCAGCCGGTGTACACGGAGACATTGTTCTGAATTTTTACGTTGTTGCCGATATGGACGTCATTGGCAATGTTGACATTCTGACCCAGCGTGCAGTTTTTTCCTATCCGTACACCGGATTGCACATGGCAGAAATGCCAGATCCGTGTGCCGGGGCCAATTTCCGCAGGGGCGTCCACCCAGGCTGTTTCGTGGATCCGGACCCCCTCAAGGGATGTGATTCGATCGGACATTCTGTGATTATTGTTTCGTTTTGCGTATTGATGTTGAGAAAAACTCCCGTCCGGAATGAGGCATCGATTTGCCGCAAGATGGCAAGATGGGATGATTGCCTGCGCGCTTACGCGCCACGCACATTTCAGAGACGCTTGCTGCGAAGCACAGGATGCAGCATGCCGGAGCTGCGGTTCACAGGCATGTTGCGCAGGTCATGCACAAGTTTGATGGATTCCCGCGCATCATCAATGCCGAAACCGTGACCGGCCAATATATCCTCGTACACGCGCGTATGCAGGTCGGTGAAACCGCCGCTGAACTCCACCTCTTTACCATCTATGGTGATGGACCGGTACGTAGGTTTGCCTTCCGCTGCCGCCTGTTCCGGGAGGTCGTTGCGGTCCAGCGACAGATACCAGCTCACCGTGGCATGCTCAAGTTCCATGAACCCGCTCATCCTCTCCGGATCGGTATGATGCAGCTCGTTGTACTGCACCGGCCCGAAAAACCACATAAGCATGTCAAAAAAATGAATGCCAATGTTGGTGGAGATGCCTCCCGATCGCGAAATATCCCCTTTCCAGGAGTAATGGTACCACTTTCCACGGGATGTGATGTAGGTCAGGTCCACATGGCGTTTCTTTGCCGTTTCGGTGCCATGACCGGCTTTACCGGCGCCAGTTGCTTTTTCGTTTTCGGCCGCCTCGCTGCCGGTCCTCGTGGATCCGTCCTGCTGCTCGGATGAAAAACGATTCTTCAGGGCAACAATGGCCGGATGCACACGCAACTGCAGCAGGGTGAATACACGTTTTCCATGTTCCTGCTCAAGTTCCTGAAGAACGTCCAGATTCCAGGGGTTAAGCACCAGCGGTTTTTCACAAATGGCATCGGCCCCGACACGCAGCGCCATGCGGATGTGGGCGTCATGCAGGTTGTTCGGCGAACAAATAGTGACGTAATCGACACTGTGCTGGTCCTTGCTGCGCCGCAGCTTTTCCAGATGCCGGTCAAAGCGCTCCGTTTCAGTGAAAAAACTCGTCTCCGGGAAGTAACGGTCCAGGATGCCGACGGAATCGTGGGGATCCGTCGCAGCCAGCAGCACATTTCCCGTATCTTTAATTGCCTGAAGGTGGCGCGGGGCGATGTATCCGGCCACACCGGTCATTGCGAAATACCTGGTCATATGTTGAGATTTGTTCCCTATCAGCTAATGCTTGAGTGATTATAAAGTCGAAAATTATCAATATAGGTATTTTGACGGCAAGTTTATTGCGAAGAATGATTTCCGGTGAATCCAACCCGACACATCCAACCCGACACATCCAACCCGACACATCCAACCTGACACATCCAACCTGACACATCCAAGCCAACACATCCAATCTGACACATCCAATCTGACACATCCAAACCTGAACATCCAAAGCCAACACATCCAACCTGACAGGTTCCAATTTTGATAACGTTGGCACGTTGTTGTATTTTTTAGTCCGGGACAGTCTGATGGTCCCGATTGACTTCAAATCATCAATCAGCGTGCGGCTTCTCTCGTTTTTTTCCTTAAGTGTGCTCTTGGGCATCGTTATCCCGGCTCTTTATCCAGCCGGGAACGCGCAGGCCCAGTCCATCGTCATCAACGAGGTCATGTCTTCCAATGGCCAGACTATTTCGGACGAAGATGGCGATTACGAAGACTGGGTTGAAATACACAATTTTGGGGACAATCCTGTCAACCTGAACGGTTTCGGATTATCCGATGATTATGACAGGCCCTATCGCTGGGTATTTCCGGACACCACGATTGAACCGAACGGCTTTCTGCTGGTGTGGGCCTCAAACAAGGACAGAAGAATACCCGGAGCGGAACTGCACACCAATTTTGCCATCTCTTCGGACGGGGAGGAAATTATCCTGACGAGCTTGCAAGGTGAAAGGTTGGATGAGTTCCCGCCGATATCCATACTCAGGGATGTTTCCGCCGGTCGCTTTCCAGACGGGACCGGCGAGTGGTATTTTTTTGACCAGCCAACGCCGGGTGCTTCCAACACAACAGAGCCGGAACGCAGGATTGTCGCGCCGCCCGACTTTTCCCATCCATCCGGTTTCTATTCCCGCAGTTTTTATCTTCAACTGACCCATCCGGATCCGAATGCAATCATTCATTATACGCTGGATGGATCGAAGCCGGACACCACATCACCGGTATATACCGGCCCGATACATATTTTTGACCGGAACCGGGCAGATAACTTTTTTGCAAATATCCCGACGAATTTTCTGGATGGCGATCGCGGATGGAGAAAGCCTCCGGTCGTGAGAAAAGCTACCCCGGTCAGGGCCGCCGCTTCCCAATTTGGTTCACTGTCCAAAACGGTTGTTACCAATACCTACATGGTCGAGACAGGTAATGATCGTCCCTACTCCCTTCCCGTTGTTTTTCTTACAACGGATGGAAAAAACCTGTTTGATTTTGAAGAGGGCATTTATGTGCCCGGGCTATATGCCGAACAAACCGACGGGCTGTTGGGGAATTATGATTTGAGGGGGGATGAATGGGAAAGGGAGGCATCACTGGAGATCTTCGATGAAACGGGTCAGTCTGTGCTTGCCCAGGATATTGGAATCCGGATTCATGGTGGATTCACCCGCAGGTTCCCGCAAAAGTCATTTCGGCTCTACGCAAGAGGTGCCTATGGCCAAACCCGCTTCAATGCAAGAGTTTTCCCCGATCTTCCCTATGATGAATACAACCGCTTGATACTCAGGAACTCCGGCAACGATTGGGGCAGTACCATGTTCCGGGATGCCGCCGCCCAAAGCCTTGTCAGCCACCTGGACTTTGACACCCAGGCTTACCGGCCGGCCATTCTGTTCAT
>SL_3KL_010_SEDDRAFT_10006054_pt1 | contig 10834 bp, 18 predicted proteins | sample SodLakKL_010_SED_2_FD_10381 | JGI IMG/M metagenome (IMG submission 10381)
ATCGCGCGTCTGGGGCTTGTGGATCGTATCCACGATTGGACATCTTGCTCACTGATGTACCATTCGTCTCTCGGTAGGGTCATGATGGTGTTCAGGGCAAAGCCCTTGACCATATGACGCGGTGGCTGTTCTCCTGTCACATCCCAGAGGATGGCGAGGGATAGGTTGTAGGCACCCGCTTGGTGAGCCGGGCCCCACTCGAAGTCTGTGGGCTCTTGGTTGTTGCGCTTCATCAGAGGAGACTCGTGTATCTCCTTGCTCGTGATAGGCGCATCGCACATCGTGAACGATGTGTCGAAGTGTTCGAACTTGTGGTCGGGCCCTGCTGGAATCAGGTCTTGGCATTTGGCGCACGTTCCCCACGTCTGTCGAACGCTTACTTTTACATCACCGAGGACTTGGCTTAGCCTTACTCCGTGATAGGTCTTCATGGTGCACTCCTTCGGTTTACAGTTTACTTACCCTCCCATGCAGGTGCCACACCTGCGGCAAGCGGGGTCTAGGCCTGCTTTGCTGGCATCCCCTAGTGCGGTTCTTGTCTCGGTTCTCTCTTGCGGCTACTCTTCAATTTCCGGACCTAGTTCGTTCTGCGCGTGACTTGCGTGATTGCGACGTCTTTGGTGTCTACGACGTAAAGTTTTACGCTCTGTCTCATCTAGTCCACCCCATATTCCGTACTGAATGTGGTGGTAGAGCGCAAACTCTAGACACTCTTCTCTGACCTCGCATCGCTGGCATATATGTCGAGCTTCTGCCTCGTTCTCTTTGTAGAAGAATATGCCTGGGTCGGCATTGCGACATTCTGCGCTTTGTTCCCAGCGCTCCTCTTTGGCGAGTAGTCCCTCGTTTGCTTGCAAGATTGTGCCTTACCTCAAGCCGACTTTTCGGCTGCACACGGGCCAGGCCTGCCAGCCTTGGGATGCCTGGACTCGTTGAGCGACCTCGTATTGTTGTTGGGGAGTTGCGTCGTAAGCAAATTGGGGATGATGAGAGGAGCGGTATGCACTCCATGTCCCTGGGTGGAACTGGAAACCGCCGTGATGTATCCTGGTTCCCCACGGTGGGACTTCTGTGCCGGGCTTTGCCCACCACCAGCGGATGGGTCCTTCGAAGCTGGCTCCGCCATTGACCCAGTTACCTGATTCGCACCTTGCAAGCTCCAGCCAGTGGTTTGGGATGCCGCTGGCGTTTGTCGAGGTGCTTGCGCTCGGGTTTGAAGATGGCGGGGGAGGTGGTGGTGCCTTTGGAGCGTCGTCTTGACGAAGTGCGATGAGTACAGCGAGTTGACTATCGTGTTCTAGCTCTGCTGCGTCGGTGAATTCTTCCAGGGCCTGTTCTGTGAGTGGTCCCTTGATTCCATCGACCTCGCCTTCATACCAGCCAAGGTCTTGAAGGTGTTCTTGCTTTTCAGTGAGCTTCTCTAGCTCACGTTTGCGCTGAAGCTCGATTTGATGAGCGACTCGTTCCAACAGTAGGATTTCTTCTACTGGCGAGAGTGGTTGTGGTTCTAATTCTTCCGGTGGGAGTACCTGCTCTGGGTAGAATCCCATGATGAGCGGAATGATGAGCAGCAGGGTCAGTAGTCTGAGGCGTTCTCTACAGCGTAGCACGGGGTTCCTTTGTTTGGGGATAAGCGGATGGCCCCAGGGCCGCATTGCGCCCTGGGGCCGCAGTGATAGTAGTCGTGCTACCTTCTGTCTATCACTGTACTTTTGGTCAGGCAACCTTGTCCATCCAGCTCTTCGGCTTCGCCTCGGGCTGGGGGGTGTAGCTTGGAGTGCGGTCGTAGCTTGAGGTCTTGCGGCTCAGGCGGTCGTCCTGGCTGTTGGTGACCTCAAGGACACGGTAACGGCAGGTGCGAACCTTCTGGTTGTTCGCGTCCGATGGCACCGAAACGATGTCTCGGGGATTGACAGCGATTGCCAGCACCGGTCCACGACCAAAGCCGCTTGCGAAGCTCCAGGTGCCGACGTGAAGACCCTGAGCGCATGCAACGCTTGGGTCTTCATTGACCTGGCTACGGGGCATCTCGATGACCGAGCCAATTGGGTTCGGGATGTGGCCTTGATGGACGGTTCCGTCGACCAAAGCGGTTCCAGAATGAATCGACTTGTGGACACCATACTGGTCTGGCTGCTGTACACCCTTGTAAGCGAGGATGTCACCGTCGTCTAGTAGGGTGAAGTCGTGCGTTTGCAGCCACTTGTATAGCTGGTTGCGGGAGATGCCAGATGGGTTGGTGGAGAGCTTCTCGAAGAAGTTCGCCAGAGCGAGCAGGTCATCCTCTTCGCCATCGCGGTGGTAGCGAATCATCGCTTCGGTGATAGTGTTGTCTGCAACGTCTCCATCGAAGTAGACAGTGTCATTGTCAATGCTGACGCGCTCTGTGAGAGGCTCGAAGGCCTGGCTGAGAGAGCTTGCAATGTCGATGAGGTCCAGAACAGCTTCTGGGTCGTCATCCTCGCAGGCCTCGAAAATCTCATCGAAGTTGGGGTGGCTGTCGTCAACGACGTGCATCTCGCCATCAATTACGATAGTGAGGTTGTCGCCGTTAGCGCCGCGTACTCGGTTGAATTGTACTGAACTCATTTGTTTGCTGTCCCTTCCTTGACCTTAGCCTTTACCCTGGTCTCGGTGGTTTCAGTCACCTTGACTTTCGGCTTGGTCTTGTAGTGGGCAAACATGGCGTTGACGTACTCGTACTCGTGATCGCCAAGTTCACCGCGTCGTGCGAATTTAAGGAAAGGATAGCGGACCTTCACGTGATCCACAAGTTCTGCAACACTATCCCTCATGGCGAAGGGTAGGTTATACAGAGACCTGCGATTGATACGGCGAGCCTCTCTTTCGTTTAGGTCGCACTGCTTGTACGTCAGTGTTAGATGACGTAGGTCATCGAGCAGTTGCTTGACATCTTTTGAGAGGTCGTCTTGTGTGTCTTGCAGCTTGAACCAGCGCTTTAGCTTCGGGTCATCGATTCTACTGTAGTCGACATTGAAGAAGCGTTGTTCGAATGGGGGGAATTGAGCAGCTCGTAGGAACGCGTCGTCATCTAGTTTGGCTTCTATCGTTTCGATGCGTTCCATGACAGCTGTTGAGGCTTCGACTACTTCAGAGTAGTCTCGCTTGAACTTATCCCATCGGTTGCGTCCCAGGATAACGACTGCACAGTCTGGGAACAGTCGTGCGATTTCGAACGGCTGCACCTCTGCTGCAGGGGAGACAAGGAGCTTTTTGATGTTGTCTGGCATTTCGGTTATGTCCTGGGTCTTTAGCTGCTTGTCGGGGAAGTTTGTAGGTACTACTACTTTGATGCCGCCCTTCTTCTGTCCTGGGGCAGCTTTGGTGTCATCGACTGAGGTGTGTTTGATGACTTCCCAGTTGTAGTAGTCGAACTCATCTGTCCAAGGAGAACCTGGCATCTTCTCGCAAACCATGAAGCGTTGCTGATGAACTTTATGGTTGCTTGCCCAGGTTCGTAGCTTGAGTCTGTCACGACTATTATCGAACTCTTCTTTGTCGAACCCCACTACAATCGTGTGGTTCTGCAGAGTGCGGACGTCGATTTGCCCTTGCCCTCCGCCATAGGGGCTATAGCGACTGCCTCCGCTACCCGGCGTGTAGAAGGAGATGTTGTTGCCGCTTACGTCGAATGTAGTGGGGATTTCCTTGCCCTTGTAGTTGATGCGCAACTGTAGCTGACCTGCGTCTTGCTGCCAACGTAGTTTCGCCATCAATGCTTGGCTAGGGCTAGAGGCTTGTGAGATTTCGTTCTCGGCATACTTGCGGATGGACTCGTGGAACTGGTCCTTGATGGTTTTGATGTTGGCGGTGGTGCGGTCATTGTACTCAAGAGCTTCACGAGCAGGTGTCGGGTCTACTGTGCCGATTGGAACTCGTGCGATGACGTACTGCCCCCTGCTTAGGGAACCTGAAATCATTCGGTCTTTCAGGGGGTAGGGCACGTTACCCATGACGATGACATCACGCATGTAAGCGCGGTCGTATGCGTAGTCAAGAGCCCTCTGTTGTTGTGCTTTGTAGAGTGTGAAAGTCTCGTCTAACTTGATACCGTCGCCTGGAGGTGAGGTCAGGCTTCCGTCGATGACAACCGTACCTGGTTCCCACCACTGGAAGAAGTCGTGAGCTTTGTTGATGAATTCCTGTGCGTCCTTGACTGGCACAGAAATCTTCACACCGTTTGGTTCGTTGGTGGGTGATGGCTCGTCGGCAATCTGAATCATGCCGCCGCCATGCTTGTTACGTCCGATGATGGCGTTGGTCTTGATGCCGTCTTTGACGGCGCGAATAAAGAACTGGTCCGTGTAAGCCAGGGCAGATTTGCACCCTAGACCGAGCATTCCGACGACCTCATCGGACTCCCGCTTGGTTGAAGCACCATACTTCGAGTAGATTTCGAGTAGTTCTCTCTCGCTCAGGCCGACGCCATAGTCTTGTACAGTGAATGTAGGACGTAGGGCGGTAGGCAGGAAGACTTCGATGGGCGCGCTGTTATCAGCTTCGACGTGGCTGTCAAGAGCGTTGGTCGAGTATTCTCGAATAACTGCGAGAATCGGGTCCGAGTAGAGGTTTGTCAGAATGCGCATCAAGTGAGGCACGCTGGCTAGGTCTACTGATAGGTCTTTTTGCTCTCCCTGGAAGTTCGAATTGACGGAATATGCATCAGATTGACGTGGCTTCACTTCTTAGCTCCTGCAGAATTCTCAGAGTCTCGTAGAGCACTCCGGGATTACTAGGTCCTGGGGCCAGTTAAGTGAAGTTAGTTGGTCGATCGTTAGTGATTCCCAATACGAGAATACACTGTGGATTTCAGATGCACTGATGTACTCAGGGCATCCCGCTTTCTCGGCCAGGTGAGCCCAGATGGGGTGGGGTTCTTGGTTTGGGTTTAGTAGGTCGCCGTCAAAGTTGAAAGCCTCAAACCAGTAGTCCCGGACGAAGTCTGTGTCTTCGAACGACTCTTGACAGACGAAGACGTCTTCACCGCAGCAAGGAATGGTGTTGTAGAAGTTCGGTAGACATGGTTTAGATACGTTTAGAGATTCGCTCAAGGGTACCGTACTGAAGTACATAGAGTTGAGCAGCCATGGTCGTTCCTTGTTTATCTGGGGCACGTATGCCCACTCGTACACTATCCATGGCATGGGCAAGAGAAAGTTGTGGTACTGCTCTGTCCACCCGCGTTCATAGAGGTATATCGTGATGAGTGTATTCCTAGGTGGTTGTGATACATAGCGCAAAGGAATGGGGCATGGATAACGCTTGGGCGCTTCTATAGTGAATTCGCGTTTGTCCACTATGAGGTCAAGCACCTCATCCCCTTTGTTGAGTCGGAGCGGGTGAGGGGAATCGAACCCCTATTGCCTGGATGGAAGCCAGGTGTAATGGCCTTTATACGACACCCGCATGAGCTTACTGTATATCGTAAGGGTCTAAGTCGTCAACTAGACAGAATACAACCCCTGTTGTCCATGCGCCTTTATCTCCTCTGTCGTAGTTCAACGCCACTTCATGACCCCATTGGCGTCGGTTCTCTACGAGGAAGTTGATGTCGTCGGGTTCAAAGCGCCCCTCTGCTTTCCATGTCCAACCGACTACGACGCCTATCTTGTCGAACTCATGTCGCAATAAGCGTCTATGTTTCTTGCCGTCCATGGGCACGGGTAGAGAATTGGAGAGTGATTCACCCTCTAGTTCTGACTTATGTCCCCGTGGGTCTACTTGGCGCATCTCTTGTTGGGGGAGCTTCTGTTTCTGTAGCTGGTGGAAGGTCATCTTGGTTGTGCTAAACGGGTGACCGCCTGTGCGTTGTGCTGGGACTCTGACGTCGATTTCATCTACCCAGGTGATGTATGCGGGCCTGAGAATCGCTTTGACGCGAACCTTCAAGCCAAAAGGATACATTCTCACTCGTCTTTCTTGGCGAGGAAGACAACAGGCTCGCCATGCATTTGAATGTGCTCCATCTGGATGAGGCTGTATCCGTGTATGTCATCCCAGAGGCGAAACTTGACCTCGGTGTCAGCTGGATAGTATGCCAGCTTCTGACGCAGTTCTCCTACGTTCATGTTAGGCTCCTACGAGTTCTTTCGACTCTAGACTTCTGTAGAAGAGTTTGCTGCGTTCGTCCCAGGAGATACCTTGCAAACGCCAGTTCTTGGCTTCGCAAATTCTTTCTGCGCGGCGATAAATCCGAGTTCCGATGCCGAGCCGCCTATGCTCTCTGCGGACATACATCATGTAGGTGCCGGGGTTGACGACAGCGCAGCCGAGCAGACGAGTGGAGCTGCCTATGAGTTGCGTTGGATCTTCTGCGAGAATTGCGTATGCGTACTCTCCGTGTAGACGTGCCCTGGAGATGGTTCCTCGCATCTGTCCTTTGCCATACATGTTGCATCGGCTGTAGACATGATATTCTACACCCGTCAGATTTGTGATGAGTTTGTGGCGGATTGTAACGCGCATTCGTCTGACTCCAAGCCAAGGTATTCCACACGCCAAGTGGGGTGACATCTCTGTGAGAACTTCTCTCCATCGAAACGCACTCGTAAGCAGTTATCAGCGCTGGTGATGGTGCCTTTTCTTCCGTCCACGATGACTCGTCCACCACGCATGGCTGGTACGTTGTATGTCTTGCGCACCCAATCCATGCTCATCACATCGACCACTCTGGGAGCTTAGTGGTGAGCTTCTGATAACTGACTCGTCTAAAGCCGTAGCCGAATAGCTCATGGTACTTGTCATGAGCTTCTTCGGAAGTTTCGAAAGGTCCGAGTGCGGCGTCTATGGCGTGTTCATCGAAGCGGTTGTACACGATGAGGATGTACATGAGTGGGCCTCCTGGGATTCGAACCCAGAACTTTTCGGTTAAAAGCCGAATACTCTACCAATTGAGTTAGAGGCCCCCGTGTTATGCTGCTGCCTCTAGTACCTGGTTCCAGATACGTTCGAAGTCAGATTGCGCATCGTATTCNTCTATNTCGATAGTGGTNTGCGCATGAGCAGCTTTNTCNACGATGTGTGNGTCAACCCGTGGGTGTTTCNCTGTGAGCTTGTCGTGATAGTACTGGAAAAGCTTGTCGTAGATATCCATTGTTGTTACTCCTATGTGGGCCTGAGTGGAATCGAACCACGCTCGCCTGTTTATGAGGGGTGGGCCAGGAAGGACTTGAACCTTCGCTCTCCCGATTATGAGTCGGTTGCTTTCACCATCTAAGCTACTGGCCCAGGTTTTTCTTGTTAGCTCTGCGTTCTCGTCTTCTTTTATTTATCGCATCACGATTTTCTGCGTAATACTCGTTGTTGTATTGCTTTTTGAAAGCGCGGCAATCACTGCAGGCAGGCTTGCAGTGTCGAAGCATAGAGAGGGTTCCGTGCTTTGCGGTAATTGGGCGAGGAGTCTTTTTCTTGTTCTCTTTCGAGGGGAGAATCTGGAGATTTTCTATTCGATCGTCTAGTTTGTCATCATTGATGTGGTCGACCTCTTCTTCAGAGGTCAGGAAACGGTTCTCTTTCTTGCACATGAGATAGCGAGCCCACGACATTGTGGTCCTGTGCTCGGGCGTGTACAAAACAGCGATTCTTCTGTTCTCTGTCTTGCTTAGGTACGGGCCATATACTTTGTAACCCATGAACTCTTCTGGCATAGCAGCTCCTTTCGAAGCTATTATACCATAGTGCTCTAACCACTGGGCTATCAGGCCCTTAAAGATTCAGTCTTCGAATTCTAGTATCGGGCAGACCCTGTTTTTGCTTGCTTTGATGTGTTCCACTACGATACTCGGCTCTTTCTCGGGTACTGGTTGTTTCTTGCGGCGGTGATACCACAGTCGCACTCGTGGCCACACGTGTTGAGATAGGCCGTAAGCTACTCCCAGTCCTAGGAAGCCCCCTACTACTACTCCTAGTATGCCTCCAGCTATGAGTACGTATGGTAGCCACCAGACAATCTCGGAGTCAAGGATGTTCCAAAAGCCTCCGATGAACAGGGTGAGAGATGCGGCGATGAGAGGCGCTGCTACGCCGGGGTGGTCGCCAAGCCAGTTTGCAGCGCGTAAAGTTGGTCCTCGTAGTACTGCTGCCCAGAAGTACATGCACAGGTTAGCTTGGCGAGATGGCTTCTCGTAGACCGTGTACTTGCAGTAGTAATCGTTTTCTGGGTTACGCTGAATGATGAGGTCACCAGGAGTTACGTTGTGCCGTCTGTGGAATTCTTCCCACTCATCGTCGCTGTGGACGAAGCTCAAGAACATGGGCCTGTAGTTCATTGCTCGTCTGGAACGGGAGTGACTCAGCCATGCGCTCCAGTTGCGCCCATGCCAGGTATCTCTAGAGACCTTCATGATTTTCCTTTGGGTAATTTAGCCTTGCAAAGGCTCCGAAGGCATCCTTGGCTGCTTTGTCATATCTTCTAGCGGCTTCTTCTTCCGTCCGGAATGTGCCGAGGTGGTGGTACTTGTTGTTAATCTGTATGAAGCCCTCCCATTTATCCCTTCTTTGACGAACTCCCTTTAGCTTATTCTTTGGCCTGTTGTTGGCAGCATTTTCTTGATAGGTTGCAAGTCGTAGATTTGCACGTCGGTTGTCGAGTGTATCGTGATTGATGTGGTCTACTGCTTGACGTTCAGGCGCATGTGTTATGGCTCTATGCATATAGATGGTTTTACGGCCATTAACCGTGCGCTGATAGCGCACCGCATAAAAGTTGCCAGCAGGCCGCTTCATTGCGGTCCAGTTGTAACCCTCAACCAAGTGAATATCATCCAAATCAACTAATGCTATTTGACCTTGGCTAAGGGGGATTTTATAGAAACCGTCTTTGCGGACTGGCTTTCGCTTAGTATTCATTAGTAGTGCCAGGTGTTCTTCTTGAGTTTCAAAACGGATTCTCCCAGTCGCAGCTGATGCCGCCTCTGTAGGCTTGGCTGAAAACAACGCAACGAACGATGTCACCATTGTTCATGCGTTGCTGTACTTCGAATGTGTTGTTGTTGGCGTCGTCTATCGTGCGTTGCTCGCCTTCTCCTGGGGAGCCACAGCCAGCTAGGATGAGGACTGCTGTAAGCGTAGCGATGGTGCGCTTCATGTCATCCCCTAGTTATTTAGAGCTATTATCCGTTGTGACGTGTTTTGCGCTTAGTCTGCAACAAGCACAATATCGAAAAGCTTATTACTATCTCAAGAAGACATTGCGTCGGATTGGTGGTACAGCTATGAAGAAGTTTGTTGCTACAAGTGGCACTGGTATGTGGATGATACCGCTTATGGGTATCTTGTGTATTATTGTTGCTTGGTTTATCGCTTTCACTCTAGGGCAGAGTGTGGGGGAACGTGAGAGAGATGCGTTTGAGCAAACTCGCCAAACTCAAATTGCCGCGTGTGAGAGAGGTAATGCCTTGCGTGTGGAGGTTAATACGCAGGTTGTGGTGCTGCGTGAATTCTTGCTGCGAGCAGCTGAAGCTCGTGAGCTAGCAGGTACGGAGGCTGACATTGAAGCGGCTGAAGATTATAGAGAGCTAGCTGGGGATGTTGAGATGCTTGAGATTGTAGATTGCGAAGAGATAACTCCTGATTACTTAGAAGAGTCGGAGAACAATTAATGGAAGAGCAGGACGCAACGCCCTGGTGGGTGAAGTCTCATGACTGGTTTACGCAAGCTTTGCCATATCTAGTTCTGGTGATGGTAATTGTTTTTGGACTTCTGGGGTATTTCGCTTCGCGGGCTCAGGTGGATATAGCTACTCTTGAAGCTCGTCAAGAAGCCCAGGAGCGTGTTGCCTTCGAGCAGTGTCGTAGTGACAATGACACGAGGCAGCTTATCGGTGAGGTCTTAGACGTAATAGCTGCTCCGCGTCGTCCGACTGAAAGTGATGCTCAGTATCAAGCACGTATAGATGCGTTTGAGGATGCCAAGGAGTTACTAGTACTCAATGATTGTCCTCCCCAGCCTGAAGAGGTTCCTCAGTAAATAACGGCAACAGGCCCTGGTATTTCTATTGGTTACCCGCGTTGGTAGCTGTATTTGCGCTGGCAGCTGGGGGACTAGGTCACATGTTGGCGACTCAGTCAGCGCAGCAAGAGAGACAGGATGCCTTTCGGCATCAAGAGCTAATTCTCATGTGTGAGGCTCAGAATGAGACGCGTGAGATTGTCTTTGGCGTTCTTCAATTCTTGGCTGAGCCTCGTGATGATGATGAGCCTGGTGAGTTTGAGCATAGGCAAGAGCTTCTAGAGCATTTCCGTGAGACATTAGCTCCTAGAGAATGTCCTACTCTTAAAGAGTTGGAGTAGTCCGGGTCGGACTCGAACCGACACTGTCTAGTTCCTAAAACTAGTGCCTCCTGCCAATTGGGCTACCGGACCGTGATGTTCTTCTTGTGGTAGTAGTTGTTCATCAAGCGATGGAACACGTTCACGAAGATGAGTATTACGGATAGCCAGAAGATGAGAATCGCCAGTGGGACTAGGATGATGGCCGCAATCCACCACCAAGGCAACTCTATTACACCTGCCATTCTTAGTGCCCCGAGAAGCACGAGGAGAATAAAGGGGGAGCAGACAATGAAGCCTGTCCTCGTCTCTCTGTTCATCGCTGTGCTCCAGATGGTTCAGGGGTACATGTGTCGCATCCTGGAGGCCATAGTAAGTGCATGTATTGCGAGAAGTTGCTTTCTTGCTTCCAGGGTGACTTCGATGGCCCGTGTGTAGACCATACAGCGAACAGTTCTGCGAAGTCCTCGCCTACTGCGGAGTGGTCATGAGGCCACCCTCCGGCCCACTGTGGTGTTTCTTCTGGAATGTCTCTAGTTATTCT
>SL_3KL_010_SEDDRAFT_10006055_pt1 | contig 10832 bp, 8 predicted proteins | sample SodLakKL_010_SED_2_FD_10381 | JGI IMG/M metagenome (IMG submission 10381)
TCACTATTGGATGATACCACTCCCCGCCGATGACAATCGCGAAGGGGATCCGCCTGGGTATGAGCACTTCCATGGCCAATTGCACCCCGATGCCGCCGTCCATACCCTTGATGACAAAGAGATCGGCTTCTGATTCCCTGGCTGCCTTAATGAGCGCCTGCGAGGTGTGGTTGCGACTTTTTCCTTCGCTTTGGTCCGTTTTGAATATGCGGATCGGAACCCCCGGCAGGTTGTCATACTGCCACTCGGTTTTCATCGACTTATGTCCACCGGCCCACAATTGAGAAGGGTACCCTCTCTGGGAAGTCAATGCAGGCATCCACTTGTCCCGATTCGCAATTTCTGCGAACTCCTGCTCATCGATCAGGTCATGGTAAACGGGATAGCTTTGTACATATATGATGTTCATCAGTTTCTTTGAATTGGGTTTTCAACGTATGAGGCAGCTTCCATGACCGGGTGACATCAGACGGACCACCATCTGACCCGGTTGCGAAAGCGCTATACTTCCTGGAACGAGATCGCTGTGAAAAGGTCCAGCGAACGCGAATCATCGACATACTGCTCAAATGCCAAACGGATATTAGAGGGGAGCCGGAAACGCGGATGCCCCGACAGGTCCCCCTTCCAAAACTTGTGATACATGTAGTTCATCCAGCTGACAGGACTGTTTCGGATTCGGCGGGTGAAATGCTCCTCCTCCCAGGTATTGGAACCGTGGAAACAACGGATGAAAAGTCCGGCATGCTCTTCCGGAAGCTTTGCGTACCGCCGTTTCATCCAATGCCGGAGATAGACCGTATCTTCCGCCCTCCGAAACTCCGGATACCTAATACTGTCGCTGCGCCGGTGCATAATGCTACCGGGAATGCCATTCGGAAGATACCCAATATACGGAAGAGAAAAAAAGTCGTGATTGTCCAGATGCATCAGCGATGCGGAAAGGCAGCAGGCATCATACCCCTGATCCAGATAAGCTGCCTGGAATGCAATCCTTTGTGGATGATACCAGTCATCGTCATCCCACTGAACCAGGTAGTTGCCCTGTGCGTATTCAAGGGCAATGTTGCGGAGAGTGCCAAGCACCAGCTTGGAGGTCCTGGGGATCCGGACATAGGTGATGTCCCGGGGTTCGATACCCCGGAAAAGGGGGGAGTAGTCCTCTTTGCCGTCATCTATGACCACAAGCTCCTTGTTGGGATACGTCTGATTCTTAAAACAATTTACAGCCCTCTCCGCAAGGCGCATGCGGTTGGCAGTGACCATCAGACAACTGACCCTCGGTATACTGTTTGAAATATTTTCCTGTTTCGACATGACAGATAATTCAGTGAGGGCAAAATACGATTCAATGAACCAGGAAAAAATTATAATTTGTAGGTGTGCTGCCATCGATTACTCCGGTGCCGACATATTCGATCACCTCACCCCCCAGAAAACTTCTGACAAGCCGGCGGCGTATGCCCCCGATTTCCTCAAGGAAGGAGACATGCTGAAAATCATCCTGCCTGCTGAGTACGCTGCGATTGCCCGATTTATAGACAACTTCGATATGGCGCGGTACAGACCGGCCACCGATCCGGTCCGAATCCAGTACGGTGACCTGAACGGGTTTCTCAAGCAGGGTGGGGGAATTTTCCCGTTTGAGTGCCAACCCGACTACATCGGTCCGCGATCTCCTTTTTGGGATGAGATAGTAGCCGATATGAAATCCCTTGTCGGTATGCGTGATATGCCTGAAACCCTTGTTCACCACTTTTGAGGACAGGTTGGTCTGATAGGTGTGATCCATGTAGGCCGTTCCGCTGACGTGCAATGTGTCATCGTTGATGGCAACGATGCCGCTGACCTCGGCCCGTGGAATATGTACGAAGATGCCCATATCCTCGCTTTCCAGCCGGAAAATTCCATCGCCCCAGGTATATCCCTGATCGATGTCGTGAAAGTCCAGATCCACCAGGTAGCTGACGCCGTCCTTGGACGTCTGGAAAAAAACATGATGCTCGTAGGGGAGCTTTCCGGACAGATAGATGTCACGCCCGGGATGGAGGCGGATTTTGTCCTGCTCCTCGTCTATTACAAAGTGTTCTATGGCATACTCCCTGGCGACATTGTAGTTTCTCCCCTTGAAATTGGAAACAAACAATTTGCCCCCGCTGACCGGACTTTTCATGGATCCGAAATTGGCCAGGGAAAATGTCATGTGCAAATGAAGGTCATCCTCAAGGAAAAAATGATAACTCCAAAACTCGTTGTAGTAATCCCCCTGTTTTGTGTGTGGCAGCATATCCGTCCATTCGGTCTGGCGCAGCCCGCCATCAGGGAAACCAGTGCCTGCAGGACGGTCAGAGGAATCCTTTTCCGCCATAGCCACAGTTGCGGGGAACAGCAAAAAAAGGAACGGCAGAAATCTGATCGCAAAATACGAGGAAGTCTTATACGTAATACTTTTCAATCGGAATAAATCAAACATGGGATACAAGTTCTTTTGGATAATGACCGGCAGTCGTACGGTGTCTTTCCTAAGGCACAGCTTTGCAATTCGATGCGACTGCAGCCAACATATGGAACGTCTGTCTGCGCCCTGTATTACTACCCGCAGGCGCGCCAGCTAAAAAAGCTTTACCAGTGTCCATATTAACGGTGATAAACATTGGCCGCCAGCCTAAGTTTCAACTTTTTTTTGTAACTTCAATAGCGATTATAACGGAATAACACTTTTTTGCATGAGGACATTACTCGCCCTGCTAAGGCCTCTCATTCTTATCAACTACCGCTACCCCTTTGCTGTGCTTTTCATAGCATTGTCACTGGCAGTTGCTGCGGGGTTCTATGCCACGCGACTTGCGATCGACACCGACCTGGCAAGCCTGCTGCCGGATCACTATGAAAGCGTGCAGGCCCTGGAGCGGCTCCGTGATTCCGTAGGAGGGGAGACCCCGCTGGAAGTGACCATCAATTCCCCGGATTTTGAGGCAAACAAGGCGTTTGCAGAGGCACTCATTCCACGGGCGATGGAATTGTACAACAACCGGCTCGATGACTTTTATGTGAATCGTTACGAGTACCGCCGGGATGTGGAAGTGCTCAGGGACTATGCCCTTTATCTTTCAACGGAAGACGAGATTGACCAGGTGATCGACTTCCTGGAAGACCGCCTGGAGCGCGCGCGGCTTGAGGCCAACCCGTTCTTCATCGATTTTGAGGATGATTTCGACGACGAAGAGGATGATGAAGAGGAGCGGCTGAGGGAGTTTGAGGAGATGTACAATGAACTCATTCCTTCCGAATATCCCGTCAACCAGGACAGCTCCAGCCTCGTCCTCAGTTTTTTTCCCACGGGATCGCAGAGTGACCTCACATACATCCGAAGCCTGTTCCATGCTTTTGAAGATCTGATTGCGGAGATGGAACCTGCTACCTTCCATCCGGAAATGGTTGCGGTTGCCGGCGGACGGCTTGAAAGGCATCTTATGGAGCTGGATTCCATCATCCGGGATGTGATCACCAGCTTCGGCTCAGGTATCACCGGCGTGATACTCCTTGTGGGCATCTACTTCCTGGTCAAACTGATCATCAACTACCGCCGCGGACACCGCCGGCATCGCAGGCACACCCTGTTCGACCACCTGATCCGGTTCCCGGTTCCCATTCTGGTCATCGGCATTCCGCTGCTCATCAGCCTGAGCATCACCTTTGCCATCACCTATTTTGTCTTCGGAACGCTCAACACCATGACTTCGGTGCTGTTCGTGATCCTCTTCGGACTCGGAATCGATTACGGGATCCACTTCTATGCGCGATACCTGGAGAAACGCTCGGCAGGTGATAACGTGCGGAACGCGCTGCTGCATACCTACGACAGCACCGGTGCGGCCATCATGACCAGTGCCACTACGACAGCCGTAGCTCTTTTTGTCCTGGTGATCGCAGATTTCAGGGGCTTTTCGGAATTCGGGTTCATTTCGGGTACCGGCATCGTACTGGCCTACCTGTCCATGCTCTTCATCCTGCCAGCCATCATCGTCATCTTCGAACGGTACCGGCTCATCCTCATCAACAAGAACCTGTTTCACACCCATGTGAAATCAGGGGAAGCCAAACCCTTTCCGCTTGCCAGGACCATTTTCATCGCAGGAACGTTTATCGTTGCCGTAGTGCTTTTCAACACCGATAAACTCTATTTTGAGTACAATTTCGGTAAATTGGAACCAGAGTTTCCAAAATATGAGGAATACCGTGAACTGAGGGGGAATATTGACCAGGCGACCGGGCGCCGGAATCCCGCCTACATCCTTGCGGAAACCGACGAAGAAGTGCGGCTGATACTGCAGACCATCCGCGACAAAAAGGAAAACAACCCGGAAACGACCATCCTGGCCGTTGAGGCCCTCCAAGAGCGCTTTCCCGTCAACCAGGCGGAAGAAGATGTCAAACTGGCAAAAATCGCCGAAATCCGTGAATTGATCAGTGATCCCTTCATGGAAGATATCGAGGGGGAATACATAGACATCCTCAGAAGGGCTTCGGCGGTAACCGAACCGCTCCATGTGGATGATGTGCCGGAGTTCCTGAAAAACAGATTTCTCACACGCGATGGCGAGGTCGGACGCTTTGTCATGGTCTATCCGGCCATAGGTCTTTCTGACGGGCGGAATTCGATTGCCTTCAAAAACGAGATAGGCGTGATCCAGACCAGCGACGGAAGCACCTATTATGCTGCAAGCACTTCCATTGTGGCTGCCGAAATGCTCGAACTTATGAGAGATGAGAGCCCTTATATGGTAGCAGCAACACTTGTTATGATATTTATTCTTGTCTACATCGGATTCCGTTCGTTCCGATGGACGGTCATAGCGATGCTTCCACTGCTGATTGGACTGAGCTGGACCTTCGGGGCCATGATGCTGATGGGGCTTTCTTTCAACATGTACAATCTCGTAGTGCTGCCGGCAATCCTTGGTATCGGCAACGACAACGGAGTACACCTGGCCAGCCGCTACCGCGAGGAGGGAAAGAAAAGCATGTCGGCGGTTTTGAAAAGCACTGGCCAGCACATCACCATCGGGTCGTTTACAACCATGCTGGGTTTTGCCGGGCTTTTGCTGACCAATCATCCCGGATTGACTTCCATTGGTATCCTGGCCGTGGTCGGCATTGGCCTGACCCTTTTCTCGGCCCTGACCTATCTGCCATCCCTGGTTCAGTTGCTGGAAAACAAGGGCTGGATCCGGTTCTGATCCCGGCCGTTTGTTTGATTGACTGACATCCGCCACACCGCTATGATCACCGATACCTCCGCCATCGTACTGAAAACCATCCCTTTCAGTGAGAGCAGTCTGATCGTGACGCTGCTGAGTGAAATGCATGGAAAAATGGCCGTCATGGCCCGGGGAGCCCGAAGGAACAAGAATAAATTTGGCGGACTCCTGCAGCCGGGAGCCATCCTGGATGTGTCCTATTATTTCAAATCGACGCGGGATGTTCAGAACCTGAGCGATGTGACGCAAAAAATGGCGACGTGGCGCATCCACCAAAACATGGAGAAAATGGCAATCGGCATGGTTACACTGGAACTCTGCGAACAGATGAGCCATGAGTATGAACCCATGCCGGACATGTCCGCTTTTCTGACAGGTTTCCTGGCATGGCTTCACGAGACCGAATCCAATCCCCGATTCCTTTTTCCCTATATCCAGTTCCGGCTTGCCCACATAGCAGGTATCGGCATCACGCTGTACCTTCCAGAAAATGCAACCGGGCCGGAAGAAACTTCGGCCCGGAGCCATACCGGGCATATGGTAAATGAACCTCAAAACGAGTTCACGTGTTACCTGAACGTGGAAAGCGGAAGCATTACCGAAAAAGCCGACAGTGGCCTTTGTTTTGGATTGACAAAATCTCAGAGCAAATATCTGCGTTATATTGCTGACGGCAAGAACTCCTTGCTGCTGAAAGCCGATTTTCCGGTTTCGGACATAAAACATCTGATCCATCATCTGGATGCCTATCTTCAGTTCCATCTTGAGGGCATCAGAGGAAGAAGGTCAGACGCCATTTTTGAACAAATCCTATGATGGGCATGCCACTCCACCAAAAACTGCTTACGGGCATCCTGATCCTGCTCACCGGCATGCTGCTGGGGGCGCTCCTCATGATCATGCGCGGGAACTGGCTCCCTCCCGAAAGGGTCCAGGTCCGATACACAGAAGTGCTGCGCGGCTCGTCTGATTCGGAACAGTTGCCGGTTTTTTCCGGACCTGCCTCGCTGTTCGGCGATATCGCGGAAAAAGTGATCCCGGCTGTTGTCTACATCGAAACGGAAATCGCCATGCAGCAAGCCGTGCCGGACGATGAAAACCATCGCTTTGAAAACCAGCTCTGGGACCGTTTCCTGCCGAGGAGAAGGGCCCAAAGCATCGGCTCTGGCGTACTCATATCACAGGATGGATACATACTGACCAATCACCATGTGATCGAGGGTGCGGACAACCGGATACAGGTGACGACACACAACCGGAAACAGTACAAGGCAAAGGTTGTGGGCAGCGATCCGTCAACCGACCTCGCTGTGATCAAGATCGACACCCCCGGCGCTCATCCTGTCGTCATCGGCAATTCCGACCAGGTCCGGATCGGTGACTGGGTCATGGCCGTGGGTAACCCGTTCCGGCTGCGGTCGACCGTCACAGCAGGTATTGTCAGCGCCATCGGCAGGGATGTGGATATCATCACCGACCGCATGCGCATAGAAAGCTTCATCCAGACCGATGCCGCCATCAACCGGGGCAACAGCGGTGGGGCACTGGTGAACACCAAGGGTGAGCTGATCGGCATCAATACCGCCATTGCCTCCGAAAGCGGAACCTACCAGGGTTACGGATTCGCCGTTCCGGTCAACATGGCAATGAAAATAGGGCAGGATATCATAGAATTCGGCTCCGTACAGCGTGCCTTCCTGGGCGTGGAGATCGCCTCTGTGGATTATGACCAGGCGAGGAGACATGGACTCACCCACGTAAGCGGGGTGGAGGTGCGGAATCTGGTACCGAGTGGCAGCGCTGACATGGGCGGGCTCAAAAGGGGCGATGTTATACTGACCGTGAACGGCTACCCCGTGGATGCCGCAAACCGCCTTCAGGAACGGATCGCGATGATGCGTCCGGGCGAAGAGGTCACACTCAGCGTCTGGCGGGACAACGCGGAATCCGAACTCCGGTTTCCGCTCATGGGACTTGATGATGAAGCCATCCGGGAATGGGCAAGCGCCGCACCACCATCAAGGCAACCCCTTGAGTTCGAAAGTGAACCCGAATCCGGAGTCCCGCAGCAAACATTTGACGGAGGGTTTACTCTTGCGGAACTGGCTGTGCTCGAGGATCTTTCGCGAAATGAACTGGTGGTTGTCCGGGTTGATCCGGGAAGCGTCTCCCATGAAGCCGGCTTGAGGGAAGAGGATGTCATCACACACATCAATGGGTCAGCGATCCCATCCCTCAAAGAGTTTACCGATGCCTGGGGCACAGCATTGGGGAAAGGAGAGCCCTCACTCAGTATCCGTCGCAGCAATCAGTCCCTTACACTGGTCATGCCGGCTGAATAGCATGTAATACTCCCGGTGGCTGTGGCCAATCCAGAAGCAGTAAGCAAGCATATGGTAAATATATCATACATAAATCATGTACTGATGCCAATAAAAATAACAACTGTCTTTCTATTCGTTCTGAGCACTCTCCTGCTCCATTCATGCGGACATTTGCGGGAAATACCTGCCGATGAAGAGGACGTTGCTGTTGAGGAACTACCTGTCCCGGAAGAATCTGAAGAAGAAATTACCGGACTCCCTGCATGGTATGATCCGATGGAGCCGGTGCAGATTACAGAAGACTCTCTCGTGATAACTGCTGCCGCCGTTGCCGCCGACTCTGCCGATGCTCGCAGCATAGCCGGGTTGGCAATTTTGGAATTGAAAAACAGGGCGGTCACCGAAATAATTTTGCTGTATCTGGAAGAGGACGGGCAGGAGGTGATGTCAGAGGTTGCCCGGACCGATGAGGCAAACCGGCAGAGAGACAGATTGATACGTGCCCTCATCATGGGTGAAGAAGATGTACCCGGGCTGCAGGTCCACACCGAATCGGTACACTGGCACCGGGATAACGAGCAGGTCCGCTGCTATGTAAGGCAGGTTTATAACAGAGTGGCAGTCTCACAAGGCATACGCGAAGCTATGGGACAATGACATGGCATTGCCCCAGCGCCCGCGGTGACACTTGCGGGCACATCCCAATATCCAGCAGTGGTCACCAGGACGTTACCCGCACGCATGGAACCAGGGAATCCGTGATACGATGCACATCGTTGGGAGCATCAACGGGCCTACATGTATGAAATGATCTTGTCCCCGAACTCCGACGTCTTCAGCAGGGTGGCTCCCTCCATCTGCCGCTCAAAATCGTACGTGACCTCCTTGCTGCTGATGGCCGTTTCCATCCCTTTTTCAATAAGGCGGGCTGCTTCTGACCATCCCAGGTGATCCAGCATCATAACCGCTGACAGAATCAGGGAACCCGGGTTCACCATGTCTTTCCCAGCATATTTGGGTGCCGTACCGTGAGTGGCCTCAAAGAGTGCAAAACCGCTCTGGTAGTTGATGTTGGCTCCCGGTGCGATTCCGATACCACCCACACAGGCGGCAAGGGCATCCGATATATAGTCACCATTGAGATTCAACGTTGCGATAACGTCGTACTCTGCCGGTCGCGTGAGTATCTGCTGAAGGAAGGCATCGGCAATCACATCCTTGATCACCATTCCATCAGGAAGCTCACACCAGGGCCCGCCGTCGATTTCCCTGGCCCCAAACTCTTCCTTTGCCAGCTCGTAGCCCCAGTTTTTAAAGCTGCCTTCGGTGAACTTCATGATATTGCCCTTGTGGACCAGGGTAACGCTCTTCCGTCCGTGTTCGATTGCATACTCGATTGCCGAACGGATAAGTCGCTTGCTGCCCTCCTCGGAGACCGGTTTGATCCCGATGGATGACGTTTCCGGGAAACGGATGTTGGTTGCCTTCATCTCCTCGATGAGGAATTTCTTGACCTTGTCGGCTTCCGGTGTCCCGGCCTGATACTCGATACCTGCGTAAATATCCTCCGTGTTCTCCCGGAAAATGACCATGTCAGTAAGCTCAGGCTGCTTTACAGGGCTGGGGGTGCCATTGTAGTAGCGGACGGGACGTACACAAGCGTACAGGTCCAGCAACTGGCGAAGTGCGACGTTCAGGCTGCGGATACCTCCGCCGACCGGGGTAGTGAGCGGACCCTTGATCGCAACACGAAACTCCTTGATCGCATTAAGGGTGTCTTCTGGAAGCCATGTATTGTCTCCGTAAAAGGAGACGGACTTTTCACCGGCATAGATCTCCATCCAGGAAATCTTCTTTTTTCCCTGGTATGCCTTCCCGACAGCATGGTCCACCACCTTTTTCATCACCGGCGAGATGTCCACCCCGATGCCGTCACCTTCAATATAGGGTATGATGGGTTGATCGGGCACGGAAAGCCCCCCATTTTTATCTAACGTTACTTGTTTTCCGTCATTTGGCGCTACAATTTTCTCGAAATTCATAATGCATTCTGATTGTGAAGGATCCTGTTTCTGTTTTCATTTAACAGCCAAGATAAGAAACTCATGCCAAAGTGCTGGCAACGATGTCGATTTCATAGAAAACAAAATAGGCAGGCTATATGATTCCCGTTCCCGTTGATAATTAGTATATTGCAGTGTCCGGATGGGTCTGCAATCGGATTCGTGTCCCGGACCGAAATTGCGGGGAATAACCCTTGTGGGTTGGCCGTTTTCTCATTGGTACCTGCTGGATAAAGTCCGTGTGATCAACACATAACTATTATCCGGTCACCGAGAGGAAGGAAAAACCTTGCGTGTTGCCATTGTCTAATATTGTAAAGAACGTTCCAGTCAGATCATGCTATCACCACTGATGGGCAGAAGGCCCCAGCACAAACGCTTCAACTACGAGCCACGGTACTACAAACCGAACCCCCTGCGCCCCGAGCGTATCAAGTTCCGCAGGCTGACACGGCGTGGGACCGGTGGATCCATCCTGCTCTATGCACTGTTGCTGTTCCTCATATTGTGGATCATCACCTGAGCCGGGTATCATGTCATTTAACCGTTAGAAGCTGGAACACATTTTGGCAACATCAGGCGATCACCCCTCTTTAATCAAACTACTGCCACCGGAGGTCTCGAACAAAATTGCAGCGGGAGAGGTCGTCCAGCGACCGGCATCCGTCGTCAAGGAGCTGTTGGACAATGCCATCGATGCCGGTGCCGATCACATCTCCGTAGTGCTGCAAAACGCGGGCCGGACCCTCATCCAGGTACGGGACAATGGCTGTGGAATGTCGGAACAGGACCTTGCACTCTGTTTCCTTCGCCATGCCACTTCCAAGCTGAGTTCTGTTGACGACCTGCAGAACATTCGCACCCTTGGGTTCCGAGGAGAAGCCATGGCATCCATCGCATCCGTTGCCCAGGTCTCCGTTACGACCAAGCGGGTCGAGGACGAGGCCGGAGTGGAGTACGAAATAAGGGGAGGGGAGGAGATCGGACTCAGGCCGGCCGCCTCGGATAACGGTACCAGTGTGAGCGTCCGTAACCTGTTTTATAATGTGCCGGCCCGCCGGGCCTTCCTGAAAACCGATGCCACGGAATTCCGCCACATCCTGCTTGCATTTCACCAGGCGGCCCTGGCATGGCCGGAAATCGGATTTGACCTTGATGCTGACGGGGAAATCGTATACCGGCTT
>SL_3KL_010_SEDDRAFT_10006056_pt1 | contig 10830 bp, 7 predicted proteins | sample SodLakKL_010_SED_2_FD_10381 | JGI IMG/M metagenome (IMG submission 10381)
TGCACCTCGGTGCGATGCCCCCGGCTGATGGCCTTTCGGACCTTGCGGCGATGGGATCGGGGAATCTGCCTCAGCACAGTGAGAGGGTTGTCGTAGAGCTCCTGCAGTGGAATTCCCCAGAGTGCTTCAGCACGGGGACTGACGTACAGAGCGGTCCGGAAGTCGAAGCTGTAGATCCATACCGCTTCGGACAGGTTCTCAGTGATCTGGCGGAGCCGGATCTCATTTTCCCGAGCGTCGGCCCGTTGCCGTTCCAGATCAGCCAGGGCGTGGCGGAGATGGATCTCTGACGAGACGGCTCCGGCGATCTCACGGAGCGCCGCCAGATGTTCCGAATCCCACGCCCGGGGGGTCCGATCGGCGACCGCCATGGCTCCCAGGATCTGTCCGTTGGGGGCGCGGATGGGAAACCCGGCGTACGACTGGATCCCAACCTCCGCCACCGCAGCCGATTCCCCACCCCGGGGATCCCGGGATGAGTCCTCCACCACCACCGGCGCTCCAGCGTCCAAGGTGCGTCGACAGAAGGAGTGGGTGAGACCGGCCCTTCGGCTCTCCGCCATTTCCCCTTCGAAGCCGATCAGGCTCTTGAAGAAGAGATGATCGCCAGCCACCAGCGTGATCATCCCCAGCGGCGCATCCACTAACTGGGTCGCCAGCCGGACGAACCGGTCGAAGGAGGGCTCGGGGGGAGATTCCAGGAGGCCCGTGGACTCCAGGGCCTCCAGCCGAGCTGGATCCAGAACCGGGTCCGTAGCCACGTCGGACGTCATGTCCCGCTGGGGGCCGGACGATCCCCGTTCCGGTCCGCTCCGCTGAATTGAGCCATGACCACGTGCAGGGGTTCTCCGTTGCATTCGAATCGAACCTCCCCCACCACCCGGGTCCGTCCCAGCTGGGCGGGGTCCCCTGGAGGCAGGCAGATGTCACAGGGCGTGGGCAGGAGGGCCTTGAGGTTTCCTCCCGTCATGTTCGCCAGTTCGTCCATGGCGTCCTGCATCTCCTCGCTTCCCACCTCTTCGCCCGGGATGCCGAACATCCGGGAGGTGGCGAAGCGAGCCAACGGTTCACTGCAACGCACGGAAATCACACCTGCCCATGCACCCCTCAGAAGAACCTGTCCCTGAACGACAGGCTCTTCCGGGTGATCCACCTCGGGGATCACCGGACAACCCAGGAACTCGGTCCAGACATGCTCTGTCACGGTCCGGATGGCATCCGGGAAGAACGCGATCATCGGACTCTCCTCTATGGGGAGCGGTAGACGACGCTTCGGCCCACCGGATTGCGCTCCCAGGCGTCGTCCAGATTCAGGGTGGTCTCGGCTCCGCCCAGGAACAGCCAGCCCCGGGGACGCATGGCCAAGCGAAGCCGACGCAGAATGGAACGCTTGGTTTCCACATCGAAGTAGATCATGACGTTCCGCATGAAGACGACATCGAAGCGAGGGAGCGCCGGCCACGCCTCCGCCAGATTCAACTCCCGGCACTCCATCATCCTCCGCAGATCCGCCGAAGCCACCCACTCGATCCCCTCATTCCGGAAGTGCTTCACCAGAAGCGATGCGGGGAGCCCTCGATTCACCTCAAGTTGGGAGTAGCGGCCTGCCCGGCACCGAGCCAACATGTCTGTGGAGATGTCGGTACAGAGGATCCGAACCGTCCACCCCACCAGTTGAGGGAAGTGCTCCTTCAGGGTGATGCCGATGGAGACGGCTTCCTGCCCACTGGAACAGGCCGCCGACCAGATATCGATCCGCCTGCTACTCCGCTTCGCCTCAATGACCTCGGGGATCACCGTGCTCTTCAGGATCTCAAACGGGTGTCCATCCCGGAAGAAGGCGGTCTCGTTGGTGGTCATAGCCTGCACCACCCGACGGTTCAATCCGTTGTGGGGATTCTTTCGAAGATCTTCCACAAGACCGGCGATGCTCTGGTACCCTTCGGAGCGAGCCAGGGGGAGGAGCCGACTTTCCACCAGGTATTCCTTCCCGGGATCCAGGACGATGGCGGCCTTGCGGCGCACCAGGGCCTGCACGAAGGTGAAGTCCTCGACGGCGAGGGCCATGGTAGCTATCCGGTTGCAACCGTAGTCGTGAAGGGATTGGACCTCAGGCCCCCTCCCACGGCATTGCGGAGTTCACCCGCCACCCGGTCCAGTGGTAGGATCCGGTGGGCCAGCCCAGCCTCCGCCACATACCCAGGCATCCCCCACACCACCGAGGTTGCCTGATCCTGAACCACGACCCTCCCTCCGGCCCCACAGATGTCTTCCGCCCCGCGGAGTCCGTCCTTGCCCATCCCGGTAAGGACCACTCCTAGGGTGCCGGGGCCAAACACCCGGGCAGCCGACCGGAACAGGACGTCCACGGCGGGACGGCAGGAGTTCTCCTGTGGTCCCTGGTGTAGGCGGACCAGATGGGCGCCGTCGCGCACCTCCAACTCCATATGCCAATCCCCTGGAGCCAGGAGCGCCCTCCCGGGCACGATGCGGGTGCCGGAGGTTGCTTCCTCTACCGGAAGCCCCCCGGCGCTGGTCAGACGATCGGCCAGGAGTCGCGTGAAGAGAGGCGGCATGTGCTGGACGATGAGCACCGGCACAGGAAAGTCCCTCGGCAATGCTGGAATCACCTCGGCCAGCGCATTCGGCCCGCCGGTGGAGACGCCGATGACCACCACCGTGACCCGCGCCGGCAGATGCGGCCGGATGGTGGGGATCGGGCGCGGCCTCGGCGACGGGGTGGCAGGGGCGATGACCGGTCTCTCCACGCGCCTTGGTGGGGAGGGTTGGGCCGTCGTTCCCACCTGGCCCGTCAGAGCATAGATGCGGGGGATCAACTCCTCCCGGATCCGCTGGCGGGCAAGGACGACGCTTCCGACGTTCGACGGCTTCGTAACGTAATCCGAAGCCCCCAGGGAGAGGGCGTCGAGCGTGACCTCGGCTCCCCTTTCCGTGAGGGTGCTGAACATGATGACCGGTAGATCCGGATACTCCTTGCCCAGCGCCTTGAGCGTCTCCAGGCCATCCATGACGGGCATCTCCACGTCAAGGATGATGACGTCCGGCGAGACCTGAGGGACCTTCTGGAGGGCGATGCGACCGTTGGCGGCCACGCCGGCCACCTCGATCCCGGGGTCTTCTTCCAGCACGTCGCTGACCATCCGTCGCACCACGACGGCGTCATCGACGACTAGGGCGCGGATGGGAGACATTTCAATCCTCCGAACGGGTCAGGAGATTGAGCTTCTCGCGGAGAACTTCCGGGGTGAAGGGCTTCATGAGGTATTCATCAGCTCCCGAAGCCAGCGCCTCCTGGATCCGGTCCGCTCCCGTCTCGGAGGTGACCATCATGATCCGGAGTCCGGCGAATCGGGGATCGGCGCGCACTGCCTGGACCAGCTCCACGCCGGTCATCCCGGGCATGTTCCAGTCCACCAGCGCAACGTCGGGCGTGGCGCCGCCGCCCAGGAGGTCCAGGGCCTGCGTACCATCTGCGGCCTCCTCGGCGGGCACCCCGAGTTCACCCAGAATCCTTCGGATGACGAGCCGCATGGCACGGGAGTCATCAACGATTAGCGCTCGCATCATCCTTCTCCTGTGGCGCCGCTGGTGGCAGTGATTCCAGAAATGACCCGGTCCGTATCCAGGACCAGGAGGAGGCGACGATCCAACTTGAACGCCCCGGGGATCAACTCCCTGGCCGCTCCCTTGAGGGTCTCCGGCGGTTCCTCGAAGGTCTCTTCTGCCACCTCCATGACGTCACCGATCTCGTCCACCAGAAGGCTGACGGACCCATCGTCTGTGCGCACCACCACATTCATGGGCGAGGCACCCTCCGGACGGGGAGGAAGGGAGAGCCGGCGGCGGAGGTCGATGGCCGTGACGATCTGTCCCCGGAGGTTGATCAAGCCCTCCACGACCCCGGGGGCCAGCGGCACCGGGGTCATGGGTTGAAAACGAAGGACCTCCTGCACCCGGGTCACCTCCACCCCAAAGGTGTGCCCTTCCAGGAAGAAGCTGCAGAACTGTTTTGTGGTGCTCATGGCTCAGGCCGTCCTTTCCGAGAACTCGGGCGCGCCGCCGTGGACATTCCTCACGATGCTGCGAATGTCCAGGAGGTCGGTGATCCGGCCCTGGACCACGGCGGAACCGATGAGTCCCGGCCGGTCCGAGGGTTTTTCCACCGCCACACGGTCTTCCACGATGTCGAGGATCCGGTCCACCACGATCCCCACCTCCCGTCCGTCATCATTGTAGACCACCAACTGGAGGTTATCCGGGTCATCCCCGGTCCCACCGGAGCCAAGGAGGTTGGAAAGGCGCAGGAGTGGCAGAATGGAGTCGCGGTACTGGATGACCTCCTGCTCCCCTGCCACCTCCAGCGACCTCCGCGGTACCTCCTCCAGTCGGGCCACCATGGCGATGGGGATGGCGACCCGTTGGGACTCGCCGACCCCGAGGATGAGGAGGGTGTCCCGATCCTCTTCTGCCAACTGCGATGCGGCGTCCCGCCCAGTCACATGCCGTTCCCCGCCCGTGGTGCTCACGACGCTGGCCTCCTGTGCCAGACCGAGAACGTCCAGGATGAGGGCGACCCGGCCATCCCCCATCACAGTGGCGCCGGCGAAGACGGGGATCCCCTTGAGCTGCTTGCCCAGAGGCTTCACAACGATCTCCGTGGTCTCGTTCACCTCGTCCACGACCAGGCCGAAGCTCCGGTCATCGGCACGAAGCACCACGATGGTGGCATCCTGGAAGGATAGGGTGGCCTCCCGCAGCTTCTCGATGTCCGCCACCGTTTCCCGGATCAGACCGTCTACGGTCCCCAGGTGAGACTTGGCCAGAGCAGTCTCGCCCGCCTCCACCTCGTCGATGACAAGTCCCAGACTCTCGTGCATCCGGCGGTGGATCCCCTCGAGAAGCCGCCACTCGGCGAGCTTCCCGAACTGCTCCTTCCCTGCACCATAGAGCCACTTTCCGAGCGCGCACTTCGCCGGATCCGTGACCACGGATCGGTCCACCGCCTCATCGCCTGCAATAATCCGGTCCAAACGGCTACGCCAAGCGTGATGTGCGGCGATCAGGGCGTCGAAATCCACCTTCTCGGACTCGGGCTTCGTCTTGTGGAGGCTCAGGACCTGATCCAGATGGACGATGGGGAGGAGCTCACCCCGGAGCCGGTATACCGGAACACCGTGGATCTCCTCAAGCCCCTCGATCCCCTCCTCCAAGCGCACGAGCTCCAGGAGATTCACCTGCGGAATCGCAAACCGCTCGCCCTGAGAGGTAACGACCAGGGCAGGGATGATGGCCAGCGTCAGGGGGATCTTGATCTTGAGGACTGTCCCCTCGCCCCGGACGCTCTGCATGTCGACCATCCCACCGATCTTCTCGATGTTGGTCTTCACCACATCCATCCCCACGCCGCGCCCCGACACATTGGTGACCGTCTTCGCGGTGCTGAGCCCAGGGAGGAAGAGGAGCTGCTGGAGCTCCCGCTCCGTCATCCGGGCCACCTGATCCGGGCTCACCAGCCCCTTGTCCAGCGCCTTGTGTTTGACAGCTTCTGTGTCGATCCCGGCCCCGTCATCGGCAATCTCGATGTTGACCTGACCGCCCTCGTGGAAGGCCCGGAGCCTCAGGACGCCCTCCCGGGGTTTGCCCGCCGCCTCCCGGTCTTCCGGCGACTCGATGCCGTGGTCCACAGCGTTGCGGATCAGGTGGGTGAGGGGGTCCTTGATGGCCTCGATGATGGTCTTGTCGAGCTCCGTGTCCCGACCCAGCATCTCGATGCGAACTTCCTTGCCGAAGCTCACCGAGAGGTCTCTCACCACCCTGGGGAACTTCTGCCAGACGTTCCCGATGGGCTGCATGCGGGTCTTCATGACCCCCTCCTGCAGCTCAGTGGTGATGAGGTTCAGTCGCTGGCTCGCCGCTTGGAAGGCGGTGTCCTTTACGTCGATGGCGTACTGGAGAATCTGGTTGCGGGAGAGAACCAGTTCGCCCACCTGGGTCATGAGTCGGTCCAGGAGTTCCACATCGACCCGGATGGTGCTGTCCGTGACGGACGATCCTCCATCTCCATTGGTCGAGGCCGGCACGGCCACGGCGTCCGCAACCGCCTCGGCCACTGTGGCCACCTCCACCTCGCCCGGCTCGGGATCTGCGGGAGGGCCGTGCCCCTCACCCTTCCGACGCCCGTGGGTCCGGATCGTCTCATCCAGGTCGGCGATGAGCTCGGCGTGATCCTCCTTGCCGTCGTGCCCCTGGGCCTCGATAGTCGCCAGGATCCCCCGTACCGTGTCCACAGTACGGAGGAGCAGGCTCGTGACCTCAGGCGTCAGCCTCATGAGGCCGTCACGGAGGAGGGCCAGGAGGCTCTCACCGTGGTGGGTGACCGACTCCAGTCGGGTGAACCCGAGGAAGCCGCAGGTGCCCTTGATGGTATGGATCGACCGGAAGATGGCCTTCAGGAGTTCCTTGTCGTCCGGCTTCTGCTCCAGCTCGACCAGATGGCGCTCCATCTGGTCGAGCCCTTCATGACTCTCAGTCAGGAATTCCAGGACGATCTCGTCGAGCTGGTCCATGCCGCCTCCTCGGTGGGGGCTCGAAGTCCAGGTGGTCGTCAGAACCGACGGGTGCTGCCGGTACTGCCGCGTCCATTCGATGCCTTGCCGTTCCCGGCTCCCACGGAAGCTCCGACCGAGGCCGCAACCTTGTGGCCGGGGCCGTCGTCCATCTCATACTTGAACTGACCCACCAGCGTCTGGAGTTCAGCCGCCATCCGGGCGAGTTCGCTGGAGGCCTGCTGACCCTGTTGGGCGCCGGCGGAGGTCTGCCCGGCGGCTTCCGCCACCCCGGTGATATTCTGGGCGATCTCGGTGCTGCCCTGAGCCGCTTCAGACACATTCCGCCCGATCTCGTTGGTGGTGGCCGTCTGCTCTTCCACCGCACTGGCAATGGTGGTCTGGATGTCGTTGATCTGGGTGATGATCTGACCGATCTGCTGGATGGCAGAGACGGCCCCCTGACTGTCCACCTGGATGGCCTCGATCTTCCGACCGATATCCTCGGTGGCCTCAGCCGTCTCCTTGGCCAGCTCCTTGACCTCGTTGGCCACGACCGCGAAGCCCTTCCCGGCCTCGCCGGCCCGCGCCGCCTCGATGGTGGCGTTGAGGGCCAGGATATTGGTCTGCTGGGCAATGGCGGTGATCGTCTTCACCACCTCGCCGATCTCGGCGGAGGAATCACCCAGCTTACCCACAGTAGCGTTGGTGCTGTCGGCCATGGTCACGGCCTGACCCGCCACACGAGCGGCATCGGAGGCGTTCTTGGCGATCTCCTTGATGGAGGCCGACATCTCCTCGGTCCCGGTGGAGACGGTCTGGACGTTCTTCGACACCTGTTCGGCGGCCGCCGAGACGACACCGGCCTGGGCCGTGGTCTCTTCCGAGTTGCTGCCGATCTGGGTTGAGACGGCGGAGAGTTCCTCGCTGGACGCCGCCAGGGCGTGGGCCGACTGACCCAGCGTCTGGAGCGCCGAGCGAACCTCGGACACAGCAGTGTTCAGGGAGTTCTTGATCCTGGCGTGATCTCCGCGGTAATCGCCCACGACCTGGACGGTGAAGTCCCGCTGGGCCACCCGGTCCAGGGCGGCGGCAGCCTCGTCGATGGGGTGGATGACGGCGTCCAAGGTGTTGTTCACCCCTTCCACGATCTTCCGGTAGTCTCCCTGGTGCCTGGAGGCGTCGGCCCGGGTCTGCAGGCGTCCATCCACCGCGGCCTGGGCCAGAGAGGCACTATCATCCACCATGGCCCGGATGCTGTCGCGGCACACGTCGTAGGACGCGATGGCCCCCTTCACCTGGTCGATCATCCCATTGACAGTCTCGGAGAGCTTGCCGATCTCGTCCTGCCCTATGATGGGGAGAGGCTGGGTCTTGGGGATGACGTCCTGGGTCAGGTCACCCTTGGACATGGCCGTGATCCCCCCCTCAAGACCCGTGATGCAGATTGCCCGGAGCGACTCGGCACGCTCGGCACAGGCGCTCACCTGACGGGACATGAGGCCGGAGAGCCACCAGGCGATCCCGAGCCCCAGCAGGACCGCCGCGCCCAGGACGACGATCACCATGAGAGAGGCCCGCTGGGAGGTCTCGAGTCCCTGGGCTCCCATATCGGCGGCATAGGTGGTCTTCCACTCCGCCATCTGGTAGCCCACCTCGTCGAGTTGTGTCGCAAGACTCGCCAACTCAGGGGCGAAGAGTGCCTCCAAGGCGGCTTCGTTTTGGTTCCGGGCCGCCAGGTCGAAGATCTGTTCGTTCAGTGAGCGCCACTGGGCGAACAGATTCTCGCTTTCCCGATGGAGTGCGATGCCCTCGTCGGAGACCATGGCCCTACCCACGATGGCCAGTTCTTCCTGAGCCTGGTTCATGGCGTACCGGAAACTCTCCTGCCAGGCCGTATCGGACCCGTCCACGAGAATCCCGGTCCGCACATCCCGCTGCACTGTATGCATGTAATTCTGGAACCCTACGGCGGCCACGGCACCCGGGAGTTCCCGGTTCACCACCACATCGAGCCCTTCATCCACCGACTTGAGGGAGAAGAAGCCCACCCCGCCCAGGATGACCGCAAGACCGATCATGAGCCCGAAGGACAGAAGGAGCTTCGGCCGAATATTCAGATCATGAAACCATTGCATGGGACGACTCCGGCATCGTTTGGGGGGAGCGTAGCGCCGTCTCCGTCGGCGGTTCGGCCGGCCCCGGGGCGGAAGGTCCTCCTCTCGGCAAATCACCGAACGGGAGACAGCTTCTGGGGTTATCGGCCCCCCCTCCGCGAGCTTTAGTTGGAGAGGGTCACATCGCTCTTATCAGCGCCTGAACGAGAGTCTGTCCCAACACACGAATTCGGCCCCCCGGGCCGCCAGGTCGGCAGCCCGAGGGGCCGGAAGCACCCCTTGCCTGAATGTCATTCCCCGGGCGCCGGTGCTACCCTGGGGGTGGTTGGCCCGCCTGCGGGCCCGTGCCTCACACCGGCAGCATGGGGGCAATGACCAGCGAGACGATGGCCATAACGTTGATGAGAATGTTCATGGAGGGGCCGGAGGTATCCTTCAGCGGATCACCCACAGTGTCGCCCACCACGGTAGCCCGGTGGGCATCGGAGTTCTTCCCCCCGAAGTTGCCCTGTTCCACATACTTCTTCGCGTTGTCCCAGGCCCCGCCGGCGTTGGCCATGAAGAGCGCCAGGAGTACGGCGCCCAGGAGGGTTCCGATGAGCATTCCGCCGAGGACGGTGGCTCCCAGGGTGAACCCGATGAGCACTGGGGAGCCCACAGCGATGAGCGCCGGCAGGATCATCTTCTTCAGCGCCGCATCGGTGGCGATCTCCACGCAGCGCTCCGAATCCGGCTTGGCCTTCCCCTCCAGGAGCCCCGGAATCTCCCGGAACTGCCGGCGGATCTCCTCGATCATCTCACCGGCGGCATCTCCCACCGCCGTCATTGTGATGGAGGCCACGAGGAAGGGGGTGAGCCCACCAAGGAAGAGTCCCACCAGGACGAGGGGGTCCGAGAGGAGGAGTTGGAAGTCGGGGTTCCGGACCGAAATGGTGTTGATGTAGGCGGCGATGATGGCCAGCGCCGCGAGCGANGCGGCTCCGATGGCGAACCCCTTACCGATGGCCGCCGTGGTATTCCCCACCTCATCCAGGGAGTCGGTGATCTTCCGGGTGGCCTCGCCGAAGCCCGCCATCTCGGCGATGCCGCCGGCGTTGTCGGCCACAGGCCCGTAGGCGTCGATACTCATGGTGATGCCGATGGTGGCAAGCATCCCCACCGCCGCGATCCCCACTCCGTAGAGGCCGGCCAGATAGCTGGCCGCCATGATGACGCCGGCGATGATGAGGAGCGGGATCACCACCGACATGAGGCCCACCGAGAGCCCACTGATCATGACGGTGGCCACGCCGGTCTGGGACGAGGCGGCGATGCTTCGCATGGGCTTCCCTCCCGTGAAGTACTCGGTGGAAAGACCAATGCCGATCCCACCCACCGTTCCCACCAGCACGGCCAACCAGACGTTACTGGACACATCCAGGTAGGTGATCACCCCGAAGGCCGCCCCGATGAAGAGGACGGCGGCGCCGATGGTCCCGATCCGGAGCGCCTTGGCCGGCTCCTGGGACGACACCAGCTTCACGATGAGGAGCCCGAGGGCGGCGCAGAGAAGCCCCACCGTGGTGAGGGCCAGGGGGAGGTACATGAGGTTGCCCCTGTCTCCTCCCAGATCAACCAACTGGGTGGCCGCCAGGGTGGCGGCGATGGCGATGGTGGCGATCTGGGCGTTGCAGTAGGACTCGAAGAGGTCCGAGCCCATCCCTGCCACGTCGCCGACGTTGTCGCCCACATTGTCGGCGATCACCCCGGGGTTCCGGGGGTCATCCTCCGGGATCCCCGACTCCACCTTCCCCACTAGATCGGCCCCCACGTCGGCGGCCTTGGTGAAGATCCCGCCTCCGACCCGGTAGAAGATGGCCACCAAGGAGGCACCCATGGCGAACCCTTCGATGATGTGGGCGTCCTCGGCGGTCTCACCGAAGAAGAGGAAGAGGCCCCCGACCCCCACGAGCCCCATGGAGGCCACGGTGAGCCCCATGATGGACCCGCCCAGAAAGGCGGTGGTGAGGGCCGAAGCCGGCCCTTCGTAGTGGGCGGCCAGGGTGGTCCTCACATTGGACTTGGTTGCCGTGTACATCCCGATGAAGCCGGCCAGCCCCGAGGCCAATGCCCCGAGGAAGAAGGCAACGGAGGTGAAGGGCTGATAG